>Ga0196970_1000139_pt1 | contig 113105 bp, 103 predicted proteins | sample S1v_513CmetaG_FD_148672 | JGI IMG/M metagenome (GOLD analysis project Ga0196970, IMG submission 148672) | Soil microbial communities from Anza Borrego desert, Southern California, United States - S1+v_5-13C | ecosystem: Environmental > Terrestrial > Soil > Desert | place: USA: California...
CGAGGAACTCCCCGAGGCCTCCGAAGCCATGATCACCCTAGCCGCCATCCGCGTCACGGTGCACGGCTTGGCCCAGCCAAACCTAACCCGACTATCGCCTCCTTGACTTGCAAACGGGCTATCAGTCCGGCCGGCCACTCGCCTCGTGAACGATCTGCCTGCCTGGGAGCGGGATCGGGGCGCGGGGTGCCCAGGTAAAGGGACAGGGGCTTACCCGCCTTGGCTTCCGGCGGCTTCTCAGCGACCCGCTGCACTTCATAGGTGGCTCGGGGCTTGGACGGGTCATCATCCGGTCCCGCCATGACGCCGAGCATGATGGGTCTACCGGCCGGCTTCTTCTTTACGGCAGCAGCGAGATCCTCCGGGGTCTTGGCTCGTTTGCCGTCGATCGTGACAATCACCATGCCGGGCTTCATCCCGACCCGAAAGGCGGGGCCTCCCTCTTGGACCGAGCGGACCAGGATTCCTTCGACACCCTGGGGCAGGTCGAGGGCCTCGGCGAGATCAGGCGTCAACTCTTGATGGGCCAGACCAATCCTGCTCGTCGGGTCAGGGGCCGGTTTAAGCTGATCTCGGCCCGAAGACGGGGGCGCGGTTTGCCGGACGCTGTCTTTCGTCTGCTGAAGTTGCACCGAGCGTGATCCCTGATGCTCAGCGCCAAGGGCCGGCGAGAGAGAGAGCATTCCCGCGACCGCCAAGGAGCAGACGGTGGTCGTGAGCAGAGATTTGCGCATGTCGGCCTCCGTTGCTTGTGAAGATGCGAGGATGGCCGCTCGCGTGCGGGAGGTCTGTGAAGCCGCTCTCAGCCGCTAGCGATTTCGCGTTCCGCGATGCCCCTCCCTTTCGCTTCTCCGCTCAACCGGATGCGTCCCTCAGGCGATGGTGTTCACCAACCCGCCATCGACGCGCAATGCTGCGCCGGTGGTGGCCGAGGCCGCCGGGCTGCACAGATAGACCACCAGGTTGGCGATCTCCTCCGGATCGGCGAAGCGGCGGATCAGCGACGTCGGCCGCTCGTTGCGGAAGAAGTCGGCCTCCACCTGATCAAGCGTCCGGCCGCTCTCGTCGGCGAGGTTCTGAAGGAAGCCTTCCACCCCTTCCGTCCGGGTCGGGCCGGGGAGAACGGCGTTCACCGTCACACCCGTTCCCGCCAATTCGATGGCCAACCCGCGCGAGACGCTGAGCTGAGCGGTCTTGGTCATGCCGTAGTGAATCATCTCGCGCGGGATGTTGAGGGCCGACTCGCTGGAGACGAACAGGATCCGCCCCCAGCCGCGCTCCGTCATGCCTGGTGCGTAACGCCGGGCGAAGCGGATGCCGCTCAGCACGTTGACCTCGAAGAAGCGCCGCCAGTCCTCGTCCGGGATCTGGAAGAAGGGTTTCGGCTCGAAGATGCCGAGATTGTTCACCAGGATGTCCACCTCCGCGACGCTCGCGAGCAGGGCCTCGGCTCCCTCGGCCGATGCCGCATCGGCGGCGAAGGGCTCGACCACCGCGCCGGGCACCGCTTCGCGGATCCGCGCGACGGCGCGTTGGACGCCTTCCGTTGAGCGGCCGTTGACGACGACAGCCGCTCCCTGGGCGGCCAGACCGCGAGCGATGGCGAAGCCGATCCCGGCGGTGGAGCCGGTGACCAGCGCCCGGCGGTTGTGAAGATCGAGGTTCATTGGGCTCTCTCTCGGATGGTGGCTTTGTGGTAGAGGTGGTCCCGCCCACGCCAACCTGACAGCTCCGCGAAAGCGTCTGTTTGCGCAAGCCCGTGCCGAACGTCTGGTAAATGGCCTTCTGCCACTCGATCTCTTCAGAAAGTTCACATTTCCGGCATGGCCGACGTCCGCCTTGCGCCACAAACGGTCATGTCCAGAGCCCTTTCTGAATCATAGGACGCCATGAGCGTGGTTCGCATGTCGAACGCCCCCCTGTTTCGAACACGTGCCTCCCTGCGAGAGGACGTCAGGCGTTTGGGCGTCGGCCCAGGGGATGTCGTCATGGTTAACGCGGCGATGAGCCGGGTCGGGCCGCTGCTGAACGGTCCCGATGCGTTGATCGGCGCGCTCCTAGACGCCTCAAGCCCAGGCGGGACAATCCTCGCCTATACCGACTGGGACGCCCGCTACGACGTGCTGCTGGATCAGAGCGGGCGGGTCGCCGAGGAATGGCGCGCCCATGTGCCGCCATTCGACCCCTCGGCTTCGCGGGCCGCGCGAGACAACGGCGTGTTGGCCGAATTCGTCCGCACCTGGCCCGGCGCCCGGAGGAGTGGCAATCCAGGCGCCTCCATTGCTGCGGTCGGCGCGAGGGCGGAGTGGATTACGGCCGATCATCCGCTGGACTACGGGTACGGGGAGGGCTCGCCCCTGGCCAAGCTGGTGGCCACGGGAGGCAAGGTCTTGATGGTGGGTGCGCCGTTCGACAGCATGACCTTGCTCCACCACGCCGAGCATCTGGCGCGACTTCCAGGCAAGCGTGTCCGCCGCTACGAGGTGCCATTCGCCACGACCGCAGGCACATGGTGGCGAATGGTCGAGGAGTTCGAAACGTCGCTTCCCGTCGTACCCGGCCTCGATGACGATTACTTCGCCACGATCGTCACCGAGTTCCTCGCCATGGGCCGGGGCGTGCAAGGGCCTGTCGGAAAAGCACCCGGAACGATGGTCGAGGCGGCCGCCATCACCGCCTTCGCGGTCAATTGGCTGGAGCAACGCTTTGGCTGAGTGTGGAAGCGTGAGACCGTTATAACGCTTTCCGGCAGTGCCTGAAGCCCCTCTCCCTTGACGGGAGAGGGGTTGGGGAGAGCCGCAATCACGTCAAGTGCAAGCACTGGCCGCGTCAGTAGCAGGTCCGGCCGGCGCAGATCGGTGGGTGGATGCTCCCGCGCCAGACGTTCATGCCGCTCTGGAAGCTGCGGACGCGGTCCAGCTCATCCTGCTGGGCCTGCTGGCGCCGCATCATGCAGTTGGCGTAGTCATCGCCGGGCTTGTAACCATGGCTGGCGCAGACCTGCTCGTTGGTGGCGCAGGCGGCGATCATCCACAATATCGCGAGCAATCCCCAGCGCATGGCGACCTCCCCGGACAGCGGCGGCTCGCAGCGAGCATTTGAGCTGGCTTGCGCCGCCGGCAACGATCCATCGGTGGTAGATACCGGCGTCGCGGTTCAGCGCCCATCGGCGTAGAGCTGGGATCGGCCTTGACGTTCGCGCGGCGTCACCGTTCGGTGCTCGATCCGCCCCTCACGCAGGAGAGTGGCTTCGACGGCGCGGCCGATCCGGTCGGCTCCGAGCAGCCGGAGGAGGTCGTCGGCCCCGCCCACGGGGACGCCATCCAGCGCCAGCAGGATGTCGCCCGTGCGCAAGCCTGCAAGGGCTGCCGGTCCGCCCTCCTCGACCTCGCCGATCCGCACCGCCTGGGGACCCGCCCCGACCGCGATCGCGATCCGCCTCGGCAGCGGCAGGGTTTGCGCGGCGATGCCCAGATGCGCCCGCCGGACCCGGCCGTGGCCGATGAACTCCCCCACCACGAACAGCGCCGTGTTGCTGGAGACGGCGAAGCACAGGCCCTGGGCGCCGCCGATCATGGCCGTGTTGATGCCCACCACCTTGCCCGAAGACGCGACGAGCGGCCCGCCCGAGTTGCCGGGGTTGAGCGCCGCGTCCGTCTGGATCACATCGTCGATGAGCCGGCCGCTCTGCGACCGGAGCGAGCGGCCGAGGGCGGAGACGACGCCGGCGGTGACGGTCGACTCAAATCCCAGCGGATTGCCGATGGCGACCACGAGGTGCCCGCGCCGCAGGGCCTTGGAATCGCCGAGCGTCGCGGCGGGCGTGCCGCGCGGCAGGTCGGCGCGCAGCAGTGCCAGATCGGTGTCCGGATCGTCGCCGAGCACCTGCGCGTCCGTTTCGCCAACCCCAGCCAGCGCCAGACGGACGCGTTGCGCGCCGGCCACCACATGGCTGTTGGTCAACGCCAGGCCGTCCCCGGCGATGATCACGCCGGAACCGAATCCGCCCCACCGCCCACGGCCGCCGCTCGTCACCCGGACCACGGCGGGGCCGATGCGGTCGGCGATCTCCGCGACCACGCGGGAATAGGCGTCGAGAGGGGCCTCCTCCGGCCTTCCCGGCCGGAGATCGTCGTCGGATGGAAGCGTATGGCTGTCGAGCATGGCGGATCTCACAGGTGGATGACGCCGAGGCGCGCGGCATGCGTAACGGCGTCGGTGCGGCCGGTCGCATCGAGCTTGTCGAGGAGCTGGCCGACGTGAAACTTGGCGGTGTGGACGGAGATGCCGAGCCGCCGGGCGATCACCTTGTTGGAAGCCCCCTCCACCAGGAGCGCCAGCACCTCGAGCTCGCGCGGCGTGAGCGCGGCCTCGCCGCCGGCCGGCGCGGCTGGCCGGGCCGTGACGAGCGCCACGTCCGCCGGGTCGCCGGAAGCGACGAGCCTGACGCCCGGGACCGAGCCGAGCAGCGCCAAGAGCCGGTCGGCGAGGGCCGGGTCCTCGACGTCGAGCGCGATCAGAACCGTTCCGGCATCGCCCGCGTTCACGCCTGGGGCCTCTCGCCGACGGTGAGCGGCAGCTCGATCGCCTCGCCCGCCCGACGGATCGAAAGCGCCACGACGGAGCCGACGCTTCCGGGTCCAAGCGCGCGGACCAGCGCGTGGACGTTCCGGATCGGCTGGCCTTCCCAAGCGGCGATGATGTCGCCCTGCCGGATGCCGGCCGCGGCACCCGGCCCGTCGCGGTCGACGTTCATCACCATGCCGCCGATACCGCCATCGTCGAGGCGGACCGGCTGGAGCCCGAGGCCGAGATAGCCCCGGGCGATCCGGCCATGGGTTTCGAGCTGGGCGGCGACACGCTCGACCGTGGCGCCCGGGATGACGAGGACGCGGCGGCGCGGACCGAAGACCGCCATGCCGAAGGCGTGGCCCGCCGCGTTCAACGCAAGGCCGCCCTCGGCGCTGCGCCGGAGCGATACGTCGAGCTCGATGCGGGCGTCGATCTCGCCGCCGCGCAGGCTGCGCCAAGCCGGTCCGGCCGAGGACACGACGCCGACCGCGGCGACCGGCCGGCCTTCCCCGGCACCGACCACGACCGAGAGCCCGCCAGCAGCGGGCGGCGGCGCATCGAGTGTGAACGGCCGGAGGCCGTCCCGCTCGACGCGGAGCAGCGCCACGTCCGTGGTTGGATCGCGTCCGACGAGCCGGGCGGCCACGGTATCGCCGCCCGGCAGCGCGACCGCGATGTCGCCGTTGTCGGCGAGCGCCTCCTCGGCGGTGACGACAAGGTTCGGTCGCCAGACGAAGCCGCACGATCGCGCACGATGGGAGTGGACGGTCACGACGCTCGGGGCGGCTCGGGCGACGAGCGCGGCAAGGGAGTTGGAAAGGCTTTGAAGCGAGGTCAACGGGGTGGAATCGGACATGAGAGCCTCCTGATTGCTCTCATGTGCGAACGTCGGATATGGCCGCCTACTGCCCGGGTGGGCAGGTGCTCAGCCCCGCCGCCGCTCCCACGCTTCCGGGTTCACGAGGTGCAGCGGCTGGCGGCCGGACAGGGCGTCGATGACCGACTCCGCCACCATCAGCGCCATGCGCACCAGGCACTCCTCGGTGGAGCTGGCGGTGTGCGGGCTGAGCACCACGTTGTCCATATCCAGCAGCGGATGCCCCGCCGGCAACGGCTCGCGCGAGAAGACGTCGAGGCCGGCGCCGGCGAGGCGCTTCTCGCGCAGCGCCTCGACCAGCGCGTCCTCGTCCAGCGTCGGCCCGCGGCCGGTATTGATCAGCACCGCCGAGGGCTTCATCAGGGCGAGTTCGCGCCGGCCGATGAGGTTGCGCGTCGTGTCCCGCAGCGGCAGGTGCAGCGACACCACGTCGGCGGCGTGCAGCAGGGCGTCCAGGCTCTCCGCCTTCGCATAGCCCAGCGCCTCGATCTGCTCGGCGGGAGCCGACGGGCTGTGCACCAGCACGCGCATGCCGAAGCCGTGGTGCGCCATGCGCGCGGTCGCCCGGCCGATGTCGCCGAAGCCGACGATGCCCAGCACCTTGCCGGACACCTCGGCGAAGGGCAGCCGGTAGCGGACGTCGAAGTCCCCCGCCCGCGCCGCCGCGTGTGCCGGCACGATCTGCTTGGCGAGCGCCAGCATCAGCGCGATGGCCTGCTCGGCCACCGACACCGTGTTGCCGCCGGGCGTATTGGTGACGGGGATGCCGAGCCGCGTGGCGTGCGCGACGTCGATCCGGTCGACGCCGACGCCGTGGTTGGCGACGATGCGCAGCTTGGGTGCGGCGTCCATGGAGGCCGCCTGCAGGCCCGCGTTGCGGGTGATGGCGGCATCCGCCCCGCCGATCAGCGGCACGACGTCCGCCGTGTCGGCGGACGGGGCGCGCAGGAGCGCCACCCCCGCCTCCACCAAGCGGCGTTCGCCGGCCACATGGATCGGCTGGACGATCAGGCAGACGGGCTGCGCCATGACACCACCTCCAAGGGAACCCCTCTCTCCCCCGGAAGGGGAGAGAGGGGAAATGTTCACACCGACCGCGTCTGCCCGCCGTCGACGCGGAGCTTGGTGCCGGTGATATAGGCCGCCCGCTCGCTGGCGAGGAAGGCGACCGCGTCGGCGAACTCCTCCGGCCGGCCGTAGCGGCCCGCGGGGATGGCGGCACGGGCGGAGGCCGCGATCTCGTCCAGCGACTTGCCCAGCCTTTTGGCGTTGGCGTTGTCCAGCTCGCCGATGCGCTCGGTCTGGATGCGGCCGGGCAGCACCATGTTGACGGTGATGCCCTTCCCCGCCACCTCGGTCGCCAGCGTCTTCGACCAGCCGAGGATCGCCGCCCGGATGCCGTTCGACAGGCCCAGGTTGGGGATCGGCTGCTCGATGCCCGAGGAGCCGATGGTGATGATGCGGCCCCAGCCGCGCTCCTCCATCTTGGGCAGCAGGCGCTGGGTCAGGTGGAAGATATGCCCGGCCATCATGGCGAACTGGGCGGTCCACTGCTCCAGCGTCGCGTCGCGCGCGGTGCCCGGCGGCGGGCCGCCGGAGTTGTTGACCAGGATGTCCACCCCGCCCTGGGCCAGCACCGCGTCGGCCAGCCGGTCCACCGACGCGCGGTCGGCGAGGTCGAGCGGCAGGGCGCTGGCGCGCGCCCGCTGGTCGGCGGGCAGCTCCGCGATCCACTCCTGGATGCGCGCCTCTGTGCGGGCGGCGGCGATCACCGTGGCCCCCTCGGCCAGCAGGGCGCGGGCCGACGCAGCGCCCAGGCCGCGGCTGGCGCCCAGCACCAGGGCGCGGCGGTTGGCGATTCCAAGATCCATCACGCAATCTCCTTCAGGCGCTTATCCTGGCGGGCGAGCAGGCGCTCGATGTCGGCGACGTCCGCGGACGACAGCGTGCCGCCCGGCTTGCGCAGCGTCGCGGAGGCAATGGCGCCGCGCTTGGCGAGCACGTACTTGCGCGCCATCAGGCCGATGCCCTGCTGCTGCTCGTAGCGGGCATAGGGAAGGTAGGCGTCGAACAGGTCGTGTGCGCGCTCGACCTCGCCACGGGTGTAGGCGTCCACCACGCCGACCATCATCTCGGGATAGGCGAAGCCGGTCATGGCGCCGTCGGCGCCGCGCCCCATCTCCTCCGGCAGGAAGAGGCCGCCGTTGCCGGTCAGGATGCTGACCCGGCGCACCCCACCCTTGTCTGGGCCCTTGTCCGACGCGGCGCGCAGCGCGCTGATCTTGGCCAGCCCCGGCCAGTCCTCGTGCTTGACCATGACGCAGGTCGGCAGGTCCTTGATGATGCGGTTGATCACCGCCGGCGGGATCTGCACGGTGGTGGTCAGCGGATAGTCCTGCAGGACGAACGGCGTCCTGCCCAGCGTCTCCGCCACGCCGGCGTAGTAGCCGTAGATCTGGTCGTCGGTGCGCAGATGCCCGGGCGGGGCCACCATGACGCCGGCCGCACCGTCGTCCATGACCGCGTCCGCCAGTTCGCGCATGGGCGCGAAGCCGGGGCTGGAGACGCCGACGACGGTTGGGATCCGCCCGTTCACGCGGGCCAGCACGCGGCGCACGAAGGTCCGCGACTCCTCGGCCGTCAGCTTGGGCGCCTCGCCCATGATGCCGAGCACGGTAATGCCGGTGACTCCGCGCTCCAGATAGAAATCGACCATGCGGTCGGTGCTGGCGAGGTCGAGCCCCCCGTTCTCCGCGAATGGCGTCACCGCAATGATGAAGACGCCTTTCGCGGACTCGTCCAGTAACGCCATCTCTCGTCGTTCCTCCCTATCGGCCTCTAGTGTTCTGTCCGCACTCATGTGAGGGGACGTTCGTAGGTTGGGTTGAGCGCCAGCGAAGCCCAACACACCCCGCCATGGCGACCCGTTGGGCTTCGCCTACGGCTCAACCCAACCTACGAGGCCCCCCTCCCGTCAACCCACCGCTGACGAGACGCGCCCATTCGGCAAAACCGTCGTAGCCAACCACCAACCCTTCCAACTGTCCAGGCCCCGGAACCGCTGCATGGCGCTCATGCAGTGGGTGCAGGCACTCGGTCCTTCTCCGGGCCGAACGGCCTAGCACAAGCCACACCACAAACTTGTCACGGGTTATACAACCATTTACATAAAATTAACTATAAATCATACCAAGCCATTAACCTTCTGGGCAGAAGGTCATACCAAAGCAGCGAAAGGTTTATATCATGAGCACTACCTCTAGCGGCCTCATCGACACTACCTTATCGATCACCGCCTACGGGCAGAGCGCCGGTGGCCGATGGCCCCACTTCACGTTGCGCCTCAACGGCGTGAAGATCGGCGAAACGGACGTCAAATCGGCGACCCCAAACGAGTACACCTTCACCACGCAGGTCTCACCGGACACGCCGTACACGCTCCAGCTCGATTACGACAACGACGCTTGGTACAACGGCCAAGATCTCAACCTCTTCGTGAAGTCCTTCGAGGTGAACGGGAACCTGATCCCGGTCACCGACAACCGCGTCACCTATGACAAGGGTGCCCTGGACGGCAAGGACGTGAACCCCGGGCAGGAAGGGATGTACTGGAAGGGCGCGCTCAACGTAGCGCTGGAGCCCGCCGCGTTCCTGCCGCCACCGCCGCCGCCCGCCGACGCGCCCCCCACCATCACCAGCGAGATCGTCGTCACCGCCTGGGGCCCCACGGCCGGCGGCTACCCCCCGCACTTCAAGCTGCTGGTCGACGGCGTGATGGTCGGCCACACCAACGTCACCTCGACCGCCACCGGCTACACGTTCAAGGCCGCCGTCAACCCCGACGAGGCCCACAAGATCCAGGTCTGGTACGACAACGACGGCGCAGCCAACGGCGTCGACCGCAACCTCTTCGTCAGCCGCATCACCATCGACGGCAAGGAGATCAAGGCGACTGACCCGCTGGCCTCCTACGACATCGGCGTCGTCGACGGAAAGAACGTGGTTGCCGGCCAGGAAGGGTTATATTGGGGCGGCGCCCTGACCTTCGGCGTGCCGGAGGAGTATTTCGGCGGCGCCGTCGTCCGCCCCCCGCCTCCGCCCGAGCCGCCGCCGAGCGAGCCCGCGGAGATCGTCGTCAACGCGTCCGGCACCTCGGCCGGCGGCGTGGCGCCGCACTTCAAGGTGCTGGTGGACGGCGTGGTGATCGGCCAGGGGAGCGCCACCTCGTCCACCACGACCGCCTACACCTTCAAGGCCAACCTGAACCCGGAGGTCGCGCACAAGATCCAGGTCCAGTACGACAACGACGCCGTCGTCAACGGCCAGGACCGCAACCTCTTCGTCAAGTCGGTATCCATCAACGGGCACGAGGTGAAGCCCACCGACTCCGGCGTCACCTACGACCGCTACGCGCTCGACGGCAAGGACGTCATCGCCGGGCAAGAGGCGATGAAGTGGGACGGCACGCTGAGCCTGACTGCGCCGTCCGACTATTTCAAGCACCCGGTCCTGCCGCCGCCGACCGGACCGGCCTTCTACGTGGCCGCCAACGGCAAGGACACCTGGTCGGGCAAGCTGGCCGCCCCCAACGCCGACGGCACCGACGGTCCGTTCGCCACGCTGGAGCGCGCCCGCGATGCCATGCGGTCCAGCGACATCGACACCACCTACGTGCGCGAGGGCACCTACCAGCTGTCCAAGACGCTGGAGCTGACGTCGCGCGACAACGGGCACGCGTTCAAGAACTACCCCGGCGAGACACCGGTGCTGAGCGGCGGCGAGCGGGTCACCGGCTTTGTCGACGAGGGCAACGGCATCTTCTCGGCCAAGGTCGCCAACGGCAGCGATTACACGGTGACGGTCGGCGGCGAGCGCCAGCACATCGCCGAGAAGGGCGCCTGGGACACCGCCGACGTCAAGTCCGGCTGGTTCTTCGCCGATGCGGCCAGCACCGGCGCCAGCAAGACGGCGCTCCGCTTCCACAGCGGCGACGTGTCGGCGTCCGACTTCGCGCCTGGCACCAAGATCCAGGTCTTCGATCCCGAGCGCATGACCGACGCCATCGTCGAGGTCAGCAGCATCAACACCAGCACCCACACCATCCAGCTCAAGACCGCCCTGCCTTTCGCGGTGGCGGAGGGTGCGACCTACCGGCTGATAGGCAACTCCGCCTTCGTCGACCAAGTCGGCGAGTTCGGCTGGCGGTGGTCCTCGGACGGCGCGCTGGTTATGAAGCCGGAGGACCCAGCCGGCTTCGAGCAGGCCGGAGTCATCGTCGCGCGGCTCCCCACACTGATGAAGCTGACCGGCACCAACGGGGTGACGGTGGAGGGGTTGACCTTCACCGACGGCACCAGCTGGGGTGCGGCGCTGGAACTGAACGGCGCCACCAACACCAAGGTCGGCGGCAACCACTTCCTCAACGTCGGCAAGGGCATCCTGCTCAAGGGGTCGAGCAACAACCTGATCGGCGGCAACGAGGTGGAGCACACCGCCGCCCACGGCATCGAGCTGACCGGCAACAGCAACAAGAACAAGATCTACGGCAACGACATCCACAACGTCGGCGAAATCTACAAGCACGTCGCCGGCATCATGGCCTCGGGCGCCGACGACAACGTCATCTCCCACAACGACATCGCCTACAGCCCGCGCTACGGCATCTCGATCAAGAATTGGAACAGCACCAACATCAACACCGGCAACGTCATCGAGTACAACCGCATCCTGCACACCGTGCAGGAGTCGGCGGACGCCGGCGCCATCGAGATCCTGGGGCGGTCCAGCATCGACACCGGCATGCTGGTGCGCGGCAACTGGATCGAGGACGTGGGCGGCATCGCCACCACCAGCTCGGACCAGTGGCTGACGAAGTGGAAGGGTTTCGGCGTCTACCTCGACGACCTGACCGGCGGCGTCACGGTGCAGGACAACTTCCTGAAGAACACCAACACGGCCGCCGTCCACATCCACGGCGGCGACAACAACCGCGTTGAGAACAACTTCAGCATCCTCGGCAGCAACGCGGAAGAGTTCATCCGCGTCGGCTGGAACCCGAATTTCAAGGAGCTCGGGACGCCGATCAACAACGTGATCGTCAAGAACGTCATCGCCGGCACGCTGCCGCTCGACGACTACCACGAGCTGCTGACGGCCAACAATCCGACGATCGACGGCAACCTCGTCTACAACGTGCCGACCTTCGGCTACGCGGACAGGGAGGGCAACCCGATGTTCATCGACGCCTACGGCGGCAACTACGCCCTGCAGCCCACCTCGCCAGCGCTGTCCATGGGCATCCACGACCTAGCCTGGAGCTCCATGGGCGACCAGGGCTACACGCCCTCCGACACCATGCCGATGTTCTGGGACCACTAGCGAAAGCACTGGCGCACGTGCCCCACCCTCCCCGTGGCCTTCGGCGCGGGGAGGGTGGGGGCACGTGTAGCAGGACTTTCGCTCAATGACATGAGGCGCGGAAAAGCGAAGCGATCTACGTAAATTCACTTTTTCGCACCATCGATGGCAGCGCATCCATCGCAATCGGTGTATATTGGGCGGGTACCTCCCCGCCCCGCAGGAAAGGTGCCGCCTTGAAGACCGTCCAGCGCATCGCAGCCCTGCTCCTCGCCGCCCTGGTCCTGCGGACGCCTGCCGGGTGGGCGGCCGAGTCCATGGTCGTGGCGGTGAACAAGGACGACCCGCTGTTCGGCTACACCGACGAGAACGGCCACCTCTCCGGGTTCAGCGTCGACCTTGCCCGCGCGCTGTGTGCGGCGATGCGGGTCGACTGCACACTGACGCCGATCCCCTTCGCGGAGCTCATCCCGGGCGTGGTGGAGGGCCGCTTCGACTTCGTCGTCGCCACCGTCCTGCGCACGCCCGATCGGGAGGCGCTGGTAGACTTCAGCGATCGGATCTGGCGCTCCTCCTCCACCTTCGTCGCCCGCACTGGCACCATGGCGGAGGTGTCGGCCGAGACGCTGAAGGGCAAGACCGTCGCAGTGCAGAGCGGCTCCATCCAGGAGCGCTTCATCCGCGAGGTCCACGGCGGCGTTGCCACCATCCTCGCCTTCCCCAGCAACATCGAACGCAACGCCGCGCTGGCCGCCGGCAAGGCCGAGCTGATGCTGAGCTCGGTCACCAGCAGTTTCACGTTCCTCAAGTCGCCGGACGGCGCCGACTTCGAAATCATCGGCGGGCCGCTCTACGACCGCGGGCTGGGCGGCGACGTGGCGATTCCCGTGGCGAAAGGCAGGGACGCACTGCGCCGGCGCATCAACGCCGCCATCGACGCGGTCCTGCGCGACGGCACCTACAGCCTGATCAACAGCCGCTACCTGCCTATGAGCGTTTACTGACACCTGGACCGTTCCGGTTCTCCCTATATGATCGGGGACGACACACCGCATCGCGCGTCCGGCCGGAGAAGCCGGCACGCCCAGGGAGACTGTAAGAGATGACGCTTGAAGAGCACGGGGTGGCCCACCTCCTCGATGTGAAGGGGCTGCGCGACGGCCAGATCGAGGTGCGCTCCCCCATCGACGGCGCCGTGTTGGGCCGGGTGCCGGCCGACACGCCCCAATCCGTCGAATCCAAGATCGCCGCGGCGCACGCCGCCTTCCTCGAGTGGCGCTCGGTGCCCGCGCCCAAGCGCGGCGAGCTGATCCGCCTACTGGGCGAGGAGCTGCGCAATGAGAAGCAGCACCTCGGCCGCCTCGTCACGCTGGAGTGCGGCAAGTCGATCCAGGAAGGCTACGGCGAAGTGCAGGAGATGATCGACATCTGCGACTTCGCGGTCGGCCTGTCGCGCCAGCTCTACGGCCTGAGCATCGCATCGGAGCGGCCCAGCCACCGCATGACCGAGACATGGCATCCGCTGGGGGTGTGCGGCGTGATCAGCGCCTTCAACTTCCCGGTCGCGGTGTGGGCGTGGAACTTCGCGCTGGCCATCGTGTGCGGCGATCCCGTCGTGTGGAAACCGTCGGAGAAGACGCCGCTGAGCGCGCTGGCCTGCAAGCGGATCTTCGAGCGCGCCGTGGCCCGCTTCGGCGCGGCCCCGGCGGGGCTGCTGGACGTCATCGTCGGCGACCACCGCATCGGCGAGCAGCTGGTGGACGACCCGCGCGTGCCGCTGATCAGCGCCACCGGCTCGACCCGCATGGGCCGCGAGGTGGCGCCGCGCGTGGCCCGGCGCTTCGGCCGCTCGATCCTGGAGCTGGGCGGCAACAACGCGATGATCGTGGCGCCGTCGGCCGACTTGTCGCTGGCGGTGCGCGCCATCCTGTTCGCCGCGGTGGGCACCGCCGGCCAGCGCTGCACCACGCTGCGCCGCCTGATCGTGCACGAGAGCGTCTATGACCGCCTCGTCCCGCAGCTCAAGCACGCCTACGGGCAAGTCACCATCGGCACCCCGCTGGAGGAGGCGAACCTGCTCGGCCCCCTGATCGACCGGGGCGCCTATGAGGGCATGCAGCGGGCGCTGGAGGCCGCGCGGGCGGAGGGCGGCGTCGTGACGGGCGGCGAGCGCGTGCTGGCCGACCGCTTCCCCGACGCCTTCTATGTCCAGCCGGCGCTGGTGGAGATGCCGGGGCAGACCGACATCGTGCGGCACGAGACCTTCGCGCCGATTCTCTACGTCATGCGCTATTCCGGCGGCGTGGACGAGGCCATCGCAGTGCAGAACGACGTGCCGCAGGGCCTGTCCTCCTGCATCTTCACCACCGACCTGCGGGAATCCGAGCGGTTCCTGGCGGCGGCGGGTTCGGACTGCGGCATCGCCAACGTCAACATCGGCCCGTCCGGCGCCGAGATCGGCGGCGCCTTCGGTGGCGAGAAGGAGACCGGCGGCGGGCGCGAGTCCGGCTCCGACTCCTGGAAGGCCTACATGCGCCGGCAGACCGCCACGGTGAACTACTCCGACGCCCTGCCGCTGGCCCAGGGCATCCAGTTCAACCTGCCGGGGTCGTGACGGCAACAGGGTCCCTCCCGCGACAAGTAATTGAAAAACCATGTCCCATGCCGGGCGGAGGTCGCACCTCCGCCCGGACCGTTTCCATCCAAGCCAAACGAACAAACGTTCGGGGCGGAGGTGCGACCTCCGCCCCGCTCCCGAGACTCGCGAGCGACCGTGTTAGGTGGGGGCAAGGTCATCCCGAGAAACCTTGCCCCCACCCTCCCCAGGCTTTGCCTGGGGCCCCTCCCTCCCCCTGCGGAGCAGGGGGAGGGCTTAATTGCTTGACCTCCAAAGCATCCGTACCGACAATCCCATCCCTAAGAGCGCGCGCAGCAAATGCGCCGCCAGGGAGGACCATGAACAACCCCACCCCCGACGCCCGTATTGCGTGCGCAGTCCGGTAGCCGCCATGCCCCGGCTCGCCGCCAATCTGACGATGATGTTCACCGAGGTCCCGTTCCTCGATCGCTTCCGCGCGGCTGCGGAAGCCGGGTTCCGCGGTGTGGAATTCCTCTTTCCCTACGAGCACGCGCCCGAGGAGGTCGCCCGCGCCCGCAAGGGGACCGGCGTCTCGGTGGCGCTGTTCAACCTGCCGCCCGGCGACTGGGCCGCGGGCGAGCGCGGCCTCGCCTGCCTGCCCGACCGCGAGGTGGAGTTCGTCGAGTCCGTCGAACGCGCGCTGATCTACGCCGCCGAGCTGGATTGCCCGACCCTGCACGTCATGGCCGGCATCCCGCCCGCCGGGATAGGCCGCGCCGACGCGCTGGCGCTCTACGTGGAGCGGCTGCGCCACGCGGCCGACCGCGCCGCCGACCATGGCCGCACAGTGGTGATCGAACCGCTCAACGACCGCGACGTGCCCGGCTACCTGCTGCGCACCAGCACCGAGGCCATGCAGGTCATCGAGGCGGTCGGCCGCCCGAACCTCGGCCTCCAGTTCGACCTCTACCACGCGCAGATCATGGAAGGGGACCTAACCACGCGGATCCGGCGGCTTGGCCCCGCCATCCGCCACGTGCAGATCGCCGGGGTGCCCGACCGCAACGAACCCGACACCGGCGAGTGCGACCCGCACTTCCTGCTGACCACGCTGGACGACGCCGGCTATGCCGGCTGGGTCGGCTGCGAGTACCGCCCCAAAGCGGGCACGCTGGCCGGGCTGGGCTGGGCACGGCGCTATCTGGACCGGAGCACGGCATGAGCGTGCTGCTCGGCTGCATCGCCGACGACGTCACGGGCGCCTCGGACCTTGCCAACACGCTCGCCAAGGCGGGCCTGCGCACCGTCCAGACCATCGGCGCCGACGGCCTGACAGAGATCGGCGACGCCGAGGCCGTGGTGGTCGCGCTGAAGAGCCGTTCCATCGACCCCGACGAGGCCGTGCGCCTGTCGCTGGACGCATGGCAACGCCTGAAGGCCCTGGGCGCACGGCAGTGCTACTTCAAGTACTGCTCGACCTTCGATTCCACCGACCGCGGCAACATCGGCCCGGTGACGGACGCGCTGCTGCAAGCGACGGGTGCGGACTTCACCATCGCCTGCCCCACCTTCCCGGAGACGGGGCGCACGGTCTACCAGGGGCACCTGTTCGTGTGGAACCAGCCGCTGCACGAATCGCCGCTGAAGGACCACCCGCTCAACCCCATGCGGGATTCCGATCTGGTGCGCGTACTGCAACGGCAGAGCTGCACCAAGGTCGGGCTGGTGGACTGGCAGACGGTGGCGCAGGGGCCGGACGCGGTGCGCGCCGCCTTCGACGTGCTTCGCCGGGCCGGCGTCGGCGCCGCGGTGGTAGACGCGCTGACGCTCGGTGACCTCGCCACCATCGGTGCGGCCTGCCGCGACCTGGCGCTGGTTACCGGCGCCTCGGGGCTGGCGGCCGGCTTGGCTGACAACTTCATCCGCGCCGGCCTCGCCCGCGGCGGGAACGCCACGGACCTGCCGGCAGTCGCAGGCCCGGAGGTGCTGCTGGCCGGAAGCTGCTCTCCCGCCACGCTGGCGCAGGTGGCGGCGGCGGAGCGCCGCTTCCCTGTGCTGCGCCTGGACGTGGCGGCGCTGCTGGCCGGGACGGACGTGGTGCCGGACCTGATCGAGCGCGTGCGCCCCCACCTCAGCGTCACGCCGGTGCTGGTCGCCTCTGCTGCCGCGCCGGATGCCGTGCGCGCTGTGCAGGAGCGTTTCGGCCGTGAGGGCTCCGGCCGCACCGTCGAGCAGGCCTTCGCCCGCCTGGCGACGGCGCTGGCGGAGGCCGGCGCGCGCCGCTTCGTGGTGGCCGGCGGCGAGACCTCCGGCGCGGTGGTGGAGGCGTTGGGCATCCGGGCGTTGCGCATCGGAGCGGAGATCGCGCCGGGCGTGCCGGCCACCGTCAGCCTCGGCCCGGTGCCCTACGCGCTGGCGCTGAAGTCCGGCAATTTCGGCGGTGAAGACTTCTTCCACGACGCGCTGGAGGCGATGCCGTGAGCGCGCCTTCATCCACACCGCTCCCTTTTTTGACCGTCATCCCCGCGAAGGCGGGGATCCAGGCTTTGCGCGACTTGCAGGCAGCGGAAGACATGGATCCCCGCCTTCGCGGGGATGACGAAAAGAAGAATGATGCGCTGGAGGCGATGCCATGAAGGTTCTGATCACCGGCGGCAACGGGTTCCTCGGGCGCAAGCTGGCGCAACGGCTGCTGGCGGAGAAGCGCGCGGCGGAGCTGGTGCTGCTCGACGTGCAGGAGGGTCCTCCCCTGCCCCAGGGCGCCACGGCGCTGATCGGCGACCTGTGCGACGCCGCGGTCCAGCGGCGCATCCGCGACGCGGCGTTCGACAGCGTCTTCCACCTCGCCGCGGTGGTCAGCGCCGCCGCCGAAGCCGACTTCGACTTGGGGCTCCGCGTCAACATCGACGGCACCCGCGCGCTGCTGGAGGCGTGCCGCGCCATGCCCCGGCCCCCGCGCTTCGTGTTCGCCAGCTCGGTCGCGGTGTTCGGCCACGCGCCGCCGCTGGTGGAGGACGACACGCCGGCCCGCCCGCAGTCCTCCTATGGCACGCAGAAGGCCGTCGGCGAGCTGCTGGTCAACGACTACAGCCGCAAGGGCTTCGTCGAGGGCTGTAGCCTGCGCCTGCCCACCGTGGTGGTGCGGCCCGGCAAGCCCAACCTCGCCGCCTCGTCCTTCGCCAGCGGCATCATCCGCGAGCCGCTGAACGGCGAGCGCGCCGCCTGCCTGGTGCCGACGGACCTGTCGATCTGGATTTCCTCGCCGCGCACCGTGGTGGAGAACCTGCTGCACGCGCACGGCCTTGCGGCGCAAGCGTGGGAGGACGACCGGACGCTCAACCTGCCGGGAATCAGCGTGCCGGTGTCCGAGATGATCGCGGCGCTGGAGCGCGCGGGCGGCGACAGTTCGCTGATCGACCATACGCCGGACGAGCGGATAGCCCGCATCGTCCGAACCTGGCCGGGCGACATACGCACGACGCGCGCCGACCGGCTCGGCTTCACGCGGGACGAGACCATCGACGGCATCATCCAGGCCTACAAGGCCGACGACATGCCGCACTGACACGAATGGAAAATTAACCGGGAGGATTTCATGTTTCTGAAGAGGGTGTTCGTCGCCACGGTGTTCGGCGCTGCGGTGTCGATGGCGGTCGCCGCCGGCGCCGAGGAGCTGAAGCTCGGCTATTCGCTGGCGCCTACGTCGCACTACGGCGCCAGCGCCACCGCCATGGGTGACGAGCTGGCGCGGCTGTCGGGCGGCAAGTGGACCATCAAGCAGTTCCCGGCCAACGCGCTGGGCGGCGAGCGCGAGATGGTCGAGGGCGCGCAGATCGGCACGGTGGACATCGTCGTCACCTCGTCGGGCCCGGTCGGCAATTTCGTGCCCGACACGCTGCTCACCGACATCCCCTTCCTGTTCAGGGACTACAAGCACGCGCACGCGGTGCTCGACGGGCCGATCGGGCAGAAGATCCTCGACCAGTTTCCCAAGCACGGGCTGATCGCGCTGGCCTGGGGCGAGAACGGCTTCCGCAATCTCACCAACTCCAAGAAGCCGGTGAAGACGCCGGAGGACGCCAAGGGCCTGAAGATCCGCACCATGGAGAACCAGGTGCACATGACGGCCTTCAAGACGCTGGGCGTTCTGCCCACGCCGATGGCCTTCCCCGAGCTGTTCACCGCCCTGCAGCAGGGCACCGTTGATGGCCAGGAGAACCCCATCGGCGTGATCCTCTCGGCCAAGTTCTCCCAGGTGCAGAAGTACCTGACGGTGAGCCAGCACGTGTACTCGCCGGCCCTTATCATCCTGTCGCCGAACGTCTGGAACAGGCTCTCCGACCAGGAAAAGGGCTGGTTCAAGCAGGCGGCCCTGGTCGGCGCCAAGGCCATGCGCCAGAAGGCCGAGGACGACGCCGCCAACGGCATCGAGGAACTGAAGAAGCAGGGCATGGAAGTGGTGACCGGCGTCGACGCCGCCGCCTTCCAGGCCGCGCTGAAGCCGGCCTACGACGAGTACGCCAAGAAGTTCGGCCAGGCGAAGATCGACGAGATCAAGAACTACAAGTACTGAAAAATCCCCTCTCCCGCCCCGGGAGAGGGTGGCGCCGCAGGCGCCGGGTGAGGGTGCAGGCAACGATCAGCGAACGATCCTCGGCTGTACCCCCACCCCAACCCTCCCCCGGGGCGGGGGAGGGAGAAGAAGGGAGCCCCCATGCTCGCGGCCTTGTCGGCATTCGAGAAATTCCTGATGCGCTGGACCCTGCGCGCCGCCATGGCGCTCCTGGTGCTGGCGTGCGTCGTGTCGTTCTGGCAGGTGGTCACGCGCTTCGTGTTCGAGGAGCCGTCCACCTGGTCGGAGGTGACGGCGCGCTCGCTGAACATCTGGATGGTCTATCTGGGCGTCGCCGTCGCCTTCCGGCAGGGCGCGCTGATGGCCGTGGAGTTCCTGCACAGCCGCCTGCGGGGCAACGCACGGGTGGTGCTGGTCGCCATGATCTCCGGCCTGTCGCTGGGGGTGCTGGGGGTGATGGCGTGGTTCGGCTGGCAGATGGTGGAGCGGGTAAAGTTCCAGATGCTGGCCGGCGTCGACAACCCCTTCACCGGCGAAGGCATCTCCATCGCGCTGGTCTATGCCGCCATCCCCGTGGGGGCCGTGCTCTCCATCGTCGGCGTCGTCGCCCGCGCGGTCGAGGAGATAGCCGAAGTCCGCCGCACCGGCACCGCCGAAGCAGCGCCCCAAGAGATCTACGAGGTCTGACGCCATGACCAGCTTCATGCTCATCGTCATGGTGGCGCTGTTCGCGCTCAGCGTGCCGATCGCCGTGGCGATCGCGGCGGCGGCCATCGGCGGCATCGGGCTCTTCACCACCATGCCGCTGATCGTCGTGGCGCAGAAGCTGATGACGACCATCGACAGCTTCCCGCTGATGGCCGTGCCGTTCTTCATCCTGGCCGGCAACCTGATGGAGGCGGGCGGCATCTCGCGCCGGCTGGTGGACTTCGCCAAGGCGGTGGTCGGCAACATCCAGGGCGGGCTGGCGTGCTCGTGCGTGCTGACCTGCATGATCTTCGCGTCGGTGTCGGGCTCCAGCGTGGCGACCACCTTCGCCATCGGCGCCATCATCATCCCGGCGATGATCGAGCACAAATACCCGCGCGAGTTCGCCGCCGCGTTGCAGGCTACGTCTGCCGAACTCGGCGTCATCATCCCGCCGTCGATCCCGATGATCCTCTACGGCGTGTCGGCCGAGGTCTCCATCGGCGAGATGTTCATCGCCGGCATCGGGCCGGGCCTGCTGATCGGCGGCGCGCTTACGCTGTTCACCTACGTCACCTGCAAGCTGAACGGCTGGGGCAAGCAGGATCGCGAGGGCCGCATGGGCTTCGTCAAGGCGACGGAGCGCGCGGCGCTGGCGCTGCTGATGCCGGTCATCATCATCGGCGGTATCTACCGCGGCGTCTTCACGCCCACCGAGGCGTCGGTGGTGGCGGTGTTCTACGCCTTCATCGTCGGCATGTTCGTCTACCGGGCGGTCACCTGGGCCGACCTCGGGCCGATCCTGCGCAAGTCGGTGCTGTCGTCGTCGATCATCATGTTCATCATTGCGGCGGCCGGCCTGTTCAGCTTCCTGATCACGCGGGCCGGCGTGCCGGCGGCCATCGGCGCCTGGATATCCCAGGTCATCGCCAGCCCGGGGATCTTCCTCTTGGTGGTGAACCTGTTCCTGTTCGTGGTCGGCATGTTCGTCGAGACCTCCGCCTCGATCATCGTGCTGGCACCGATCCTGGCGCCGGTCGCCGTGCATTTCGGCATCGATCCCGTGCATTTCGGGTTGATCATGGTGGTGAACCTGGCGCTGGGCATGGTGACGCCGCCCTTCGGCGTGAACCTGTTCGCCGCCTGCCAGGTGGCGGGCCTCAGCCTGGAGCAGATCATCGGCCGGCTGGTCCCGTTCGTGCTTGTGGTGTTCGCCTGCCTGATAGTCATCACCTATGTGCCCGAGGTGCCGCTGTTCTTCCGCAGCCTCGTTTACTGAGGAATTGAGAGATGATGGAAACCAAGCTCCTGATCGGCGGCCGTTTCGTGGACGCGGTCCGCGGCGAGACGATCCCCTGCGTCGACCCCTCCACCGGCGAGACCTTCGCCGCCATCCCGCGCGGCAAGGCCGAGGACGTGGACCGCGCGGTCGCGGCGGCGCGCACCGCGCTGGAGGGCGACTGGGGCCGCCTGACCGCGGCCGAGCGCGGGCGGCTGATGCTCAAGCTCTCCGCCCTCATCCTGCGCGACGCCGACACGCTGGCCGAGCTGGAGAGCCGCGACGTCGGCAAGCCGCTGACCCAGGCCAGGGCGGACGTCACCGCCTGCGCCCGCTATTTCGAGTTCTACGGCGGGGCGGCCGACAAGGTGCACGGCGACACCATCCCGTACCAGAACGGCTACACGGTGCTGACCCTGCGCGAGCCGCACGGGGTGACCGCGCACATCATCCCCTGGAACTACCCGCTGCAGATCATCGGCCGCAGCGTCGGCGCGGCACTCGCCATGGGCAACGCCTGCGTGGTGAAGCCGGGCGAGGACGCCTCGCTGACCACGCTGTACCTCAGCCGGCTGGCGCACGAGGCGGGCTTCCCGGCCGGCTCCCTGAACATCGTGTCCGGCTACGGCGAGGAGGCGGGGGCGGCGCTGTCCTCGCATCCGGGCATCAACCACATCTCCTTCACCGGCAGCCAGGAAGTGGGCGTGCTGGTGCAGCAGGCCGCGGCGCGCAACATCGTGCCGGTGACGCTGGAGCTGGGCGGCAAGTCGCCCCAGGTGGTGTTCGCCGACGCGGACCTCGAGCAGGCGCTGACCTTCGTGGTGCGCGCCTCGGTGCAGAATGCCGGACAGACCTGCTCGGCCGGCAGCCGCGTGCTGATCGAGCGGCCGGTCTACGAGCGCTTCGCCGGCATGATTGCCGAGCGCTTCAAGGCACTGACCGTCGGCCCGGCGCTGGAGGACCATGACGTCGGCCCGCTGATCAACGCCAAGCAACGCGACCGCGTGGTCGGCATGGTGAACGCCGCGCGGGCGAACGGCTTCCCGGTGCTGGCCGAGGGCGCCATCGTAGACGGTGCGCCCAAGGGGGGATTCTATGTGGCGCCGGTGCTGTTCGGCGACGTCAAGCCCGGCTGCGAGATCGAGCAGCAGGAGGTGTTCGGCCCGGCGCTCGCCTGCATCCCCTTCGAGGGCGAGGAGGAAGCGGTCACGATTGCCAACGGCACGCCCTTCGGCCTGGTGGCCGGCGTGTGGACGCGCGACGGCGGGCGGCAACTGCGCATGGCGAAGAGGCTGCACGCCGGTCAGGTCTTCATCAACAACTACGGTGCCGGCGGCGGCGTCGAGTTGCCCTTCGGCGGCATGAAGAAGAGCGGCTTCAACCGCGAAAAGGGCTTCGAGGCGCTGTATGGCTTCTCGGCGGTCAAGACCGTGGCGATCAAGCACGACTGAGAAAAATTGGGAGGAAGAGGCATGCGCCTACAGGGCAAGGTCGCCATCGTCACCGGCGGCGGTTCGGGGTTCGGCGAGGGGATCGCCAAGCGCTTCGCGGCCGAAGGCGCCAAGGTGGTGGTCGCCGACATCAACGAGGACGCCGCCCGGCGCGTGGCCGGCGAAGCCGGCAACGGCTGCACCGCGGTGCGCGCCGACGTCTCCGTCTCGGCGGACGTCAAGGCGATGGTGGACGCGGCGGTGCAAGGCTTCGGCCGGCTGGACATCCTGGTCAACAACGCCGGCTACACCCACCGCAACGGCCCGATGCTGGAAGTGGACGAAGCCACCTTCGACCGCGTCTACGCCGTCAACGTGAAATCCATCTACCTCGGCGCCCTGCACGCCGTGCCGGTGTTCCGCGGCCAGGGCGGCGGCGTGATCCTCAACGTAGCCTCCACGGCCGGCGTGCGGCCTCGGCCGGGGCTGACGTGGTACAACGGCTCCAAGGGCGCGGCGATCATGCTCACCAAGTCCATGGCGGTCGAGCTGGCGCCCGACCGGATCCGCGTCTGTGCCCTCAACCCGGTGGCCGGCGAGACCGGCATGCTGCACCTGTTCATGGGCGAGGACACGCCGGAGAAGCGCGCGCAGTTCAAGGCCACGATCCCGCTGGGCCGCCTCTCCCTGCCCAAGGACATCGCCAACGCCGCCCTGTTCCTCTGCTCCGACGAGGCGGAATTCCTCACCGGCGTATGCATGGAGGTGGACGGGGGCCGGTGCATCTAAAATAGTCCCTCCCCCGCCCCCGGCTCTCGGCGGCCATAGGCCGCCTGACGCCGTCAGCACCAGCAAAGCTGGTGCGAGAGGCGGGGGAGGTTAGGAGGGGGCAAGGATTTTCGGGATGACCTTGTCTTCGGTAACCGCGCCTAAACACGAAGCAACTAAGATATCCAAGAGTCACTAAGCCACCTCGACAAGCTCCGGCTCTTTCCCGACGTTCGAGCACGCGAACGCTCAAGTCTTTGTGAATCTTGGATACCTTTGTTGCTTCGTGTTTAACCGAGCTCGGCGATTCCGGATCCTTGGATAGACCTTGCCCCCTCCTAACCTCCCCCGCCGGGGGCGAGGGAGGGAATATTCGCTATTTCACCACCCCTTCGACACCCCGCGCCACGCGCAGGAGGTTGCGGTCGTGGCCGCGTTTGCCGACCAGCATCAGGCCGGCGGGGAGGCCGTCGGTCGCCATGGGCAGCGACACCGCCGGGCGGTCGAGGAAGTTCCACAGCGACGGGTTGCGCAGCACCAGCATGTTGATGCGCGCGTACTCCGCATCGTCCACCAGCTCCGCGAAGCGCGGCGGCACCACCGGCACCGTCGGCATGGCGAGCACGTCGAAGCCGCGCGTCCCCGCCTCGGCTTCGGCCATGAGGGCGGCGCGGGTGCGGGTCAGTTCGATGTAGTCGGCAGCGCTCTGCTCCTGAGCGCGCAGGATGCGCACGCGCACCCGCGGGTCGTAGCGGTCGCCGGCGCGCTCCAGCAGGTCGCGGTGCCAGGCGTACGCCTCGGGCGCGGAGAAGCCCCCCTTGGCGTTGGCCTGCGGAATCCGGTCGAGCACGGCCAGGTCGACCTCCACCACCCGCGCCCCGGCCCCGGACAGCGCCTCCAGCGCCCGCTGGAACGCCGCGGAGACGGTGGCGTCCATGCCGTCCAGCACGATGTTCTTCGGCACGCCGATGCGCAGGCCCGCCACGTCGGCGGCGTCCGGCACGGCCGGCGCCTGTCCGGCCATCACCGCGTCGAGGATGGCGCAGCACGCCACAGAGCGCGCCAACGGCCCCACCGTGTCCAGAGTCCAGGACAGCGGCACGGCGCCGTCGCGCGACACCCGCGCCTGCGTCGGCTTGAAGCCCACCAGAGCGCAGAAGGCCGAGGGGATGCGCACCGAGCCGCCGGTATCCGAGCCCACCGCCGCGACAGCCATGCCGTCCGCCACCGACACGCCGGCCCCCGACGACGACCCGCCGGGGATGCGGCCGCGGTCGAAGGGGTTGCCGGGCGTGCCGTAATGCGGGTTGAGGCCGAGGCCGGAGAAGGCGAACTCGGTCATGTTGGTGCGCCCGACGACCACCGCGCCGGCGGCCCGCAGCCGGGCGACCACCGGGGCGTCCTGGCGTGCGGGCGGAGCGTCCTTCAGCACCACCGAGCCTGCAGTGGTCACCTGGCCGCCCACGTCGAACAGGTCCTTGACCGAGACCGGCAGGCCGGCCAGTGGCGAGGACACCACGCCGGCCTTGCGCAGCAGGTCGCTGGCCTCCGCCGCCTTCAGCGCCGCGTCGCGGTCCACGTGGAGGAAGGCGCGCGCCCCCTCTCCTGCCGGATCCGCGATGCGGGCGAGCGCCTGCTCGGTCAACTCGACGCTGGTGGTGCGGCCGGCGGCCAGGTCGGATGCAAGCGACAGGATGGTGGGCATGGAAGGATCTCCGGCAGGTGGAGCGATCCTTTTAGCGCCCTCGATACCTGCGGGCGAGCCCTTCAGTCGCCCATCATCCGGCCACCCTGCCATGTGCCGCTGTGCTGCAAGCCGTCGTAGGTGGTGGCGACGCCCGGACCATCCTGGACGCCGGCACGGAAACGGCCGACGTGCTTGCCGCCGGTGCCGTTCAGGGTCAGCGCGCCAAAGCCGCTGGGCAGCCGGTCGGCGACCTGGCCCTGATAGCGGTCGCCGTTGGCATAGGTCAGTTCGCCCTTCCCCTCCGGCCGGTTCGTGCGCACTTCGCCAGCATAGGCGTGGCCGTTGGCGTAGCGGAAGACCCCCTCCCCGTCCGGCTGGCCGGCGCGGAAGCTCCCCTCGTAGCGGTCGCCGGTGCGGAAGACCATGGTGCCCAGGCCCGCCATCTGGTCGTCGAGCCATTCACCCTCATAACGCTGGCCGTCGGCGAAGCGGTAGATGCCGAAGCCGGACTTCTGCAACTGCCGGGCACCGGTGGCGGTGGTGGTGAACGACCACTCCCCCTCGTAGACATCGCCGTTGGGGAACTGGTGCACCCAGGCGCGCGAGGTGCCGGCGCGCGCCGTCTCGGCCGCCGCGCGGGCGCGGGTCTGTGCCGCGACCGCCCGTTGCGCGGTGGCGCGGGCCTGGGTGGCGGCGTTCTCGCCGGACGTGGCGGCCTCGCGGGCGACGCGGACGGCGTCCTGCACCGGTTCGCTCAAGGCGCGCGCCCCCGGCGGCAGGCCCGCCGCGACCGCAGGCCCGCTGGGCGGCGGCACTGCGCGCATCGCCAACACCTCCTTGGTGCCCTCGGGGGGCGGAGTGCCGGCGGGCGGCGGCTCGCTCCCGGTGGACAGCGCGCTGCCCTGCACGTAGCCCTCCTGCGAGGTGCGGTCGCGCACCCGCACCCAGTTGGAGCCGCGAACCATCTCCATCACCGTCACCGTCATGCCAGCCGGCAGTTCGCGCAAGCCGCGAGCTCCCATCCCCGGACGGTCGAACAGCACCGCCGGTCGCGCCACCTTGCGCACATCGGGCGCCAACGGGCCGGCGGCTACGGGCTCCTCCGATGCCGGCGCATCGTGCGGACGGAGGTTGTTGGTGGCGATGAAGCCCTGCTGCCCGTCCACCGTCACCTGCGTCCAGGAGCCCTTGCGCGCCTGGCCGGTGGCCGTGACCTCGGTGTCGCGCGCCACCGTGCGCAGCACCGGGGCCTTGTTGTCCGGCCCCGCGCGCATGTTGACGTCGCGGATGGTCACGAAGGTGGCGTCCAGCGGCTCCACCTTGGGTTCCGGCGTCATGGCCTGGGCGGGGGGAGGCTCGGCAACGGGGGGCTTCGGCGGCACCCCGCCCGCGGGTCCCAGCGCCAGGGCAACGCCCAGGCGGTCCCGCACCCAGGGAAGTTGCGCGCCGTTGGTGCGCGCCTCCACCGTTTGCGCGACTGCTGCCAGCGCCTTGTGCAGTTCGGCACCGGGCTTGGTGATCTCCTGCGCCAGTGCCGCCGCAAAGGGTCCGGGACCGCCGCCCCGCACGGCGACGGGCGGAACGTCGGGTTGATGCGCGTAGGCGATCAGTATCTGGTCGGTCGACCCCGGTGCACCGGGCACCGGCTGCACCGGCCGCCCGGACTCCGCCGTCGCCTTGCCCAGCGCGTCGGCCAGCGGGTTGGGCATCACAGGGTCGAGCAGCACGACGCCGCGCCTAGCCGCGCGCACCGTCTGGAGGATCTGGTCGAGCTCGATGGTGTCGATGAAGACGTCGAATTCGGAGACAAGCTTGGCGTCCACCGGCACGAGATAGCTCTTGCCGCCCAGCCCCAGCGCCAAGCCAGCGTAGTAGAGCAGCCCGACATCGGCGCCCTTCGCATTGGCCGCGAAATGGCTGAGCGTCGCGACGAAGCCGCGGTGCTCCTGGTTGTTGGCGGTGGTCACCTCGAAGCCGGCCTGCCGCAGCGCCTCGGCCACGGCGGCGGCGTTGGCGGCGACGGTCGACGAGACGGCCGTGGGAGCGCCGCTGCGCGCATACTGTGCGTTGCCGATGACCAGCGCGACACGCCGCTCGGCCGCGTGCCCCGGAGCTCCGGCCAGCGCGCCGATCACGATCAACAGTGCCAAGCCGATCCATCGGCGCAACGGACTTGCCACGCACGCCTCCTATGGCCTCGACATAACCTTACCAGTCAATGGATTAAGATGGTGTCCTTGCGAAGTGGAGATGTACTTTCGGAGATAAACCATTACTCCGATGACCGCGGTAGCAGAGGGAGCGCGTCATGCCTGTGCTGCGGGACTACCGCCTTCGGGGGGCGCAATGTTCAATATGAAGGACACATGATTTGGCTATCTGCAATGCGCGGTTGATGGCTGCAACCGGCGGAAGAGCCCCGGTCCGCATCGCCTCACGTTCGCTCGTTCTCAAGCAAGCGAGAGCGGTGAGGGCCTGCTTGCAGGCAACACCGACGGCACCGCTCACAGAAGACAATCGCCTTTAACAGCTACCCACAAATTGCAAATAGCCATAACTGCCAAAAGTGTGAACCATCTCACAGCGGCCGAGGCGCCTCCGGATCCAGGCTGACGGGATTCCCCCGGTCCCGTGGGGTCTCAATACAAGGAGACCGCCGACCATGCGCCATCTCTCCCTCGCCGCGGGCGCCGTCTCCGCCCTGCTGTTCGCCCTGCCCGCCGGGGCCGAGAACCTCGCCTGCCAGACGGTCAACGGGCAGACCGTCTGCGCGCGCGGGCCCGGCACGCTGGAGTGCCGGACGGTCAACGGCCGCACGGACTGCACCCACACCCCAGCCGGGCCCTCCGCCGCCCCGCCGTCGCCGTGCGAGACCCGGCAGGGCCGCACGGTCTGCCGCGTGCTGCCGGGCATGAGCGAGGACGTGATCGTCGAACGCAAGGACGGCCGGGTGCGCGTGCGCACCGGCGGCGTCGACGTCGACGTGGCGGAGTAAATCAAGGATCCCGCGCCACCCGCAGGCCGTCGGCGATGTAGCGGACGTCGGCGTCATAGTTCATGCGGGCAGTGGCGGTGATCGTGTCCAGCTCGTCCCGCCAGGAACCGCCCCGCAGGACGCGCTTCTTGCAATCGCCGGTCAACCAGGCGCTGCCGTCGGTGGGGGCGCCCCTGTAGGTCGTATTCCAGCAGTCGGCCACCCACTCCGCCACGCCGCCGTTCATGTCGTGCAGCCCGAAGTTGTTGGGCTTGAAGCTGCCGACGGCCGCAGGCCGCAGGCGGTCGGCGGAGGCGCTGCAGTCCCGGCAGTTGGCGTTCGCGGCGACGCCGGTCTCGCCCCACCAGTAGCGCCCGACCGAGCCGCCGCGCGCCGCGTATTCCCATTCTGCCTCCGACGGCAGGCGATAGCGCTGGCCGGTCTTGCGGCTGAGCCACGCCACATAGGCCTCCGCGTCGCCCCAGTGCACGTTGTGCACCGGCGTCTCGTCGGTGGGGTTGCTCATGCGCGGCATCTCGGCACAGCCGCCGGCGGTCACGCAGGCCCGCCACTCCGCCACCGTCACCTCGTAGACGCCGAGCGCGAAGGGCTTCACGGTCACGCGGTGCGCCGGCCGTTCGGCCGCATCGCCCTTGTCGGAGCCCATGACGTAGGAACCGCCTGTAAGGCGCATCATCTTCGGGCACTCAGGGCAATCCTGGAACGTGTTCTTCGATTCCGGCCTGCTCGTCCCGGAAGAACCGGCGGGCGGTGCGGCGAGCGCCAGCTTCTGGCGGTCCTCCTGCCCGGCGGGGCGCAGCGACGGGCCGGCCAGAAAGCCCTGCACCCCGTCGTCCATGGCCACGCGGTACCAGTCGGCGTCCTGCACCCGGCCGACGACGCGTACATGCTCGCCCTTGCCGACGCTGCCGACCACGTCCGACCGCGTGTCCGGCCCGGCCCGCAGGCTGGCGTCGGCGACGGCGACGTACAGGCCCTGGCCGGTGGGATCCACCTTCAACTCGGCGGGGGCCGGCTTGGAGGCCGTCGTGCTCGGCGGAGGGGGCAACGCGGCGGAGCCGGTGGTGCCCTTCCCCTCCGCCCCCAGCGTAGCCAGCCGCTGGCGCGCCAGGTTGACGAAGACGCCGCCCTCGAAGAGGCGCAGGTACGCCTCCACCTCCGCGGCCGAGCGGCTGTCGCTCACGCGGCGCCACAGCATCTCCTCCAGGTCGGCCGGAGGCGGGGCGGCACCGGAATCGGCCACCTCCAGCACCACGCTCTCGGTGGTGCGGCCGCCGCGCCCGTCGTCGGCCGACACGCTGAACACGCCGGCCCGGCCGGGCGCTGCCCGTTCGGTGTCGAAGGTGAGGCTGGCGAGCTGCTCCGCACTCAGCCGGTCGCCGACCTTCACCGGGTTGTTGCCGTCCTTCACCTTGCCCCGCTCCGGCAGGGCGGAGACGGTGATGGTCAGCGGGTCGCCGTCGGGATCGACCGGCATTTCCATGCGCAGCGGATTGCTCACCGCGCGCACGGTGCGCTCGGCCGCGGCGACCGGCGGCCGGTTGCTCGGCTTGACCGTTATCCTGACGTTGCCGCGCGCCACGCCGCCGCGCCCGTCCATCACCGCGAAGTCGAAGCTTCCGGCCTCGCCCAGATGGGTGGCATCGGGCTTGAACATGGTCGCCGCCAACTGGTCCACCGTCAGGTAGTCGCCGATCAGCACCACCCGTTCGCCGATGCGCACGTTGCCGCCCCGCGGCAGGCCGGTGACCTGGGCGAAGAGCTGATCGTTGTCGGGATCGGTCGGACGGGCCAGGCGCAGCGATTCCGGCCCGCCGCGGTCGAGCACCTCCAGCGGCCGGATGTCGCCCAGCACCGGCGGCCGGTTCTCCTGCATCGGGTTGAAGTAGAACGGCGTGGCGCCCAGCGAACCGTAGATGTACGGCTCCTGCCGGCCCTGGGTCGTCTCCATGACGGTGTCGCGCACGCGACGGAAGAACAGGCTCAGCTCCAGCCCGGGCACCTCCAGGTTCTTGAGCAGCGCCGCCGTGTACGGGCTGTTCTCGCCAGCGCCGTCCTCGGCCACCGCGTCGGCACGCGTCGCCAGCGCCACCAGCGTTTCGCTGGGCGTGTCGTCGATGCGGGCGAATCCATGCTGCACATCCGTCCGCGGCCCTCCCGAGCGGGACAGGCGTTCGACGAACGGGTTGTTGCGGCAGGCGTCGAGGATCAGGATGCCGAGTTTGCGCGCCTGCGACACCTCGCCCAGCGGCAGGTTGAGCGGCAACGCCTCATAGACGAGGTCGCGCTCGCGCGCCAGCTTCGCATCGGACGGGATCAGGTAGTTGGTGCCGCTCACCTGCATGCCGTGCCCGGCGAAGTAGAGCAGCGCCACGTCCGCCTTGCTGGCGCGCAGGCCGAAGTCGCGCAACGCCTCCGCCAACCCCCGGTTGGTCAGGTCGTTGCGCTCGTCCACCTGGAACCCCACCTTGCGCAGCGCCGCGGCGAACGCCTTGGAATCGTTGCGGGCGTTGGGCAGCTCCGGCGCAGAGTTGTAGGCGCCGATGCCGATCACCAGTGCCACGCGCTGCTCGCCTTCGGCAGCCGTTTCGGCAGCCGAAGCCGCGCCGACGAACAGCAGCGCGATGACCAACGTCCAGACGAAGTTCAAAGTGCGCATGCCGACCTTCGTTCCACGGAAGGAGGTACCTAATTGTCGTGTCGCAGTCCCGCCCGACAAGGCAGCAGCCGGCTTACCCCCAAGCCTCAGAGCGCCTCACCGGTTGTGGTAATGGTGGTAAAGCCGTCTCCCGCGATTTGCGTCGGATGGCGGACCAGCCACACGCCAACGGCGTGCCGCTTGCCGCGCAACGCAACCTCGCCGACCGACAGCAGGGGCACGATCCCGTCAACGGCGCACGCCGTGGTGTCGCCGATGACGACTCGGGCATACGTGGTAGAGCGGGCGCCGACCATCTTCGCATGCTCCTCGAGCCGGGCGGCGGTGTTGGCGGTGTCGCCCAGCAGCGAGTATTCCAGGTGGCGCAGGCCGCCCAGGCTGCCGGCCACCACCGGCCCGGTGTGGATGCCGATGCGGATGCCGGCCATCGGCAACCCTTCCGCCCACCAGCGGGCGTTGAGATCCTCCAGGGCTTGCCCCATGGCCAGGGCGCAGTGCACGGCGTGTACCGCGTCGGCGTCGATCTCCGCCTGGCTGGTGCGAGCGACCGGCGCGCCGAACACCGCCAGCACCCCGTCGCCGACGACGCGCAGGACGATGCCCTCATGCGCGACGACGATGCGGACCATCGCATCCAGGTAGTCCTCCAGCCAGCGGATCAGAGGCTCCGGTTCCAGCTCCTCACAGATGGCGGTGAAGCCCTCGACATCGCAGAACAGCACGGACGCCGTCAGTTGCTGCGGCTTCGGGCGGCCGCCGGACAGGAAGGCGGCGCGGTTCTTCCACACCACCTCGGCCACCGGTTGCGAGACGTGGCGGGCGAACAGCTCCATCAGCACGCGCCGCTCGGTGCGGTCGTTCTTGGACAGGTGCGCCGCCATCAGCGCAATGCCGCCAGTCAGCGCCAGCGTCGGCGCCATGGGCAGCAGAAGCGGCCCGCCGGCGGCGAACAGCGCCGCCCCGCCGACCCACACCAGGAGCGCCAGCAGCAGTCCGGCTGCCGCCAGCCACACCACCGGCCAGCGCCGCAGCGCCAACGCCACGCCCAACCCGGCCAGCAGCAGCGTCACGGCGACCTGGCCCCTGAAGGACAGGACCGGATTGCTCCGCCCGTCGAGGATCTGCGCCAGCACGTGCGCCTGCACCTCGACCCCCGCCGTGTTGCCGCCCACCGGCGATACCGGCGTGCGGTGCCGGTCGGTGCCGGCCAGCACCGTGCCGACCAGCACCACCCGGCCGGCCAGCCAGGCCGGCGGAACCATCCCGACCATCTCCGCGGGGTATGCGGCGAACGGTGGCGTGTCGACATCCGGGCCGGCCCACCAGGCGATGCGGAACGGCGCGTCCGGCACCGCCGCGCCGGCGACCTCGGCCAAGCGCGCCGGGAAGCTCGGCGCGCCGTCCGGGGCGTGCGGCAGGTGCCAGCGCACCGTACCGTCCGTGCCGTCCTTGGCAAGGTTGGCGTGACCGTGAGGGATGCCGTCCAGGAACCTTTCCAGGAAGGCCCGCTGCCGATCGTTCAGTGCGGTCCCGGCCAGCGCCGACACCGCCACCACCGGTACGCCCGCGTTCTGGATCCTGCGGCGCAGCATCTCGTCCAACTCGGGCACGGTGGGCTGGTCGAACAACACGTCGAGGCCGATGGCCGCCACGCCGACCCTGGCCAGCATGTCCACCAGATCGGCCAGCACCCGCCGGTCGAGCGGCGAGCGGCAGGCCATGGCGCCGACGCTCTCCTCCCCCAGGGTCACCAGCACGACACGATCGTGCTGGGGCTGTGGGGTGGCGAAGTGCGCGGTCAGCAGGTCGCCGTAGGCCGCGTCGGCCGATTGCAGTACCGTGAAATGCCCCAGCGCCAGCGCTCCCGCTGCAGCGGCCAGGGCCACCAGGAGCGGTGACCGCATGGTGCGGTCACCGCGCCTCGACCCGCAGGATCACTTGTCCCATCACGACCCGCCCCACCCCCGCGGCCAGCGTGCGCTCCAAGCGCTCGGTCTCGGTGGTGGTCAGCGGTACAAGGCCAACGGTATGCGGCAGCGCGTCGCTCAGCTCACGCTCGGCGGCGAAGCAGCGCACCTCCTGGTCGTCGGTGGCGACCATCGGCACCGGCATGCGCTCACCCGGCAGCAGCAGCGGCGCGTGTCCGGCGATCGCCGAGCCGGCGGACGCGCTGGTCGGGAACAGCAGCCGCACCGCGCCTCGTCCGTCGCGCACCGTGCAGGCCAGGTGCGCGTCGCGGTTCGTCTGCACCATCAGGCGGACCGGCTCGCCCGGCCGGTAGGTGGGATAGAGCCCACGGTCGGTGGTGAGGAACAGGTCCAGGGGCGCCACGGCGTCGCGCACCGGCTGCAGCAGGACCGCCGCCTGCGACGCGCAGCCGGCGACGGCCAGACGCACCGCCAGCGCCGCGTCGTCGCCCGACGGGTCGACGACGCGCAGGATCATCCGGTGCCGCTTCCCGCCGGACGTCGCCACCTCGACCGTGCGGCCGTCGGAGGGGGTTAGCCCGTCGGGCCACGGCCGCTCGGCCTCACCGTTGTTCCAGGCGACGCGCGCCCGGCGGCTGGATCCGATATCGGTCAGCGTCAGGTCGGCCAGCGCCGGGTCGGCGGGCCGCTTCAACAGCGACCGTCCGGTGGCCGGCAGGCACTGCGAGCCGGGCTGCGACGGGTCGATGGCGGGCAGCATGCCGCCGCTGCGCGCCGGCAACACGCCGCGCGCCGCTCCCACCTCGCCCTGGATCAGCGACTGACGGCTGAACATCTCGGTCAAGCGGTTGCCGTTCTTGCCCGGCGGGCTGTCCAGCGGGCCTTCGTAGGGCCCCTTGATGGTCAGCGCCCGTCCGGTGGCGAAGAGGACATGCAGGTTGCCCCCCTCCGGAAGGCGCACGATGGCACCTTCGGAGACGGCCTGCCCCGGCGCATAACCCGGCGCGGTGGCGGCGACCACCACCGCCTCCGCCGCCTGGGCGGTCCGGAAAATCCCTGGCGTCAAGGTCCCAAGGGCGGCTGCCACGAGCAGGGTTGCGCGGATGTGTGTTCGCATAGCTGCCTCCGAACGCGGTGTTCTCTTCACCTCGGGGGACGGGGCGGCGCCGTCCAAGCCTCGGACGGTCAAGGCGCGGCACCGGCGCGTCTGGACGGAGGATCACTTTGCCCCCTCCTACCCCGCGACTTCTGTGAACCGCGCAACATCAACAGCGAAAAAACGACGGCGCGTTCTGCGCCGGACTGTGAGGTGGTTCACACCGTCGGGCACCGGTCCGCGCTAGTGTCGGCCTTCCGGCAAACCCGGGTCGTTACTGTCTCCCATCCATCCTGAACTTGAGGCCGGCGGTCCCCACCGCCGGCCCTTTCTTTCGGAGTAACACAGGAATAAAGGATGGGCTCGCGTGATCCACATCACAGCGATATCGGCGCGGCGCATCCACATTCGTTCGTATGGCCCCTTCGCACGACGCCGCAGGCCGAAAGAGGAGTTCATGCGCACCATGCCGCAGCCGCCGTCCCCCATGGCCGACGACTTCGCCGATTTCGGCATCCACGACCACGCCTATGTGAAACGGGTCAAGCAGCGCGGCAGCAAGGCCGTCTCCGTGCATGCCGCCGACGGCAGCTTCCTCGGGCGTTTCCCCGATCACGACACCGCCTTCGCAGCCCTGCGCCTCAACGACATGGAGCCGTTGAGCGTCCATTGAGGCCGCGCACAGGACCGTACACGATTTCAGCTCATGTAGCGTAATATGGCGTCCGCACGCCCGGCGAGAGCTTGGCGTGCGCCCGCTGTTGGTATCTTCATCGGACGACCACGGTGCGACCATGGCGGCCAGGATCTTGAGAGCGGTGCTGCGGGGGCTGTTCCGCCTCGCCTACCGGGTGGAGGTGCGCGGCATCGACCACGCCCACGCCGCGGGTCCGTGCACCGCTGTCGTCGCCAACCCGCAGTCGCGCCTGGACGCGCTGCTGATCGCCGCGTTCCTGCCCGGCGGCGCCGTGCTGGCCGTCGATCCGCGGCACGCTGCACCCGGATGGGTGCGCTACCTGTTCGATACGGTGCGGCTGAGCCGGGACAACCCCTGCGCCCTGCGCACGCTGGTGCGGGCGGTGCGCGACGGGCGGCGTTGCATCCTCGTCCCGCAGGGCAGCGCCGATACGGAGGCCGACCTTCCCCGCGTCTACGGCCCGGCGGCACTGGTCGCCGACCGGGCGGGCGTGCCGATGCTGCCGGTGCACATCGACGGCGCGGCGTTCACCCCCTTCACCTTCACGGCTTGGCCGGGGGGGCGCCGGTTCCCGAAGATCGTGCTGACCGTGCACCCCGCCCGCCGCCTGGAGGTGAGCCCGGACCTGCGCGGCCGAGCGCGGCGGGCGGCGCTGTCCAACGCACTCTACGACATGATGGCGCGCGCGTCGCTGGACTCCTACGATCGCGACCGCAGCGTCTTCGACGCGCTGCTGGACGCGCGCCGGCGCTTCGGTCACGACGTGCCGATTCTGGAGGACGCGGATCGCCAACCCCTTACCTACGGCCGGCTGGTGCTGGGCAGCGTCGCGCTTGGCCGGGCGCTGACGCGCCTCTCCGAGCGGAGCGAGGTGGTGGGCGTGCTGCTGCCCAACGCCAACGCGGTGGCGGTCACCCTCTTCGGATTGCACGCATTCGGACGGGTGCCGGGGATGCTGAACTACAGCATGGGGCCGGACGCGCTGGTATCCGCCTGCGTGACAGGACGCATCCGCACCGTGCTCACATCCCGCCGCTTCATCGCGCTCGGCCGCCTCGAACGCATGGCCGAGGCGTTGGCCGAACGCGTGCAACTGGTCTACCTGGAAGACGTGCGCAAGCGGCTGAAGCTCCTCGACAAGCTGGTCGGACTGGCGGTGTCGCGGCTGCCCGGGCTGATGCACGGGCGCACGGCGTCGGCTGGATCGCCGGCGGCGCTGCTGTTCACCTCCGGCTCCGAGGGCATGCCCAAGGGGGTGGCGCTGAGCCATTCCAACTTCCTCGCCAACGTGGCCCAGATCGCCGCGGTGGTGGAGTTGTGGCCGACCGACCGGGTGGTCAACCCGCTGCCCGTCTTCCACAGCTTCGGCCTGACCACCGGGCTGCTCCTGCCGCTGCTGACCGGGGTGCCGACCTGCTTCTATCCGAGCCCCCTGCACTACCGCGCGGTGGCTGAGTTGGTGGCCGATACGAAGGCGACGCTGCTGTTCGCCACCGACACCTTCCTTTGCGGCTACGCCCGCGCCGCCTCGGACGGCGAGCTGTCGTCGCTGCGCTACGCCGTGGCGGGGGCGGAGCCAGTGCGCGACGGCACCCGGCGCCTCTACCTCGACCGCTTCGGCGTGCCCATCCTGGAGGGCTACGGGGCCACCGAGGCCGCGCCGGTGTTGGCGGTCAACACGCCGACGCACCGGCGCCTCGGCACCGTTGGGCGCTTCCTGCCGGGCATCGAACATCGGCTGGAGCCGGTGCGAGGCGTGCACGAGGGCGGTCAGCTCATCGTGCACGGCCCGAACGTCATGATGGGCTACGTCCTCGTCGAGCAGCCCGCCGTGTTGCGCGCCCCACCGGAGGGCTGGCACGACACCGGCGACATCGTCGCCGTGGACGACGAGGGCTACGTGCGCATCGTCGGGCGCGTGAAGCGCTTCGCCAAGATCGGCGGCGAGATGATCTCGCTGGCCACCGTCGAGGCGCACGCCGCCCAGCTCTGGCCGGAGGATTCGCACGCCGCCGTGGCGTTGCCCGACACCCGCAAAGGCGAGCGGATCATCCTGCTGACCACCCGCGCCGGCGCCCAGCGCGAGGAGTTCGTCGCCTTCGCCCGCGCCCGCGGCATCGCCGAGATTGCGGTGCCCGGGATCGTGCTGTGGGTGGAGGAGATCCCCACCCTCGGTTCCGGCAAGACCGATTATCCGGCGGTCAAGCGCATGGCCGAGAACGCGCTGCGCGAAACCGGCGCAAGAAAGGCAAGAACTTGATCCCTCCCCCAGCCCCGCTGGGGGCGTGGAGCCGGTGCCGCAGGCAACGAGCGCCTCTCGCGCCCGCTTTGCGGGCGCTGACGGCGTCAAGCGGGTCCCTTGGGACCCGCTGAGAGCCGAAGGCGATCGTAGGCGGAGCGCGGTCGCGAGACTTGCGAGCGACCGTGTTAGGAGGGGGCAAGGTCATTCGGGCAAGCCAGGGAATGCAGGCGTGCCGTGAACCACGAAGCAACGAAGATATCCAAGAGTCACAAAGACTGCTTTGGCAATGTGCCGGCTGGGCGCGGCAATGTGCACGTAGCGGTCCAGCCTTTGTGAATCTTTATGATCTTCGTTGCTTCGTGTTTAACCGAACCCCGACACGCTGAGGATTTTCGGGCGGACCTTGCCCCCACCCTTCCCACTTCGTGGGCCCCTTCCCTCCCCCGATGGGATCGGGGGAGGGAGGATTTACCGCTGCAGGGCCTCCAGCCATCCGAGGTTTTCGGCGGCGTAGGCGAGCAGCACGAGTGCGGCGATCATCAGCAGGTAGGTCACCAGGATGACCCGCCAACCGCGGCCGGCGTGCTTCAGTTCCAGGTAGTGCAGGAGGATCTCGCGCCCCTTGAGGACGGAGGTGGCGAGCACGCCCGCCGCCCCCAGCACGCCCAGCGTCTCGTGCGCCTGCCCCGCGCCGGCGTTGCCGACGACGAGCGCCGTGACCGACAGCGTCAGCAGCACCCCCCAGGCGATGGTCAGCCGATGGATGGTCATGGCGTGGCCCTCAGCGGATCAGGTAGACGATGGGGTAGAGGAGCACCCAGATCAGATCGACCATGTGCCAGAAGGCGGCGCCGGTCTCCAGGTTCTCCACGCTGTTCCAGCGCGCCACCACCAGCAGCAGCCCGATGCCGAAGATCACGTGCAGGGCGTGGAAGCCGGTCAGCATGAAGTACAGGCCGAAGAAGGTGTCGGTGTCGATGCCGTAGCCGGCCTCCAGCGTCGCGCCGTACTCCAGCAGCTTGATGACCAGGAAGAGGCCGCCCACCGCCGAGGCGGCCACGAACAGCCGGCTGGCCCGGCCGCTCCGGCCCTGGCGGCCGGCCTCGACGCCGAGTGCGGCGAGGTAGCCGCTGCTCACCAGCACCAGCGTGTTGAGGCCGCCCAGCAGGCGGTCCAGGTGCGCCTGGCCGGCATCGAACAGCACCGGATCCAGCGCGCGGGCGACCGCGAAGCCGATGAAGGCGACGCCGAACACCGCCAGCTCGCTGAGGATCAGGATCCACATCATCAGATTCCCCGGCAGCCCGGAGAATTCCTCGGATCGATGGTGGTCCAGGGTGACGTCGGTCATCTTTCCTTTCCTTCGCTCCCTCTTCCCGGAGAGAAGAAGGACTGTCTAGTGGCTCGTCCCTTCCGACAGGGTGATCTTGTTGTACACGTTGTATTTGCCCACCGGTTTGCGCATGCGCAAACGTTTGACCTCTTCGAAGGTCCGGGCGTCGTAGATCACCAGGGCCCCATCGTCCTCCCACACGCTGACAAGCGCGTAGCGGCCGTCGCGGGTGAACTCGACGTGCGCGGCGGTCTTGCCCGGTTCCGGCGTGATGGTGCGGACGATCTCCAGCGTGCGCTTGTCGATGATCGCCATGGTGTCCTTCTTCGGGCCCAGCATGGCGTCGGCCCAGGCGTAGGCGCTATTTTCGTGGCTGCGCAGGAAGAAGCCGGGGCCGAGGCTGTCGATGCGCTTGATGGTCTTCCAGTCCTGCATGTCGATGACGCTGATGGTCGAGCCCTTGAGGTGCTGCGTCGCCATCACCCGCCGCCCGTCCAGCATCCACGAGATGCCAGAGCCCAGGTGCGGCATGCCGGGCAGGTCGAGCTGCGCCTCCTTGCGGCGCGCATCGAGGTTGATCACCTTGCCCTGCGCGCCGTCGCGCGACGCGCCGATCACCCCGCTGTAGTCGGTGGTGAAGAAGAAGTCGTCCAGCGGCTCGGTCATCTCCGTCCGGCGCAGCGCGAAACGGCCGACGGAGGCCGGCACGCCCTCGTCGTAGCCCTTCTCGTAGGTGTGCACCAGGCCGGTGTAGACCGGCGGGGCGTCGTCGTTGGTGGCGATCTCCCAGATCTCCGGGATGTCCTTCAGGGCGACGACGAAGCTCTTGCGCGGCGGGGCCGAGTAGACGGCGCTGACGCGCGAGGTGATGCCCTTTTCGCTGGCCACCGGGATCACCTTGATCAGGCTGAGATCGCGGGCATCCAGCATCACCAGCGTGCGCGGCAGCGTGTTGCCGACCGCCACGAAGCGCCCGTCCTCCGACACCGCGATGTTGCGGGTGTTGATGCCGGCGCGCACCTCGGCGACCGTTTGCAGGCTGTAGAGGTCGTAGACTGAGATCCAGCCGTCCCGCGAGGCGAAATAGGCGAAGCGGCCGTCGGGAGAGTACTTCACCCCGCCATGCAGCGCGAAGCGGCTCTGGAAGCGGGCCAGCGGCTCCAGCTTGTCGCCGTCGAGGATGGTGACGTGGTGGTCGCCGGCCTCCACCACCGTGAACAGGTTCAAGGGATCGGACTGGAACACCGGCTTGGCCGGCAGTTCGGCGCGCGTCTTGTGGACGACGTGCGTACCCTTGATGTCGGCCTCACCCCATTTCGGGTCGCTCTCCGGCGCCTTGAAGATGAAGGTCACGAGATCCTTGATCTGCTGCTCGTTCAGCTTGTCGGCGAAGCCTGGCATCTGAGTGGCCGCACGCCCCTCGGCAATCACCTTGGCGGCGTCCACCGGCTTCATGCGGCCGAGGTTGTCGGGCAGCAGCGCCGGGCCGATGGCGCCCAGGCGATCGCCGCCGTGGCAGGCCGCGCACTGTTCGGCGTAGGTGGCGGCAGCGCCTTCCAGCGCGAACGCGTTTCCCGGGAGGAGCGCCAGCAACGCGGCGGCGGTCAGCAGGGGCTTAAGCATGGAAGGCCTCACGGCCGATCTCCTCGTCGGTCAGGTAGCAGCCGGGATCCTCGGCCCAGGGGTCACCCGTGGTCTGGAAGGCGCGCACCCGCGTGTTGCCGTTGCAGATGCCGAGATACGCGCACGATGCGCAGCGCCCGGTCACCGGCCGCGGGCGCTGCTTCAGCGACGCCATCAGCGGGTCGGACAGGTCGGTCCAGATCTCGCCGAACGGGCGCTTGCGGACGTTGCCGAACGTGTGGTCGCCCCACATGGTGTCGGGGTGGACGTCACCCTGAGTGTCAATGTTGGCGATGTTGACGCCCGAGGAATTGCCACCCCAGCGGCCCAGGATCCTTTCGAAGGCCTCCGCCTTCTCCGGCAGGTGCTTGCGCACCCAGTGCAGCATGTAGACGCCGTCGGCGTCGTTGTTGCCGGTGACGATCTCCCGTTGGCGGCCGGTCTGCGCGTCGGCCAGCGCGGTCTCGAACAGGTAATCCATGGCGTGGCGCGTCGTCGCGTGCAGCGCGTCGCGCTCGCGGTTGGTGTTGCCGCGGCCAGCGTAGTTGAGGTGCGACAGGTAGAACTTCTCAATGTCCTCGGCGAGCATCAGGTCGAGCAACGCCGGCATGTCCTGCGCGGTCTGCTCGGTCAGCGTCAGGCGGATGCCGACTTTGATGCCGGCCTGCCGGCAGAGGCGGATGCCGTGCAGCGAGGATTGGAACGCCCCCTTGCGGCGGCGGAAGAAGTCGTGCGTCTCCTCCAGCCCGTCCAGGCTGATGCCGACGTAATCGTAGTTCGCGGCGGCGATCGCCTCGATGCGGCTCTCGTCGATCAGCGTGCCGTTGGACGACAGCCCGACGTAGAAGCCCATCTCCTTGGCGCGGGATGAGATCTCGAAGATGTCCGGGCGCATCAGCGGCTCGCCGCCCGAGAGGATCAGCACCGGCACCCGGAACGCCTTGAGGTCGCCCAGCACCTTGAAGACCTCGGCCGTGCTCAGTTCGCCGGGGAAGTCGTGGTCGGCCGAGAAGGAATAGCAGTGCAGGCAGGATAGGTTGCAGCGCCGCACCAGGTTCCAGATGACCACCGGACCCAGTGGTCCCCTCCCCGATCCGGCCGCGGGATGCGGGGCCGCCGCGCGGCGCGGCGTGATCTGCGGCGCCACCAGGTCGCGCATGTACTGGCTCAAGCGGAACATCGGACGGAGTTCTCCCTGCCGTTCAGTCCATTGTTAGGGCGGAGACGGCGGGGATTGCTTGACCAAAGTCAGGTGGAGGAGCGCCAGCGGCGCTTCCACTCCATCCACCGGCGCTCGGCCAACACCAGCGCCCGCCCGATGGGGCGCTTCAGGAACGGGATGTCGTAGGCCAGCAACACCAGGCCGAGCGGCAGCATCCATAGGCCGAACACCGGCAGGACGCTGAACAGTCCGCCCACCATCAGCAGCAGGCCGACGGGCAAGCGGACCCATCGGGCCGAGGGCCCGCGCAGCCAGCGCAGCCCCTTCGCCATGGGCGTAGGCAGTCTTCCCTCGATCCGATCGACCCTGCGGTCGAGCCTTCTGTGATGGATGTCGGCCACGAATCCCCGCTTCGGCTGTTGAATCATCCAGGCCATATGGCGGCCGCCCACCGGTATTCCAACCGGCGGGCGGCCATCTTGACAGGCCCACGGAGCGGGACCACATGGAACGCACTTGAATCCGGGCCCCTCTGGCGACCGAGCCGTCGGTCGCGATGTCGGATTCCTTCACCTGCTCTTGCGCCGACGGGCGTGATCGCATTTGGAGGGACCTTTGATTCCATCGCCCTGGACCACCAAGATCACAATCCCCTCTCCATCGGAAAGCCGCCGTCCGCCCGAGCACCGCTCGGCGCGGGGTGCCGCCCTGCATCCGCGCCGCGGCGCGGCCGCAGCGTCGCGCGTGCGCGCCACCCGCTGAGGGCAATAACAGCAGGAGGCAGATCATGTTCGATCAATATCCCAATCAGAACCGGTGGGGCTCCGCCGCCCCGACCGTCGACCGTGCGCTCTTCGACGCCGGCCTGCGGCAGCATATGCTGCGGGTCTACAACTTCATGATGCTCGGCCTGGCGCTGACCGGCGGCGTCGCGTTCCTTGTGGCCAGCACCCCGGCGCTTTACGTGCCGATCTTCACCACGCCCTTGAAGTGGGTGGTGATGCTGGCGCCGCTGGCCTTCATCATGGTGTTGTCTTGGCGCTTCGATCGCATGTCCGCCAGCGGGCTCCAGGGCTTGTTCTGGGCCTTCTGCGCCGTCATGGGCCTATCCATGGCGTCGATCTTCCTGGTGTTTACCGGCGCCAGCATCGCGCGGGTGTTCTTTATCACTGCGGCGATGTTCGCCGGCATGAGCCTGTGGGGCTACACCACCAAGGCCGACCTGTCGAAGATGGGCTCGTTCCTGATGATGGGCCTGATCGGCATCGTCATCGCCAGCCTGGTGAACATCTTCATCGGCTCAACCGCGCTCCAGTTCGCCATCTCGGTGATCGGCGTCGTGGTCTTCACCGGCCTGACCGCCTACGACACGCAGCGCATCAAGGAAGAGTACGCGGAGGGCTATGGACACGAAACCAACACCAAGCTGGCCGTCATGGGCGCGCTCGGCCTGTACCTGAACTTCATCAACCTGTTCCAGATGCTGCTGCAGCTCATGGGACAGCGTGAAGAGTAACCCGGCAAGGCATCGATCAACCGAGAGCATGAGCACCGTCATGGACCAGACCGAGCGCCAGATCATCGACGACTTGTTCGCCAAGCTGCGCCAGGCCGAGGCCCAGTCCGGCCCGCGCGATCCGCAAGCGGAGTCCCACATCCGCGAGCATATCGCCCGCCTACCCGCCGCCCCCTACCTGATGGCGCAGGCCATCGTCATGCTGGAGCAGGCGCTCGCCGCCTCGCAGGCCCGCAATGAGGAGCTTGAGGAGCAGCAGCGCCGTCAACCGGCGGGCGGCGGCTTCCTCGGCAGCCTGTTCGGCGGCGGCCGGCCCACTCCGGCGCCGCAGCGCCCCACCGGTTCGCCGTGGGGACAGCCTCAGGCGCCGGCCTACGGCGACCCGCGCGTGGCCGCCTACGCCAACCCGCATCAGCCCCGTCCGGGCGGCGGCTTCCTGGCCGGCGCCATGCAGACCGCCATGGGCGTGGCCGGCGGCATGCTGATCGGCAGCGCGCTGTCCAGCGCCTTCTCCAGCGGCCCCGCCGCCGCGCAGGAGCCCCCGGCCTCCGAGCCCGAGCCCGAGCCCGAACCCCAGGCCTGGGACGAGGATCCCGGCTTCGGCGACGAGGAGCTCTGACCCGGCGTGCCGTATCGGCAGGGGCGGATCGCTTTCAAAGGGATCCGTCCCCCCTTGCCCCGCACCGCAGCAAAACATCACCGTAGCGTGACCACGAACGATGGCGCATGGTCCGGCTGCGTCGTCACGACCGCGACCGGCAACACCGGTCGCGCGGCGGGCGGTATGCCAATGCGGAAGCGGCGGAACAGCATCGCCAGCACCAGCACGGCCTCGGTCAGGGCGAACTGGGCGCCAATGCACACCCGCGGCCCGGCCCCAAACGGCAGAAAGGTGAAGCGGTCCGGCGGCGGCGCGCCCGGCAGGAACCGCCGGGGATCGAAGGCGTCCGGCTCGGCCCACCGGCGGCGGTGCCGGTGCAGGATCCACGGCGAGACGGCGACCAGCGCGCCGGCCGGCACCCGCACGGGGCCGAGGTCGTCATCGCCGAACGCGCGCCGCACGATCGTGTAGGCCGGCGGATAGAGGCGCAGCGTCTCTTCCACCACGGCGCGGGTGTAGGGCAGTCGTGGCAGCACATCGTAAGCGGTCTCGGGTGTCAGATCGACCGCCTGCGCCTCCACCGCCAGGCGCTCCTGCGCTTCGGGGGCCTGCGTCAGCAGCCAGCACGCCCAGAACAGGGCAAGCGCCGTGGTCTCGTGCCCCGCCATGATCAGCGTGGCCACCTGGTCGCGCAATTGGGCGGCGGTGAAGCCGGCGCCGGTCTCCGGGTCCGCGGCCTCGTCCATCAGGTCGAACAGGTCGCGAGCCTCCCCGATCCGGCCGATGCGCCGGCGCTCGGCGATGATGCTCTCGATCAGCGCCATCCAGTCCCGCCGGAAGTGCCGGCGCAGGAGGTCCCATACCGTCGGCAGCCCGAGCGGGAACAGGAAGTCGCTCGGGTGCGGGCGGGCGAGGTGCCGGTTGTAGCGGGCGATCATGCGGCGCATCGCCGGGCCGAAGCGGTCCGTCTCCAGCGAGAACATCGACCGCCCCGCGACGTCGAGGGCCAAGGACTGCATGAAGCCCAGCAGGTCGATCCCGGCGCCGGCCGCGGCCATGCCGCCCAGGCGATCGAGCGCCGTGTCGGCGGCGCGCACCACGTGGCGGGCCAGCATGGGCAGGGTACGCGGGGTGAAGGCCGGCGCCAGGGTACGCCGCTGGCGCCGCCACGCCTCGCCGCGCGCCAGCAGCACGCCGTCGCCGACGATGGGGCGCAGGATGCGGATACCGGCCGGCGTGCGGCCGTAGTTGGCGTCGTTGTCCACCAGCACCCGCCGGATCGCTGTGGGATCGTTCACCAGATAGCTCGGCCGGCCGAGCACGCGGCGCTCCAGGATCTCATCCTCGTAGGCCCGGCGCGGCCACGCCATCAGCGCGTTGGTGCGGAAGGCCGCGAACAGCGCCCGCGCCGGCAAATCCTCGGCCGGCGGTGCGGGCACCGGCGGGACGATCGGCGGATGAAGGCTCGTCAGGGTCGTCATGGCGAGTCAACGTAGTGCCGGCTGCCGTGACGGGAAGACGCGCCCCGCTTGACCTGGGTCAAGACGGCGCGATGGGATTGCCCGTATCAAAGGCTTCCCAAAACCCTCCCTATTAGATGACTGGGCCGCCTTCGAGCGGCCCTTCTTTTTGGCGTACCCGCACGCACCGGGAACCGCCCGGCCTCCGCTCCGGTTTGCCTTGCGAAACGGCCGGAACGGGAGGACGCCATGGCAACCGCGAACGTGAACGATCCCGGCAGCCTGGAAGCGGTCTACTCCAGGGCCGACTTCGAGCGGGACGCGCGGCTGAACGCGGAGGATAAGACGGCGGTCCAGCACGGCGTCAGCATCCTCTCGGCACCCGACGACGCGGGCACCTTCTCCATCGTCCGGGCAGACCACCACGTCGGCGAAGTGGAAGAGTCCTCCCACTCCATCTTCCTCTCCCCCGTCCTGGAGCCCTCGGAATACGGCGCGCTCACTCAGGACGACACGGACTACGGCGGCCCCGTCGAAGAGCACAGCCCGCCCGAGGAGTCGGCCGATCCCTACCAGTCCTTCCTGGAGGACGTCATCCGGGCCGCCAGATCCGCCCACTTCCCGGATGCCGACGTCGCCGAGCGCCTCAAGGGCTTCTACGGGGGCTGAGCCCCGCCCGCACCGACGTCAGCGCCTCCGCGCAATGCAGCCTGCACTTTTGTCTCTTGTTGCCGGAGCACCGGCACAATAATCTGGGGTTATTCGCGATGCCCACGCACCGGCATCGCAGCCCAGGGGAAGGAACGAGCGACCGTCCCGCAGTCATGTCCGCTTCGCAGAAAGGCGGCGACTGCCGCTTCCAGAAAAGCCCTCATGACTGTCGAGCCGTTCAGCCTCATCCTCTCCCTGCTCCAGCAGATGTGCGTCTATCTGGTGATCGCCTATCTGCTGAGCCGGACCCCACTGTTCATCCCGCTGATGCACGTGACGGTACGCTGGCCGCACAAGCTGGCCTGCTACCTGATCTTCTCAATGTTCTGCATCATGGGGACTTACTTTGGGCTGCAGATCGATGACTCGATCGCTAACACGCGCGCCATCGGCGCCGTGCTGGGCGGCATCTTCGGCGGGCCGTCGGTGGGCGTGGCGGTCGGGCTGACCGGCGGGCTGCACCGCTACTCGCTGGGCGGCATGTCGGCAGTTGCCTGCGCCGTCTCCACGGTGGTGGAAGGGCTGATCGGCGGGTTGGTGCACCGCCACATGGTCAAACAGGGGAAGATCGAGCCGCTGCTCAACCCGGTGCGCGTCGGCGTGGTCACGATGTTCGCCGAGGTGGTGCAGATGCTCATCATCCTGGCGGTGGCGCGGCCGTTCGAGGCGGCGGTGCACTTGGTGCAGGTGGTGGCGGCACCGATGATCATCGCCAACTCGCTGGGGGCCGCGCTGTTCATGCGCATCCTGCTCGACCGCCGGGCGCTGAGCGAGAAGCAGTCCAGCGCCTTCTCCGCCAAGGCGTTGAAGATCGCCGCGCGCGCCGACGGCGTGCTGCGCAGCGGCTTCAACCGGGAAAACAGCATGCGGGTCGCCCGCATCCTCTACGAGGAAACCGGCGTCGGCGCGGTGGCGATCACCGACCGCGAGAAGCTGCTGGCCTTCATCGGCATCGGCGACGACCACCATCTGCCGGGCTGTCCGATCACCTCGCTCCAGACGCAGCAGGCCATAGCCAACAACCAGGTCATCTACGCCGACGGCAACGAGGTGGCGTACCAGTGCTCGATCGACTCGCACTGCCGGCTGGGCGCCTCGCTGGTGATCCCGCTGGTCGGCGAGGACGACCGGGTGATCGGCACCATCAAGCTGTACGAGCCGAAGACCAAGATCTTCTCCACCATCAACCGCACGCTTGGCGAGGGCATCGCACGGCTGTTGTCCAACCAGATCCTGGCCGGCCGCTACGAACAGCAGAAGACGCTGCTGGCCCAGTCGGAGATCAAGCTGCTGCACGCGCAGGTCAACCCTCACTTCCTGTTCAACGCGCTGAACACCATCTCGGCGGTGATCCGCAACGACCCGGAGCGGGCGCGCCAGTTGGTGCAGAACCTGTCCACCTTCTTCCGCAAGAACCTCAAGCGCCCCAGCGAGGAAGCCTGCCTGGGCGACGAGATCGAGCACGTCAACGCCTATCTTCAGATCGAGCTGGCGCGCTTCGCCGGCCGGCTGACCGTGGAGATGGACGTTCCCGACGAGCTGCGCCAAGCCCGCCTGCCCGCCTTCTCGCTCCAGCCGGTGGTGGAGAACGCCATCAAGCACGGCACCTCGCAGCTCCTGGGCAGCGGCCACGTCCGCATCTCCGCCCGGCGCGAGGGCGGCGACCTGCTGCTGTCAGTGGAGGACAACGCCGGCCTCTATGAGAAGAAACCCGGCGGCGACGGCCTGGGCATGACCATCGTCGACCGCCGCATCCGCAACCGCTACGGTGAGGCCCACGGCGTCGAGATCGCCTGCGAACCGGATGTTTCCACCTGCGTTACGCTGCGCCTGCCGCTGGAGACCGTTCCCGCATGATGAACATCCTCATCGTCGACGACGAGCCGCTGGCGCGCGAGGAGCTGCGGCGCCTGCTGGAGGACGCGGCCGACGTCCACATCATGGGCGAGTGCACCAACGCCATCGAGGCCATCGGCGCCATCAACCGCCGGACGCCCGACGTGGTGTTCCTCGACATCCAGATGCCGCGGGTGAGCGGTTTGGAGATGCTGAGCATGCTCGACCCCGAGCGCATGCCGCACATCGTCTTCCTCACCGCGCACGACGAATACGCCGTGCAGGCCTTCGAGGAGCACGCCTTCGACTATCTTCTCAAACCCGCCGACCCGGCGCGTCTGACGAAGACGCTGCAACGGCTGCGCCGCGAGCGCGCACCGCAGGACATCCGCGTCCTCAAGGGGGCGGCTGAGCTGCGCCAAATCCCCTGCTCGGGCCACAACCGCATAACGCTGATGAAGCTGGAGGACGTGGAGTACGTCGTCTCGCGTCCGGCCGGCGTGTACGTGGTGGGCGACGACGGACAGGAGCGCTTCACCGAGCTGACGCTGCACACCCTGCAGGAAAAGAGCCCGCTGTTCCGCTGCCACCGCCAGCACCTCGTCAACCCGGAGCGCATCAGGGAGATCCACTTCGTGGACGGCGGCTTGGCGGAGATCCTGACGCAGGGCGGCCACACCATCCCCGTCAGCCGCCGCTTCCTCGGCGCGCTCAAGGAACGGCTGGGGATCGGCTGAAGCTTACCGGCCGCAGCAACCGCGCCCCAGGGTCAGCAGGATCTGCTTCTTCTTGAACGTCTGCCGGTCGAGCGGCGGCTCGTGCGGGTTCAGGCGCGCGTGCTCCTCCAGATACCGCTCGAAGGAATCGTCCTTCAGGATCCGGCACAGGCCAGTCCAGACGGCATGAATGGATGGTGTCGGCATCGAGGCACCTCGCTGGTGAGCCGTTAAGGTCCGACGTCACCCTACACCCGCGACGCTTCCCGGCGACCACCATCCCCACGAGCGGTGCTATAGGCGGACCAGCGGCGTTTCCTCAGCCCCGAGCGGCAACGTCGTCCACCACTCACCCTCCGTTTCCGACCGCTCACGCGGCCTATCCCGCCACTCCCGGGATATCGCCACATCCGGCCAGGGGCCTTTCCTAGAGTGACGGCAGATCCTTTCAAGGAGAGCCGTCATGGATCACGCACTCACATTTGTGATCGCGACACTCTGCATCCTCGCACTTTGCTACCGCTTCTACGGCGTGTTCTTCGTGTACAAGGTGCTGCGTGCCGATGATTCGGAAGTCACGCCGTCCCACGCGCTGGAGGACGGCAGGAACTACGTCCCCACCAAGAAATGGGTCAACGCCGGCCAGCACTTCGCGGCCATCGCCGCCGCCGGCCCGCTGGTGGGCCCCGTGCTCGCAGCCCAGTTCGGCTACCTGCCGGGCTTCCTGTGGCTGCTGATCGGCTGCGTCATCGGCGGCGCCGTGCACGACACCGTCGTGCTGTTCGCCTCGATGAAGCACAAGGGCCAGTCGCTGTCCGAGGTCGCCAAGGCCGAGCTCGGGCCCGTCGCCGGCTGGTGCACCGGCCTGGCGATGCTGTTCATCATCACCATCACCATGGCCGGCCTGTCGATGGTCGTCGTCCACGCGCTGGAACGCAACGCGTGGGGCGTCTTCGCCGTGTTCATGACGATCCCGATCGCCGTGGCGCTCGGCCTCTACGAGCGGTTCACCGGCAACTCCAAGGGAGCCACCTACGTCGGCATCGCCGCCATCGCCGCGTCCGTCGTCGCCGGCCCGTACATCCAGGGCACCCTGCTGGGCACCTGGCTGACCCTGCACAAGGAAACGGTGGCACTGGCGCTGCCCATCTACGCGTTCTTCGCCACCACCCTGCCCGTCTGGCTGCTGCTGACCCCGCGCGGCTATCTGTCGAGCTTCATGAAGATCGGCGTGTTCGGCGCGCTGGTCGTCGGCGTCGTCTTCATCAACCCCGAAATCCGCTTCCCGGCCTTCACCGACTTCATCCGCGGCGGCGGCCCGGTGCTCAATGGTCCGGTGTGGCCGTTCATCTCGATCACCATCGCCTGCGGCGCCATCTCGGGCTTCCACGCCTTCATCGGCTCGGGCACCACGCCGAAGCTGATCGACAAGTGGAGCGACATCCGTCCGGTGGCCTTCGGCGGCATGCTGGCGGAATGCATGGTCGGCGTCATGGCGCTGATCGCCGCCACCGCCCTGCACCCGGCCGACTACTTCGCCATCAACTCGGCTCCGGCGGCCTTCAAGGCGCTAGGGATGGAGGTGGTGGACCTGCCGCGCCTCAGCCAGGCGATCGGCCTCGACCTCTACGGCCGCACCGGCGGCGCGGTGACGCTGGCGGTCGGCATGACCGAGATCTTCACCCAGATCCCGTGGTTCAGCCATCTCGCCTCCTACTTCTTCCAGTTCGTGATCATGTTCGAGGCGGTGTTCATCCTGACCGCCGTGGACAGCGGCACCCGCGTCGCCCGCTACCTGATCCAGGACCTGCTCGGCGACGTCTACGCCCCGATGAAGCGTCTGGACTGGATGCCCGGTTCGATCGCCGCCAGCGTGCTAGCCTGCGTGGCGTGGGGTTACCTGCTGACCTCGGGCGACATCAACTCGGTGTGGGCGCTGTTCGGTGTGTCGAACCAGCTCATGGCCTCGGTCGGCCTGATCATCGGCGCCACCATCATCCTGCGCCTGTCGCAGAAGCGGGCCTACATGCTGACCTGCCTGGTCCCGCTGGCCTACCTGTTCGTCACCGTGAACGTCGCCGGCTACTGGATGATCGCCAACGTCTACCTGAACCCGGCGGCCAAGGGATACAACGTCTTCAACGCTGGCATTTCGATCATCATGCTGACGCTGGGCTTCGTCATCCTGATCTCCGCCCTGCGGAAGTGGAAGGAGCTGCTGCGGATCAAGTCCGCCGTGCCCACCACGCTGATCGCCACTCCCGCCGAGTAACCCAAGCAAACAGAACCGAAGTGCCGCCGCCCCCGGCGGCGGCACCTCCCCCATCACGAGGATCACAACCATGGACACCCTGTTGACGGAACACGTTGTCGCATCGCTGGCGCGGACGCCGGCGGACCACCCCTGGCGGGGCTTTGCCGGGGGACCGTGGCAGCATGAAGTCAACGTCCGCGACTTCATCATCAGGAACGTCCGCCCCTACGAGGGCGACGCCACCTTCCTCGCCGGAGCGACCGGCACCACCAAGGCCCTGTGGGAGAAGGTCACCGACCTCCTCAAGCAGGAACGCGCCAGCAAGGGCGGCGTCCTGGATGCCGACACCGAGGTCTTCTCCTCGATTACCGCGCACGCCCCGGGCTATATCGACAAGGACCTCGAGCTGATCGTCGGCCTGCAGACCGACAAGCCCCTGAAGCGCTCCATCATGCCGTTCGGCGGCTGGCGCATGGTCAAGAACGGTCTGGAGGCCTACGGCTTCACCCCGTCGCCCAAGCTCGAGGAGGTCTTCCCGAAGCTGCGCAAGACCCACAACGACGGCGTCTTCGACGCCTACACCGACGAGATGCTGCGCTGCCGGAAATCCGGCGTCATCACCGGCCTGCCGGACTCCTACGGCCGCGGCCGCATCATCGGCGACTACCGCCGCTTGGCGCTGTACGGCGCCGACCGCCTGATCGCCGACAAGAAGGACCAGCTGGCCTCCCTCGAACTCGATCGCATCGACGAGGAGACGCTGCGCCTGCGCGAGGAGATATCCGAGCAGATCAGGGCGCTGGAGGAGCTGGTCGCCATGGCCGGCAGCTACGGCTTCGACGCCACCCGCCCCGCCATGACGGCGCAGGAGGCGGTCCAGTGGACCTATCTCGCCTACCTCGCGGCGGTGAAGGAGGCAAATGGTGCCGCCATGTCGCTGGGCCGCGTCTCCAGCTTCCTCGACATCTACATCGAGCGCGACCTCAAGGAGGACCGGCTCTGCGAGGTCGAGGCGCAGGCGCTGATCGACCAGTTCGTCACCAAGCTGCGCCTGGTCCGCTTCCTGCGCACGCCCGAGTACGACCAGCTGTTCTCCGGCGACCCCACCTGGGTCACCGAGTGCGTCGGCGGCATGGCGGTGGACGGCCGCACCCTGGTCACCAAGAGCAGCTTCCGGGTGCTGCAGACCTTGCACAACCTGGGTCCCGCGCCGGAGCCGAACCTGACGGTGCTGTGGTCGGAGCGCCTGCCGGAGGGCTTCAAGCGCTTCTGCGCCGAGACCTCGATCAAGACCTGCTCGCTGCAGTACGAGAACGACGACCTGATGCGCCCGTACTGGGGCGACGACTACGGCATCGCCTGCTGCGTCTCGGCCATGCGCATCGGCAAGCAGATGCAGTTCTTCGGCGCCCGCGCCAACCTCGCCAAGACGCTCTTGTACGCCATCAACGGCGGCCGCGACGAGGTGTCGGGCGAGCAGGTCGGCCCGGCCTTCACGCCGCTCACCGGCGAGGTGCTGGAGTACGACGCGGTGATGGCCCGCTTCGTGCCGATGATGGAATGGCTGGCGCGGGTCTACATGAACACGCTGAACGCCATTCACTACATGCACGACAAGTACATGTACGAGCGCCTCGAGATGGCGCTGCACGACCGCGACGTGCTGCGCACCATGGCCTGCGGCGTCGCCGGGCTGAGCGTGGTGGCGGACAGCTTGTCGGCGATCAAGCACGCCACCGTCAAGGTGGTGCGCGACGACCGCGGCCTTGCCACCGACTTCGTCATCGAGGGCGACTACCCGGCCTTCGGCAACAACGACGCGCGGGTGGACAGCATCGCGGTGTGGGTGATCGAGACCTTCATGGGCGCTTTGCGCAAGCAGAAGGCCTACCGCAACGCGGTGCCGACGCAGTCGGTGCTGACCATCACCTCGAATGTGGTGTACGGCAAGAAGACCGGCTCGACGCCGGACGGCCGCAAGGCCGGCGAGCCGTTCGCGCCGGGCGCCAACCCGATGCACAGGCGCGACAAGAAGGGCGCCATCGCCTCAATGGCCAGCGTGGCGAAGCTGCCCTACGCGCACGCGCAGGACGGCATCTCCTACACCTTCACCATAGTGCCCGGCGCGCTGGGCCCGACCGAGGGTGAACGGGTGGCGAACCTGACGGGCATGCTGGACGGCTATTTCGCCCAGGGCGGCCACCACATGAACGTCAACGTCTTCGACCGCGAGACCCTGCTGCGCGCCATGGACCATCCCGAGCTGTACCCGCAGCTCACCATCCGCGTCTCGGGCTATGCGGTGAACTTCATCAAGCTGACGCGCGAGCAGCAGCTCGATGTCATCTCGCGGACCTTCCATGCCAAGCACTGACACCCTGATCCGCGCTGACGCGGCCATCCCTCCGGGGATGGCCGTGCGGGCGGCCCCGATGACGGGTTGGGTCCACTCCGTCGAGACCGGCGGCACCGTGGACGGCCCCGGCATCCGCTACGTGCTGTTCCTAGCCGGCTGCCCGTTGCGTTGCCAGTACTGCCACAACCCGGACACCCAGCACCTGCATGACGGCACCCGCACCACGGCGGCCGAGGTGCTGGCCGACATCGCCGCGACATCCGGGTTCCTGACGCACGGCCACGGCGGCGTAACGCTCAGCGGCGGCGAGCCGCTGGTGCAGCCGGAGTTCTGCGCGGCGATCCTGCGCGGCTGCAAGGAACTGGATCTGCACACGGCACTGGACACCTCGGGCTTTCTCGGCAGCCACGCCGACGACGACCTGCTGGCCGATGTCGACCTGGTGCTGCTGGACATCAAGGCGTTCAAGGAAGCGACCTACCGTGCCGTCACCGGCGCGCCGCTGCGCCCGACGCTGGAGTTCGCCGAACGTCTCGCCCTCATGGGCAAGCCGATCTGGCTGCGCTACGTGCTGGTGCCCGGCCTGACCGACGACCTGAACGAGATTTCCGGCCTGGCGGAGTTCGCCGCCGGCCTGGGCACCGTCGAGCGCGTCGACGTGCTGCCCTTCCACAAGATGGGTGAGCACAAGTGGCACGCGCTGGGCCGGCCCTACCAGCTCACAGCCACGCAGCCGCCCTCCCCCGCCCTCACGGAACGCGTCCGCGACGTGTTCCGCGGCGCCGGCCTGACCACCCCCTGAGCCCGCGCCCAAGAATAAGGACTTCTGCCATGGATACCTTGTTGCGCGACCTTGCCCCGGCCGAACCGGGCCTCATCCGGAACGTCCCCTACGATGACCTCGTCGTCGGGCAGACGGCCACCGTCACCCGCACGGTCACATCGGCCGACCTGGCGCTTGTGGCCGCCGTGCTTGGCGACGGGCGGGCCGGCTCGCCCGGTTACGGCCTGTTCGGTGCCTCGCTGGTCGCCGCGGCCATCGCCAACGCCCTGCCCGGCCCAGGCACGGTGTGCGTCCACAACGCCCTGACCTTCTCCGGCGCCATCGCGGCGGGCGAGACGGTGCGGGTCACCGTCGGCGTGGTCGAGAAGCGCGCCGGCAACCGCGTGCTGCTGGAGTGCGCCGTCGCCACCGCCGCGGGCGCCACCGTGGTCTCCGGCCCGGTCGAGGTGATCGCCCCGACCGAGGCGATCAGCCGCCCGCTGGCGACGCCGGAGTTCCAGCTGCTCAACCACGCCGGCCACGACGCCCTGCTGGCGAAGTGCCACGGGCTGGAGCCGGTGACAACCGCGGTCGCCTACCCCTGCGACGAGGTCTCGCTGCGCGGCGCCGTCGAGGCGGCGCGGGCCGGCCTGATCGAGCCCATCCTGGTCGGGCCGGAGGAGAAGATCCGCGCCATCGCAGCCCGCTTCGGCCTGGACATCGGCGCCTTCCGCCTCGTCCCGGCCGAGAACGAGCAGGACGCCGCCGCAAGGGCGGTGGCGCAGGTGCGCGACGGTGCCGCCAAGGCGCTGATGAAGGGCTGCCTGCACTCCGACACGCTGCTGGCCGAGGTGGTGCGGCGCGACACCGGTCTGCGCGCCGGGCGCAAAATCAGCCACGTCTTCGTCATGCACCCGCCCGGTCGCGAGACACCGCTGCTGGTCACCGATGCCGCGGTGATGATGTACCCGACGCTGGAGGAGAAGGTCGACATCACGCAGAACGCCATCGACCTGGCGCACGCGCTGGGCATGGCGGAGCCGCGGGTCGCCGTCCTCTCGGCGGTCGAGACGGTCAACCCGAAGATCCCCAGCACGCTGGACGCCGCGGCGCTGTCCACCATGGCCGCCCGCGGCCAGATCCGCGGCGCCATCGTCGACGGCCCGCTGGCCTTCGACAACGCGGTGGACCCGGAGGCCGCGCGCATCAAGGGCATCAGGTCCGAGGTCGCCGGCCGCGCCGACATCCTGGTGGTGCCGAACTTCGAAGCCGGCAACATGGTCGCCAAGGAGCTGTCCAAGCTTGCCCACGCCGACGCCGCCGGCATCGTCCTGGGCGCGCGCTGCCCGATCATCCTCACCAGCCGCTCCGACGACGAGCGCAGCCGCGTGGCGTCCTGCGCCGTGGCCCTCCTCGTCGCCCGCGCCAACGCGAAGGCCTGATACCATGTCCGGTTCCATCCTCGTCCTCAACGCCGGCAGCTCGTCGCTGAAGTTCACGGTGTTTGAGGCCGGTGCGCTGACGCTGGCCTTCAAGGGGCAGATCAGCGGCATCGGCAGCCATCCCGCCTTCGAGGCCAAGGCCCCCGGCGGCGACAGCCTGAGCGGGCACCACTGGGACGCCGCCAACCCGCCATCGGCGGAGGAACTGCTGTCGTTCCTCATCGACTGGATCAGCGCGCGCGTGCCGGACGGTATCGCCGCCGCTGGGCACCGCATCGTCCATGGCGGCGACCGCTTCACCGCTCCGGTGCTGATCGATCCGGCGGTGATGGGCCAGCTTGAAGACCTCGTCCCCCTGGCGCCGCTGCACCAGCCGCACAATTTGCGCCCGATCCGCGCGCTGGCGGCGCTGTACCCGGACCTGCCGCAGGTGGCCTGCTTCGACACAGCCTTCCACGCCGGCCAGCCGGCGGTGTGCCGGCGCTTCGGCCTGCCGCGCGAACTGCACGACCGGGGCGTCAAGCGCTATGGCTTCCACGGCCTGTCCTACACCTACGTCGCCGAGGCGCTGCGGGACCTGGACCCGGCGGCCGCGGCGGGACGCGTGGTCGTCGCACATCTGGGCTCGGGCGCCAGCCTGTGCGCCATGCAGGGCGGCCGCAGCATCGAGAGCACCATGGGCTTCACCGCGCTGGACGGAGTGATGATGGGCACGCGCTGCGGCAGCCTCGACGCCGGCGTGGTGCTGCACCTGCTGCGCCAGGGCATGGACGCCGCCGAGGTCGAGCGGATGCTGTACCACAAGTCCGGCCTGCTGGGCGTCTCCGGCCGGTCGCCGGACATGCGCGACCTGATCGGCTCCGACGCGCCGGAGGCGGTCGAAGCGGTGGAGCTGTTCATCCACCGCGTCTCCCGCGAGCTGGGTGGCCAGGCGGCGACGCTCGGCGGGCTCGACGCGCTGGTGTTCACCGCCGGCATCGGCGAGCACAGCGCCCCGGTCCGCGCCAAGATCTGCGAGCGCGCCCGCTGGCTGGGCGTCGAGCTGGACCCGGCGGCCAACGCCGCACGGTTCAGCGCATCGCGCCGCATCTCGACGCCCTCCAGCCGCATCCCGGTCTGGGTGATCCCGACCGATGAGGAGGTGGTGATCGCCCGCGCCACCGTCGACGCGGTGCGGCGCACCCGCCTGCCGCTCGCAGCCGAATGAGGAGACCTCCGTCATGGCCGTTCATACGGAACCGACCGACGCCCTGCCGCCCGAGGCCATCGCGCTGAAGGCGGAGGATCTGGGCATCAAGAAGGCGCGGCGCGACACCGCCGGGCTGCTGGCGCTGGCGGTGCTGGCCGGCGCCTTCATCGCACTGGGTGGGCTGTTCTCCACCGTCGCCATGTCCGGCGGCGGCGCCATGCCCTACGGCGTGACCCGCCTGCTGGGCGGGCTGGCGTTCACGCTGGGGCTGGTGCTGGTGATGGTGGGCGGCGCGCAACTGTTCACCGGCGACGCGCTGATGGTCATGGGCTGGGCCAGCGGCCGGCTGCGCGTCGCCGAGATGATGCGCGTCTGGGGGCTGGTCTGGATCGGCAACTTCGTGGGCGCGGCCGGCACGGCGCTGCTCGTCTTCCTGTCCGGCCAGTACGCGTTCGGCCACGCCGAGGTGGGCCGCACGGCACTCTACATCGCCAACGCCAAGACCGCGCTGCCGGTGTGGAACGCCTTCTTCCTGGGCATCCTCTGCAACGTGCTGGTCTGCCTGGCCGTCTGGCTGTCGCTGGGGGCGCGCAGCGTGGCCGACAAGATCGTTGCGCTGGTGTTCCCGATCACCGCCTTCGCGGCGGCCGGGTTCGAGCACTGCGTCGCCAACATGTACTTCATCCCGCTGGGCGCGCTGATCCAGTGGGGGGCGCCGGCCGGCTTCTGGGCCGACCTCGGCACCGGCGGGCCGGACCCGCATACCACGGTCACGCTGGCGAACTTCGCCGCGCGGCTGGCGGTGGTGACGCTCGGCAACTGGATCGGCGGGGCGCTCTTCGTTGGTGGCGTCTACTGGTTCGCCTACCGGCGCGGCACGCGGCAGGAGGGCATCCCGCCCGTGGCTGCGCACCGGCGGGCGGCATGACCCCGGCCCCAAGGCTGCGCCGCCTCCCTTAGGCGCTCGCGGCGTTCAGGTGTTCGATGGACGCCGGGTCGAGCCGGAGATGGGCGGCGGCGATCAGGTCGCGGAGCTGCTCCGGCCGTGTCGCACTGGCGATGGGCGCCGTCACGCCCGGCCGCGCCATCAGCCAAGCGAGCGCCACCTGCGTCGGCGTGGCGGCGTGCTGCGCCGCGACCTCGTCGAGCGCCGCCAGGATGGCGCGGCCACGGTCGTTCAGGTACTTGCCGACGACGCCGGCGCCGCGGGCACTCTTGCCGGCATCCTCGGGCGAACGGTACTTGCCGCTGAGGAACCCGCTGGCGAGCGAGAAGTAGGTGATCACGCCGAGGCCGTTTTCCCGGCACACGCCCTCCAGCTCCGTCTCGTAGCCGCTCCGTTCGTACAGATTGTATCCGGGTTGCAGGCTCTCGTAGCGCGGCAGCCCCGTCCGCGCGCTGACGTCCAGCGCCTCCCGCAGCCTTGTGGCGGTGAGGTTCGATGCCCCGATGGCACGCACCTTCCCCTGGTCGATCAAGTCCTTGTAGGCGGCGAGCGTATCCTCGAACGGGGTTTCCGGATCGTCCCAGTGCGACTGGTAGAGGTCGATGCGGTCCGTCCGCAGACGGCGCAGCGAGTCTTCCACGGCCGTGCGGATGTAGGCCGGCGACAGCCCCTTCTTCCCCGGCCCCATCTCCGAGCCGACCTTGGTGGCGATGACGACCTTATCGCGGTTGCCGCGGCTCTTCAGCCAGTTGCCGATGATGGTCTCGGACTCTCCGCCGCGGTTGCCGGGAACCCAGGCGGAGTAGGCGTCCGCCGTGTCGATGGCGTTGAACCCCGCCTCGACGAAAGTGTCGAGCAGGCGGTGGGACGTCGGCTCGTCCACCGTCCAGCCGAACACGTTGCCGCCGAAGCAGAGTGGGGCCACCGTCAAGCCGGACCTGCCAAGCGGACGTTGCTCCATGCGTTCGTCTCCCTGGAAGCGGATTGAGGGCGAAAACGTGCTGCGACAGGGCCATGGTGGTGGGTTTCGGGTCGCTCGTCCAGCTTGGCCGCACCGGCGCCCGCCACTCCGCCGGATGCGACGGCCACCGTTCGCGACGAGCGCTAGTTCTGTGTGTCGATCCGGCCCATATGGTTTGCCCCGATGCCGGTGTCCTGAATGCCAGCAAGGGAGCCGGCCATCCCTGTGTCCCTAGGATTGGCGTCCACGAATGGGCCGCATGCGCCGAGGGGCAGGATGATCATCGCCATGAGAAGCATTCGGCTGAACATTGTCGGGCCCCCATTTGCATCGTCTTCAAGGAGCAACGTATTCCGACGTTGTGCCGCTGCCATCCGGGTCACGGCCTTGTGAACCGGGGCCGGCAGCTCCTTGCCCGAGAGACAAAAAGCCGCCGCTCACCCAAAGGTTGAGCGGCGGCCAAGTGGTCGCAGGTGGAGGAAACGCCACACCATTACCCCAGGCGGCATGGGCGCGCTGTGAGGTAGGCCACATGACGCGTCAACGGGACTTGGCGCGGCTTCTCTCTTGAGGGTTTATCGGCCCCGCTGTGTGCGTCGCGTCAGCGCCAACACCCGTTGGTTGGCCGGCCAATCCTCGAGACCAACTCGCCCTGCCCCACCGTGGAGAGATTTCCCCGCTCTGCCTGTTAACTCCGCACCGAACTCGACGCAGGAGATCATGATGGGACTCTTCGACTTTTTCCGCCGCGATGCCGGCGCGAAGGTCAGTCCGAGCGACACGCCGACGCCCGACGACCTCAAGAAGCACCTGACCGAGACTGGGTTGGATCCCGCCGCCTACACCATCCAGGTCAGCGGCGACACCGCCACCGTTACGGGCACGGCCAACAGCCAGGAGGAGAAGGAGAAGATCGTCCTGGCGTTGGGGAACGTGCAGGGAATCGGCAAGGTGGAGGACCAGATCACCGTGCCGACCAGCGGTACCAGCGGAGCCCCGGTTGAGGCCGGTGGTCCGGGGACCGGCGGTTCCGGCGGCCTGGGCAGCCAGTTCTACACGGTGCAGTCCGGCGACACGCTATCGAAGATAGCCAAGCAGTTCTACGGCGACGCCAACAAGTACCCGGCGATCTTCGAGGCCAATAAGCCGATGTTGAAGGACCCCGACAAGATCTACCCTGGTCAGGCCCTTCGGATTCCCAAGGCCACGTAACCGCTGTCCTTCTGGAAGGCAACGCGCCGGCCTCAACCCCGAGGCCGGCGCGTTGCGTCGTGCCGGCCGTCACCCGTCACCTTGCCGTCAACTTGACAATATTCTTGTTGCATCCACCAGCGGCCTGCATCGGCGGCGGCGCCATCGCCTGCGACATTGGCGGCTCGTATAGATTCGTCAGCCGTCCGCCACGTTGACGATACCATCGGCGCGGTTCACCAGAAAGTCGATCAAGCGCTGTGCCGGAGCGTCGAGTTCGTCCTCGGCGCGGGTGCAGATGGCCAGTTCTCGCCTGGCCCACGGCTCGTCGAGGAGCAGGAGGGCAAGCCCGAAGGCGGCGACCAGGGGCTTTGCCGCGAGTTCGGGCAGAATTCCGAGGCCAAGACCATGGCGCACCATGTGGCACATCGCCTCGAAGCTGCGGACCTGCACCCGGATCCGTGGCATCTGGCCGATACGGCGCGCTTGGTCCGTCACCAGCCGGTAAACGGCGGTGGCGTGATCGAGCGTGACGAACTCCTCATCCAGCACCGCGGCGAAGCTCACCGCCCCGCTCCGCGCCAGCGGATGATCGGCCGGCACGATGATGGCCAAGCGATCCTCGGCATACAGTTGGGTCTTCAACTGCCACAGCTCGCTTTCCCGCACGATAACCCCGATGTCGGTCTCCTTCTGGTAGAGCGCCTCGATGATCTCGGCGCTCGGCCGTTCCCGCAGATCCAACTTGATCGAGGGATAGGCGCGGGCGAACGCGGACAGGTCTCCGGCCAGCCGCTGCACCAGCGCGGAACTGCTGGCGAAGACGCGCACGTGGCCGCGAACCCCCGCCCGGTACTCGGACATGTCGGCTTCGAGCTGTTCGTTCAGGTAGAGCACGTTGCGTGCATAGCGCAGCACCGCCTGTCCCGCCGCTGTAGGCTCGACGCCATAGGGGAGCCGGTGCAGCAGCGCCGTGCCGCAGACGTCCTCGAGGAGCTTGATGCGCCGGCTCGCCGCCGAAAGCGCCACGTTCACCTGGCTGGCGCCGCGGGTGATGCTCTTCGTCTCACATACCCGGAGGAACAGGAGGAGCGTCTGGAGATCGTGCCGCAGCATCCGTCGCCACTTGTTCGATTCCGTAGGGGGAGGAGTGTGGAGGAAGCCCGGAGGCACTTCAAGGATGCCATGGCCTTCGAATTTTGCGAAGTCTGGCTCCCGAGAAATCTAATTCGTTTCACTTACTAACCGATGCTACCGTTCATCCAAGGGGCGCACCCGACCGCGGGTTCAACGGAACGGGGCGCAAGGGATTAGGGACGGAAACGAGGGCGGTCGCGCATGATTGCGTCGAAGGCACCCCACGAATCTGCCCGCAAGGGCCTTGGCAGCATGGACCGGCCGGTGGCGTCGGACGCCCTGTCGAACATCCGCGTGCTGGACCTGACGCGGGTCCGCGCCGGACCGACTTGCTGCCGCGTCCTCGCCGATTTCGGCGCCGACGTCATCAAGATCGAGGCGCCGGCCGGAGCCGACCCGAACGATGGCATGAACGGGCCGCGCGACGGCTATGACATGCAGAACCTTCACCGCAACAAGCGGTCGATCGCACTCAACCTGAAGACGCTCGAGGGGCAATCCGTCCTCCGCCGCCTCGTCGAGACCGCGGATGTCGTGGTCGAGAACTTCCGGCCCGACGTCAAGCAACGCCTGGGCATGGACTACCAGGCACTGCGGGCGGTCAATCCGCGCATCGTCCTTGCCTCCATCTCCGGCTTCGGCCAGACCGGTCCGTATCGGGACCGCGGCGGCTTCGACCAGATCGCCCAGGGCATGGGCGGCCTGATGTGGCTCACCGGCCTGCCCGGGCAGGGACCGGTGCGTGCCGGCATCGCCGTCGCCGACACCTCCGCCGGCCTCTACGCGGTGATCGGTATCCTGATCGCCCTTGCCGAGCGCGAGCGGTCCGGCGAAGGGCAATGGGTGCAGACGTCGCTGCTGCAGAGCCAGATCGCGCTCCTCGACTTCCAGGCCGCCCGCTACCTCGTCGACGGCGTGGTGCCGGAGCAGGCGGGCAACGACCATCCCACCTCGACGCCGATGGGCCTGTACCGGACCGCCGACGGATTCATCAACATCGGCGCCTCCGGCGAGGACCTGTGGCTCCGCCTGTGCCGGGCCATCGGCCGGCCCGACCTCGGTGAACGCCCCGAGTATCGGAGCGAGCCGGACCGCCTGGCCAACCGGCCGCGGCTCAACGCGGAACTCGGCGCCATCCTGGCGACGCGCCCGTCGCGCGACTGGCTGGGCGTGCTCAACGAACACGGCGTGCCGGCCGGGCCGGTCTACCGGATGGACGAGGTCTTCGCCGACCCGCAGGTCGAGCACCTGGGCATGGCGGTGCCGGTGCAGCACCCGCGCCGGGGCGCCATCCGGCTGGTCGGGCAGCCGGTAGTGCTGTCGCGCACGCCAGCCGGCATCGCCTCCACCATCCCCGAGGCCGGCGAGCACACCGACGGCATCCTCGGGGATCTCGGCTACACACCGCAGGAGATCGAAGACCTGCGCCGCCGTCGGGTGGTCTGATGACAGGTGATCTGATGGGCACGCCGTCGATCCAGTACCGCACCACCGGCCCGGTCGCCCGGCTGACCATCGACAACCCGGCGCGTCGCAACGCCATGACGCTCGCCATGTGGGCGGCGCTGCCGGAGCTGGTGCGCCGCGCCGAGGCCGATCCCGGGGTGCGCGTCATCCTGGTCCGCGGTGCCGGCGACACTGCCTTCTGCGCCGGCGCCGACATCTCACAATTCTCGGACAACCGCAGCAGCGCGGCGGAGGGGCAGGCCTACGACGCCGCCGTCCACGCCGCTCAGACGGCGCTGTTCGCGGCGGAGAAGCCGACCGTCGCCTACATCCGCGGCGTCTGCTACGGCGGCGGGGTCGGCATCGCGCTCAGTTGCGACCTGCGGGTCGCCGCCGCCGACGCCCGCTTCCGCATTCCCGCCGCACGGCTGGGACTGGGCTACTCCTTCTCGAACGTGGAGTTGGTGGCGGCGCGGATCGGCGCCTCGGCGGCGGCCGACCTGCTGTTCACCGCCCGCACGGTGGACGCCGCGGACGCGCTGCGCCTGGGCATCGTCGGCCGCCTCCTCGCGACCGAGCAGGCCGACGAGGCTGTGGAGGAACTCGTGGCCGCCATCGGCGGCAACGCACCGCTGACCCTGCGGGCCGTCAAGCGGGCGCTGGTCGAGGTCGCCCGGCCGGCGGCGGAGCGCGACCTTGACGCCGTGGACGCGCTGGTGAGGGCGTGCGCGGTCAGCGACGACTACCGCGAGGGCCAAGCGGCCTTCAAGGAAAAGCGGGAACCCAGGTTCCGCGGAGCCTGAGGAATGGATTGGGAGATGCGGCGGATGAGTGAGCTTTCGGCTCAGGAGTTCTTCGAGATCGGCAACCTGTACAGCCGGTACAATTTCTGCAGCGACCTGGGCGATCCCGACGGCTATGCCGACTGCTTCACCGCGAACGGGGTCCTGGAACTGATGCCGCACGAGCTGCGCGTCGAGGGCCGCGCGGCGCTCCACGAGCACAAGGTGCGGGACCTCGCAACGCGGCAGGGCTACCGGCGGCATTGGAACGGCAACCTGTTCCTCGAAAAGCGCGCCGACGGTTCGGTGCGGGGCCGCTGCTACCTGATGGCCTTCAACGGCCGGAACGGCGAGCTGCCGGGCATCGCCGACTGCGGGGTGTACGAGGATGACATTGTCCGGGACGGCGGGGCGTGGCGGTTCCGCCGCCGCCGGCTGACCATGGACGCCAGCACATGGACGCGGAGGTGACGGCCGTGGACGAGATCGGGAGCATGGGGGCGGCAGACCTCGCCCGGGCGGTGGGCAGCCGGCGGGTGTCAGCCCGCGAGGTGGTCGAGGCGTTCCTCGCCCGGACCGAGGCGGTGAACGGCCTCGTCAACGCTGTGTGCACCCTCAACCCGGCGGCGCTCGCCGAGGCCGACGCCTGCGACGCCCGCCTCGCCTCCGGCGCGCCGGCCCGTCCGCTCGAAGGGGTGCCGTTCGTCGTCAAGGACAACGTCGACACCGCCGGCCTGCGCACGACCTACGGCTCGCTGCTGCGCAAGGACTACGTACCGGCGGAGGACGCGGTCGCCGTGGAGCGGTTGCGCCGCGCCGGAGCGGTGCTGCTCGGCAAGACCAACGCGCCGGAGTTCGCCCACGACGTCAACACCACCAACGAGCTCTTCGGCACGACGCGCAACCCCTGGCGCCTCGACGCAACCTCCGGCGGCTCTAGCGGCGGGACAGGGGCGGCGGTGGCGTCCGGCATGGCGCCGATCGGCATCGGCACCGACCTCGGCGGCTCGATCCGCGTGCCGGCCGCCTTCAACGGCATCGTCGGCGTGCGCCCGACGCCAGGGCGCGTCCCGGTCTATCCCAGTGCCTTCGCCTGGGACACCCTAGTCGAGCACGTCCAGGGCCCGCTGGCCCGCACCGTGGCGGACGCCGGGCTGATGCTGTCGGTGATGGCCGGGCCCGACGACCGCGATCCCAGCTCCCTGCCGGACGATCGCGTGGATCTGGCTGCCGCCGCCCGGCGCACCGATGCCGTGCGCGGCCGGCGGATCCTCTACGTCGAGGATTTCGGCGGCCTGGTGCCGACCGACCCGGAGGTGGCGCAGGCCGCCCGTGCCGCCGCGTTCGCCTTCGAGGACCTGGGGTGCACGGTGGAGAGCGGGTCCTTCGACGTGGGCGGCCTGCGCGAGATCGTCATGGGCACGCGGGCCTTCGGCATGGTCGGGCGCTACGCCGATCTGATCGAGTGCCACCGCGCGGAGATGACGGCGCCGCTCGTCAACCAGATCGAGGACGCGCTCAAGCGCACCGTGCGCGAGGTCGCCTCGGCCGAGCGGCTGCGCGGCGAGTACTGGCACCGGGTGCGCCGCGTGCTGGAGCGGTTCGACCACATCGTAGCACCCTCGGTCGGGATCGCGGCATTCGACCTGGACCGGCCCTTGCCGACGGAGATCGCCGGCCGGCCGCTGGAACGCTTTTACGACGTGTTCCTCGGCACCTACGCGATTTCCGTCACCGGGCTGCCGGTGGTCAACGTCCCCTGCGGCTTCACGGCGAAGGGGCTGCCGGTGGGCATCCAGATCATCGGCCGGCGCCTGCGCGACGACCGCGCGCTGGAGGCGGCGGCCGCCTTCTCCGCGGCCCATCCCGAGCATTTCCGGCGGCCGGACATCGATATGGCGTGGCGCCGGCCCGAGCGGAGCGAAACGGCGACGACCGGCTACAAGGTGGCATGAGGGGGCGGCAGGCATGGACCTCGACCTGAAAGGCAAGCGCGCGGTCATCACCGGTGCCAGCAAGGGCATCGGCCGGGCGATCGCCGAATCCCTGGCCGAAGAAGGCTGCCACCTCGCGCTGGTGGCCCGCGGCTCGGCCGAGCTGGAGGATTTGGCCGGGGGCCTGTCCCAGCGGTTCGGCATCGAGGCGACGCCGGTGGCGATGGGCCTGACCGATGAGGGCGCCCGGCAGGCGCTTGCCTCCGACTGGGCCGACGCCGACATCCTGGTCAACAACGCCGGCGCCATTCCCGGGGGCGAGATCGACGAGGTCTCCGATGCGGTGTGGCGCGGCGCCTGGGAACTCAAGGTGTTCGGCTACATCGCGCTGTGCCGGCTGTTCTACGCCGCCATGCGCGAGCGCGGCCGCGGCGTCATCGTCAACGTCATCGGCTCCGCCGGAGAGCGGCCCAACGCCGCCTACATCGCCGGCACCACCGGCAACGCCGGCCTGATGGCGTTCACGCGTGCGCTCGGGGCGCGGTCCCCGGACGTCGGGGTGCGGGTCGTCGGCGTCAACCCCGGCCTGACCGCCACCGACCGCGCCGTGACAATGCTACGGACCTGGAGCGTCCAGAGGCACGGCGTCGCCGACCGCTGGCCGGAGGTGGAGCAGTCCCTCGGCCTGCCGTTCGGACGCATGGGCACCCCGCGGGAGGTGGCGGATGTGGTGGCGTTCCTGGCCTCGCCGCGGGCGGCCTACGTCAGCGGCACCATCGTGACGGTGGACGGGGGCGCCAGCAACCGCACCGCCTGAGCGCGGTGCCGAGGGAGGAGCGGAGCATGGAGCGGACGGCGATGCCAGCCCTGGGACAGGGCGGGATGACCTTCTGGATCAGCCGGGCCCGGGAATCGCGGTACCAACCGGGCCTGCGCGCGTTCATGCAGTACCGCGACCTCGGCATCGCCGCCGCCACCAGCGGCGCGGTGGACGCCAAGATCGTCAAGGCGGTTCCGGGCTGCGAGGAGCGCGCGCCCTGGCACGCGCACGAGCTGCAGTTCCAGCTCGTCTTCGTGCTGAAGGGCACGATCACGCTGGACTACGCGGGCGTCGGGCCGGTCACCCTCGAACCGGGCGACTGCTTGCACCCGCCGCCGGGCATCCACCACGTCGAGATCACCCACTCGGACGATTACGAGGGGCTGGAAATCACCATCCCCGCCGATTTCAGGACCGTCGAGGTCGCCCCGCCGACCGCGTGACCAACAACGCCAACGCCCGGAAAGGGCACGGAAAACAGAAATGGGAGGAAGGCTCATGCGCACGATCACGATGACCGGTCTGGCGTCGGTCGCAGCCCTGTCGCTGATGGCGGCTCCGGCCGCCCTGGCGGAAACCGGCGTCACCGCCGACACCATCACCATCGGCGGCATGGGGGCGCTGACCGGCCCCTCTGCCGGGCTGATCATCCCGCAGCTCAATGGCGTCCAGGCGGTGTTCGAGGAAGCCAACGCCGCGGGCGGCATCCACGGGCGCAAGATCGTCTACGTCAAGCAGGACGACGAATGCCTTCCCAGCAAGGGCGTCGGCGCGGTCAAGAAGCTGATCCACGAGGAGAAGCCGTTCATGATCGTCGGCGGCGGCTGCTCCAACGCCGCGATCGCCCAGAAGCCCGAGATCATCGCGGCGAAGATCCCCTGGGTCATCGTCGCCTCGACCGCCGACTCCCTGACCGAGCCGGTGGAGCCGTACATCTTCTCGACCATGTCGGCCGCCTGGATGGAGGTCTATGGCCAGCTCCAGCTCGCCCTCGACCAGGGCAAGAAGCGCATCGCCGTCGTCTGGCAGCCGGACGCCTGGGGCAAGGCGCGCATCGAGCCGATGCGGCAGGCCTTCAAGGCCAAGGGCGTCGAGCCGGTCGCCATCCAGGAGATCGCCGTCGAGCCGACCGACACCACGCCCTCCGTGCTCCAGCTCCAGGCCAGCAAGCCCGACGCCGTCCTGATGCTGCTGTTCCCCAAGGCCGCCGTCCCGTTCCTGCGCGACTCCTTCAAGATCGGCTTCCAGCCCCTGATGGTCGGCGGCTCGCCGCTGGGCGAGATCGACGTGCTGGCCAAGGGCGTCGGGTCGCCTGAGTCCGTGAAGAACTTCCGCGCCGTCACCGCCGCCGGCTACGGCGTCGACGATCCGCAGGTGGCGAAGTGGAAGGGCATCGTCGAGAAGAAGTTCGGCGACCGCTTCAACGTCCTGCACATGTTCGGCATCTCCGCAGGACAGTTCGCGGTCGAGGCACTCAGGCAGGCCGGCCCCGAGCCGACGCGGGAGAAGGTCGCCCAGATCATGTCGAACCTGTCGGTGAAGACCGACACCTACGCCGGTCCGCTGCAGTGCAAGCCCACCGACCATCAGTGCCACAAGGCGCTGGGCATCTTCGCCTTCAAGGACGGCCGCGTCACCGGCATCGGCGTGACGACGCCGACCCGCTGATCCCGCATCCCCTGCGCCGGGCCCCTCCCAGGCCCGGCGCAGCCTTCCAGTGAAAGGGGGGAGGTAACGGTGCTGCTCGCCTACGCCTTGTCTTCGGGGATCACCAGCGGCGCGCTCTACGCGCTCGTCGCGGTCGGCCTCGTGCTCTGCTACCGGACCACCGGACACATCAACTTCTCGCACGGCGAGCTGTTCATGATCGGCGGCTTCCTCGCCTTCACCCTGCACGTGCTGTGGGAACTGCCCTACATCGTGGCGCTGCTGGGCGCGGTGGCCGGCTCGTTCCTGCTGGGCATCCTCACCGACCGCGCCGTGTACCAGCCGCTGATCAAGGCGCCGCCGCTTGCCATGGTCATGGCGACGGTCGGCCTGTCCTTCGTGCTGAAGGGCATCGGCCGCTATCTGTGGGGCGGCCAGGGCGAGGTGGTCCCCTTCCCGTCCCTGGTCAGCCCGGCCCCGATCCTCATCGGCGGGGTCGCCGTGTTCCCCCAGCAGCTGGTGGTCATCGGCAGCGTGGCGGCGTGCATGCTGCTGTTGTCCGCGTTCTTCACCCGGACGCGGGCCGGCAAGATGATGCAGGCCACCGCCGAGAACGCGCACGCGGCCTACCTCGTCGGCATCCGCGTCGAGCGAGTCTACATGCTGACCTGGGGTGCGGGGGCGGCGCTGGCCGGCATCGCGGCGGTCTTCGTGGCGCCGCTCACCCTGCTCACCCCCGACATCGGGCTCAATCTGCTGCTGAAGGCCTTCGCCGCCACCATCCTCGGCGGGCTGGGCAGCATGACGGGCGCGGTCGTCGGCGGGCTACTAGTCGGCATCCTCGAGGCCCTCGCCGGGACCTACATCGCCAGCAGCATCCAGGAGGTCTCCGCGTTCATCATCATCCTGGCGGTGCTGGTGGTGCGGCCGACCGGCCTGTTCGGTGTGCGCGGACGGCGGGAGGTCTGAGGCGATGACGATGCTGTCCACTATCCCCACGGCGCCCGATGCCGCCAAGCGTCGCGGCGTTGCCTGGCTGCTCGGCCGGCGCGCGGCGCTCGCCGCCGGCGTCGTGCTCTTCGCGCTGCTGCCCCTGGGCGCCAATCCCTATCAGATCTACGTCGGCAACCTGGCGCTGATCTACGTGGCCCTCGCCGTCGGGCTGAACATATTGCTGGGCTTGGCCGGCCAGTTGTCCTTCGCCAACGGTGCACTGTTCGGCGTCGGGGCCTATGCGACAGGGCTGCTGCGCCTCGACGCCGGCGTGCCGTTCTGGCTGGCGCTGCCCGCCGGCACCGTCATCACCGTAGCGATCGGGCTGGCGGTCGCCTTGCCGGCGCTGCGTCTGCGCGGGCTGTACTTGGCGCTCGCCACCGTGGCCTTCGCCCAGTTCGCCCTGTGGACGTTCGTGCACTGGGACTCGCTCACCTACGGCAACGCGGGCTTCGTCATGCCCCCGGTCGACTTCACGGCCATCGGCCTGGGGACGACGAGCGGCATGTACTACCTGAGCCTGGTCGTCGTCGTGGCACTGGTGGCCGCAGCCTACGGCGTCATGCAGTCGCGCGTCGGCCGCGCCCTGGTGGCATTGCGCGAGAGCGAGGTCGCGGCGGAATCCATCGCCGTCGACATCACCCGGATGAAGATCGTCGCCTACACGCTGAGCGCCTTCTATGCCGGGGTGGCCGGGGGCCTCTTCGCCGGGCTGCTCAACGTGGTGGTCCCGGAGTCCTTCAACCTGTTCCAGATCGTCCTGCAGTTCTGCATGGTCGTGGTCGGCGGCCTCGGCTCCATCGCCGGGTCGGTGATCGCCGCCGTGCTGCTGATCGTCCTGCAGGAGGCGCTGCGCGGCATGCAGGAGCTGCAGGAGATCGGCCTCGGTCTGCTGCTGCTGCTCATGCTGCTGTTCGCGCCGGGCGGGATCGCCCAGGCGCTCCGGCGCTGGGTCCCGGGATGGCAGGAACCGCACAGCCGAGGGGGAGAGGAGTGATGGCCGAGCTGACCATCGAACGGCTGTCGCTGTCCTTCGGCGGCCTTGCGGCGCTCAGTTCCGTCGACGTCGTGGTGCCGGGCGGCGAGATCCGCGGCATCATCGGCCCGAACGGCGCCGGGAAGACGACCCTGCTCAACGTCATCTCCGGTCTAGTCCGCCCGACCGAGGGCGAGATCCGGCTGGACGGCCAGCCGCTCACCCGGCTCAAGGCCAGCGAGGTCGCCGCCCGCGGCATCGGCCGCACCTTCCAGACGTCCCTCCTCTTCAAGGGGATGACGGTCCTGGAGAACGTCATGGCGGGCATGCACGACACGCTCCGCACCTCGGTCGTCGGCGCCGCCTTCGGCCTGCCGGGCGTGCGCCGCGAGGAGCGGCTGGCACGCGAACGGGCGCGCGAGGCTCTGGCCTTCGTCGGCATGCTCCCCTTCGCCGAGCGGGACGGAGCCTCGCTGTCGTTCGGCCAGCAGCGGCTGGTGGAGATCGCCCGCTCGCTGGTCGCCGAGCCGCGGGTGCTGCTGCTGGACGAGCCGGCGGTCGGGCTCAGCCCGCCGCGCGTCGAGGAACTCGACGAGCTGCTGCGCCGCATCCGCGACACGCGCGGCATCACCATCATCATGGTGGAGCACGTCATCCGCTTGGTGATGGGCGTGTGCGACCGCATCACCGTCCTCAACTCGGGCCGCAAGATCGCGGAGGGCACACCCGACGCCATCCTCGCCGACCCGTTCGTCAAGGAAGCCTATCTAGGGAAGAGCCCCGATGCTGACCGTGCATCATCTTAGCGTCTGGTACGGCCTGAGCGAGGTGCTGCGGGACGTCTCGTTCTCGGTGCCGCAGGGCGAGGTGGTGGCGCTGCTCGGCGGCAACGGCGCCGGCAAGACAACGCTGCTGAAGACGTTGAGCGGCTTGGTCAAGCCCCGCGGCGGTGCGGTGACGTTCGACGACCGGCCGATCGTCGGCCTGCATCCACACGACATTGTCAAACAGGGCGTGATCCAGGTGCCGCAGGGCCGCTTCGTGTGGCCGAGCATGACGGTCGCCGACAATCTCGCCCTCGGCGCCGCCGTCCGGCACGACAAGGCCGGCATCGCGGCCGACCTGGAGCGCGTCTACGACTTCTTCCCGCGCCTGCGCGAGCGGCGGGCCGTGCTAGCCGGGACGCTGAGCGGCGGCGAGCAGCAAATGGTGGCGATCGGGCGCGCGTTGATGGCGCGACCGCGGATCCTGCTGATGGACGAGCCGTCGCACGGCCTGTCTCCCAGGCTCGTCCAGGAGATGATCGACGTCATCGGGCGGCTCAACGCGGAGGGCATGACCATCTTCCTCATCGAGCAGAACATCGGCGTTCCGGCGGCAGTCGCCGGAACGACCTACGTGCTCGCCAACGGCGAGATCGCGTTCCAGACCCACGGGACCAAGGTCGCCGACGACCCGGCGGTGCTGCGCAGCTACCTCGGCGGGCGCTGAGGGAGCAACACTTGCCCCCACCCTAACCCTCCCCCGCTGGGCGGGGGAGGGAACTCCGCCGCATGCTCCAAAGCCCTCCCCTGCGCAGCGGGGGAGGGAGGGGACCCATGCGAAGCATGGGGAGGGTGGGGGCAAGTGTGTCAGCGCTCCTCCCCCGCGACGCGAATGGCCAGTCTTCCGACGCCCTCCCCCCGCTCCATGGCCCGATGCACTTCGGCACCTTGCGGCAAGTCGTAGATCGCACCGATGCGCATCGGCAGCACGCCCTGGGCCATCAGGTCGAGCACGGCGCGCACCTCGTCCGCCCGGCAGGACTTGGTGCCGATCAGGCTGATCTCCTTCAGGATGAAGTGGGCCGGCCGGATCTCCGCGGTTCCACCCTCCACGTTGCCGACGAGCACCACACGCCCGCCGCTGCGGACGGCGTGGATGCTCTCCCGCAGGGTCGGTCCGCCGACGATCTCCAGGACCGCATCGGCTCCCCGGCCACCGGTCTTCTCCTTGACCGCTTGGGCGAAGCGGCGGTCCGGGGCGACGACGACCTCCGCCCCGGCCGCCTCCAGGTCGCGCACCTTGTCGGCCGAGGAGGTGACGGCCACCGTCCGCGCCCCGCGCCAGGCCAGCACCTTCAGCGCGTGCAGGCCGACGCCGCCGGACGCCCCGGTGACCACGACGGTCTCCCCCGCCTGGATGGCACCGCGCGTGACGATGGCGTGATAGGCGGTGCCGTAGGTGCAGGTAAGGATCGAGGCGTGGTCGAGCGGTACGGCGTCCGGAACGGGGACCACCGTATCCTCGCGGACTGCAACATATTCGGCGTAGCCGCCGTCCACGTCCTCGCCGAGGAAACGCGGGCGTTCCACCCGGCACAGCGCCGCGTTGCCGGCGCGGCATTCGGCACAGTCGCCGCAGCCGGTGTAGATCAGCGTCATCACCCGATCGCCGACGGCGTGCGCCGTCGCCTCCGGCCCGCGGGCGACGACGGTGCCGCTCACCTGATGACCGAGTATCACCGGCAGGTCGATGCCGGGAAAGGCGCCGGCGCGGGTCAGCAGGTCGTGCCGGCAGACACCGCAATAGGCCACGCGGATCAGCACCTTGCGGCCCTTCGGCTCCGGCCGGGGAACCGTGCGGTACTCCAGCGCGTCCGGACCGCCGAAGGCGCCGAGGATGAGGGCGGACATGTCGCGCGGCAGGCGGCCGGGTTCACTGGGCACGGTCCGTCTCCTCGGCAAGGCGCCGCTCGGCCATGGCACGCAGGCGTGCGCGCTGGATCTTAGTGCCGTTGGCGCTCTCGGTGGTCGGGAAGGCCTCCATGGGCCAGACCCGGTACGGCACCTTGAAGCCGGCCATGCGCGCGCGGGCCTGCGCGATGACCGCCTCCGCGTCGAAGGCAGCGGCGGGCTGCGGGATGATGAAGGCGACCGACTTCAGGTCCGTCCCAACGGGCACCGCGACGACCTGGGCGTCGGCGATCCCGTCCAGGCCCTTGAGCACGTCCTCGATCTCGGTAGGGTTCACCAGAAAGCCGCCGAGGCGTATGGCGTCGCCCTTGCGCGTCTCAAAGACGAAGCTGCCGTCGGGTCGCAGATAGCCGATGTCGCCCGTCCGGAAGAAACCGTCCGGCAGCAGCGCCTCCGCCGTCGCCTCCGTGTCGTCCAGATAGCCGACGAAGTTGCCGGGCGACGCGATCTCGATCTCCCCCGTGACACCCGGCGGCAGGAGGTCGCCGCCGGCGACGTCGCGCACGCGCACCGCCGCGTGGGCACCGGCCGAGGGCTGCCCGCCGCCGCGGATCCGCTCATCGAACGGGAGGCTCTCGGGTTGGACCGCGAACAGGGCCTGCACCTCGCTGGACCCATAGAGTCCGACCATCGGCACCCCGCGCCGCCACGCCTCGACCGCGAGGTCGGCGGCGCCGGGTTGGAAGGCGGCGAAGCCGAACAGGCGGGCGCTCGGGAACGGCCGCTCCCCCGGACGGACCTGGAGGAGGCGGCGGTACATCTCGTCGCTGCCGAAGGTGTGGGTGACGCCATGTTCTTGGATGAGGGTCGCTGCGCGCTCGGCATCGAAGGTGTCAAGGACGACGACGGGCGCGCCGGCGGCGAAGGCGGCCAGCGTGCCGTTCAGGCCGAAGACGCCGCAGAACGGCAGCATGCCGAGCAGGCAGGCCCCCGGCCGGTCGAGCCCCCAACGCGCCCCCACATGCCCGCTGTGGAAGACGAGTGTGCGCTGCGGGTGGATGACCAGCTTCGGCCCCTTGGTGGTGCCAGACGTGGTGAAGAGGATGCACGGCAGGTCCGGCTCGGCAGCATCCGCCGGCACGTCCCGGTCCTCGTCCAGCCGCAGCGCGGCGGTGGGCCGGTCGAGGATGCGGTCCGCGGCGTCCGCCGGGCCGACCACGACCACGCTGCGCAGATCGGGCAGCGCCGCGGGATCGAGCCCGCCGACGATGGCCTGGAAGTCGATCCGGCGGAACCCCGGCTGCAGGATCAGGTGCGCGGCGCGCGACCGCTTCAGCACATACTCCAGTTCGGAGCTGCGGAAGCGCGTGTTGACCGACATCACCACCGCGCCCAGGCGGGCCAGGCCGAACAAGAGCGCCAGCCACGTGACGCCGTTGGGCAGCCAGACGGCGACGCGGTCGCCCTTGCCCACGCCGTGGCCGGCCAGCCAGGCGGCGGCGCGCCGCGTCTCCGCCTCAAACTCGGCGTACGTCCAGCGGCGGTCGCCGTCGATGAAGGCCGTGCCGCCCGGCCGCTCGCGGGCGAGCCGGGCGGCCAGCGACGGCAGCGTGGCGCCGTCAGCTCGCATAGCGCCCCCCGGTGACGTGCAGGGTCTCGCCGGTGATGAAGCCGGCGCACTCGGAGGCGAGGAAGGCGACCGCGGCGGCGATGTCCTCCGGCCGGCCGACGCGCTGGATCGGCGTGCCGCGCACCGTGCGTTCGCGGATCTGCTCGTAGTGCGGCAGGGCGCGGATCATCTCAGTGTCCACGAAGCCCGGCGCCACGGCGTTGACGGTGATGTCATACCGCCCTTCCTCGAGCGCCAGGGCGTTGGTCAGGCCGATGATGCCGGCCTTGGCCGCGGAATAGTTCGCCTGCCCGGGATTGCCGAGGTGGGCGCGCGAGGAGATGTTGACGATGCGCCCCCAGCGCTGGGCGATCATGTGCGGCATCACCGCCCGGGAGGCGAGGAAGGCGCCCTTGAGGATGACGTCGACGACGAGATCCCAGTCCTCCTCGGTCATTTTGGTGAGGAAGCCGTCGCGCGGGAAACCGGCGTTGTTGACCAGGATGTGGACGGTGCCGAAGGCCGCCACCGTCTCCTCGACGAGGCGCTGCACGTCGGCGTGCCGGGTGATGTCCCCGACCACGCAGTGGACCGCGTGCCCCTCGGCGCGCAGGCGGTCGGCGGTGGCGGCGGCCGTGTCGGGGTTGAGGTCGGTGATCACCACCCTGGCCCCCTCCTGCGCCAGACGCTGCGCCGTGGCGGCGCCGATGCCCCGGCCGGAGCCGGTGACGATGGCGACCTTGTCCGTCAGACCGAGATCCATCCCGCATTCCTCCCGTTTCGCAGTGGATGAAAAACGTCCCCGCACTGGGCCCCCACCCTAACCCTCCCCCATCTGCGACGGGGGAGGGAACTCCGCCGCATCCCCTCCCCCGCTTTAGTGGGGAGGGTTAGGGAGGGGCCCAGCGAAGGGACGCACTCACTAGCCGCGCTTGCCCTTGCTTCCCGCGTATTCGACGGTGTGCTCGATCGTGTCCCACAGCTTGCGGGCGGCCGGGTGCTGCTGCTCCTCCCGTATGTGGCCGACCAGCCCGGCGCAGCGGCTGATCACGGCGATGCCGCGCATGATCTCCGGTGGCATGCCGATCTCGCCCAGCACCGCGGCGATGGCGCCGGTGGCGTTGATGGTGATGTGGCGGCCGTAGACCTCGTCCACGGCCTTTGACAGCGTGCGCAACGCGGCGATGTGGCGGCCGGGCACGCCGGCCTCCTCGGCAACGGCGAAGAGGCGCGGCGGGCGCGGGTCGTCGGGCCGGTGCAGGTGGTGGCCGAAGCCCGGCAGCGGGATGCGACCGGCGCGGTGACGCTGCGCCACGGCGCGGGCGCCGGCCTCCGGGCCGTCCGGATGGGCCAGGACTTCGGCGATCATGCCTGCCGCCTCCTCCATGGTGCCGACGAACTGGCTGCCCACGCACAGCAGGCCGCCGGCCACCGCCGCCTGCAGCGCCTCGGGCGAGGACAGTGCCACCATGCGGGTGGCGATGACGCTGGGGGTGAAGCCGTGCTCCATCAGCGTGACCAGCACCGCGTCGAGGATCACGCTCTCGGCGCGCGTCGGCATCCGCCCCATCAGGTGGAAGACGATCATGTCGGTAAAGGAGACCTTGCCGATCAGCTCGTCCACCAGACTGGCGTCGCGCACGTAGATGGCGTCGTCGGTGTGGGTGGCGATGTAGGTGACGGGAGGCGTCTCAGGCTTGGACATGCGTTGGGTCTCCGCAAGAGCGGTCGGGTTTTCGGGTCAGAAGCGCGGTGGCCGTTTCTCCAGGAAGGCGGCCCGGCCTTCGGCGGCCTCGGGCGAAAGGAAGCAGAGCGTTTGCGCCATCAGTTCCATCTCCAGCGCCACCTCCAGCGGCACGGGCATCTGCGCCAGCAGGCGCTTGGCGAGCGCCAGGGCGTGCGGCGGCTGTACCGCCAGTTCCCGCGCCCGCTCCAGCGCCGTCGCCGCCACGGCGTCGTCCTCGACCAGTTCATCCACCAGCCCGACCGCCAGCCCCTGCTCGGCCGTCACGGTCCGGGCGTAGAGCAGCCATTGGCGGGCGCGCCCGGCCCCGACCCGCTGCGCGAGCGTCAGCGCCAGCGCATAGTCCGGCACCAGCCCGATCCGGAAGAAGGAGAAGCCGAACTTCGCCGAGCGGCCGGCGACGACGGTGTCGCACAGAAGCGCCAAGCCGGCACCCGCCCCCACCGCCCAGCCGTCCACGGCAGCGATCAGGGGCTTCTCGGCCGAGGCCAGCAGGCGCACCAGCCGTTGCCCGTCACGCATGCGGGCGCGGCCGCTGGCGGTGTCCAGCCCCGTCATGCTGGCAACGTCGCCGCCGGCCGAGAACGCCCCGCCGGAGCCGGTCAGAACCAGCACGCGCACCTCGGGGTCCTCCAGCGCCGCGGCGACGCCGTCGATCAGCGCGTGCCGCAACTCGCGGTCGACGGCGTTCCTGCGCTCCGGCCGGTTCAGCGTGAGCCGGGCGACATAAGGACAAGGCGTGTCACGTGTCACCGCTTCCATCGGATTTTCCCTCTATGGTCCGACCGCCGACCTCAGATGCAGGCGAGGCTGCCGCCATCGACGTTGAGCAGCGCCCCGCTGACGAAGGACGCACGCTCCGAGCACAGAATTGCCGCCATAGCGGCCACCTCCTCGGCGCGCCCCAGGCGTCCTTGCGGCACCGACGCCACGGCACGGGCGTGGATGGCCGCCGGATCGACCACTTCCAGCGCCGCGCGCTGCCGGGTCACCAGCTCCCAGCGTTCGGTGTCGATCGGGCCGGGATTGATCCCGTTGACCAGCACGTTGTCCGGCGCCAGCTGCTTCGACAGGGCCTTGGTGAACGCCAGCAGCGCGGCATTGATGGTGCTGCCGGCGATGTAGTCCGGCAGCGGCTGGTAGCCGCTGCGGCCGATGACGTTGACGATCCGCCCCCAACGCCGCGCCCGCATGCCTGGGATCACGGCCCGGGCGAACCGGACATAGCCCATCACCTTAAGTGACCAGCTCCGCTCCCATTCCGCGTCGTCGAGGGTGTCCAAGCGCCCCATCGGTGTAGCGCCGGCATTGTTCACCAGAATGTCGATCGACCCGAAAACCTCCTGCGTGCGGGCGACCGCACGCTCGATGTCCTGAGGCACCGTGCAGTCGCACGTCACCGCGAGTGCGCGGCCGGGCCCCTCGTCCGACAACGCGCTCGCGGCTGTGTCCAGGCGCTGCGCATCCCGCCCGATGAGCGCGAGGCGCACGCCCTCGCGGACCAGTTCGGCGGCGATGGCCCGACCGATGCCGGCGCTTGCGCCGGTCACCAAGGCCACCTTGCCGGCAATACCCAATTCCATGCTCGACCTCCCTTTTGGCCGCCGTTCCGACGCACCTCAGATCGACTGGGCGCCCCGGGCGAGGTAGCGCGCGATCACGACGAAAGGAATGCAGCAGAGCATGAGCACGGTGCCCAAGGCCGCGACGTGTCCCATCTGTCCGGCGTCCCATTCCTGGAACAGCAGAATGGTGAGGACCTGGGAGCCCGGCGAGGAGAGCATGATGGGCAGGCTGAACTGCCGCATGAAGACGATGAAGAGCAGCGACCACGCCGCCACAATGCCCGGGATCGTCAACGGCAGGATCACCTTCCACAGCGTCCGCATCAGGCCGGCGCCGCTGACGTAGGACGCCTCCTCGAGTTCATGGTGGATCTGCAGCATGTTGTTCGACAGGTTCCGCAGTCCGTAGGGCAGGAACTTGATGAAGAAGGCCAGAAGCATGATCCAGATGGTGTTGTAGAGCGGCGTCTGGATCAGAACCGAAATGATGCCGACGGCGAGCACCGTGCTCGGGAAAGCGAAGGGCAGAAACGCGACGTAATCGAGGAATCCGCGCCCGCGCTCTTCCGTGCGCACGCTCAGGTAGCTGACGAAGAAGCTGACCGTCACCACCAGCAGCGCACCGAAGAAGGCCAGCGTCGCAGTGTTCCACAACGCGCGCCGTGCCTCCGGGTCGTTGAAGATCCACAGGAAATTGGTCAGGCTGACGTCCGGAGTAACGGCGAAGGGCCAACTCACGGCGTTCAAGGAGATGGCGATCAGCAGCGTGACCGGTAGGACGCCGATCACCGCGATCAACCCGTAGAAGAACCCGCAGGTGGCGTAGCGCCAGCGCCCGATATCCAGGACGCCGGTGTGGTAGCCCTTGCCCGTGATGGAAACGAACCGGCCGCGCCGGCTGGTGACTTGTCGATAGAGCACCACCAGAAACATGGCCAGCACGAGCGCGATGACACCATACACCGCCGCCGCGCCGATATCCGGCGGGTAGTTGAAGCGGGTCAGCAGGAAGACTTCGATGCTCAAGATGTAGATCTTCGCCGGGTAGCCGAGGAACCACGCGACGTCGAAGCTCTCGAAACCAATGATGAACAGCAACGTCGCGACCGAGATGATGGTCGGCCACATGCTCGGCAATGTGGTGTGCAGAAACGTGCGGAGCGTGCCGGCACCGGATACCGCCGCCGCCTCCTCGAGCGTCGGGTCCAGGGTGCTGAGGCTCGCGTAGAAGAACATGAACGAAAGCGGGAAGGTGTAGAGCGATTCCACGAACACCATGCCGGCGAACGAATAGATGTTGAACAGCGGGCCGCCGACGATCGGAGCCAGCAGGGTGTTGATGATGCCGTTCGACGGTGAAAGCAGCAGGATCCACATCACCGCCCCGAGGGTCGGCGGCACCAAGTAGGGCAGCAGGACCGCGATCGGCATGAAGCGGCGGAACGGCGTGTTGGTGCGCGCGGCGATCCAAGCGAAGACGAATCCCAAGGATCCGGCGACGAAGGTCATCGCGAGGCTGAAACCGACGGTCGCGAGCAATAGGTCGAAGGTGCGCTCCTGGCTGAGCACCTTGACGTAATTATCCAAACTCAGGACGTCGCCGGCCGCCGTGCGCGTCGAAAAACTTTCGAAGATGAGGGCGGACGACGGGACGAGCACGATGGTGCCGATGACGGCGATGCACGCGATCATCAGGATGAAGGCGGGCCGCACCCGCGACACATTCGATCGCGACGGCGAGTCCTGGAACAGGGCGACGTCGTGGGCGTGGGCCGAAGGATCGTTCATGCCGCAGCTCCATCGCGCGCGATCGCCCAGCAGCGGTCCTGATGGAACGCGATGTCGACCGGGTGCTTGACCAAGCTCATCAACTGGGGATGCCCCAGCGCGCGGATCTGCATGTCGCCCACGCGCACCAGGCATTCGGCGCGGTCGCCGAAGTAGGTCGCGGCCTCCACCGTGCCGGCCCAATGGTCGGCACCCGTGGAGCCAGCCGGAGCGAGATTGACATCCTCCGGCCGCACGATGACGTCGACATCTGCACCGACGACGCTGCCCAGCGACGCCGCACAGAAAAGCCGTCCGCCGGCCGTCCGCACCCACACCCCGCCGGCTCCGTCCAAGGCTTCGACCATCCCGGGAAGGCGGTTGCATTGTCCCAGGAACTCCGCGGTGAACCGCGTCCTTGGCTGCTCGTACACCTCGCGCGGCGTCCCGAGCATCTCGATGCGCCCCTCGTTCATGACGGCGATGTGGGTTGACATGGACAGCGCTTCGGCCCGGTCGTGCGTCACGTACAGCGTCGTGATCCTCAGCCGGCGCTGGATGTCACGGATCTCCAAGCGCATCCGTTCCCGGAGCTGCGCGTCCAGGTTGCTGAGCGGTTCGTCGAGCAGGAGGATCTTCGGCCGGCTGACCAGCGCGCGCGCCAAGGCGACGCGCTGCTGCTGACCGCCGCTCAGGGCCGTGGCGGGAGCGTGGATCAGCGGGCCAAGGCCAACCAGGTCCAGCACCTCCGTGACCCGTCGGGAAATCTCCCGGTTGTCGTACTGACGGCGCCGCAGGTGCAACGGATAGGAGACGTTCCCGAAGACGTCCATATGCGGCCAGATCGCGTAGGACTGGAACACCATGCCGATCTCGCGTTGGCTCGGCGGCACGAAGATGCCCTGCTCCGGCGCGGAAACAACGCGGTCGCCGAGCAGGACCCGGCCGCGGTCGTGACGCTCCAGCCCAGCCACGACGCGCAGCGTCGTCGTCTTGCCCGACCCGCTCGGCCCGAGCAGCGTGAAGAACGAGCCCTCGGGAACCTCAAGGTCCACGCCCCGGATAACGTGAACCGTCCGCCGTTTCGAGCGGTAATGCTTGTCAACGCCCAACAGTCTGATCACGGGAAACCTCCCAAGAATCGCGGGTGACGGGCCCACCCTTCAGGGATGCGGTCCGTCGCCCGCCCGGGTGTCGTCAGAGACCGAAGATCTTCTGGATACGCGCACGCAACGTGGCCGCCGCGTCTCCTTGCGGCGACGGCGCCACGGTGACGCTCAGCCCCTCCATGGACGGTTGCGCCTTAATGTTGGGGTAGCTGGAGAAGTATCCGAGGCTTGCGATCATTTCCTGGACCTCCTTGGAGTGCATGTAGTCGACCAGGAGGCGGGCCGCGTTCGGATTGGGCGCGTGCGCCATTACGGCGATGCCCGGACCGCTGACTGCATAGGTCGGCTTGGTCGGCACCAGCCCCATGTTGCCACTTTCCCCGCTTCCCACGCTGTAGACGTGCCCGATGAAGCCGACGCCGATCGGGAACTCGCCGGTGTTGACGCCTTGCGACACGCGAATGCCGCCGGGGCCGAAAATGTACGGCTTCTGCGCCGCCAGCTTCTCGAACAAGGCGAAGGCCCGTTCCTCGCCCATGTCGCGGATCAGGCCCGCGAAGAGATACAGCATGAGGTCGTTGGCGACCGGGCTGACCATCGCGATTTTGCCCGTCCACTTCGGATCGAGTAGATCCTCGAACGACTTCGGCGCCTCGGCTGCCGGCACGATCTTCTTATTGTACATGATCCCGGCGAGATAGACGTGGTTCTGGATCCAGTATCCCGGCGGATCCGACCACCAGGACTTTTCGTAATGCTGCTGCTGGGGCGAGACGTAGTTCGCCAGATATCCCTTCTCCAGCAGGGCCGGCAGACGCAGCGTGTCGAGCGCCAAGATGTCCGCCACGTACCGGCCGGCATCCTGCTCGCTCATGATGCGGTTCATCATGGGCGCGCCCGACAGGTAGACGAATTCCATGGTGATGCCGGGGTATTTCTTCTCGAAGCCTTCCTTGATGCTGCGCCATGTGGGGGTGATCAGCTCCCCGTAGGCCATTACTTTCCCTTCCTTGAGGGCGGCCTGAACGAGCGCCGGATCCGACTCCTGTGCCGCGGCGGTGCCCGCGACCGAGCCGGCGAGGACCACGGCCGCAGCGAGCAGCCGGATCCGCGTGACGATGGACGTGGGGTGCATGGTCCCTCCCTTTGAAGATTCTTTTGTCATTCCCGGCAGACGCGGCCGTCGTGCAGCGCCATGAAGTGCAGCACGTGCTCGGCACAGGCTGCCGGCTCCAGCGTCTGGACCATGTGGTAGCGCGTGGGCATGTGGATGATGGTGAGGTTTCGCACCTGAGCCCGGAGCGTCTCCTCCTGGTCGCTGGTGGTGATGGCGCCCGCGGTGGGATAGAGGCCGAGCATCGGCGCGCGGATCCGCGGCAGGTACGGCTTGGCGTCGACCTTGGCGGCAAGGCGCGACATGGCGATCATGACCTCGACGCGGTTCTTGCCCATCTCCGACGCGAACCATTCGAGCAGGCCGGGGTCGGTATCCGGCGGGAAGCGCGTGGCCGTGTTCACCGCCAAGGACCAGCCCTTGGCCCCCATGGTCGCCAGTGCTTCCTGCCAGGACGGATGACCGAAGGCGAAGGTCTTCTGGGTCGCCTCGCTGATCACTAGCGGGGCGGCGAATACGGACAGGGTGCGGATGCGGTCGGGGTGCTCGGCGGCGAGGACCATGCCGAGGATACCGCCCAGCGATTCACCCGCGTAGTGGACCGTCGCCTCGCCGGTGGAATCGATGATCGATACCAAGTCGGCAATGTAGTTCTGGACGGTGATTCCTGTGGCGAGATCAAAGTCGGCCGACGACTTGCCCAGGCCACGCAGATCCGGACAGACGACTTTGTAGAAACGGCTCAGGTACGGGATCATGTTGTACCAGAAGCGCGAGGATCGGCCGAAGCCGTGCTGGAGGATCAGCGTCGGCGCGTGCACCCACGGGTCGGTGTAGTCGTGCAGCTCGTAATGCAGTTCGACACCGTCGTGCGCTTTTACTACTGGCATCTGTCGGCACTCCTTCCAGAGAGACTCGGGTTCTCGCGGTCCCACACGCCGTCGTTCGGCAGCGCCTTCAGCTTGTGGCGCTCGATCTCGCGCTTCGTCACGGAGCGCGGGAACTCCTCGGCGAAGGCGATGAAGCGCGGGATCTTGAAGGCGGACATCCGCCCCTCGCACCAGCGCACGATCGCGGCCGGATCGAGGGCGGCGCCGGGTTCGGCGATGAAGAACGCCTTCACCTCCTCCTCGCCCTTCTCGGCCGGGACGCCGACCACCACCACCTCCCGCACGCCGGGATAGCGGCTCAGTACGCTCTCCACCTCGTAGGCCGAGATGTTCTCGCCGCGCCGGCGCAGCCAATGCGCTTGGCGTCCGGTGAAGAACAGGTAGCCGTCCTCGTCCAGGTAGCCGAGGTCGCCGGTGTGCAGCCAGAAGTTCGTCGTGCTCTCCAGCGTGCGTTGCGGGTCGTTGAAGTAGCCGGACATGAAGATGTGCGGGTAGCACGGCCGCATGGCGATCTGGCCGATGGATCCGGGCGGCAGCGGGATGTCGTCGTCGTCGAGAATGCAGACCTCGGCCCAGCCCCAGGATTTGCCGTTCGCCTGCGGCTTCGGCGAGCCGAGCTTGTTGTGGACGATGAGCACGCCCCCCGTCTCGGTGAGCGAGTAGACGTTGACGAAGGGAATGCCGAAGCGCTGGACGAAGCGCTCCGCGATGCTCTCGGGGATCTGGTTGACGACGCCCAGCGACACGCGCACGCGGTGGTCGCGGTCGCTCGCGGTCTCATGCTGCTCGGCCAGCACCGTCACCATGGTGCCGATGGGATCGATGATGGTGGCGCCGGTCTCGCGCACGCGCGGCCAGAAGGCGCCGGCGCTGAACCGCCGCTCTACCACCGTCGGGATGTCCGCCACCATCGGCCCCATGATCCCCAGCATCAGGCCGCCGACGTGGAACAGCGTCAGCACCGAGAAGACGACGTCGCCGGGCCGCGTCTCGTACGCCTCGACGAAGCGCAGGCCGGCGGCGATCCAGGCGAACTGCGGCAGCAGCGCGCCCTTGGGCAGCCCGGTGGTGCCGCCGGTGTAGATGATCACCGCCGGGTCGCCCGCCGCGACGGGCACCTCCGGACAGGGGCCGCCCGGCTCCAGCAGCTCCGCGAAGGACCGGTGCCGGCCAGCCGTGCCGACGACGTGGATGCGCATGGCCGGGAGGGCCCCTTCCAGGGCATCGACGCGCCCGGCCAGCTCGTCGCTGACCACCAGCACGCGCGGCGCGGCGTTGGTCAGCGTGTAGGCGAGGTCATCGCCGATCAGGCCGGCGTTCAGCGGCACCCAGATCGCCCCCAGCCGGCTGGCGGCGATCCAGGTCAGCAGGTGCTCGGGCGCGTTGTGCATGAAGCAGGCGACACGGTCGCCCTTGCCCACACCCAGGCGGTGCAGATTGGCCGCCACCGCGGCGGACTGCTCGTCCAGCTCCCGGTAGCTCATGGGGCGCCGGTCGACGGTCAACCGCACCGCGTCGCCGTGCCGGCGGGCGCGGGCGGCGACGAGGTCGTGGACGGTCTCCCACTCGACCGGCGCGCCCTTGATGCGGATGACGCTCATCCCCGGCCTCACTCCGGCAGGATCCGGCGGCGCTGAAGCTCCTGAAGGAGGTCGATGAACATCTCCTCCGTGTCCACGCACTCGTGGAAGCCGAACTTGCGCGCCTTGATGGTGCTCATGTGATGGGAGTTGGGGCGCTGGCCGTAGCCGAACAGGAAGTCGGCGAACTGCCAGGACGGCACCAGTTCCTCATAGCGGTACGGCTTGAGGCCGTGCTTGGCGACGACGCGGTCCCAGATCGGCGCGTTCTGCGGCATCACGCGGGCCAGCGAGAAGGGGTGCGGCGCCTCCAGCTCCATGTTGAAGAGCTTGGCGACCTTCGGCCAGACGTTCTCCCAGACATAGACGTCGCCGTTGGCGATGTTGAAGACCTGATTGCCGCACTGATCGTTGGTGCCGACCCACTCGGCCGCCTTGGCGATCAGGCGTGCGTCCGTCGCCTCGCCGATGCGCGACACGCCGCCGGGGAAGCGCAGCGGCAGCCCGTACTCGCGCGAGACGGCGGCGAACACGCCGATGGCGGTGATGATGTTGAGCGGGCTGCCGACCGCGAGGCCGCAGACGATCTGCGGGCGCAGCACGCTCCAGGTCCACTCCTTGCCCTGCTGGCGCGCCTCGATCCAGTCCTGCTGGTCGTAATAGAAGTTGGGCCGCATGTAGCGCGGGTCGCTCTCGCGCGCCGGCTGGCGGAAGGGGCCGAGGTGGCCGCCGTACGCCTTGGTCCCCTGCAGCAGCGTGATGTGGCGCAACCCCGGCGACACCGGCTCGACGTTCTCCACCACGTTCTTCAGCATCGCCAAGTTGGTCTCGACATGCTCCTGCTCGGACCAGCCGCGGGTGACGTCCGCCTTCTCGTAGACCGCGGTGTAGACGACGTGGGTGACGCCCTGCACCTCGCGCAGCTTGCGGCAGTCGTCGGCGTTGCGCAGATCGACCGACAGCCAGTCGGCGCGGGTCTCGAAATCGGGGGCGCGCCGCGACACGCCGCAGACGTCCCAGTCCGGCAGGGCCTCGAAATGCTCCAGCATCGGGCGGCCGACCGTGCCCAGCGCCCCGACGATCAATATCTTATTGCGAGCCATATCGACGTTCCTTCGCATCAGAACAGGGTCATGAGGTACTGGCGGTCGCCCAGCGGTCCGGGCGGCCCGTCGTAGATCTTGCGGCCGGTGCGGATGACGGTGACGCTCTGCGCAATGGGAAGCGCGTAGGTCACGTTCTGCTCGACCATGAGGACGGCCATGCGGAATACCCGGTTGACCTCGGCGATGGCCTCCATCACCCGCTGGACGAGGTTCGGGGCGAGGCCGATCGACGGCTCGTCGAGGATCATCACGTTGGGCCGGTGCATCAGCGCCATGCCCATCGCCAGCATCTGCTGCTGCCCGCCGGACATGGTCCCGGCGATCTGCGTGGAACGCTGGCGAAGGATGGGGAACAGCTTGAACACCGCCTCCAGGTTGGCGGGCACGGCGTCGCGGTCTTCCATGCTGTAGGCGCCGAGTTCGAGGTTCTCGCGCACGGTCAGGCTGCGGAAGATGCCGTGCCCCTGCGGCACCAGCGCGATGCCGGCGCGGACGTTCTCGGCGCAGCGCCGGCGTGTGATATCGGCACCGCGATACTGGACGGTGCCCTGTGATGGCCGGATGAGCCCGAAGATTGAGCGCACCAGCGTCGTCTTGCCCGCACCGTTGTGGCCGAGGATGACGCGGATCTCGCCGGGCCGCAGGGTCAGGTCGACGTCGTGGACGACCGAGCGCTTGCCGTATCCCGCACTGAGCTTGGAGACGTCCAGGAGAATGTCTGGGGGGAGAATGTCTGGATCGGTCCTCATCCGAAATACCTCTCGGCCAGTTCGCGGTCCCGCATCAGGTCGTCGGGTGGCCCCTTGGTCAGCACGCGGCCCTCATCGAGGAAGACGATCTCGTCGCAGACCTCGCGGATGACGTCGAGGTTGTGCTCGATGATGCAGATGGCCTTATTGGTCTTCGCCAGTTCGCGGATCACCCGGCAGATCTGCTCGACCGTGAAGGTGTCCAGGCCGGACAGCGGCTCGTCGAGCAGCAGCACCTCCGCCTCGGTGGCAAGAAGCCGCGCAATCACCAGCAGCTTCTCCTCGGCGTAGGACAGGTTGGCCGCGGTCTCGTCCGCCTTGCCGCCCAGCCCGACGAAGGCGGCGATCTCCAGCGCGCGGCGCAGGTTCTCTTGTTCGGCGCGGCGCACCAGCCAGGGCCGGAAGTAGACGTTGAAGAGGTTCTCGCCCGGCTGGTTCGGCAGCGAGACCATGAGGTTCTCAACGACGCTGAGCCGGGTGAAGAGCTTCAGGTCCTGGAACGACCGCGCCATGCCGGCGCGCACGATCTCGTGCGGCTTCAGTCGGACGACGTCGCGGCCACGGAACAGGATGGAGCCGCCGGTGGGACGCAGGAAGCCGGAGATCAGGTTGAAGGCGGTCGTCTTGCCGGCGCCGTTCGGGCCGATCAGCCCGATGATCATGCCGCGCCGCAGCTCCAGGTTCAGCTGGCTGACGGCGATGATGCCGCCGAAGTTCTTCGACAGGTCGCGGCCGGACACCACGACCTCCCCCGCCGGGCCGGAGGCGGCGGTCAGCGCCTCGTCGTTGGCGACGCGGCGCGGTGCCGGCTCGACGCTGACCGGCGCCTGGAAGCCGGTCTCGGCGAACAGCCCCTGCGGGCGCACGCGCAGGATGAGGATCAGGATCACGCCGTAGATCACCTGCCGGACCATGTCGGCGATGTCCGTCGGCAGGTGCACGAACTTCAGGAGTTCCGGCAGAATGACCAGGATCGCCGCACCGGCCAGCGAGCCCCACAGGTTCCCCATGCCGCCGAGGATCACCATGGCGAGGATGAGGATCGTCTCCTCGATGGTGAAGGATTCCGGATTGACGAAGGTGATGTAGTGGGCGACCAGCGCCCCGGCGACCGCCGCCAGCCCGGCCGACATGGCGAAGACCGCCAGCTTCATGTACAGCAGGTTTTTGCCGATGGCCTGCGCCGCCGCCTCGTTCTCACGCATGGCGCGCAATGCCCGGCCGAAGGGCGAGGCGCCCATGCGCCGCGCGACGAGGACGCAGACCACAGCCGCGACCGCCGCCAGCGGTAGGAAGCGCACGGGGTTGTTGAGCACATACCCGAAGAGCTGGACCGGTGGGATCCCGGTGATGCCGTCCGGCCCGCCGGTCAGCGGCTTCGTGTTCAACAGGAAGTCCACCATGATCGCCTGGAGGGCGAGCGTGATGACCACCAGGTAGTGGCTTCCCACCCGCATGGCCGGGAAGGCGACGAGGATGCCGATGGCCGCGGTGACCACGGCCCCCGCGACGATGGTGAACGGAAACCCGATGCCGAGCTTGGTGCCGAGGATCGCGCAGGTGTAGGCGCCGGCCGCGTAGAACGTTGCGTGCGCCAGCGCGAAGATGCCGCCGTAGCCGATCAGCAGATTGAACGAGGTCGCCAGGATGCTGTAGAGGCACACCATGACGAGGACGTGCGAGACGTATTCCATGTCCGTCGCCCCCTCAACCTTGCCGCACGATGCCGGAGGGCCGCGCGAGCAGGAACGCGAACAGCACGACGAAGACGATGGTGTTCTGCCATTCCGTCGGGATCTGCCACATCCCCAGGCTCTGCACGGCGCTGAGCAGCAGGGCGCCGAGCACCGCCCCGCGCAGCGACCCCACGCCGCCGACGATGACCGCCACGAAGGCGATGAAGACCGCGCCGAACCCCATGTTCGGGTTGAGCCCGTCGCGCAGCAGGATCAGCGCCCCGGCGACGGCCGATACCGCCGACCCCAGCGCGAAGACGATGATCGACAGGCGCGTCGTATCGATGCCGATCACGGTCGCCATCTCCCGGCTGTCGGCCATGCCGCGGATCGCCTTGCCGTAGCGGGTGGCGCGCAGGAACAGGGCGATCCCGCACCCCACCAGCAGCGCCGCAGCGACCTGCGCCAGTTGCACCGTGGTGAAGAAGGCGTCGCCGACGAAGTAGATGTCGTACGGCACGGTGTCGATCGTCTTCACCCCGGTGCCGAAGCCGATGCCGATCAGGTTCTTGACGACGATGAACAGGCCGAGCGACGCCACCAGGACCACGAAGGCCGGCGCCTGCTTGATCTCGAAGGGCCGGTAGATGAGGAGGTAGCTGAGCACCCCCAGCACCGCCGTCGCGGCGACGCCGAGGATCACCGCTGCCCAGAACGGCAAGCCGGACAGCGCCGCCAGCGCCCAGATGAAATAGGCCCCGGCCGCGTAGATCGGCCCGTAGGCAAAGTGCACCACGCCGGTCGTGCCGAAGATAAGCGCAAACCCCATCGCCAGCAGGGCGAAGTGGGCGCCGTTGAATATGCCGTTCAAGGCGAGCTGAATGAGCAGGTCCATGAAGATGCTCCCTGTGCGCGCACTGCGCGCCCCCCGGCGCCGCACCCAACGGTGCGGGCGCGGCGTATGACGGTCAGTTCGTCGAGGTGAACTTCACGAACTGAGGCTTGCCGTCCTGGACACGGAAGAGCCCCACCGGCTTCTGCGCCACGCCGTTCTTCCGGAAGGTCATGGTCTTGCCGTAGACGCTGTCGAAGACCGGGTTGTCCCACAGCGCCTGGACGAGGCGTTCGCCGGTGTAGTAGTCACCGCCCTTGGCCTTCGCCCGCCGGATCATCTCGGCGATGACGTAGACGCCCTCGTAGTAGTTGGCGGCGTAGAAGTCCGGCTCGCTGCCGTACTTCGCCCGGTAGGCCTCGTAGAACCGTTTGGACCAGGGGTTTTCCTCGGTCGGCGCGAAGTAGTCGGTGACGACCTCGACGCCATCGGCGTACTTGCCGGCGACCTTGCTGTCCTCGGCGGTCCACTCCATGGAATAGACCGGCTGCTGCATGCCGAGCTCGCGGATGCGCTTGACCGCGAGGCCCGCCTGGGGCGTCGTCGGCCAGTTGGCGATGGCGTCGGGCTTGGCGGCGCGCAGCTTGGCCACCTGGGTGTCGATGTTCGCGGCGTCCGCCTGGAACTGCTCGGCGGCGACCATCTTGATGCCGGCGCCCTCCGCGGCCTTGGTGGTCGCGGCGATGGTGCTGTCGCCGAACTCCGACTTGATGGCGATCTGGGCGATGCTCTTGGCTCCCTGCTCGGCGGCGCGGCGGACGATGCCTCCCGCGAGGTCCGAGGCCATGGAGCGGATGTTGAACATGTACGGCGACGCGCCCACCGTGTTGGCGCTGACACCGCCGCCGTTCAGCATGAAGATCTTCTTCTGGTCGCCGATCGGCATGATGGCGAAGGTGACCGTCGAGAAGGACGGCAGCACCGCCTGCACGCCTTCCACATCGACCAGCCGGTTCATCGCCGCCACGGCCGCCTGCGCGCTGCCGCTCTTGTGGTCCTCGACGATGAGCTGGAGCGGCTTGCCGTCGATGCCGCCCTTGGCATTGATCTCGTCCACCGCGAGCTGCGCGCCGGAACTCATGACCTTGCCGTAATGCGGCGAGGCGCCGGTCATCGCGAAGATGCCGCCGATCTTGTAGACGTCGGGCTCCGCCGCCGCTGCGCCTGATACGCCTAGCGCGCCCACCGCCGCGCCGAGGACCAGCATCGCAACCGTATGCTTCTTGGACATCGTCTCCTCCTCATTGTGACGCCGTTTCAGCGTGGGCCGTTGTCCGGCCTCTCTGTTCACTCCCTTCACGCACCTCCCGCGGGGCGCGCGAAGGGCATCTCCGCCAGCAGACGTCGGGCGGAGGGTGCCTCATGGTTCTCAAGCAGCAGTGGAGCCAGTTCCGCCATGCGCGCGGCCATGGAGTCCGGCAGCGCCATGTGCCGGATCCGGCGCCCCATGACCAGGGCGTCGATGCGTTCGCGGTAGTGCGCGATCCGCCCGGCCGCATGATTGGCAAAACCCTCCGCCGACAGCACCTCGGTGACAAAGCCGAACGACAGCGCTTCCGCCGCGCTCAGGATCCGGCCGCCGATGCAAAGCTGGAACGCCATGGCGTTCGACACGCGCTCGAGAATGGCGCCGTGCACGAAGGCGGGATAGAGCCCGAAGCGCATCTCGGGAAAACCGAAGTGGAGATTGTCGGCGGCCAGGACGACGTCGCTCAGGCTGGCGATGATGCAGCCGGCACCCAGGGTTCGCCCGTGCACGAGGCAGATGACCGGCACGGCCGCTGTGTGCAGCGCGACGATCAGCGCGCGCAGCGCCTCCTCCTGCTCGGCGAACACGGTCCCGCCTCGCCGCATCTCGGCGACGTCGCCGCCGACGCAGAAGCCTCGCTCCCCCGCCCCCTCGATGACCAGCAGCTCGATGCCATCGTTCGGCGCCGCCTCGACCGCCGCGGTCAGCGCCCGCATCATCGCGGTGTTGAGCGCGTTCATCTTCTCGGCGCGGTCGAGCGTCAGACGGCGCAGGCCGCGGTCGTCGCGAATGCGAACGGCGTCGGTCATGGCTCGGCACTCCCGCCATGCGCGGCGTGGGTGATCTGCCCGACGATCACCGGCTCGCCCTTCTGGTTGCGCACCCAGACGTCGAAGCCCTCGCCGTCGGCCCGGCGCTCGCCGCCCGCGGTGACCACGTCATCCTCGCGGACCGGGCGTACGAAGCGCACGTCGAGCACGGCCCCGGCCGCGACGTCGTCCCCCAGGCTCTCCCGCAGGGACTGCCAGACGAGGTTGAGCGACAGCATGCCGTGGGCGATGATGCCGCCCATGGCGGTCTGCCGCGCGAACTCCGGGTCTATGTGGATCGGATTGAAATCGTTGGTGATGTCTGCGTAGAGGCGGATCGCCGCACGGTCAATGCGCTTCGATACGGCTTTCAGAGCGTTCGTCACGGCTCTCCCCTCACGCAGCCCACAGGATGGTCATGTGCCCGCGGAAGCGCGGGGTGCCGTCGTCGCCGACCGTGTCGGTGGCGAGGTGGACCCAGCGGCGGTCGCGCTTGATCTCCTTTCCCCGGCAGGCGACCGCCGTCACCAGCCGCTCGCCGATGCGCGGCGGCTTCACGATCTCGAAGCGCTGAGCGCCGTGCACGTTGCCCGGTGGGCGCGGCGCCACGACGTCGGCGTAGGCGCGGATGGAGACGACGGCGACCATGCCGGCCGGCATCCGGCCGTCGTTCCGGTCCTCCGGGAACAGGCGCAGCCAAGCGTCCATCAGGTCTTCGGTGAGGGTCAGCTCACGTGAGCCGAGCGTCACAGCCACCGGGAGGTTGTCGAAGGTGTACATGCGTTCACTCCTGTGGCCGCACCTGCGGCAGGGCTCCGCCGTCGGGAAGCGGTTCGAAGACGACGCCGACGCGCAGGCCGATCGCCGCGGATTCCGGCGGGCAGTCGCGGAGGTTCGCCATCATCCGGAATCCTTCGTCGAAATCGACGAGCGCGATGGCGTAGGGGACATCGGTCTTGAAGGCGGGCGTCGGCGCGCGGAACACGACGGTGTAGCTGTGCACCGTCCCCCGCCCGGCCGACCGCTCCACCGCCGGCTCCGCCGCGCGGCAGCGGGTGCAGAAGGGGCGCAGCGGAAACTGCACGTGCCCGCACGCGCCACAGCGCTGGTATCGGAGCTCTCCCTGTGCGCAGCCTTCCCAGAAACGTCGGCTGTCGGCCGTGGGCCGCGGCAGCGGTTTCATCGGAAGCGCTTCGGCGTCCATGGCTCAGGCCCTCCCCAGAACGAGCGAGCAGTGGGCGGACAGGATGCCGCCGTCGCCGTGCACGAAGGCCACCTCGGCGTTCGGCACCTGCCGCGCGTCGGCCTCGCCGCGGAGCTGGCGGACCGCCTCGACGATGTGGAACATCCCCCCGGCGGCGCCGGAGTGGGCGTAGGACAGCAGCCCGCCGTGGGTGTTGCAGGGCAGGATCCCGTCCAGCTCCAATGCGCCGCCCTGCACCGCCGGCCCGGCCTCCCCCTTCGGGAAGAAGCCGATGGATTCCAGTTCGGCCAGCAGCGTGATGGTGAAGGAGTCGTAGATCTCCGCGACGTCCACGTCGGCCGGCGTCAGCCCCGCCCGCGCGAAGGCTTGTGCCGCGGACTGGCGGCAGCCGAAGTCGGTCAGCGACGGCATGGCGAACACATGCTCGTGCGTGTTCATCTGCCCGGTGCCGAGCACCGACACCGGCCGCGACGGCCGGTCCGCCGCCGTGTCCCTGGCGCTCACCACCACCGCGGCACCGCCGTCGGAAATCAGGCAGCAGTCGAACAGCCGCAGCGGATCGGCGATCGTGCGCGACGCCAGGACTTGGTCGATGCTCAGCGGGTCGCGCGCCTGCGCCTTGGGATGACGCCGCGCGTGCCTGCGCTGAGTGACGGCAACGGCGGCGAGCTGCTCGGACGTAACGCCCCATTCGTGCATGTAGCGGCGCGCGACCAGGGCGTAGGCGGCGGGGATGGAGAGGCCGTAGGGGCGCTCGTACTCCGGGTGCCCGACCTCGGCCAGGACGGCGACCGTGCCGTCGCGGCTCAACCCGCTCAGGCGGTTGTCACCGCAGACCGCGAGCACGTGGCGGCAAATCCCCGCCTCGACCAGCGCGGCAGCCTGCATGACCATCAGGCACGCGGTGGCGCCGCCGGCCTGGAGCGCCGCGCTGTACGACGGCGCGATGCCGAAATACTCGTTGAAGACCGACGACAGCATCAGGTGCGGTTCGCTGATCGAATAGGCGCAGAGCACGCCGTCGATCTCGGACGGTGCCAGCCCCGCGTCGGCGAGCGCCGCGGTCGCCGCCTCGGCGTGCAGCCCCATGACGCTGCACCCCTCGACGTGCCCGACGGCGGTGTCGGCCACGCCGGTGATGACGGCGGCCCTCATCGCCGCCTCCGCTGCGGTGCTTGGCCGCCGGATTCAAAAATGCCCATGGGTGGCATGCGCCTCCTCCTGATGACGCGACCGCAGCGACGCCCCCCGCATGGAGACCCCGGCAAGCGTGGCGCCGAGTCGGCGGGTGGTGGCGCGCAGCTCGGCCCCGATGGACGCGATGGTTTCGCTGGCACACTGCGCCGTCAGGCCGATGGCCGAGATGGCGAGGAAGGGGTGGCCGTCGGCGTCCAGCACGACGCTCGACACCGTGGTGATGCCGCGCTCGAAGCCGTCGCGGTCCACGGCGAAGCCGGTCTCGCGAGCTTCCGCCACATCCCTCAGGAACTGCTCGAAGGGAACGGGGTGATCCTGGCGGATCTCCGCGTACTGGCGCTTCAGCTCCTCGTCCGGGAGGCCGGCGTGCGCCGCCATGCAGCGCCCCAGCGCACCGACCAGCAGGGGCAGCCGATGCCCGATGCGCATGTGGATCTGGATGGTCGAGGACGCCTGGGCCCGGTCCACCAGCATGACGCGCGTGTCGCTCACGCGCAGCCAGGCGGTCATGGACATCCGCCAGGCGGCGGCGAGGCGTTCCAGCTCGGGATGGATCTGGCGCAGCGAACCGACCTGCTCGAGGGCGGTGCCGGCCATTTCGACCATGCCGACGCCGAGCCGGTACGTCTTTCCCACCTCGTCGAAGTGCACGAGCCGCTCGGCAACCAGCGTCTTCAGGATATTGAAGCAAGTGCTCGGGTTGAGCTTCAGGCTGCGTGCAACCTGCACACCTGGCACCGCCGCGCGTTGCGCACCCAAGTATCGCAGGATCTCCACAGCGCTCATCACCGCACCAACCGGCTTCCCGCTTGGCATCGACTTGGCGCTCGTCTTTCCTCCCGCTTGCGGCATCTCGACCGCTCCATTCTCTATAGAGAATTACATTCTGTATTCAGATTGTCATCTTGAATCGGCCTCGCCGTCAACACCGATTGTTCACGACACAAGCTATCTTTAGGCATATCCCCGTATGGGAGGGAGGCTCACCAGGCCAGCTCCAGGATCTCGCGGACGTCGTCCTCCCGGGCAATCGGCCGCGGGTTGCTGCGCACCATCATGTTCTGCATGGCGCCGCGGGCGATGGCGTCAAAATGCTCCCGCTGGACGCCCACATCGCGCAGGGTGGCCGGCTGACCGAGATCGCGGACAAGGGCCGCTACGGCCTGCGCCGCGTCGCCGTCGGAGCGGCCCAGCGCCTCGGCCACCAGCGCCTGACGGTCGGCGTTCACCGCGCGGTTCCAGCGCAGCACGTTCGGCAGCATGACGCACGAGGTGTGGCCGTGCGGCACCCCGGCGACGGCGCCCAGCTGGTGGCCGATGCCATGGCTGGCGCCCCACTCCACCCGGCCGAGTCCGGTGGAGGCGAGCCAGACGCCGAGCTGGGTCTCCAGCCGGGCGTCCAGGTCGCCCGGATCGGCCTGATTGACGCGCAGCGAGTGCCTCAGCATGCGCAGCGCGTGCAGGCAGGTGGCGTCGGTGAAGGGCTGCGGCTTGCGCGAGCAGACCGTCTCCACCGCGTGGTCGACGGCGCGGATACCGGTGGACGCCCACAGCCAGTCGGGCGTGTGCACCGTCGCCGCGGGATCCAGGATGACGACCTGCCCGCCGATATAGCGCCCGGTGTAGAGGTCCTTCACCATGCGCACCGGATCGGTGGCGCCGCCGAGCTGGGAGAACTCCGCCCCCGACAGTGTGGTCGGCACGATAATCTGGCGCAGCGGCGGATCCTTGACCGCCGGCACGATGCGGTTGCCGGCCTCGTCCACGCGGATGCGTACGGCATCGAAGCCGGCCTCGTCGGTGATGCCCTCGGCGATACAGACGAGCATCACCTTCACCGTGTCCATGGGCGTGCCACCGCCCACCGTGACGATCAGGTCGGGCTGCTGCTCACGCACCAGCTCCGCCAGCGCCAGGACGGTGGCGCGCGGCACGTGCTCGACGCACTCGTCGAACACGCCGATGCAGCGGCCGCCCAGCGCCTCGCGGATGCGGGGCACCACGTCGGTGCGCCGGCTCAGCGTCTTGCTCGCCACGATCAGTAGCCGGCTCTTGCCAAGCTTGTCGGCCGTCTCCACCACCACATCGGCCGCCGGGCGGCCGTAGATCACCCGGTCCTGCGCCAGGAACTCGTAGACCCCCGATTGCATGATGCGTTTCCTCCCGTTCCTGCGGTTTCTTGTAGGTCGGGTTGAGCGCCAGCGAAGCCCGACAGAGTTCGCGGTGCGAAGACGTCGGGCTTCGCTGGCGCTCAACCCGACCTACGGGCGCCTAGCTGCCGAGATAAGCCGCCGACAGCGACGGATCGGCGGCGAGCGTCGCCGCCGGTCCCTGCTGCACCACCTTGCCGCGCCGCAGGACGTAGCCGTGGTGCGCGACGCGTAGGGCCAGGGCCGCCACCTGCTCGCACAGGATGATGGTGGTCCGCCGCTCCCGGCAGACGGACTCGATGAAGTGGAAGATCTGCTGGACGATCACTGGGGCGAGGCCCAGCGACGGCTCGTCCAGCAGCAGGTAACGCGGCTCATGGATCAGCGCGGCCGACAGGATCACCATCTGCTGCTGACCACCGGACAGCATGCCGGCCGGCGTGTTCCGCCGCGTGGCGAGCATGGGGAAGGTCTCGAACACCCGGTCGGCGACCGTCTTGAAGCTGCCGCCCTTGTTCCGGAAGTCCCAGGCGACCTTCAGGTTCTCCTCCACCGTCATGCGATGGAACAGCCGCCGCCCCTCCAGCGCGTGCGACAGGCCGCGGCGCGCCCGCTCATGGGCCGGCAGGCGGGTGATGTCCTCGCCGTCCAGACGGACGCTGCCGCCCGCCGCGGGCGCCAAGCCGGAGATCGCCTTCATCAGCGAGGACTTGCCCGCCCCGTTGGCGCCGAGGATCGCCGTGATGGTCCCGGTCTGGGCGGTGAGATCGATGCCGCGCACCGCCTGGATCGGGCCGTAGCGGACGGCGAGGTTGCTGACTTCAAGCATTGACGGCCTCCCCTCGATCCTCTTCGCTGCCGAGATAGGCCGCGACCACGGCCGGGTCCCGGTACATGCCGGCCATGTTGCCCTCGTAGATCACCTTGCCGCTGTCGAGCACGACCACCGTGTCCACGAGGTCGTCGAGGAACTCCATGTGATGCTCGATCAGGATGATGCCGACGCCCTGCGCCTTCAGGTGGCGGATCAGGCGCCCGAGGCGTTCCAGCTCCACCTCCGACAGGCCCGCGGCCGGCTCGTCCAGCATGACCAGACGCGGGTGGGCGACGATGACGCGCGACAGCTCGGTCATGCGCTGGTCGCCGTAGGGGAGGTCGCGCACCGGCGTGTCGGCGATCGGCGTCAGGCCGGCCATGGCGATCACCCGGTCCACCTCGCCCAGCATCCGCGCCTCTTCGTGCAAGGCCCCGGGCAGGCCCAGCGCGGCGGCCGCCTGGTTCTGCCGGTACAGGCGGTGGGCGCCGAGCAGGACGTTCTCGCGCACGGTGAAGGACGGCACCAGGCGCGGGTCCTGGAAGGTGCGCAGCACGCCCTGGCGCGCCACCTTGTGGTCGGGCAGCCCGGTGATGCTCTTGCCTTCGAAGAGAACGCGGCCCTCGTTCGGCTTGTAGATGCCGCTGATGATGTTGACGAGCGTGCTCTTGCCCGACCCGTTCGGCCCGACGAGGCCGAGGATCTGGCCGGGCTTCAGTTCGACGCTGGCGCCGTCCAGCGCACGCAGGCCCTGGAAGTTGATCCCCACCCCCTCGGCGCGCAGCAGCGGCCCCTTCCAGGCGTCGGGGGCCACCACCGACGACCGCTCCTGCGCCGCCGCCGCCAGCGGCGTCACCGCCTTGATGAAGCGCGTGCGCGGCAGCAGCAGGCCCGCCAAGCCCCGCGGCAGCAGCACGAAGGAGAGCAGCAGGATCAGGCCGTAGACCATGAACTGGTACTCGGCGAAGAACTGCAGCTTCTCGGGCAGGTAGGTGAAGACGATGGCGCCGAGCACCGGCCCAGACAGCGTGCCGAGCCCGCCGACCACCGCCATCACCAGCACCTCCACCGAACGGTGCAGGCTGAACGTCTCCGGCCCCAGATAGCCGACGAGGTGCGCATAGAAGCCGCCCGCCAGCCCGGCCAGCGCGGCGCTCAGCGTGTAGGCGTTGCGTTTGGTGGCTGCGCGCGCCACGCCGATGCTGCCGGCGGCCACCTCGCTGACGTGGATGGCGAAGAAGGCGCGCCCGTAGGTGCTGGTGATGAAGTTGCGCAGCAGCCAGACCACCAGCGCCACAACGACCAGCATGAACTGGAAGTAGGTCACCGCATCGAGCGTCAGGCCGAAGAGGCTGAGGTTACGCAGAGTCGGCGACGGCACGGCGCTCAAGCCCACGACGCCACCGGTCAGCGAGGTCCACTCGCGCACGATCTCGTAGAAGATCATGCCGAAGCCCAGCGTCATCATGGCCAGGTAGAACTCGCGCACGCGGCCAGCGGCGAAGGACAAGAGCCAGCCGCTGGCGGCGCCCAGTAGGGTCGCCAGCAGCAGTGACGCCGGCAGCGGCAGACCGAGGTTCTTCATCAGCAGCGCCGAGCCGTAAGCACCCATGCCGAGGAATCCGGCGTGGCCCAGCGAGATCTGGCCGGCGATGCCGGTCAGCAGGTTGATGCTCTGCGCCAGCAGCACGTTGACCAGGACGAAGGACCAGATCTGGACCGTCGAGGAACTGACGAACATCGCCGCGATGCCCAGCGCCAGGACCAGCGCGGCGACCGCCAGGGGATGGGTCAGGGTGGACAAAAGCTTCCGCATCGCGGGCCTACACCTTTGTGAATTCCTTGCGGCCGAACAGGCCCTGCGGGCGCACGGCGAGGATCGCCATGAGGATGGCGAAGGCCATCGCGTGCTCGGCGGCGGTGGAGACATAGCCGCCCACCAGCTTCTCGATGACGCCCAGCGCTATGCCGCCGACCAGGGCACCCAACGTGTTGCCCATGCCGCCGAACACCGCGGCGACGAAGCCCAGCACCATCAGGTTGAAGCCGAAGGACGGATCGACGGTGCCGGTGATCTGCGCCACCATCACCCCGGCGATGCCGGCAAGCACGCCACTCGCCACGAAGGACAGCACCACCACGCGCCGCACCGGGATGCCGGCCAGGGCCGCCACGTCGGCGTCGTGCGACACGGCCCGCACCGCCCTGCCCCACGCCGAGCGGCGCAGGAACAGCTCCATGGCGACCATCAGCGCCAACGACAGCGCCAGCACCGCGAGGTACTGCGCCGACACCTGGACGCCGGCCACGTCGACGTAGTCCATGGCGTCGAACACCAGCGACGGGAAGGCGATGGCCTGCGACCCGAAGAAGGTCGAGACGAAGCCCTGGAGGAACAGCCCGAAGCCGAGCGTCGAAACCACCCAGCCCATGCTGTCGCCCGCCTTCAGCAGCGGGCGGATAGCGATCAGTTCGGCAAGGATCATCAGCGCACCCACCAGCAGCACGCCGAAGAGAAGCGCCACGGCGACCGGCAGCCCGGCGCCCAGCAGCGCCACCGTGGCGACCGAGGCGGTCATCAGCAGCGATCCCTGGCCGAAGTTGAGGGTGCGCGTCGTCCAGAAGGTCAGCGACAGGCCCATGGCGATCAGGGCGTACACTGCGCCGACGCAGATCCCGGAGAAGATCAGTTGAAGCAGGAAGTGCATGGGGTTCGTCCTTTGCCAAGGCGTCGGCACTTGCCCCCTCCCGACCTCCCCCCGCTGGGCGGGGGGAGGAGATCTATTTCCCTCCCCCACCCAGTGGGGGAGGGTCAGGGTGGGGGCCCGTCGCGACGGCTCCTCACTCCTTGGCGATCTGCAGCTTCGCCTTGTCGCCGGCCTTGACGTATTCGAACATCGCCAAGTCTTCCGGCGAAATGGCGTGGTGCTTGGCGGGCGAGAACGAGTAGACGGCGTTCACCCCGCGCAGCCCCTGAATGCCCTCGATCGCCGCGGCGATGGCCTTCGGGTCGGTGGACTTGGCGCGGCTGATGCCCTCGAACAGCACGTTGGCCGCGTCGTAGGCGTTGGTCACCGACAGCGACATGAAGATCTGCGGGCGTTGCGGGTCGTTGCCCCACCAACGGTCGGTACCATACTTGGCCTTGTAGGCGTCGGCGAACTCCTGGGCGGCGGGGTTCAGCTTTTCCTCGCCGAACACCGCGACCATCGAGCCCTTGGTGCCGACCACCAGATCACCGGCCCCTTCCTGGTACGGGATCGAGAGCGCGCCGTTGGAGGCGACCAGCGGCACATTGTAGTTCAGCCGGGCCATGGTGCGCCGGATCACCGCCAGGTCGGCGCCGAGGCCGACGCAGACGACCACGTCGGCGCCCGCCCGCTGCAGCCGGGCGACCTGCGCGGTCATGTCCTGGGAGCGCTGGTTGTAGGTCTCCGTCCCGACCGGCTGGCCGCCGCCGGCCGCCTTCAGCTCCTTGCCGATCATCTCGACACCGGAGACGCCGTAGGCGGTGCTCTCGTGTACGAGGCCGGGCTTCTTGAAGTGTTTGGCGACGTAGCGGCCGAGCACCGCCGATTCCACGTCATTCTGCAATGCGAAGGAGAAGACGTTGGGGCGCGGCTTGCCGCCGTCGGGGTAGGTGACGGTCGGCGTCTGCGCCACCGGGTTCATGTACGGACGGCCGTCGGCCGCCGCCATGTCAATGACCGCCAGCGTCGGGCCGGAACCGGCCGGACCGATGATTCCAACCAGATCCTTGTTGTCGAGCAGGCGGCGCATGTTCTGCACGGCGCGGTCCGGCACGAGCTGGTCGTCGAGCAGCATCGCCAGCTCGATCTTCTTGCCGTTGATGCCGCCCTTGGCGTTCCACTTCTCGATGGCAAGCTCGACGCCGCGGCGGCCGCCCTCGCCGTACTCGTTGTAGGGACCGGTCAGGGCCGAGGTCATGCCGATCTTGATGGTGTCCTGCGCCGCCGCCGGTCCGGCCGCCATCATGGCGGTTAGTGCGGCCGCGCCGATCATGCCGACAAGGGACTGCCGTCTCATACTGCATCCTCCCTAATGCGTGCCGGACCGCGCCGGCCTCCGTGGTTTTCGAATCTGGTTCTCGGTCTCTGGGGTTCGGCCTCGAGAGATACCCTCGACGCAGCCGCAATACATGAACCATGACTCACGTTTCATGTCCACTGTAGATGCAGCAAACCAACGCTGCAACGATCATAATACGCATATACCATCGGTATGAGCACCAAGCGCCTTGACGTTTTCATGAATCATGGTTCATTGTTCGCGCACAGTACGGCGGTTGGCGTTCCGCACCGCCCGCGCATGACGAAACGAGGCCCCCCGTGCAAAAGCCCGTCGAGCCCCAGACCGAACGGCTGTTGGCACTCCACCGCACCATGCAGATCATCCGCGCGACGGAGACGAGCCTGTCCCGCCTGTTCGCCGACAGTGAAATCCCCGGCTTCATCCATCTGAGCGTGGGGCAGGAGGCGGTGGCGGCCGGCGTGATCGGTGCGCTGGCGGCGCAGGACACCTTCGCCACCACCCACCGCGGCCACGGCCACGTGCTCGCCCGCGGCGTCTCGCTCGACCTCTTCTTCAAGGAGATCATGGGCCGGGCCGGCGGCATCTGCGGTGGCCGCGGCGGCTCCATGCACGTGGCCGACCTGGATCTGGGCGTGCTGGGCGCCAACGGCATCGTCGGCGCCGGCATCCCGCTGGCCACCGGCAGCGCGCTGGCCCACCAGACCCGCAAGACCGGCGGCGTCGCGGTCGCGTTCTTCGGCGACGGGGCCATGGCCGAAGGCGCCCTGCACGAGTGCCTGAACATGGCGGCGCTGTGGCAGTTGCCGCTGGTGCTGGTGTGCGAGAACAACGGTTGGTCGGAGTTCTCGCCGACCTCGCGCCAGTTCGCCGGCACGCTTGCCGGGCTGGGCGCTGCCTTCGGCATTCCGCACCGCTCGGTGGACGGCAACGACGTGCTGGCCGTGGCGACGGCCGCCGCGGAGGTCGTCGCGGCCGCGCGCAACGCCGGGCCGCAGATCCTGGAATGCATCACCACGCGCGTGCACGGCCACTTCGAGGGCGACCCGCAGCGCTATCGCTCCGAGGATGAGATCGGCCAGCTCTCCGAAAACGACCCGCTGCGCCGCTCGGCCGAGCGGCTGCTGGCGGCCGGAGTCGGCAACGACACGCTGACCTCCATCGCCGACGAGGCGGAAGCCGCCGTGCGCGCCGCCATCGAGGCCGCCCGCACCGACGCCCTGCCCGACTTCGCCGCCGCACTTGCCGACGTCTACACCCCCAACACCCGAACCGTCGAAGCCGGGGCCTGAGCCATGTCGAAACCGTTGCGCTATGTCCACGCGATCGCCCAGGCCCTCGATGACGCCCTGCGGGACGATTCCGCGGTGATCGTGTTCGGCGAGGACGTCGCCGCCGCCGGCGGCCCGTTCAAGGCGACGCGCGGCCTCTTGGAGACCCACGGGCCCGAGCGCGTGCGCGACACGCCCATCTCCGAATCGTCCATGGTCGGCTGCGCCGTCGGTGCCGCGCTGACCGGCCTCAAGCCGGTCGTCGAGATCATGTTCATGGACTTCGTGACGCTCGCCATGGACGCGGTGGTGAACCAGGCGGCCAAGGCACGCTTCATGTTCGGCGGGCAGTGCAGCGTGCCGATGGTGCTGCGCACGCCGCATGGCGGCGGGCTCAACGCCGGGCCGCAGCATTCCCAGTGCCTGGAGGCGTGGTTCGCCCACATCCCAGGCCTGCGCGTCGCCTGCCCGGCCACCGTGGCCGACGCCTACACGCTGCTGCGCGCGTCCATCGACTCGCCGGACCCGGTGATCTTCGTCGAGAACAAGGCGCTGTACGCCCAGCAGGGTCCGGTGGACAAGGACGCCCCGCGCGAGGTCGGCCGGGCGCGCATCGACCGCCCCGGCCGCGACGCCACCATCGTCACCTACGGCGCCACGCTGTACGCCGCCCGCGCCGCCGCCGACCGGCTGGCGGCCGAGGGGATAGAGGCGGAGATCCTCGACCTGCGCTGGATCCAGCCCTGGGACGAGGAGGCGGTGTTCGCCTCGGTCGCCCGCACCCACCGCGTGGTGATCGCCCACGAGGCGGTGCAGGCCTTCGGCGTCGGTGCTGAGATCGCGGCGCGCATCGCCGCCGACGCCTTCGACGACCTGGACGCCCCGGTGCTGCGCGTCGGCGCGCCGTTCATGCCGACGCCCTTCGCCAAGTCGCTGGAAGCCGCCTACCTGCCCGACGCCGACCGGATCGTCGCGGCCGTGAAGGAAACGCTCGCCTGAGCCCCGGCCCCATCATCGGGAGGAAACAAGACATGACCAACGACAGCCCTATCCTGATCACGCGCGAAGGTCCCGTGGGCATCATCACCATCAACCGACCACAGACGCTGAACGCGCTGGACATCCCGACGCTGCTGCGACTGGAGGAGGCGCTGGGTGAGCTGGAGGCCGACGACGCCGTCCGCGTCATCGTGGTGACCGGCGCCGGCGAGCGCGCCTTCGTCGCCGGCGGCGACATCGCCGACCTCGACAGCCGCCAGGGCCTCGCCCACTACCTGGAGTTCGCGGAGGTGGTGCACCGCTGCTTCCGCCGTTTCGAGGACTGCGACAAGCCGACCATCGCCGCGGTCAACGGCTGGGCGCTGGGCGGCGGGACGGAGCTGCTGCTGTCGCTCGACCTGCGCATCGTGGCGGACAGCGCCCGCTTCGGCCTGCCGGAGATCAACCTGGGCCTGTTCCCCGGGGCCGGCGGCACCCAGCGCATCCTGCGCCAGATCCCGGCCTGCCGGGCCAAGGAGATCGTCTTCACCGGCGAACAGTTCAGCGCCGAGGAGGCGGTGGCCTGGGGCCTCGCCAACCGGGTCGTGCCAAAGGCCGAGCTGATGGCCGAGGCGCTGGCGACCGCGAACAAGATCGCCGCCAAGTCGCCGCTGATCCTCAAGCTCATCAAGCGCACGCTGCGCCACGGGCAGGAGATGCCGCTGGGCGCCTCGCTGGCCTACGAGCAGGCGATGATCGGCCTCGTCCTGGACAGCCAGGACGCCCACGAGGGCTGCCGCGCCTTCCTGGAGAAGCGCAAGGCCGCGTTCACGGGACGCTGATCCATGGTCCACGATCTGGTCATGCCCAAGCTCGGGCTCACGATGACCGAGGGTGTCCTCGCCGAATGGCGCGTCCGACCGGGCGACCGCTTCAGGGCCGGCGACGTCATTCTCGTCGTCGAGACCGACAAGATCGCCTCCGAGGTCGAGGCCGAGACCGACGGGGTGCTGGTGGAAACCACCATACCGGCCGGTGAGACGGTGCCCGTCGGCACCGCCATCGGCCGGTGGTCGACGGACGGCACGGCGACGGCGCCTCCCCCCCGCCCCGCTACGCCGTCCGTCGAGCCCTCGCAGCCTGCGGCTGCGCCGGTTCCGGCACCCGCCCCTGCCCCGGCGTCCGGCGAACGCGTCCGCGCGACGCCGCTCGCCCGTCGGCGGGCCAAGGATCTGGGCCTCGACCTGGCGACGGTCGCCGGCAGCGGACCGCGCGGACGCATCAAGGTGGCGGATGTCGAGGCGGCCGCCCGGCGCGCGCCCGCGCCGGTTGCCGTCGCGAAGCCGGCCGGTGAGCGGCAGAAGCCCAGCGCCATGCAGCAGACCATGGCCCGCCGCCTCTCCGCCGCCAAGCGCGAGGTGCCGCACTTCTACCTCGCCGCCGAGGCCGAGGTGTCGGAGCTGCTGGCGCTGCGCGAACGCCTCAACTCCGACGCCGGAGGCGGCCCGCGGCTGACGCTGACGCACTTCGTGCTGGCAGCGGTCGGCCGCAGCCTCGCCGATCAGCCGGAGATGGACCGGGTGTGGGACGAGGGCGAGATCCTTACGCTCGGCACCGGCGACGTGGGCATGGCGGTCAATACGCCGCGCGGCCTGGTGGCCCCGGTGCTGCGCGGCCTCACCACCAAGCCGCTGGACCGGCTGGCGGCGGAAGCCGGCGCGCTGACCGAAAGAGCACGCGCCGGCCGGCTGGCTGAAGAGGACTTCCAGGGCGGCGCCATCAGCGTCTCCAACGCCGGCATGCACAACGTCACCTACATGACCTCCATCATCAACCCCGGCCAGTCGAGCATCCTCGGCGTCGGCAGCGTGCGGCCCACCTTCCGCCCCGATGACAACGGCGCACCGGTGCTGAGGCGCGAGCTGGGGCTCGTGCTGTCGGCCGACCACCGGCTGTTCGACGGCATCACCGCGCTGACCTTCCTCAACCGCATTATCGCGTACCTGGAGCGGCCGTTGCGCCTGCTCCGGGCACCCTGACCTGGAGACGGCCTATGGACTTCCAGCTTTCCGAAGAGCAGCGCATGATGGTCGAGACCGCGTCTCGCGTCGGCGAGCAGTTCGGTCTCGAGTACTGGCGCGCTCAGGACGCCAAGAAGGCGTTCCCCAAGGAAGCCTGGGCCGCCATCTGCGACGCCGGCCTGTCCGGCGTGGCGCTGCCGGAGGAGTACGGCGGCGCAGGCCTGGGCATGCTCGACATGGCGCTGATCATCGAGGCGCTGTGCGCCGGCGGCGGTGGCTCCACACTGGCGCAGCTCTTCATGATCAATCCGATCTTCGGCGGCGTGGCGCTCTCCCGCTTCGGCACCGAGCAGCAGAAGCAGGCGATGCTGCCCGCGCTGATCCGCGGCGAGATGAACTTCTGCATGGCGCTCACCGAGCCGAACGCCGGCACCAACAGCCTGGAGATCCGCACCTTCGCCCGCGCCGACGGTGACGGCTGGCGCCTCAACGGCCAGAAGATCTGGATCACGGGCGTGCCAGACGCGCACAAGATGCTGGTCGTCGCCCGTACCAAGAAGCTGGAGGAGGTCGGGCGCCGCACCGAAGGCATCAGCCTGTTCCTCGTTGACGTGGACCGCGAGGGGTTGACCCACCAGTCCATCGAGAAGGTCGGCACCAACACGCTGGCCTCCAGCACCGTCTTCTTCGACAACGTGCGCGTCGAGCCGGGCGAGGTGATCGGCACGCTGGACAACGGCTGGTACGAGCTGCTGGACGTGCTCAACACCGAGCGCATCGTCACCACGGCCGGCCTGGTCGGTACCGGTTCGCTGGCGATCCGTCTGGCGGTCGATTACACCAAGGAGCGGCGCGTGTTCGGCGACCGACCGGTCGCGTCCTACCAGGGCGTGCAGTTCCCGCTGGCGCAGGCGCACGCCGAGCTGCAGTGCGCGCGGCTGATGAACCTCAAGGCCGCCGACCAGTGCGACAAGGGCCTGCCCTACGGCAGCGAGGCCAACGTCGCCAAGCTGATCGCCGCGCAGGCTGCCGCGGCCGCCACCGAACGCTCGATGCAGGCGATGGGCGGCATGGGCTATTCCAAGGAATACCACGTGGAGCGGCTGTGGCGGGACGCCCGCCTGTTCCGCTTCGCCCCCATCTCCGAGGAGATGATCCTAAACTTCATCGCCATGCACGATCTGGGCATGCCGAAGTCCTACTGAACGGAAGACCGGCGGGCAACACCGGCAACGATCGCACCGGGGAGGAGAACACCATGGTGAACCTGAGCGCCTTCATCCGTCGCCACGCGCTGCGCACGCCGGACCGCCTGGCCATCGTGTACGGCGACCAGCGCATCACCTATGCCGACTTCCACGACCGCATCCTGCGGATGGCCGGCTTCCTCGCCCAGCGCGGCATCGGCGAGGGCGACGTGGTGGCGGCGGTGATGAAGAACAGCGCCGCCTTCCTGGAGATCGCCTTCGCCGCCAGCTTCCTGGGCGCCGTTTTCCTGCCCATCAACTTCCGCTTGGCGCGCGCCGAGGTGGCCTTCATCACCGGCAACGCCGAAGCCAAGCTGGTCTTCGCCGACGAGGAACTGGCCGCGCTGGTGGAGGGGGACGGGCGCGCGGTGCTGGTGGACGCGGCGGCGCAGGCCGATGGCCGGCATCTGGCTGGTGGCGCCCCCATCCCCGAGATGCAGGTGCGCACCACGCAGGACCTGTTCCGCCTCATGTACACCTCAGGCACGACGGACCACCCCAAGGGGGTCATGCACACCTACGAGAACTTCTACTGGAAGTGCATGGACCACGTGGTCGACCTCGGCCTGACGGCGGAGGACCGGCTGCTGATGGTGGGGCCGCTGTACCATGTCGGCGCCTTCGACCTGCCGGGCGTGGCGGTGCTGTGGCTGGGCGGCATGGTCTGCGTGCTGCGCGACTTCGAGCCGGACGCGGTGCTGGCCGCCATCGAGCGGGAGCGGCTGACCTGCGCCTGGTTCGCACCGGTCATGGTGGGCCGCATCCTGTCGCACCCGAACCGCAACGCCTACGATGTCGGCAGCCTGAAATGGGCGATCGGCGGCGGCGAGCGTACGCCCGAACAGCGCATCCGCGAGTTCACCACGCTCTTCACCAACGCCCGCTACATCGACGGCTACGGCCTGACCGAGAGCTGCAGCGGCGACACGCTGATGGAGGCCGGCCGCGAGATCGAGAAGATCGGCTCCACCGGCCGCGCGTTGGCGCATGTGGAGGTGCAGATTCGTGACGACAGCGGCGCCGTCCTGCCGCCCAACACGCCCGGCGAGATCTGCCTGCGCGGGCCGAAGATCACCAAGGGCTACTGGCGCGATCCGGAGAAGACCGCCCGCAGCTTCTTCGGTGACTGGTTCCGCACCGGCGACGTCGGCTACCTGGACGAGGACGGCTTCCTGTTCCTCACGGATCGCAAGAAGGACATGATCATCTCCGGCGGAGAGAACATCGCGTCGTCCGAGATCGAGCGCGTCATCTTCCTGCTGCCCGAGGTCAACGAGGTCGCCGTCATCGCGCTGCCCGACGAGCGCTGGGGCGAGGTGCCGGCCGCCATCGTCGTGCTGAAGGAGGGCGCGCAACTCGACGTCCAGACGCTGGAGCAGCACTGCCGCCAGCATCTGGCCGGCTTCAAGGTGCCCAAGCGGCTGATCATCCGCGAAGCGCTGCCGCGCAATCCGTCCGGCAAGGTGCTGAAGCGCGTGCTGCGCGACGAGCTGTCGCCCGAGTGACCGATCACCTGATGGCCACCTGATGGAGGACGTCCCATGCCCCTCGCCGCCACCATCGCCGGCTTCGTCGCCGCGCTCGACATGGACAGCCTGCCGGCCGACGTCGCCGAGAAGGCTCGCACCTGCCTGCTGAACGGCTACGGCATCGCGCTCGGCGGCCATGACACGCCCTACGCGCCGGTCGCCCGCGCCGCCGCCCTCGCCATGCATGGTGAGCAGCCGCACGGCGCCACCATGCTGGGCGACGGCCGCAGGACCACCGTGCCGGGCGCCGCACTGGCCGGCTCCGCGCTGTTCCATGGTCGCGCGCAGGAGGACACCTGCGGCGCCGCCCACCTGGGCGCCATCGTGATCCCGCTGCTGACCGCGCTTATGGAGGCGCGGCGCTATCCGGCCAATCGGCTGCTGCCGGCGCTGGTCGCCGGCTACGAGGTCGGCGGCCTGTTCGAGACCGCCTACTCGCCGCTCACCACCCCCGCCGGCCTGCGCGCCTCGCCGCTCTACGGCACCCTGGCCGCCGCGGCGGCGGCCGCGCGGCTGATGGACCTTCCGGAGGACCGCATCGCGGCGGCGCTCGCCAACGCGGCGTCCTTCGCCGGCGGCATCCTGCAATCCTTCGACGACGGCACGGACGAGTGGCGCTATCAGGTCGGCGTCGCGGGGGTGAACGGCCTCATGGCGGCGCAGCTCGCCGCCGCGGGGTCGGTCTCCGCGCCGCGGGCGTTCGAGGGGCGTACCGGCTTCGTCCGCGCCTTCGCCCGCGCGGACTGCGACGTCGAGGCGCTGGCGGAGCGGCTGGGCGAGGTCTGGTCGATCCACCGCGTCACCTTCAAGCTCTATCCGGTCTGCGCCTTCAACCAGACGCCGGTCACCGCCGCGCTCAGGCTGCGCGAGGCGCTGGGCGGGCGCGCGGTGCGCGGCGTGCGGGTGCGCATGAACCCGTTCGAGACGGGCTACGCCGGCATGGACGCCAAGGGCCCCTTCTCCACCATCTCCGGCACGCTGATGAGCATCCCCTTCTGCATCGCGCAGACGCTGGAGCACGGCGTGCCCAGCATGCAGGCCATGACCACCTATAACGACCCGGCGGTGAACCGGCTCGTCGAGCGCATCGACCTGGTGCCGGACGAGGGCGTGCAGCGCCTGTGCTGCGTCATCGAGGCTACGCTCGACGACAGCACCACGCTCACGCAGGAGCAGGTCATGACCACCGAGGACTACAACTTCGCCTGGGCCGACGTGGACGCGCTGGTCCGCCGCATCGGACGGGAGGTCGGGGTGCCCGCGCAAGCCTACGACCGCATCGCCGGCTTCGCCCGCGGACTGCCGGACACCTCGATCAACGAGGTGCTGACCGCCTTTTCCCTGCTGCCGCCGGACGGACGTCGTTAAGATTGCATGATGTGGGTCCCGGACCGCCTTGCCCTTGCTTTCCTCTCCTGTTTCCCTTTCCGGTGCAGGTGGAGTAGGGATATTCCGCGCGGGGTCCGGGCCGCCGTTCACGGCGGTCCCATGCAGCGGATGTCGCAGGAGTGATGGGGAAACCATGAGACGGACAAGCGCAACCAAGAAGACGCGGGTCCAGCGATCCGAGGAAGTCCGCGACGCACTGTTCCAGGCGGCTGCCGAAGTCGTCGGCGAGCATGGATACATCGACGCCTCCATCACCCGCATCACGCAACGCGCGAACCTGGCGCAGGGCACGTTCTACAACTACTTCGCCTCGCGGCAGGAGATCTTCGATGAACTGCTGCCGGTGCTCGGTGCCAAGATGATGGCCCACATCCGCCAGCAGGTGAGCGGCGCACACAGCTTCCTGGAGCGGGAGGAGCGCTCGTTCCGCGCGTTCTTCAGCTTCCTGAAGCGCATGCCCTACTTTCTGCGAATTCTGAACGAGGCGGAGATTTTTGCCCCCAAAGCGCACCGCCAGCATTTCCGCAACATATCGAGCGGCTATCTCCGCTTTCTTCAGAAGGCTCGCGAACACGGCGAGATCGCGGATCTCAGCGACGAGGAACTGGAGGCGCTCGTCTACATTCTCATCGCGGCGCGCGGCTATCTGGCCCTGCGCTACATGACCCCAGAGGGCGCCGTCGATCTGCCGGAAGAGGCAGTGCGGTCCTATATGCACCTGGTGTCGAGCGGCATCGTGGCGAAGGACACGGCATCGGCGCTGACCTTGATGCGGTTGCGTCAGCTCTCGCGCCAAGCTGGCAAGGGAGCCGCAGAAAGGGAATGACCTTGTGATCCCAGTGCTCGGCGGGGAAGTCGTAGAAGGCGAGCCGCGCATCGCGGTCTTTGGTCAGGCACTCGACCGCCTTGGCGTACTTGGCCGCATATTTCTTCACGAAGACGTCCCGGGCGGCCTGCGCCGCTGCCCGGTCCGACGCCGTCCAGATCTCCCGCAGGTCCTTCTTCATCGCGGGCTGGACGGACTTGGCGACCTTGTTCAGTAGGTTGGCGGTCTTGTGGACCCAGCAGCGTTGGTGCCGGGTGGTGGGGAAGGCCTCCTCCAGCGCCCTCCAGAACCCGAGCGCGCCGTCGGCGACCGCCAGTTCCGGGGCGATGGCGAGGCCGCGTGCCTGGATGTCAATCAGCAACTCGCGCCAGCTCCGCGCGCTCTCGCGCACGCCGACCTGGAAGCCGATCAGCTCCTTCTTGCCCTCCGGCGTGGCGCCGATGATCACCAGCATGCACTCGGCCGTCGGCTCCAAACGGGCCTGGAGGTAGACGCCGTCAGCCCAGACGTACACGTAGCGCCGTGCCGACAGGTCGCGCCGTTGCCAGCGCGCATAATCAGTCGCCCAGTTCTGCTTCAGCCGGGCGATGACGGCGGGCGACAGATTCGGGGCGTCCTTGCCGAGCAAGGCACTCAGCGCGTCTTGGAAATCGCCGGTGAAGACGCCGCGCAGGTAGAGCACCGGCAGCAGGGCGTCCAAGCCTTGGAGCGCCGGGCCCAGCGCGGCAGGATCGCCGAAGTGAAGCGGATCCGCTCACCGCTCTCCTCGGCGCCGCGGTCACGCACCTTGGCGTGGCGCACCTCCACCGGCCCGATGCCGGTCTGAATGGCGCGCTCGGGGCCATGGCCGTGCCGCACGATCCGGTCGCGACCGTCCGGCAGCTTGACGTCCTTCATATGCCCTGGGTGTCGGGCGCTGCCCCGGTCATGCAGAAGCCGGCTCGCTGCCCAGCAGGGCCTTGGTCTCCAGGAACTCCTCGAAGCCGGCCTCTCCCCATTCGCGGCCGAGGCCCGACTGCTTGTAGCCGCCGAACGGCGCACCCAGGTCGGCCGACGCACCGTTCAGGTGCACCATGCCGGTGCGCAGGCGCTTCGCCACCGCGCGCGCCTCGTCCAGCGTGCCGGCGTGGACGTAGCCGGACAAGCCGTAGGGGGAGTCGTTGGCGCTGCGGATCGCCTCCTCCAGGTCGGCGTACGGGCGGATCACCAGCACCGGCCCGAAGATCTCCTCGCGCGCGACGGTCATGCGGTCCTCGACCCGGCTGAACACCGTCGGCTTGACGAAGAAGCCGCGCTCCAGGCCTTCCGGGCGGCCAGGGCCGCCGCACAGCAGCGTCGCACCCTCGTCGATGCCTGTCTGGATCATTTGCAGAACGCGCAGGTACTGCCGCCGGTTGGCGATAGGACCCATGGTGGTCTGGGGCGCCAGCGGATCGCCGACCACCAGCCGGGCGCACGCCGCCACCGCGACGGCCTCCGCCTCCTCCAGGCGCGACGCCGGCACGTAGAGGCGCGAGGGGGCGTTGCAGCTCTGGCCGGAGTTGGACATCATCGAGCGGACGCCGTGCGTCACTGCCTTCGCGAGGTCGGCGCTCTCGCAGACGATGTTCGCGGACTTGCCCCCCAGTTCCAGCGATACGCGCTTGATGCCGTCGGCGGCGGCGTGCGACACCGACGCGCCGGCACGGGTCGAGCCGGTCAGCGACACCATGTCCACCTGCGGGTGCGAGGCCAGCACTGGGCCAACCACCGCACCGTCAGCGTAGATCATGTTGAAGACACCGGCCGGCACGCCGGCCTCGTGCAGGATCTCGGCGAGGATCTGGGCGGAATACGGTGCAAATTCGCTGGGCTTCAGCACCATGGTGCAGCCGGTTGCCAAGGCCGGGGCCACCTTGCAGGCGATCTGATTCATCGGCCAGTTCCAAGGCGTGATCAGCGCGCACACGCCCACCGGCTCGCGCACGATGCGCGTGGTGCCGCGCGTCGTCTCGAAGGCGAAGCCCTGGGCGATCTTGAACGCGGTCTGGAAGTGCCACAGCCCCATGCGCGCCTGCAGCGGCTTCGACAGCGTGTGCAGCGGCGCCCCCATCTCCTCCGTGATGGCATCGGCGACATCGTCCAGCCGCCGCTCGTAGACGCCGCAGATGGCGCCCAGCAGTTCGATCCGCTGGCGCAGCGGCGTGGCCGCGTAGCCTTCGAACGCACGGTGCGCCGCCTCCACCGCGCGGCGTGCATCATCCTCGCCGCCGAGCGCCACAAGACCGGACGCCTGCTCCGTGGCCGGGTTGATCACCTCGACCTCGGAGCATGCCCCGGCGGGCTCGCACCAGCGGCCATCGATGTAGAAACGCAGGCACTCCCCCATGCTCCACCCCCTCGTTGCCAATGGCCTCCCCATAAAGGCAGGGCCGCGGGGACAGTATCACCCGCGGCCCCAGAGTTAGGGAGGAAACGCCCCCAGTAGGACGCCGTTTGCGGAATATATTTCTGCAATACGGAACAGTCCAGCGAAATCTCTGCGGTTGGAGTATCTCACCCACGGCCGTGCGGACCTTCCTCCGGCGCCGTCATCGGGTTTCCGCTCACATGCCCGGATAGTTCGGACCTCCGCCGCCCTCCGGGACGGTCCAGGTGATGTTCTGCGTCGGGTCCTTGATGTCGCAGGTCTTGCAGTGCACACAGTTCTGCGCGTTGATCTGCAGGCGCGGCCCCTCCGCCGCCTCGACGATCTCGTACACGCCGGCCGGGCAATAGCGCGTCTCGGGCGCGCCGAACCTGGCGAGGTTCATCCGGATCGGCACACCGTCGTCCTTCAGCCGCAGGTGGACCGGCTGGTCCTCCTCGTGGTTGGTGTTCGACAGGTACACCGAGGAGAGCCGGTCGAAACTCAGCACCCCGTCCGGCTTCGGGTAGGCGATGGGCTTCGCTTCCGACGCCGGCTTCAGCGCCGCGTGGTCCTCGTGGTGCTTCAGTGTCCACGGTGCCTTGCCGCGGAACAGGTAGGTCTCCAGCGCGCCGTTCGCCATGCCGACCCACAGCCCCTTCCGGAAGCCGGGTCGGATGTTGCGGACGCGGTGCAGTTCGTCCCACAGCCAGGACCGTTTCAGCGCCTCAGGGTAGCCCGTCACCTCGTCGGCGTTGCTGCCGCCCGTCAGGTGCCCTGCCACCGCATCGGCCGCGACCATGCCGGACTTCATGGCGGTGTGGCTGCCCTTAATCTTCGGCACGTTGAGGAAACCGGCGGTGTCGCCGACCAACAGGCCGCCGGGGAAGGTCAGCTTCGGAATCGACTGGAACCCGCCCTCCGACAGCGCGCGGGCGCCGTAGGAGATACGCCGCCCGCCTTCCAGGTGCGCCCGGACCGCCGGGTGCGTCTTGAAGCGCTGGAACTCCTCGAAGGGACTGAGGTGCGGGTTCTCGTAGTCGAGGCCGACCACGAAGCCCACCGACACCAGGTTGCCCTCCAGGTGGTAGAGGAACGAGCCGCCGTAGGTCCTGGCATCCAGCGGCCAGCCCACAGTGTGGACGATCAGGCCCGGCTGCGATTTCGCCGGGTCCACCTCCCACAGCTCCTTGATGCCGATGCCGTAGGTCTGCGGTTGGCAGTCCCGCCGCAGGTCGAAGCGCTCCATCAGCCCCTTGGTCAGGGAGCCGCGGCAGCCCTCGGCGAAGATGGTCTGGCGGGCCAGAAGCTCGACACCGGGCGTGTAGGTGCCGTTCGGTTCGCCGTTCCTGCCGACGCCCATGTCACCGGTCGCGATGCCGCGCACCCGGCCGTCCGCGTCGTACAGCACCTCCGCGCCCGCGAAGCCGGGAAACAGTTCGACGCCCAGCTCCGCCGCCTGCTCGCCCAGCCAGCGGCACAGGTTGCCGAGCGAAATGATATGGTTACCCTCATTGTGCATCTGCGGCGGCGTGGGCAACCGCCAGGAACCAGTCTCGGTGAGGAAGAGGAACCGGTCCTCCCGCGCCGGCGTGCCGAGCGGAGCCCCCTTCTCGCGCCAGTCCGGGATCAATTCGTTCAGCGCGTGCGGCTCGAACACCGCGCCAGAGAGGATGTGCGCGCCAACCTCCGCGCCCTTCTCGATCAGGCAGACTGCCAGGTCGGGCGCGCGTTGCTTGAGACGGATCGCCGCCGCCAGCCCCGCCGGCCCGCCGCCGACGATCACCACATCGAACTCCAGGCTCTCGCGCGCGCTCATCTCTCATGCTCCTTGGAAAAGAGGCCGGGCGCCGTTGCCTCCGCCACCCGGCCTTCGAGTTCCGCACCCCACGGGGGATGTTCGGTGCGGCGGACGTCGGTCAGAGCGCCTGCTCGAGTTCCGGCACCGCCTTGAAGAGGTCGGCGACCAGGCCGTAGTCGGCGACCTGGAAGATGGGTGCCTCCTCGTCCTTGTTGATGGCGACGATGACCTTGCTGTCCTTCATGCCCGCGAGGTGCTGGATCGCCCCGCTGATGCCCACCGCCACGTACAGCTCGGGCGCCACGATCTTGCCGGTCTGGCCGACCTGATAGTCGTTCGGCACGTACCCGGCATCCACCGCGGCGCGCGACGCGCCGACCGCCGCACCCAGCTTGTCGGCGACGGCTTCCAGCAAGCAGAAGTTCTCGCCCGACTGCATGCCGCGCCCGCCGGAAATGACGACGCGCGCCGAGGTCAGCTCCGGCCGCTCGGACTTGGACAGCTCGGCCGACACGAATTTCGACAGGCCGGGATCGCCCGCCGCATTCAGCACCTCCACCGGCGCCGGGCCGCCGTTGCCGGCCGCCTCGAAGGCGGTGGTGCGCACGGTGACGACCTTGATCGGGTCCGCCGACTGCACGGTGGCGATGGCGTTGCCGGCGTAGATCGGCCGCTCGAAGGTATCGGGCGACAGGACGGCGGTGATCTCCGACACCTGCGCCACGTCGAGCAGCGCGGCGACGCGCGGCAGCACGTTCTTGCCCGTGGAGGTCGCGGCAGCCAGCACGTGGCTGTAGCCGGGGGCCAGCGTGACCAGCAGCGCCGCCAGCGGCTCGGCCAGCGCGTGCGCATAGGCCGCGTCGTCCACCAGTAGCACCTTGGACACGCCTGCCACCTCGGCGGCTTGGTCCGCGACGGCGCGAGCGTTGTGGCCGGCCACCAGCAGGTGGGCGTCGCCGCCGATCTTCTGAGCGGCAGCGATGACGGACAGCGTCGCGTGCTTCAGCGACGCGTTGTCGTGTTCGGCAAGGACCAGGAGAGCCATGTCAGATCACCCGCGCTTCGTTCTTGAGCTTGTCGACCAGGGTCGCCACGTCCGGCACCTTGACGCCGGCCTGGCGCTTCGGCGGTTCGGCCACCATGAGCGTCGTCAGGCGCGGCGTGACGTCCACCCCGAGGGCGGCGGGGGTGAGGGTGTCGAGCGGCTTCTTCTTGGCCTTCATGATGTTGGGCAACGAGGCGTAGCGCGGCTCATTCAGGCGGAGGTCGGTGGTGACCACCGCGGGCAGCGTCAGCTCCACGGTCTCCAGGCCGCCGTCGATCTCGCGGGTGACGGTCAGCACGCCGTCGCCGGGCACCACCTTGGAGGCGAAGGTGCCCTGCGGCCAGCCGAGCAGGGCGGCGAGCATCTGGCCGGTCTGGTTGCAGTCGTCGTCGATCGCCTGCTTGCCCAGGAGCACGAGCTGCGGGGCTTCCTTGGCGACCAGG
>Ga0196970_1000140_pt1 | contig 112516 bp, 82 predicted proteins | sample S1v_513CmetaG_FD_148672 | JGI IMG/M metagenome (GOLD analysis project Ga0196970, IMG submission 148672) | Soil microbial communities from Anza Borrego desert, Southern California, United States - S1+v_5-13C | ecosystem: Environmental > Terrestrial > Soil > Desert | place: USA: California...
ACATGGGTGGGGTGATTCGTCTTCCCGGCCCGCGCGTGGCGCTTCTGTTGAAGAAAAAATCCATCTTGTTCACAACTCGGAAATTTCCCGGCGCGAAAGTTGTTCACATCGGCTGCGGCGAGCTGATCCAAAGGCTTCCTCGCCGATATTGAATAACTTTCGGAACAGCTATAAGGGGCCGGGGGAGAGGGTGCGCTGATTCGTTCTACAGCGTGACTTCGTTCCCAGGTTCAAACGCTCCTCCTCTCCCCTCGCCCTCTCCTCCGCTCGGAGCGGAAGAGAGGGAGTTGAATGGGGCTTTACACCCAAATCAGGGCGCTCGTTTTCAGACTGATTTTCTCCCCTCGCCTGCGACGCAGGAGCGGGAGAGGGGCTGGGAGAGAGGGTGCGCTAATTCGTTCTATAGCGTGCCCTCCTCTCCCCCCGCCCTCTCCTCCGCTCGGAGCGGAAGAGAGGGAGTTGAATCGGGCTTTACACGCAAACCAGGGCGCTCGTTTTCAGACTGATTTTCTCCCCTCGCCTGCGACGCAGGAGCGGGAGAAGGGCTGGGAGAGAGGGTGCGCTGATTCGTTCTATAGCGTGACTTCGTTCCCAAGCTCAAACGCTCCTCCTCTCCCCTGCCCTCTCCTCCGGCTGCCGATCCGACATGCACGTCCTGCGTACGCAAGAGCGCGAAAGCCTCGCAGCTTTCGCGCTCTTGAAATGTGGATCGGAGATCAGCGATGAAAATTAACGGGCGCGCCGCCGGGCATTTCATGCGCGCAGGGCTGATTCGTCGGCGAATCGGCAGTGCGATTCACGGGCTGCACCAGATTATTTGCCAGCAGGTAGGCTTCAACCTCGTCGCCACTGATGTCGGGCAACATGTGTCCATTCACCTCCACGCATGGGCTCAGCATCTGGCCGCTCTTCTCAATCATCTCCTGGCGCTGCAAAGGATCGTTGATGATGTCGCGGTCCTCAAATGGCAGATCGTACTTGCGCATGATCGCGCGCACGCCCTGGCTCCAGCCGCAGGACGGCTTCAAATAGGCAATAATCTTCGGTTTGTTCATAATGTGGTCGGCCCATACACTGCCACAACCGGGAGAAATGGCAACCCGTAGCGCAAGGTTTCCAAACCTGTCCTGCCCGCCGCAGCAGGCGGCTGAGGACGGGATCTACGCCACGCTTCCGCAGACTTGGATTCTGCGCTACGGATGATCGCAGCACACATCGATTACATCACTCCACCAAGTTCCGTCGAACTGAACCGCCTGGATTGAAACACTTCCGGCTTTACGCGCATCGGCCATTGTTGCCAGTCGGCATCCGCATCGGATCGCAGACTCTCAGGCAGGCGGACAACGGCCTGATCGATCAATGCGGGAAGAACGGGAGCCCTGACTTTCAATGCAATTTCGAGCGTCAGAAAAAACTGTCCGGCATCGTGAGCTCCGCGCAACGGTTCAGGCACGTATGCGGCGCCTGCCTGGTGGACAGCGCGGATAAATTCACCGTGGGGCACGCCGACAAACCACGGTTCCTGCAGCCCGATGATCACCTTTCCTGCATTCCATTCGAGCCACGCATTGGCAAGGGTATTGACGGGGCCGGGTGACAGGCTTGGAAGAGGTCCAATCATCATCATGGCAACGCCCTCTTCATGGCGCATCAGTGGGTCCGCGACCAAGCCTGTCTTTCGCAGTTCCTCGCAACCTTCGCTCACGGCAGCCCAGTCAACCTCGGAAATCAATCGTCCGCCCATCAATCCGACAATTGGAAGCTCCGCGTAGAAATCTCCACGCACCAGCCAGGCATCGGGGAAAACCTGCTGAAACGTTCTCGCGATCGCCTCAAACTGGGGTCGAGTCAACTGGAACATCGGAAGCCATTGGCAATACAGCCCGCCCGGCTTGAGTGAGTCGCGCACAGCGCGAAACTGTTCAAGGCTGAACAACCGCCCCTCGCCAGTCCGCCACGGGAGAAACAGATCCCCAATCACAACATCGTAAGCGCCCTGGTGCGTGGCGGCCATCCATCGTGCGTCCTCTGAAATGACACGAACGCGGGAATCATCGAAGACACCACGGCTGTAGCCGGCAAAGTGCGTTCTCGCTTGTTCAATCACCAACGGCGACAGCTCCGCGGCGTCGATTCGTTCAACGACGCCAGAGAGAGCTGCGCCCGACAAAGTACCTCCTGTCGCGACGCCCAGCAGCCCGACAGACCTTGCCTTTCCGTGCAACAACAGGGGAAGCAACGACTGCCGTTCCTGGTTCACGCGGGCTTTCGATCCGCCAAGAGTATAGCTGTTATTAAAGATCATTCGCCAATCGCCCGGTCCGCATTCCACAGTTGCTACAACTCCTTCGCGGCCGACGCTCACTTCGGCAAGCCGTTCAGTGGGATTGACGGAAACCTGCGGCAACTGCCCTGCCACAAGGAAGGCCGTGACCATGATCGCGCCCAATACTGGCCAGCGGCGAAACTGCGCGTGGACCCCGTCACTGGCGAATGCTCCTTGAACCTGAGGACGCGCAATGGATTCAAGCGTGCGACCCACTGGTCTCATCAGCGAAATCAAGGCATAACCAGCGCCGATTACAACGACGCTCTGCCAGAGACCGAAAGAAGGAGCGATCAGCCAATGCGCGGCTTCAGCCCCGCACCACCCGCCAAATCCGTTGCAGGCCAGCAATAGAGCAACCGAACCGCGGCCTGCTCCCACGTGCGCCAGCAGGAGCGGAAACAGCAGGCCCGCAACCAGAAACGTCGGGCACAAAGAGAGCATCGCAAGCATTCCTATCTCCCGCAGATAGGCGGCGGGTTGAAGCTCATAGGCAAGAATATCAACGCCGCCACGCAGCCAAGTGAATACGAAGGGCTGGAGTGCGCACGCGAGGGCGGCGCCGATCATGACGTATTGAAATCTGCGCCTCGGATCCTTTGTGCGCCTCTGAATAATCGGGACAATCGCTGCGGCGGCGCCCAATGACAGCAAACCCCAGGCAAGCACGGTAGCGTTGGAAAAGAGTGAGTTGATGGTGACCTGCGCGAACTGGTGCTGCACCACCACTTCCAGAGACAGCACCAGGAATCCCGAGGCAAAGGCGAGAAACGCGACGGCAGGATCCATCCTGAATTTCGACCGCATATCGCGGAGGTAAATCGGCGCAGGCCGAACATGTTCCAACGTCGCAGCAGTCTCCGACGGCATCCGTGAAATCAACAGAGCAGCCGCAGCAAGCAGCAGATTCAATCCGCAAAATGCAAGGCCCGCCCCGGTCAAACCCCAGGCCGGCAACGCCCACAACATCACTGATGCGACACCTGCGACACCGCCCAGGGTATTGGCGGCATAGAGCAAAACCGCCTGACGCCCTGCCGTGGGGGAAAACATTTCAACGGCGCGCATCATCCATGGAATCACCAGCCCCATCGCCGCTGCGGGCGGCATCACAAATAAAAACGGTCCGAGATGCTTCCACAACGCACTCGACTGGGACCTATAGAGAGCATCAGCAAACTGGGGCGTGAGCAGCACTGGAATCGATAGCAGCGCGATGCTGATTTCCGCGCCAGCCACCCAGCGCCACCGATGACGCACCGGCTTGGAAAAGAGGGCCGCCAGCGCTGAACCGGTCGCAAGCCCAATGAAAAACGCTCCGAGGACTTGTGAGAACGTGAATGAACTGGCGCCCAGCAAGTCGACCAAACGCCTTGTCCAGATGATCTGATGGCCCAGACCTGCAAGTCCACTGAGACTCGCGAGCGCACACGTCACCCATACCAGGGTGGAGATGCTTCCAGGTCCGCGGCTCATTTCATCAAAGGCGGCGCGCGCGTTTGCGATGGATCTGAAGCAACACGGTTCCACCAAGCGCAATTCCCAGGAATGCCAGCGGGACGGGCTCAGGGACGGCTCGAAAATTCACATGCAACATTTCCGATGGCGTGTGGATGGGACCGCCTCCAACTCCGTTCTGCGAAGTATCAAATAACTGAAGGCCCACAAGATAGTCGCCAGGCAGAGTTGCTGTGAATCGCCGGCCATGGATATGACCCGCCGGGTCCTCACCCGGATCACCAGCCGTCAGCGGATTGCTTAAATCAATCAACGGAGTCGACTGGCCCACGTTCAGCGGATATGTCGGGACCATGTCGCCCGTGAGCCAGAAACCCAGGGACCCGCCTGTGGGGGCGCTGAGGAGCGTGAGTTGGACCTGGATAAAGGATCCATACGCTGGCGGCAACCCAGCTGGAAGCGTTCCCGCGGAGAGTGCGACGAGCGTCGGTGAACTGTTGAAATGGCCCGCGAATCGCCCCGAACTGGCGTAAGTCATGGGATAGTAATATCCGGACTCCGCCACGAACGCTGCGCCATTAGCCCAAACCAGTGGATCGTTCTGGCTCGTACCAGCCGCGCCAGCATTGAGATGATCAAATGAAATCGGTTGTGCCTGGACGGTGGCACAGGCAATCGCGCCAGCCGCGGCGAGACATAACCAACCTGTTTTGATTCGAAGATTTGTGTTCATGTAGAAGTGGAGTGATTACTGTGGAATTTCGGTCAATCTGTAAAACCGTTGAGGTCCCGACGCGTTGGTATCCGATAGATAGTGAAGATCGCTATGGGCGCCGTCGGGGCCCAGCGTGGTGATGTTCGTGGCGATGGAGATCCAGTTTGTGCTGCCAAGACCGTCGCACGCTTCCAGAAAGTAGTTATGAAAACTCCGCGCGCCGTATTGGACCATCACCGTGCCGTTCGTTTTCATCATCGAATTAATGAAAACCCCGGCTTGGAAATAGAAGTAGTTGGTTGGGTCGGAAGGCTGATGAATCGGGCCGTTTCCGGGACCTGCTGTCGAGGTGTCCACCAGGCGGAATCCAACGGTGTACAGGCCGGCCTTGTTCGCGGTGAACCGCCGCCCGTGAATGTGGCCGAAGGGGTCAGGCCCCTCAGGCGTGGTAAATCCCTGGCTGATGTTAAATCGATTGGTCGGGCTGTGCGTCCCCACGGGGACCTGAAACCGGCGTGTGGTTTCAGTCGCTTCCTCGTTTTCCTCCCAGAACGCGATTTCCCCGCCAGGCGGTCCGCTCACATGCGTCACCTCCGCCTCGAGAAACGCCCCACTGGCGGGGGCATTGGGCGCAGGCCCGCCCGTCCAGATTGTTCCCGGCAGCGCCGCAAACCCAACCTCCACCTGGTACAATCCAGGATACAGCGGATCTGTATCGCTCATGAAGAAGCACGCAGGTGTCGGAGGCGAGTTTCCCCCGATGTTTGAAAAGATGTCGTACGATGCGGCATTGATCAGCCGCAGACGTGAATTGGGCGCCGTGCTCTCGGCTCCGGCGCTCAGGTGGATATGCTGACCCTGCAGCGGCAGGCCGCCTCCGTGCAGGACGAAGGCGACCAGAATGCTGAGGATTGTTCCGGCTTGATACCGCTTCACGAGTGGATTCCGGAAAAATTTATGGTGCAACTCCGCGCAGCCGGTAAAAACTCGCAGGCATGCCAGGCTGATTGGTGAAGGTCAGCGCCGTCACTTCCGGACTGTTCGTGAACGGCCCCGCGACAGGCGTCCACCCGTTCGCGAGGTTGGTCGTGGCCTCGACGAACAGGTTCGTGATTCCCATCCGCGCGAAGCTCAACGCAAGCACGTCCTCACCGGCAGCCACGCTCGTCAGCGCCAGATTCACATCAGCGACCAGCTTGATTGTCAACGGATCAGAGGCCGCGTGAATCGGCGCGATCAATTCCGGATGATTGCTTGAGGTATCATGCAGCACGAGGGTGACGAGATATTCGCCGCGCTTGTTGACGGTGAAGCGCCGCCCGCGAATGCTGCCGAACGGATCGCCCCCGGGAAGACCCGCGCCCGTCTGGATGTTGCTCAACAGGATCCTGTTCTTTCCGGGCTCATAGGTTGCGCCAACGGCATATTGATACGTCGGAAACTTGGCCCCCTGTTCCCAGAACGTCAGCGCCCCGCCCTCAGGGCCATCCACCGACACAATTTCGCACGCGATGTAGGAGCCGAGCGCGGCGGAGACATCCGAGTTAGTCCTGGCCGAGAGCGCCTGCAACCAGAGATTCGTGGTGCCATAGAAATAATTTGTGAAATAGCGGTTGGAGAACCGCTGATAATTCATTGGCAGGACAAATCCGGAGCTGCTCGCATAATTGGTGCCGTTCACAAATTTCAGCTTTGTGCCGGTGTTGGTGCTCACTGCGCCCGCCGTCAAAAAATTCACCTGCGCCTGCGCCGTGCCAAGGTGAAACCCAAGCAGGAGCGTGCTCAGACAGCCAAGGGGTTTGAGATGGTTTTTCATTATGTTTTAGGGATTCAATTGGATTTGGGTTCGAAACAATTAGGGTTCTGATAACGATCTGACTGGAATTGATACTTACGGCCGTCCAACAGGCATTATGAAACGGGAACCAGGGGCCATCAGCTTCGGCGGCATGTGTTCCCACTTGAGCGTCTCCACATGGCCGTCAAGGTGCAGGTAATTGGCCCCGCCGAGATGGCGCTTCACATCCACCTGGATGCGGAAGCCGTTCGTGGTGTACGCACCCGCCGGGTGGTTCGGGACCGGCGAGTTCCGGTAATCTGCAAAATGGAAGTGGTCGAGACCGATGCTTTCCTCGAGCAACTCGCCCATCCACATCGTCTCCGACGGGCTTGGCACCGACGTTTGGCGAGAAAAATTGAGATGCGGGGCGCCAGCGGGGCGCGGTGTCAGAAAGTCATTCACCGCGAAGCTGTAGGGCCGCGTCTTTTCGAGGGCGCATCGGTAAATGTTGGTTCCGTTGTAAGCGGCCAGCGACGCGAGCCAGGATGGCAGGCTGTGCTGGTCGCCGGGCAACCGGCCGTTGTTGTCGTTCGCATACATCTCAGTGGAGAGCCCCATCTGTTTGAAATGGTTCAGGCACTGAATGGTTTTTGCCTTGCCCTTCGCCCGCGCGAGCGCTGGCAGAAGCATCGCAGCGAGGATGGCGATTATGGCAATCACGACCAGCAGCTCGATCAGGGTGAACCCGGACATACATTCACGTTTCCGCATCTTCTATCTCGTCTTCCGGCAGCCGGGTCTGGCGAGACCCGGCTGCTCACGTTTCCAACTTCCTAGTCTCTTGAGGCGACAGCCGAGCCGACCACAACCTTCTTCGCATGACATGGCGTTCCGTTTTCATTCACGACGAAGAGCATGTAATAACCGCCGATCGCGGTTCCCGGCAGCTTGGGCGCCGTGACGCGGAGGACGTTGCCGCCAGTGCGAGTGAATGGCAGTTTGATGTAACGCCGATCCGTGCAGAGACTGTGCGACATTGATCCTGTTCGGATGATGCACACAGACCCGATGCTCTCTGCGTTATCCACGGTCACGTCGAAGTTGATACCGTAGTCGATCTGCGATGGATAAGCCGTGATCACTGGGCGCACTGCCTCGTTGGTGTTCGCATCAAACAGGTAGGGCGGCGTGAAGAACTGCGCCGAAGCAACCCCCAGGTCCGAGTCGCCAGCGGGCGCGAAGGGATTGCCGGCAGGGGTCAAGCCGTTGCGGTTCTGGCCACCCATGTAAACCCGGCCATCGGGCCAGAGGTGGATGATGCCGTGCTCATCCCGCGGCACCTGGCTCTTGTCCATCGTGCTGATCAGGCCTGTCGCAGGATCCAGGATTTGAACGTGCATGCTCCATGCCTCCATTCCAGAATTCCCGGTGCCGTTTCCGCCGATGATGCAGATTTTTCCATCAGGCATTGGCGTGGCGTAATTCTGGCGGGCACGCACGACGAGCGAACCAGGAATCGTTGTCCACTTGGGCATCGGGATCGGAGGCTCGCCGGGCAGGCGGGGCTTGCTCAGGCTCGCCATCTCCAGATACATGCTGCTCGCTGTGACTGCGCTTGAGGTGTTGCGTCCCCCGATGTGATACAGGCGATGCGACAGCACCATGCCGTTCGTATCGAGTTCCATCATGTCCGCATTGGCAGAGAACGGCGCGAAGATGTTTGTCGCCGTGTCGACATACTTCAGCCACTTGCCTTCACGGACATTCGGCGTTTCCCGATCCGAATCGGCCATCGCACCCTGGACGTCCACGAGATAGGTGTGGCGCGCTGCCTGTTCGGACGAAGCGCTCCCGAGCTCACCGCCGGCTTCGGCGGCGTCCTCAAAGAGAATGCCGGAATTCACCAGGACCTTCCAATCGTGCGCGTTGGTTCCCGTCTGGACGACGCAGGAATTCGGATACCAGGCGGGATGCAGCAGACGCGCGTTTTCCAGTGCAATCGTTGTGTCAGTGTTGCCGTCGTAGACTTCGGGCACCGGCTGGGTCACCTGGTTTGCCGGCGTGCCCGCGGCCGAGGAGAGAAAGCCAGCCAGTTTGAAATTCCAAGGCAGGCTATTGCTCCAGGTTTCGCTCGCGAAGAAGTTGGTCAACCACGTGGAACTCGAATTGGGAGCGGTTCCAGTAGGAATCGCAATCTCGTCGCGGTCCCATCCTCCGAAGATGAACGCCTTGTTGCCCGGCAACGCGACACATCCAGGATACCAGCGCGCATAGCGCATATCACTCGGCACCGGGTCAGGATGCGTCACGGTTCCCCGTTCCGGATTCATCAACCGGATCGCCGGATAGTTTGTGGAATAGTCGACGCCCGTTATTGACGTCAAAAGGTGCGGATTACAGTCATTGCTGATCGAGTTACCGATGGGGAAATAAATCGAGCGTTCCGAAAGGCCGTTCGTAATTCTCGACCAGAAGAACAACTCCGAATAGGGATCCTCGGGATCCGCGTTGTACTGGGCGCGCATGCAGGACATCGGGCGTTGCACCCAGATTTCATTGTCTGGATCATAAATCTGGATTCGATAATTCCCGTTCTGGCTGTTCATGTCATGGCCGCCGGGGAAGATCGGGCGCCCATCCTCGAGCGTGCAGAAGCCCGGACAGTACATGTCGTAGTAAAGGCCGCGTGATACTCCCATGTTCTTCGTCGCCCCAAAATTCAGCTCGGCATCGTGATTGTTCAGGGCCGCCGTCACGTATTTCGGATCCGCGGTGTCGTACTTGTACGCATCGGGATGTCCCCAGTCGTAGAGCTGGCAAAGATCAAGGTATTGATCAACCCGGATGCGCTGGGGCACTGACTGGCTGACGTCATGAATGATCGTGTAGCCGCCGTAACAGAGCTGGTTGAAGGATCGGCGCAACGCGGAGTTGAACTGGTTGCCAGGATTGGAAAGAGCCGTATCGCCGCCGCCCGCTCCCGGGCCTCCGGGATTGGGGTTCTGGATGATGAAGTTGATGACGTCCGGATTGGCAAGTTCGTCTGCCGTGTAGCCCGAATGGCGATGAAACATCAACATCTTCGGCGTGTCCTCGTTGGTCTTCCAGACCAGCGTGTTGTGAACTGCCATTGCATGGGACGGCAGCAGCGGCCCGACTTTTCCGTGAAGGCGCGGATCGGTGTTTGTGTGGGCCAGCCACGTCACCGTGCCGCCGGGTCTCACGCTCAGATCCACGTCTGCGTAAGGCATGTTGGGATCCGTGTTGTAGGGCGCGCCCGCTACATGCACGTTCGCGGCCGCTCCGGCGAGCGCGAGCACCGCTGCGGCACACAACATCCGGGAAAAGGAGAATGTTATCGGGTGGAAAAATGGGATGGGTTTCATTGTGGGTTCACCGGTTTGTCGATGGATTCACTGCTGAGTTTGGTTTTCAACGTCACCCGCTCCTGAGCACCGCCAGTACCGGCCGCTCCTGGCTCGGCTCTTTCATCCATGAATTATTCCGCCGCCCTGCATGAACGTTTTCGTGGATGCACGTTTCAGCCGCTAAGAACAGGCGCAGGGCGCAACGGCGCTTCCGGCACAAGGAGTAATCATCGCAGGCGACTCTGGCATGAATCATTGGTCATGAGCGTCCGGGTGCCGCGGTTTTCGCGGTCATCCGTGTTTCGAATTGATCAACAGGTCGGAACCCACGCATCAGCGTGCGCATTTAGAAACAGGCGGGAGAAAGCAAAGCGCGGCGTCCGAAGAAATTAACCAATGCGGGGAAGGAAGAACGAGAAGACAGCTGCAGGCGCAACGGATCAATTAACGGGGCCTGGAAGATAAACACGAAAGAAGCCTTGGAAAGCCGATGGAGCGTTGGTGATCGTGATCACCCGCTCAAGAGGCTCCGCGGGAATGTTCGTAAGAAGGTTCCAACTGCCGCTCGCAAGGGATTCCCGGGATTCGACGATATACGGCTGGTTCGGTTCCGCATGAAACGAGAAGCCCAAGCCTTCGCCGTCAGTTTTCATTCCGAACAACCGTGGAGGCGGTGGCGGCGAAGGCGATGATACGATGAAATCCACGGCAAGCGTTGGAGCGAATTCGGATTCACGCGAACCGATCATTTTGCCGGTGGCAACCTGATCGCCCGTAGCGATCACGATCCAGCCGAAATTGGTCCCCGGATCTTTCACCCACATTTGAACATCAGCGATCATTCCGGCGGAGCTAAACAAGGTTCCGTCAATTTCCGCCGTGACGCTGGGCGACGACACGTACTCAGTTCCCGGTTCGCACCCCTCCGATGCCCATGGCACGCCGCTTTCCCGCTCGATCCAGGTCGCCTCAAGCTCCGCCCAGCTTACAAGCATCCGGTTAACATCGAAGTTCGAAGGATCTGTATTGGAGCGCGTAACCACAACGGCAAGCGTCACTCCCGTAATGGTCGCGTTGGTTGGAATTTCCGAGAAATCGAACTTCAATAGCGTCCGGTTTTGAATGAAATACGGCTCCTTCGCAATTCCGACCAGCAAAGGAGAGACATTACCGAAGTTCGTGACCGATGCGAATTGATCGCGAAGAAAGGTGTCCGCGATGGGATTGAGGATCTTCGTTCCCGCAAACGAGGTGCGCTCAGCCAGGCCGAGAAGGGCGAGGGTGGTGAGCGTCCAGCTCAGGAAAATCGTTCGCATACTCACGGACTCCGATCCGTTCGCCGCGGGCAACATGCGGACACAGAAATGATCATGATTACTGTGAGCGCTGCAGAAGAAGGTTCTGGTATCGGGGCCGCTGTCACGGTGAGTCGCGGGCGATTCGATGCAAAGCTGCGCGCGTTAAAGAGAAAACTCACTTCATCATCCGTTGCGTATAAGTAGAGGGAGACGTCGCCTCCAGCAGTCATATCCGCCAGGAAACCCGGCGCGAGGGCAAACGGGTAGTCCACATACACATTGTTTCCAGGAGGATCGTACGGGTAGGAGCCGAGTGATTCGTGTGAACCTGAAAACAGGAAGGAAATTGAATTGAAGCTTACGAGCGTCGTTGCGGGAAAACCCGCGGATCCACCGCTGCCGGCGACACCTTCAACCCATGCGTCCTGCGACAGCCAATCTATTCCAATCCCGCCAGCGTGAACTGGATTGAACATCGAATTGTTCGGCTGTGCCCCCGGAGTTCCGAAGTTGCTGGCAAGCGAGATCGTCACAGCAGTGATTTCCCAGTTTCCCGCTCCATGCACTGAATCAAAGGCAGCGGTTGCGTCTGAAAAGTTGAACTTCACTACGCTGCTGAATTCCCCCTTCGGCGACCCGCCTGACGCAATCGCCAGGGTAGCTGCTCCGCCAAAATTCAAGCTCGAGAGGTCGCCGATCGCGGGGTTGTCAATTGAACCGCTCGCAAGGAATGCATCCGCAACAGGATGATCTACGACGAAGCTTGTGGCGCCGTGCCCGGATACGGCAGCGAGCAGCAACAGCAGAATGCCGAATCGCAATCGCAGCCTGAATCGAATCATGGCACAGCCAGCACGCGGTAAAATCGCGATGCAGAAGTTGATTGTGGATCGGAAACGAGAAATGAGTCGGCGACAGGATGATTGGTCGCCGCAAGAGCGGTCCACGAATCAAGTGCGCTGTTGGTCGAAACCTGAACGATATAGGTCTGATTCGATGCGCCCGTCACCCGTACGGAAAAGAGGTTGCCTGGTCCAAATATCGCACTAAGGACCGGCCGCGCCTGCACAATCAGTTCGATTCCCCTGCTGCCGGTCGCCGAAACGGAATCCGTCACCTGGACATTGATTTCGAATTTCCCCGTGCTCCCCGGAATTCCGGAAATTCGTCCATCCGAGGCAAGAACAAGCCCGTCTGGCAGGATGGAGTTTGCCGAGAGCTGCCATGCGTATGGCGGACTTCCACCCGTGGCGCTCAGGTGCGTTGCGTAGCCCACTCCCGGGTGCGCTTTCGGCAGTGTCGCAGTCGTCACCTCAAGCGCTGCCGCGGGATGGAGAATGAACTCAACCTCGATATCATCTGCTGAGGCAGTGACCGTTGCAGGCGGTGGACAAGCGAATCCAAGGGTTGCCAACTGCTCGCAACTCGGCCGCACGCGGAGGTTGACTTCGGGCTCAACTTCAATTTCGAAATGACCATTCTCGTCAGTGGTGGATACCTGCACATGTCCCACGTAATCGTCGCCGAGGACGTTGATGCCAGCGAGCGAATTGCCGAGGTGATCGCGGACATAACCCAACACATGCAGCGCGTCTCCATCAGCTTCAACGCGCGGAACCGGGGCCAGGGCTATGACAAGGACCAACGCGAGGCGTGACGACTGCGAACACCGCAGGATACGCCGCTTAAAAGGGGCCGTCATCGATTTGGGTTCGTTGGCTTGCATCTAGTCGGGTCCAATTACAACGCGGTAAACACGGTTGGCGTTCGTCGCATGCGGGTCGAACACAATGTAAGAACCCGAATTCGGATTGTTCGTCACGAGCAACGAAGTCCAGCCGGCAGTCGACGGATTCGTGGACATTTGAATCGTGTAATTCTGACCCGCCGCTGCAAAGAGGCGCATCGAGAATCGGTTGGTTCGCCAAATCGGCTGCAAAAGGGTTGGCTGACGGTTCACCGTGATAAACAGAACCTTGTTTGTGATGACGGAATTCGCATCGCTCACCTGGACTTTGATCGGAAACAGGCTGTTGGTTGTCGGGCTGCCGGAGATCACCCCGCCGGCCGATAGCGAAAGTCCAGGCGGCAACGCCGGTGAATCGTGGGTCAACTGCCACGTGTAGGGTGGTTGTCCGTCCGCGGCGCCCAATTGCGCATGGTAGGCTGCGCCAACGTGAGCTTTCGGCAGCGCGTCATTTGTGATCCTCAGCAACGGCGTTGCGGCGCTGACAATGAAGTCGTGCCGGACAGGATCCGCTTCCGGGCTCACGGCCTCATAAGGCAAACAGGCATAACCCTGTTGCAGCAACTGCGAGCAGTTCACCTGGATTCTGTAATTCCCCTCGGCCGGAAATATTACCGAGTAATAGCCGTTGCTGTCCGTTGTTGAAGGGTAGGTTTCCCCAATCCAATCATCGCCGACAACATCCACGCCCACGACAGGATTCCCCTCCGCATCAAGAACGTACCCAAAGGTTTGAAAAATGGTGTCAGGCGGATGATCTGCGAGGGTTCGCAGTCCACCGGTTATGGCCAGCAGAGCGGCCAGAACGAGTGGCAAGCCCCGGTTGAAAGATGGTTTTTTCACGCGCAATTAAGTCAATGGGCCAGAGACTCCGCTGCCGCCTTGGAGCCCGCCGGGTATTTCTTGAGAAGGTAACCAACGAGCGATTCGATCTGGTTGGTGTCGAGGATTCCGCCCTCCTCCATCGCAAACGCGGGCATGAGACTTCCCGGTTTTCCGTGAGTAACCCAACTTCGCCAATACTCTTCGTCCTTTTTGCTTTGAAGCGCCGCAAGGTCGGGAACCATCTCGGCGCGATGCTCTGCGGTGTGGCAGATACCGCACGCTTTGACGAACAGCACCTCTCCAGTCTTGCCCGCGGCGGGCAATGCATGGCATGCGGCGCAACTTCCCTGGAAGACAACCTGCCGATCCTGCAGCGCCGCCATCATGTCGCGCTGTCGGGCCGAGACATTTGCTGGCGCCGGGGTCAGTGGAATTCGGGCGTGAATGGTCAGCACCTGCGAACCGTGCGACGAATGAACCGTAATTGTTTTGGTGACCAGGCCGAACCTCCCGCGCGTGTTGAGATTTACCTTTAGGGAACCGCCTTCACCTGGCGCCAATCGCCACGGCAACAGCTTCGCCGCCTGCGCCACAGTGCAATCGCAGGACGTTTCAGTGGAGTGAATCGTCACGTCGCCGTCAGAGACGTTGGTCGCCCAGAACGTGAAGCCGGCAATGTTAGTCATCGCTGCCAGCTCAACCGACTTTTCCACGGCATCCCAAAGCAGGGCAGATTTAGGAAGGAATGGAATGACGGGAGCTGACGGGCCGGCGTTATCACCGCGCATGGGACTGAGACTGATCAGCAACACGGAGATGAGTAGAAGCACAATCTTCATGGAACAATTTCGTAATCTGCCATCATGCCGAGGTCCTCGTGCTCGAGATTGTGGCAATGGAACAAGTAGCGCCCGGTGTACCCCTTGAACCGCGCCGCGACAGTTATTTCTCCTCCCGGGGGCGCGACCAGGACATCCTTCCAGCCGTGTCGCGCCGGATCCTGCGGCACGCCATTGATGTTGAGGACTTGAAACTGGATCAGGTGAATATGGACAGGGTGCGGATGGTTTGTTGGATTCAGAAATCTCCAGCGTTCCAGGGCGCCGTGCTTTACCTGGGCAAGGGGCGGATTGCTCATTTCATACAGTTCGTCATTGATGGTCCAAACCGTTCCGGCAGGACTTGATTTTCGATTCAACACGAACTCGCGCGTCGGTGTCTGGGCATCAACCGGCAGGTCTTCCCACGCAGACAAGCAATCGGGAACGGTCGAGTCGTCCACTGCGGGAATATCAACATCGAAACGCATGATCGACCCGAGGGAGCCTGCGCCGCTTCCGCCGTTTTTCAGGACAACCTGCGTTCCGAGCGTGTAGGCGCCGAAATCGACGACCACATCCACGCGCTCGAATGGCGCCAAGTCAATGACCGCCTGCGGAGCCGGCTTCGGCAGCAATCCGCCGTCCGTCGCAATATGGATGAGCGGCTCGGCTGTGCTGAGTTGCAATTGATACGCGCGCGCGTTCGATGCATTGATGATGCGGAGCCGGTATTTTCTGCGCGCGACTTTCAAATAGGGTTGCACCACGCCGTTGACGAGGATCGTGTCGCCCAGCACACCCGTCTCACGCGTGCTGGCATCAAGCATGTAATGAAACGACCCGTCTGCTTTGAAAACCCGGTCCTGGATCATGAGCGGAATATCGAACTCGCCCGTGGGAAGGTTCAACGCTTCCTCGTTCGGATCCTTGATCAAGTAACATCCAGCCATGCCGTAATACACATGCAGGCCGGTCTGGCCATGCGAATGATCATGGTACAGCAAGGTCGCAGCCCGTTGCTGATTGGGATAATGAAAATCACGAAACGCATCCGGCGAGATAGCCTCACGGGGATGTCCGTCATGCTGGGGGGCCACGTGTGCCCCATGCAGGTGGACCGAGGGATACATCATTGCCATCGCCGCCATTCCGTCCTGATGCATGTCCGGAAGACGGCTGACATGTCGAATTGCCACAGGGTGTCCCCGCGTCGCCCAGATCGTCGGACCGGGATAGATTCCGTCAAATCCCCAAACCACGGTCGCCGGCAAATCCCTATGCACTTTCGAAAGGCCGGCGCGCATGGTCATCGTGTAGTGCGCGGTCTTGCCACGCATCACGGGATTGAGCACCGGGGGAATGCGCAATGCATCCACAAATGGCGCCAGGGCCGGACTGTTACCGGACGGCTGCATGTCCATTTCCATGTTCATGCCGCCCGCCAGCACGCGGCGCGAGGCCGCGCACAAACCGGCGAGCGCCAGCGTGCTCGTGCGCAACATGTGACGGCGTGAAATCTTCAGGCTCATGGGGAAAATGGAAACAACCTCAGCATGGGAATCACTTCGCGCGTCTGATGCGGACTTTCCCAGCGCAGCACCGCCTCGGCGCCCGCAGCGTCAGCAACGTAGTCGACACGCAGCGCGGCGAGCTGCCCGCCGATCAAGGGAACAAAACCCCGGCGTGTTTGCTTCATTGAGCACCCCTCCCATTCATCGATGACCAGCTCTTGATTGACCCACACGCGGGCGCGTCCATGAAACTGGAACTGAAACTGATAGGGTTCCGTAAACTCCGGCAGGACGGAGCCTTCCCATCGTGCAGCGAAGGCGTCCGCCGTGATGCGCCGATGCGGCCGGGCGGTTCCCCACAAAAATTGAATTCCGCTGTTGGTCGTGACAACGAGCGGCGAATTAAATTCCGGAACATTGTGATAGCTCGCTTTCAATCCCTGGCCATGAAGTCCGTGCGATACGAGCGTTCTGAAGCGGGTCGGCACAGAATAACCGCTCCACTTCCCGCGCCCGTCCTTGTAACGCACCTGCCAATCGTAAGCCGTTCCCTCCGCGAGCCCGGGCGGATGATAGTTGGTCAGGCTGCCAGTGAGCGGCCCGCTGTCCAAAGCCACTGCATTGTTGCTCGCGTAACTGAGAACCCACTGGCTCGTGGCATGAAAATCAACCCCATCCGCATCAACATATGGCGTCGCCCTTAGTTGCAGCGCCACTGGCTGATTGGTGGCGCCGTCCGCAGGAGAAAGATTGATCGGTGTTTCGGGAGCCGTGTTGTCGGCTGAACCCGTCACGAGGATGATGCCAAACATTCCGATGCCGCCTTCGCCATGCAGCGAACAGTGATACGGAAAACTCCCCTCGTCCGAAAACGTGAACGTATACTCCTCCTCAAAAGCGGTGATGTCCGAGTCAAAGATTGCGTCATCCGAAGTCGCCGTATGTTCGCCTCCAAAATTTTTCCAGGTGACACTGTCGCCCACCGTGACCGCCAGGAATTGCGGATCAAAGTAATAATCGTGCATCTGCACCTGATGATCGGCTGCATGGAGCGGACGCATCGCCCCGGCTAGAACAAACACCCAAAGCGCAGCCGAAGTTGCGTTCGATATCAACGCGCGCAGCGGCTTGCGAAAGGCAGAGGTTTCGAATGGCTGCTTCATGTCACGGCGAGCCCGCGGCCCGGTAGAATCGACGGTTGAATCGCGCGACGTTCGTTTCGGATAGCTTTTGCGCGCCCGCAAAATTCGTGAGCGTGCTCACACCGCACCACACGTCGAGATTGGTCGAGGCTTGAATGATATAATTTCGTCCTTTGAAACCCGTGATGCCCATCTCAACGGATCCCAACGATGCCACGTATTTTTCAATCATCAGTTCAGGCGCGAGCGATATGATTGAAAATCCGATGCTCGAGGAACTGACGAGACCGGTCATATTGGAAGCGACCAGTGTGAGCACGTAATGCGCAGGCGGCAGGTTCGTCAGGTAGACCTGATAGGGCGCAGCCAGGGTTCCTGATTCGGCAACACCCCCGCCGTCCAAATAGTAATCGACCCGCGCAACAACTGCCGCGTCCTGCACTGTTGCGGCAACCGGTGTGTTGACGGTGCCGGAGGGCGAATTGACCAGAAACAACGCGCCATCGCTCGGAGTGGTGATGGAAATCTGCGGCGGCGAACTGGCGGCTAGTCGAAGCTGCACACTGCCCGACGCGGCGGGCTGGGCGCTGTCGACGACAAAGTAGTAAACTTTTCCGGCAATCGCGTTGAAGCTGACCTGGCTGAATGCGTAAGGACCCGCATCATCATTCGCAGCCACCTCGGCCAGCATCGCGACGTTCTTTCCCGTGTAGAGGCCGAGGACCGTGTCGAACGCGCTGCCCCGCGTCGTGGCGGTGAAGACACCATTGGAAACAGCAGTCCACGCCCACCAGATTGATTTGCCCGAACCGACGCCTGCATGCACCGGCTCGCCTGGTTCCGACGCGGCAAAGGTATTCGCCCCCACGCGGGTTGAATTGAGCAACATCAAGGCGGGCTGCGCCCATCGATCATTTAACGGGGCCAGCGATGGGGAACGTATGTCAAAGCTCAGGCTTCCGTCCGCCAGGCCGGCACTGCCCGCGAATTGCGCCGCGAGATAATACTTTCCTGCTGGCAGGTTTGAAAACGTCACGTTGTGCGGTGGCGGGCTGGTGCGGACGGCAAACACGCTGCCCTGGCGTTCGAGCAAAAAGACCAGGTTGGTATCCGCCGCGGGTGGAGAAACAGCCGCAGTGAACGCCAGATTGGTGCCCGCTGTATTCGGCTGGAGGGTGATCACACTTCCTTCCAGCACTCCTGAAAGAGTGATGTCTTGAGCCGCAGCCAGGCCGGCATTGCAGAGTGCTGTGAATCCGGCCAGGACAAGCAACGCTCGTCCCAATCGCCGGAGCCGCATAAGCACGTTTTGAGAGATCACAATAATACGCCAAGGATTCGCGCGGCTGGGGAGCACCGCATATGCCACCGAAATGCTGAGTCTGGGTCGGCATCGTGAAAGACGACGTTTCGATGATTCGAATTCCTCGTGTGTGCCCGAAAGAACCACGCAACTGCAGATGAACCCGCCGTTTCGTTCATGCATCCCATGAAAACTTTGACGGAATCACCTGAGGCACGGACGCAGGCGTTGGCCGTTGGGCGAACGCGAATGACGCACAATGATCAAAGAGCAACAGGCGAAGATCGCGCACTCGCGTTAGCTGATGCAGTGATTGCAGGCGGCTCGTTCGACGCGAGCGCTTCCATCATCAGGCGCGCAAAAACCTCGGTGGCGAGATCCGACTTCCGGTCTTGGGGCCGCAGCAGCGACCATGTTCGCTTGAGCTTGCGTTTACCCATCGCGACGGTTGCCAGGGATCCGTCCTTCACTTCCTTCACCACCGCCCAGGCCGGCAGCGCTGTCACGCCTGCGCTGGCTGCGACCAGTTCTTTTACCGCGTCCGGCGTTCCGGCTTCCAGGTGACACGTCACAACGAGCTGTTCGCGTTCTGCAAATTTCTCAACGAGCCGAAACAAACCGCCCGTTGCGCTTTCGAAAATGAACGTTTGCGATGCGAACCCGGCTTGCAACACGGTTCCTGCGCGGGCCCACGAATGGTTCTCCGGGACAACCCAGAGAAGCTCGTCCGTGAAACACGCCTTTACATCCACTGCTGCTGCGTGGCCTGGAGTGATCGCCAACCCGAGGTCGATGTCGTTTGCAACCAGTCCTTCAATGCATTCGCGCGTGTCACCGGTCTTGACGCAAACGGAGCAGTCGGGGAACTCCCGCCGGAACGCGTGAATCACCCGCGGCAACAACCACGATGCACCTGCCGCAGCGGTCCCCACGCGCACCCGCGCCCTGCCCCACGATGAACGGCGATGCAACGCGTTGCGCGCCGAAGCCATGTCGGAAAGAATTTTTTCCGCGAAATGAAGAAGATGCTCCCCCGCTGGGCTGAGCTGAATCTGCTTGCCCGCGCGATCAAAGAGCGGGCAGCCAATTTCGTCCTCGAGCGCCTTCAACGCGTGGCTGACCGCTGATTGAGAGAGGAAGAGCTCCTTGCCCGCGCGTGTGAAACTGCGGGTCCGTGCGACTGCCACAAACGCGTTGAGTTGCCGGCTGTCCAGCGGGCGATTCAACCGATCAGGGTTCATAACGTCCTCAATAGAAGCTTCTGTACCACTTCCGATCCGGGCTAAAGATTGGCGGCTTGAACTTCGCCGATGCGCGGCTAACGTCTTGCGCCATGAACCTTGAAGATCATTTGGGAGATGTCCTGCGCAAAGCGCGGGCGATGATTGGCGTGCCGCCGGGATCGGCTGCAACCGCGGCAGGTCTCAGCGAGACGGACTACTCCAATCTCGAGGATTCCGGGACGGTTCCGCAAACCGTCCGCTATGCGCCGCTTGCCGAGGCGCTGCGATTGAATCCAGTGAAGCTGGAGAAACTTGCGCGAGGCTGGATGCCGGCCCCGAAAGACCTCGGCCTGTGGCGGGAGCTGCGGCAGCTGAGCACGACGGAATCCGGCAACACGGTTCACGCTTACCTTGTGTGGGACGAAGTCACGCGCGAGGCTGCGGTTTTCGACACGGGATGGAATGCGGTCGAAATGCTCAAGATCATTGCCGCGGAGCAATTGAACCTTCGGCATGTTTTCATCACACATACACATGATGATCACATGGCTGGCCTGCAGGAGATCCGCGATGCGTTTCCGAAAAGCATTCTGCATACGGATGCGCGCAGCGCGCCGCCGCAGCACAAGAATCGGCGAAACGACTGCATTCACCTTGGCAGCCTCAGGATCACCAACCGCGAGACGCCCGGCCACGCCGAGGATGGAGTGACCTACATTGTCGGCAACTGGCCCGAGGATGCCCCGCATGTCGCGATTGTCGGCGACGCGATCTTTGCAGGGTCAATGGGAGGCGCGCCGGAACACGGGGATCTTGCGAAATCGAAAGTGCGGGAACAAATCCTGAGCCTGCCGTTGGACACCCTGCTTTGCCCCGGCCACGGGCCGCTGACAACCGTGGCGGAAGAGAAGGAGAACAACCCGTTCTTCTGATTTTCCTCGCCAAACACCAGCCCCACAGGCAAAAAGCTCGCTTTTATTTGAGTCATGACAGAGCAAATCGTCATCCTGGACTTCGGGTCCCAGTATACCCAGGTCATTGCCCGGCGCATTCGCGAGTGCAACGTGTATTCGGTCATCCTGCGCTACGACACGCCCGCAAAGGAGATCGAGGCGCTGCGCCCCAGCGGGATCATCCTGTCAGGCGGTCCGTCGAGCGTTTACGCCACGGACGCGCCCCTGCCCGACCGGAATATTTTCAAGCTGCGGATTCCGATGCTCGGCATCTGCTTTGGGATCCAACTGCTGGCGCAGTTCCAGGGCGGCCGCGTTGAGAAGAGCACGAAACGGGAATACGGCCGCGGAACCCTACGTGTGACGGACAGCTTCTGCCCTTTGTTCGCCAACCTGCCCGAGTCGCTCCAGGTCTGGAACTCGCATGCGGATAAACTGACAAAGCTTCCGAAAGGTTTCGTTTCTGTTGCCGTCACGGAAAACTCCGACTACGCCGCGATCGAAAACCGCGAACGCAAAATGTTCGGCCTGCAGTTTCATCCCGAGGTCGCCCACACACCGCATGGCAGGGACATCCTCGCCAATTTCGTTCATAACATCTGCGGCTGCGGCAAGAACTGGACGATGCGCAGCTACATCGACCAGGCCGTCGAGGAAATCCGCGCGCAGGTTGGCAAGGAACGCGTGATCCTTGGCCTGAGCGGCGGCGTCGATTCCAGTGTGGCGGCTGCGCTGCTGCACAAGGCGATCGGCGATCAGCTCACCTGCATCTTCGTCAACAATGGCGTGCTGCGCGGGCGCGAGGCACAGGTCGTTCAGGACGTGTTCGTGCGTCACTTCAAGATCAAGCTTCAATACGAGGACGCCTCAAAACTGTTTCTCAAGAACCTCAAGGGAATCACGGACCCCGAACGCAAGCGCAAGATCATCGGCAAGACGTTCATCGACGTTTTCGATGCGGCAACCAAACGCGCGGGAAAAGCAAAGTTTCTGGCGCAGGGAACGTTGTATCCTGACGTCATCGAATCGGTCCCGATCGCGGGGAATCCTGCCGCGATGATCAAGAGCCATCACAACGTGGGAGGGCTGCCGAAGCGGATGAAGTTCCAGCTTGTCGAACCGCTCAAGTGCCTGTTCAAGGATGAGGTGCGCGAGCTCGGACTGGAACTTGGCCTGCCGCGCGAGATCGTGCTCCGCCAGCCGTTCCCCGGTCCAGGCCTGGCCGTTCGCATCCTCGGCGAAGTCACGCCTCAGCGGCTCGAAATTCTGCGCAATGCGGACACCATCGTGGTTGAGGAAATGAAGGCAACGGATTGGTATTACAAGATCTGGCAAAGCTTCGCGGTCCTCCTGCCCGTGCGGAGCGTTGGAGTGATGGGCGATGAGCGGACGTATGAATACACGATTGCCATTCGCGCAGTGGAATCCCAGGACGGCATGACAGCCGACTGGGTGAAACTGCCTTACGACCTGCTGGAAAAGCTCGCGAGCCGCATCATCAATGAGGTGAAAGGCGTCAATCGATGCGTCTTCGACATCACGAGCAAACCCCCTGGAACCATCGAGTGGGAATAGGTTCGCGCCTGTTTCTTTCCGTTTGAACCGCGGCGGGAGCATCATTAGGATGCGCCCTTATATGAAACCGGCTCATCATCCTGTTCCATAGCCCGCGGTCTCCCTCCGCGTGCGCAAATTCCCTGCCCGTTCAAAAAGGCCCCCAAACATGATCCCTAAAAAGAAGTTTCTTCAAACCACTGCAGCGACACTCATCGCCGCATCCGTTCAACCGCTGTCCGCAAGCGAAAACGTCCCCCACGCGCCATTCGCCGAATGGGCCAATGTCCCGGCTGCCGGGCAGTTGGTGACGCGGCTGACCTACCAGGAATCCGAGTCCTACTACATCTGGGCGGGAAACAACCGTCACAAAACAGATTGGCGGCACAATGGCGAACATTATGGAATCGATATCAATCAGGGATATCTGACCTTCCAATACGGCCTGAACGATCGCTGGGCGGCGGACCTGAGCGCGGGCTACACAACTGCAGGCTGGCGGTATTTCAATCCAAGCGGTTCATCTGAATCCACGTCCGGATTGATGGATATTTCGTTCGGTGTGCGTTACCAGATCTTCAACGAAAACGACGCCAGCGAGTGTCCGTATCTGCCAACCCTGACCTTCCGCGCGGGAGCCGTCCTCCCAGGCAGCTTCGACGAACATTTCGCCTTCGCGCCGGGCTCAAGTTCAACCGCAATCGAACCCGAGCTGCTCGCGCGCAAACATTTTGGCTGGGAAGGCTTTGGCGCCTATGCCGACGCATTGTTCCGCTGGAATCACACCTCAGCAAACGACCAGTACATCGTGTCGGTTGGTTTCTTCCAGGAAATCCAGCGCTGGGAACTGAATGCGGGGTATCGGCATCTTGGAAGCGTCGATGGCGATGACGTTCGCTTCAATGCGGCGACGCGTGCAATCGACTACCCTCGCGCCCCTCGCGAAAACCAGGACTCGTTCGAGGCGGGCTTTAGTTACCGCGCCAAGCGATGGGATACGAAACTCGGGTTCTACACCCGCACCGTGTTCGATGGCTCGAACACGGACAAAAAGTTCTGGCTCGGCGGCTTTGTGGAAATTCCTTTCCAGCTCACGAGCAAGTAAGGTTCGTTTCGCGTAAATCTACTTTCGGCCACGTGGCGCAGACTTCCAGAGCTGCGCCACGTGTAGCGCAGGTTTCCAAATCCGTTTCCAAACCTGCTGGATCGTCCACGTCCCAGTCGGCAGCGTCTCATTAGTATGCGCGACGGTTGTTCGATTGTCGTAAGCCAACTGCAAGCCGGCGCTCCAACGCCGGGAGGCTGCGCCGGGTTGGTCGCGATTTCCACGCCTTGACGCACAAGCGGCCCCCTGCGAGGTTTTCTGCGCTTGACGCATTCCACCGCTGACATCGCGGCAGGCAATTTATTTGCTCAATTTGTAAAAACTCCCGCCGCGCAATCCTTGATGCGGCGTGTGGAGGAAGGGGGCGCCGTGCGTCTCCACGGCGTGGCCGCTCCCGCTCAGCCGTTCCTCGCCATTGCGCTTCACAATCACCTGCGACGATTTCCCGTTGTCATTGTCACTGACACACTGAAAACGCAGGAATCCGTGGAGCAGGATGTGGAGACGTGGTTGCGAGCAGCCGAACCAGCGAATGCAACCAATCTTCGTCAACGGCCGCTCTTTTATCCCTCATGGGAAATCCTGCCGCACGAAGCCAAGCTTCCGCAGGCGGATGTCATCAGCGATCGATTGGAAACCCTGGTTCGACTTTCCCGTCCCCAGCCGCCGAACGCGCATCCGCCCCTAATCATTACGAGCGTTGTCGCGTTAATGCAGAAGACGTTTGCGAAGGAGACTCTGGATGCGCGCACACGAACTTTGCGGCGGGGCGATCGATGCGAGCCGCTCGATTTGATCGAATGGCTTGAAGACCAGGCGTACGAACCCGAAGCGCAGGTAACGCAAAAAGGAGAAATCGCGTTACGGGGCGGCATTCTCGATGTTTTTCCTCTCACCAGCCCGTGGCCAGTGCGGCTCGAATTTTTCGGCGACGAACTGGAATCGTTGCGGTATTTCGATCCGCAGACCCAGATGTCGCGGGAGGAGATTGAATCGATCACGCTTGCGCCAGGCGGAGAGCTGGGCCTGCTGCGTCAGATCGGTGACAACGGCGCGCCACCCGCGAGCCTGCTCACCTATCTTCCTCGCTCAACGATTTTTCTATTTTGCGAGCCGGCACTGCTACGCGAACGCGCTGAAGATTACACGCGGCAGGTTGTCCCTGGCGATCGTCTGCATTTGGAATGGGAAGCCTTCCAGTCGGAAATGCGCCAGGCCGGAATGAGTGAAATCGCAGTTCGCGAAGGCGGAGCAGACGGAGTCGGCGTTTCCGTGCCAGCGACTGAGCCCGAAGACACTGAGCTGAACCTGCCGAGTCTCGATGCATTTCGTCCGTTGCCGGATCGCGCGCCCGAACCGCAGGTCGCCGAGGCCCAGCGGCGGGGATTTTTCCAGCAACTGCATCGTTGGTTGCGCCAGGGCTACGCTGTTCATGTCTTTTGCAACAATGACGGAGAGAAGCAGCGCTTCGTGGAAATCTGGAACGACCGCCCGCTTTCGAACAGTGAAACATCCGCAGCGGCGCTGGCCGAACCGGGCTTGATCCTGCACCTCGGATCGCTTGCCCGAGGATTCATCGCGGACGACGCGAAGCTGGTGGTGGTGACGGATGCGGAGATCTTTGGACGTTACAAGGTGCAGCGTCCGCGACGGCTCAAGTCTTCGCACGCGGTGGCCGCGCGTTCAGCCCTGGACATTGATTTCACTGAGTTCGAGGAAGGCGACCTCGTTGTTCATGTGCAACACGGAGTCGGCCGATTCCTCGGCCTGAAACTTCTGCCTGCGGGCGCCGGAACGAAACCGACTGACAAGGCGAATCCGGCAGGAAACATCGAATGCCTGATGCTGGAATACGCCGCCAGCGATCCCGCCCAGCCTGCGCCAAAGCTTTACGTGCCTGTGACGGAAGCGCATCTGGTGAGCAAGTATGTGGGTGCTGGAAAAGTTCGTCCGCCGCTCAACACCCTGGGTGGGACGCGCTGGAACAAAGCGAAGGAACATGCGGAGCGTGCGGTGCGTGACGTCGCGGCTGATCTCCTCTCGATCCAGGCCGCGCGCGATTCACAGGCAGGGCACCCGTTCAAGGCGGACACACCGTGGCAGCGGGAATTCGAAGGCTCTTTCATCTACGAGGAGACAGCCGACCAACTCCAGGCCATAACCGAAACCAAGGCCGACATGGAACGGCCGAAGCCGATGGACCGTCTCATCTGCGGCGACGTCGGATTCGGCAAGACCGAAGTGGCGATTCGTGCGGCGTTCAAGGCGGTGATGGACGGCAAGCAGGTCGCGGTTCTCGTTCCAACGACCGTTCTCGCCCAGCAGCATTTCAACACGTTTCGCGAGCGCATGGCCGATTACCCCGTTCGCGTCGAACTGCTTTCACGTTTCCGCACGCGGCGAGAACAACAAAGGGCGATTGAAGATCTGGCAGTCGGCGCGGTGGATATCGTGGTGGGCACGCATCGATTGATTCAAAAGGACGTCGTCTTCAAGGACCTTGGGCTCGTCGTGATCGATGAGGAGCAGCGCTTTGGAGTGTTGCACAAGGAGAAGTTCAAGACCCTGCGCAAGCTCGTGGATGTGCTCACGCTGAGCGCGACGCCCATCCCGCGCACGCTTTACCTCGCCCTGACGGGTGCGCGGGACATGAGCGCCATCCAGACACCGCCCCACGACCGCCTGCCTGTTGAGACCATCGTCACGCAATATGACGAGCGTCTCATTCGCGATGCGATTCAACGCGAGCTGAACCGTGGCGGCCAGGTTTTCTTTCTTCATAATCGCGTGACGACCATTCACACGATGGAGCAGAAGCTCCGCACGCTGGTGCCTCAGGCGCGGATGGTGGTCGGGCACGGACAGATGGACGCCGACGACCTGGAGCGAGTGATGACACAGTTCGTCAATGGTGAGGCGGATGTGCTGCTGTCGACCACGATCATTGAAAGCGGCCTGGACATCCCGAACGCCAACACGATCATCATCGATCGCGCGGATCGCTTTGGTTTAAGCGAACTGTATCAATTGCGCGGACGTGTGGGGCGCTACAAGCACCAGGCTTACGCCTATCTCCTGCTGCCACGACACGCGGGGTTGCTGACCGATGTGCGAAAACGCATCAGTGCGATCAAGCAATACGCGACTCTGGGAAGCGGATTCAAAATAGCGATGCGCGACCTGGAAATACGCGGCGCCGGGAACCTGCTGGGGTCGGAGCAAAGCGGACACATCACAGCCGTGGGATTCGACCTTTACTGCCAGCTCCTCAAGCAGAGCGTTTCTGCGTTGAAAGGCGAGAAGATCAAGCCTCGTGTAGCGGTGAGCGTTCGCCTCGATTTCCTGGATACGACGGGAGAGGCGGTTGGCGAGCCGACGGATCTGGCCAACTCCAGCGCCCGGGCCGCTCTGCCGCACAGCTACGTGCCGGAGCCGCAGCATCGCATTGATATCTATCGCAAGCTCGCGCAGGCAACCGACAAGGAATCGCTTGAAGCCCTTGCGCGGGAACTTCGGGACCGCTTCGGCCCCGTTCCGCCGGCAGTGGAGTTGTTACTGCAGGTTGCCGAGCTGAAGCGCCTCGCGTCGGAACGCGCAATTACAACCCTCGAGGTCAAGGAAGACAAGGTGATGCTCAGCCGCCGAGGCGATTACATCATGGTTGGAGGAAAGTTCCCGCGCCTGACGAAGAAGGAAGCGCGGGCGCGGTTGAAGGAAATCCGCAAGCTGTTGCTCGTGCTTTGAATGACAAGGCGGCGCAGGCTCGCGCCGTCACTTCTTCGCGGAACATTTTGGGCAATTCTCGCAGGTCGCACCTGCTTCGGTGCAACACGCCATCTCACAAGCCGCCATTTCAGACATGCCATCTGCGCAACAGTCGGGCGACTTGCAACCTGACGACAGAAGCGACATGGCACAGATGCACAGGGCGAGCGTTTTGATGATTTTCATGGCCGTAGCTTAGGTGCTTTATTTCCGCGGGCAAGCTGATGTTGGGCGGCGCGGGTTTCGTGAGCTTATTGGATCGGCTGATGCAACTTCACAGGCTTGGACTTGGTGCGTGTGCGGATGTTAAGCGATTCAACGCCGACCGAGAATGCCATGGCGAAGTAAATGTAACCCTTGGGAATCTCGCGATGGAAACCTTCGGCGATCAAAGCCACGCCAATCAGGATCAGGAAGCTCAGCGCAAGCATCTTCAGTGACGGATGGCGGTGGATGAAATTGCTGATCCGGCCGGCGAAAACCAGCATGAAGCCCATGGCGATGACAACCGCTGCGATCATGACCCCTATATATTTTGCCATTCCCACCGCCGTGATCACTGAATCCAGCGAAAAGACGATATCGAGCAGCAGGATCTGAATAATGACGCTGCTGAACGTCGGCGCCACCTTCCCCGAAACATGTTCTTCCTCGCCTTCCAGTTTATCGTGAATTTCACGCGTGCTTTTCCAGAGCAGGAAGAGCCCGCCAACCAGGAGAATGAGGTCGCGGCCAGAAATGGGATGCGGTTCGTGAACGAACCAAAAGGCGGGGATATGGAACAACGGTGCGGTAAGCTTGACCATCCACGCCAGCCCGCACAGGAGCAGGATGCGCGTGATCAAGGCCAGCGACAATCCGAGCTGCCGCGCTTTTGCCTGTTTCTCGGGTGGCAGTTTGCCGGCGAGGATCGAGATGAAGACAATGTTGTCGATGCCGAGAACGATCTCGAGCACCGTCAGCGTTACCAGGCTGATCCAGATTTCTGGGTTCGTGATCCAGTCGAACATGGTCTAAGCAGAAATGACGGCAGTTATTGTCTTACCACTTTAGCGTGCCCGGCATTCGCGTCGTACACAATCTTCATCCCGTGCGGAGCGTCTGGAATCCGCGCCAAAAACTTGGTCTTCACCAGCTCGTCAAGGCTCGTTGGATTTCTGCCGTGTTCAGCCTGGAACAATTGGATCGCCTGGTTGATCGCGGCTGTATCGATTGTCTTGATTGCCGTCTGCTGGCCCTTTCCTACTGCGCCCAGGTAATCGACCGGGGCTGTCAGCGGGCTCGAAGCCTCGTTCGTCTCGGCGGACGCGCCGGAATTCTGGCGCTCACCACAACCAACCAGCATCGCGCCCGCAAGCAGGCAGGGAAGAAGACAGGTGTTCATGCGCGCGAGGCTAGGTGAAAGGCCCATTTAAAGCAATGGGGGGAGAATAGGAACGCGTACAAGAAAGAGCCGGACACCCGGTGTCCGGCGTGAATTCGAAATCCCCCGAAAGGGAATCCTTACTGAGCGGGAGCGTTCGTTGTCGTCTCCGGCGCAACCGGAGTTTCTTCAGCCTGGCTGCAACCCGTCACCGCGGCAACCACGAGACCCAACATTACGAACAGGGATAGTATCCTTTTCATAGTGGCCGTAAACTTTCGCATCCGGTTCCAAAGCACAAGTAAAAACTTACCTACCTTCCGCGTGCGATCTCTCGTGCGAAACTTATAAGTTCAAGATCCTGCGCAAGATTTCCAAACCGGAAAGCGGGCACGCCGCTCTGGTCCTTGCCAAGCAATTCACCCGGCCCGCGCAACTTAAGGTCGGCTTCCGCGATTTGAAATCCATCCCTGGTTGCCTCCAGCACCTGCAACCGTTCACGCGCCTCAATGTTCCCTGCCGCCGAGACCAGAATGCAATGCGAGTCGTGCACACCGCGCCCAATGCGGCCGCGCAACTGGTGCAATTGGGCCAGCCCGAACTGCTCTGCGTTTTCGATCAGCATCACCGTCGCATTCGGCACATCCACGCCCACCTCGATCAGGGACGTTGCCAGAAGCACGTGAACGCGGTTCGCGCGAAACTCAGCCATCACGCCTTCTTTTTCCGCAGCCTTCATGCGTCCATGCAGCATTGCGACGGAGTACGGAGCGAGTTGCCGTTTCAAAACCTCGAATTCCTTCATCACCGCCTTCACCTCGTTCCCCTGGTTTTCCTCAACCCGCGGATACACCACATAGGCCTGCCGGCCGGCCGCAAGCTTCTCGCGAATGAAACTCCAGACCTTCGGCAGGGTGTCCGTGGTGCGCACGAACGTCTTGATTTTTCCGCGGCCCGGCGGCGCGGCGTCTATCGTGGAAACATCCAGGTCCCCATACAGCGTCAGCCCCAATGTTCGCGGAATCGGCGTCGCAGTCATCACAAGCAGATGCGGGTAATGTCCCTTGCGCACCAGTTGCTCGCGTTGGGCGACTCCGAACTTGTGCTGTTCATCGATGATCACCAACCCGAGTTTCTGGATTTCAAACCCGGAGGAAACGAGCGCGTGCGTTCCAATGACGAGCAACGGTTTCACTTCCTCCAGCGATCGTGAACCGTGAGCCAGAGCGGCCCTCGTGCTGCCCGTTCGCAGCTCGACTCTCACGCCCAGAGATTCAAACCACCGCGAAAAATTCCTGTGATGCTGCTCTGCCAGAATTTCGGTCGGCGCCATTAGCGCGACGTTAAATCCACATTCCAGCGCCATGAGAGCGCTGCACGCTGCGACTGCCGTCTTGCCCGAACCTACATCGCCTTGCAGGAGGCGTCTCATCGGATGCTCGCCTCGAAGGTCGTGCCGGATTTCACGCAGCACATTCGCCTGTGAAGCGGTGAGCTTGAATCCAAGCACCTGCAGGAACGGCTTCATCAGACGATTATTGTCGCCGCCGCAGGGCAGTGCCTTTGAACGTGATTCAAACAATTTTCGACGTTGCTGCATGTGCACCTGGAGATCGACGAATTCGTCAAGCGCCAGTCGGCGCCGCGCGATTTCGATATCCTCGAACTCTTCCGGAAAGTGCAGCATGGTGACGGCGTTGGAACGGCCTGGCAGCGACGCGGCTTCTGTGCGGGCAAACCGCAAGCGCTCATCGAGCGCGTTCCACTCAGGAAAACTGCCGCCTGTCATGAGTTGATCGACACTTCGCCAGATGAGCCCGCGCAGCCAGCGTTGTGGCAGGCCTTCGGTGAGGGGATAAATCGGGGCGATGCGGTTCAGATGAACGAGGTTTTCTTCACCCGCTTCCACGAGCTCGGTTTCGGGGTGATCCACGATGCGCGGGCGGAGGGATTCCAGTTTGCCGAAGACAACAAACTCGCGGCCAACAGCAAAGTATTCCTCCATCCAGGGAAAAGCCTGCCACCAGCGGCAATGCAGCCGCGCGGTGCTGTCCTCGAGAACACATTCGAACATGGCGCGGGCGCCCTTCTTCCAGCGCTTGACTCCCGAAGCCACGACGATTCCGCGCACGCACGCGGGTTGGCCGGGTTGGAGTTCACGAATGGCGAGGAAGCGGCGGCGATCCTCGTAACGCCGGGGCTTGTGCAAAAGCAGATCCTCCACGGTGTGTATTCGCAACCGCTCCAGCAAGCGCGCGCGCTCTGCACCCACGCCCCACAATGACATGACCGGGCGCCGCAGCAGCGACTCAGCTTGGTTCGGCGCAGTCATCGAACGCACAATACAAACGCGCCGTTCGCCATTCAACGTTGGAGGTGGCAAGCCCGCGCCATTCCTGAACCTTCAAATCTCGAAGACAGTAAGCTCCGGCCTGCAGTTGAATCTCAAGGGGAGAGTGAACCATCCAATTCCTGGATTCACGTACAGCTTTGGTTCCACCCACGCCGCGTGACCCATCAACAGCGCTGGCAAGGCAACACCTGCTGCAGCGAGGAACTTTCGCCGGGAAAACTTCCGCCTCATTGCGGCAAGTGAATCATTTCCGAACGCGGGCTTCAAGCGCGTCGAAGAGGCCAGGAATCGTATCGAGGTGGGTCACCTTGCCGTTTGGGACAACGATGCCAAAGCCTTCGCCATACGCGGGGCCGTTCGCGACGCAGGCATCGGTAAGGCATTCATGAAGTTGTCGCGCCGCCGCGGCAATCACAGCTGCCTGGTCACCTTCCACTTCGTATTTCCATCCAATGATCTGGGTCTTCGGATACCAGTCACGCAGTTCCGAGATGATCTTGGGAGTGGGAACCAATTCGGCCATCAACGTGCCCTGGCGCGTGGATATTTTTCCACTTTTCAATTCCGACATTTCGCCATCAGGCAGTCGCAGCCAGATCTTTCCGAAACTGAAATCGCTGACGGCAGCAGTGTGAAAGATCGCTTCAGCCCCCGCGTCTGCCAAGGCGCGAAACCATTCGCGAAGGTCGGAAGTCGTGGCGAACGTTTCGATCCGGTTCGCCCGCCGCTCCCCGCCGTATGTGGCCTGTTCGCCAACAAGAAGAGTGACATCGTGTCCGCGCTCTGTCAGAAAACGCGCCAGTTCAATACCCAGCCGGCCTGTGGAAAAGTTGGTAAGACGGCGTACCTGGTCCATTTTTTCGTAGGTTGGACCAGCGGTGACGATGCAGTTCATATCAAATCAGAGAATCAAGCACGCGGGTTGCCAAGCTTTTTCCCCGGCCGCCTCGGCAGCACCGACCGTCGGAGCGCCGACTTGCGATCGCCTTAAGATCGCCAAGCAACCGGATCGCGTTCGAATTGAGAGCTATGTCCCATGCAAGCAAAGAGAACCTATACGACTGCAATTCGGCGCTCCGCTGACGCGGGAGGATCGCTGGAATGTTGATTTGATGAGCAGGTTGTCTCACAGTCCACCTTTCCTATGAGCAAAATTGTCGGCATTGACCTCGGCACCACCAATTCACTGGTGGCCCTCGTTGATTCCGGGATTCCCCTGGTGATTGCTGATTCAGAAGGCAACCGCCTCACCCCGTCCATCGTTCATTACTCAGCCAACAACTCGGCTCCGCTCGTTGGGCATCCCGCGAATCGACTGCGCCTCATTCGGCCTGACGAAACCGTTTACTCGGTGAAGCGCTTCATCGGCCGCCGCGGCTCGGATGTATCGGGCGAGGCATCGGTCACTTACCGGGTGAAGACCGAGGGAGGAGGCGCGGTGACAATCCCGATCCATGGGCGCGATTACACGCCCGAGGAGGTTTCTGCCGAAATTCTCAAAAAGCTTAGGAAGGATGCGGAGCATTATACGGGCGGAGCTGTCTCCCGTGCGGTAATCACCGTGCCCGCCTACTTCAACGACGCGCAACGCAATGCGACAAAACGGGCTGGCGAACTGGCAGGATTCGCGGTTGAACGGATCATCAACGAGCCGACAGCCGCGGCGCTTGCGTATGGCCTGAATCGGCTGCACGAAAAAGCGCGGATCGCAGTTTACGATCTTGGCGGAGGCACGTTCGACCTGTCGATACTTGAACTGACGGGCGGCGTCTTCCAGGTGCTCTCCACGAATGGCAACACGCGACTGGGTGGAGACGACATCGATCAACGCGTAATGGAATTCCTGGTCGAACAAATCGCGCCTCACATCCCAGACCTGAAGCCGTTCGCACCCGGCGCGGCGGCAACGCGATCGCTGCAGGACACACTTCCATCCGCGTCCGTGCTCACGCAGTTGTCCCGGATTCGCGAAGCGGCCGAGCAGGCCAAGATCCGGTTGTCAGCAGAAACCGAGGTGGAGATCACCCTTCCCTTCCTTACCCCTGATTACAGCTTCGGCTGCACGCTTGCACGGGCCCAACTGGAACGACTGGCGCGCGACGTTATCCTGCGGACACGCGAGCATTGCTTGCGTTCCCTCGCTGACGCGAAACTGGAGCCGCGCGAACTCGATCAGGTGATTCTCGTCGGGGGCCAGACGCGCATGCCGCTCGTTCGCCAGCTCGTCAGCGAATGGTTCGAATGCGCGGACTTTGAGGAAACCCGCGGGGGCATCCGCATCGGGGAGGATTTTCATCGCGGTTCGGGCCCGCAGCTAAACACATCGCAGAACCCCGATGAAGCTGTTGCGCTGGGCGCTGCGATTCAGGCCGAGATTCTGTCTGGCGGATTCCAAAATCTGCTCCTGCTTGACGTGACGCCGCTTTCACTGGGGATCGAAACCTTTGGCGGCTTGATGAACGTGATCATTCCGCGCAACTCGACCATTCCCCTGAAGGCAGGCGAGATGTTCACCACCGCAATGGATAATCAGGCCAGCATGCTCATTCACGTGTTGCAGGGTGAACGCGAGCGCGCGCGCGACAATTGGAGCCTCGGCAAATTCACGCTGGAGTTCGAACGCGCGCCGCGGGGCGCCGCCAGGGTGGGCGTGCAGTTCGAAATTGATGCCAATGGCATCCTGCACGTCCTCGCGCGCGACACGCGGACAGGCAACGAAAAGATCGTGGAAATGAAGTCAGCGGTGGATGTGGATGACTCGGCCGTTCAGCAGATGGTTGAAGAATCGGTGGAACACGCCTTCGAAGACCTCGCTGCACGGCGGTGGATTGAGGCGAAACTCAAGGCAGCCGAACTGGTGAACGCGACACGCAAGGCGCTGGATGAGTGCTCCAGTGAGCTGGATGCGGGTTATCGCGCTGAACTGGAGCAGGCTTTGGCCGTTGTTGAAAGCTCGATCAAATCGGAATCGCAGAAAAGCGGGAGCGGCGATGTCGCCCAGCTGAAGGCCGCGTGCGCACAGCTCGACGAGACGTCGAAACCTCTTGCGGAACTCCTGATGGACCGCGCGGTGGAAACGATGTTGAAAAAGCGCGGGCTCCTGCCGTAGGCGCGCTCCGACGGGTGCAACCTTTCCCGCCGAACACACGCGGCACTTCTGCAGCGAATCGCGCTGCCCTGCTTGTAGCGGTTCAGCCTTGGGGCGCGGCGTCAACGGGCAGCGAAATGCGGATGATCCCGGACTGTCCGCTCTTCGGCGCGACGATTTCCAGTTTGCCGTGATGGGTTTCTATGATCTTGCGGCTGACGGTGAGGCCGAGCCCCAGCCCGACATTGCGGGTGGTGAAGAAGGGTGACGGTGCATTCTGCGCCGCCTCGGAAGTGAAACCCGTCCCGTTGTCCTGGACCTGGATTTCCAGCGCGGGCCGGCCGTTTCCGTTTGCGTGTTCATGCAGGCTGACGCCAATTTTTGCATTCGATGGGTTGGCCTGCAGCGCGTTGATGATCACTTCGGTCAATGCGTGCTTCAACGCAGCGCGGTCGCCCGTTACAACAAACGGCTTGTCCTCGTCCTTGTATTGGAACTCAGCCGACTTGACGGGCTGATGCTTCCGCGCTTCCTGGTAGGCTTCCTCGATCAACGGCGTCACCGGGAATGCCTCCTGTGCGAGAACGGAATCGCGCGCCAGAAAACGCATTTGATTGATCAGGCGCGTGACGCGCTTGACGCCATCCGCCAGCGCTGCATCCAGCGAGGCCCGGAATTCAGGATCCTTGTATTTGTCGGCGAGCAATTGCTGATGGGTCGAAAGCGGCACCATCGCATTGCCAATCTCGTGTGCCAGGCGATCGGCCATGGTGCGGACGAGGCGCAGATTCGCGGTCTCGAGTTCCAGCCGCCGGAACTGTTCGCTCTGGGTGAGGTCCTCGACCATCAATAACGCCGATGCGGGTTGCGTTCCGGTCTGGCGCTGGAAGGGAACGATCGAGACGTTGTACACCGCGCCTGGAACCCCTTCGGGCTGGAACTTGAATGGCGGGATTGCAGTCCCGGTTTTCAGCACCTGATAAACTTTGGCGCCAATGGACTGCGGGAGGTCGCTGAATTCCAATTCGCCCGTTCGCCGATTGGAAACCGTGAAGAACCTGCGGGCCGTCTTGTTGGAGTGCAGCACGGCGAGATCGCGATTCACGACCACGCACGCATTGTTCAACTCGCGGAGAATGCCCGCCATCATTTCGTGGTTCGATCCCAGTTGATCATGCAGCCAGATGTTTTTGACTGCGAGCCCGACCTGCTCCAGCAGATGGAAGATCAATTCCAGTTCACCGTTTGCCAGCGGTTCGCCCGTGATATGGCCGTCGAACACAGCCACTCCGACCACGGTTTCGCGGTCGAGAATCGGCACGGCAACCTGTGTTCCGAGCAATTCAAATTCTTTTTGAGTTTCCGCGTCCCGGCGCGCTTCTTCGCTGTGGCGTCGCAGGATTCGCCCGAGGCGCGACACCTGTCCGCCAATCCCGTTTTCGAACGAGAGTTCGAAGTGCTCGAGCAGTCCCGGCGCAACGCCGATGGCGCACGCGGCGCGGAGGCGCCGGCCTTGTTCGAGCGGGAGCCGCTCACCCATCCATTGGACGGGTTGATGCAGAAACACCGCGGCGCGGTTGATGCCGATCAACTCGCGCAGCAACAGCAGGAACTGCTTGAGCATTGCATCGGCGTCAAGCGAATGGGTGAGGATGGCTGAGAACCCGCGCAAGGCGCCGAGGCTTTGATAGCTGGCCTGTGCGGCGGCACCGGAAAGCTGCGCCGGCTCCGGCGGCTTGGCGACCTCGTGGGGATGCTTTTCCGTGTGGGGAGCTTCCGCGGCAGCGGGGACAGTCCAGAGGCGCTCCAGCATGGCGGTGAACATGCGCATTCGCACAGGCTTGGCAAACACGTGAGTGGCGCCCTTGAGATACGCCTCCTCCTCCCACTCCGCCTGCTTTGAACCTGTAAAAAGAATGATCGGGCACCGCGGCGCGCGGCGGCGCAGCTTCTCAAGAATCCAAATCTCCTGCACGCCCGCAAGTTCCACATCGACGATGCAGGCGTTGGCAAGGCCGTGCGCGAGCAGCGGCTCCGCTTCTTCAACACCGGCGCGGTGGACAATACGATACTGTTCAGGGCTGAGACCCGCACGAAGGGTCTCGGCCAGCTCCGGATGCGGAGCCAGGACAAGGAGGGTTTTCATTTCGAGAGTGGGCTCACCAAGGTATAGAAAAATTGCGATCGCGATTGCTTCCGTCCGACCAGGTCGGTCCCCGTTGAAGTGACAATCGCTTCACGCCTGACGATCCTCTGTCTACCCCGGGTGTCATGCGAAACGAAGTAAGCCTTTCCTGCTGCGGTCACTGTCATTAGATAATCCATACGGAAGTCACCGGGTCAATTCATTCTTGTCCACAAGCATAGAAACAACGCGGGCCCATTCAATGTCATCGAATACCGAATTTTTAAATCAGGAGGATTACGTACAGAATTGCCGGGGGGAAACTATTTCGCGGGAAAAATGAAGTGTTCCAGAAAGCGCGCTGCGTTCGCGGCGTTTCAGTGGACGACCTGCGAAGGCGCAGAAGGGCGGGTTTAATTGGGGTGAACAGCAGCCTGTCTGCGCGTCAGGCGCAGTGCCGTGGGCGGATTCCGACGGATGAAGCTTGCACGCGTTCCCGCCCATTGCGGCTGGGCCGTGCAGACACAGCCGCGCTGCTCAGAAGGCATTCCGCTCCCGCACGCTGAGGCGCCGGAACGGCAAGGTCGGGGCACCTTACGGCAGGTCCGTGTGCCCCATCAGGTAACGATCACACTCGCGCGCGGCGCCGCGACCCTCATTGAAGGCCCAGACCACGAGGCTTTGTCCGCGGCGGCAATCTCCCGCAGCAAACACGCCCTTGATGTTCGTGTGATACTTCTCGAATTCCGCCTTCACATTTGAACGCGGATCGCGTTCGACGTTCAACGCATCAAGCAACGGCTGCTCCGGCCCGAGGAATCCCATCGCCAGCAACACGAGCTGCGCAGGAAGCACTTTCTCCGTCCCGGGAACGTGCCTCGACATAAACTGGCCCTTGTCGTTGCGTTCCCACGCAACTTCGACCGTATGGACCGCCTTGACGTGCCCGTTCGCATCACCTTCGAACTTCGTCGCGGTGGTAAGATAAACGCGGGGGTCGGCGCCAAACTTGTCGGCAGCTTCCTCCTGCCCGTAGTCCATGCGGTACACCTTTGGCCATTCCGGCCACGGATTGTCCTTCGCCCGATCAAGCGGCGGCTTGGGCAGAATTTCCACCTGCACGAGGCTCTTGCAGCCATGGCGTATCGAGGTTCCGACGCAATCCGTTCCCGTGTCGCCGCCGCCAATGACGACGACGTCCTTGCCTTCCGCGGAGATGAACCCGCCGTTTTTGTGCTGATTCAGCACGGCGCGGGTATTCTCCGTCAGGAATTCCATCGCGAAATGAATGCCCTTCAACGGCCGGCCTTCGATCGGCAGGTCACGCGGCTTGGTCGCGCCCGTGCAGAGCACGACGGCGTCAAAATCCTTGAGCAACTGTTCCGCTGGCAGGTTCTTGCCCACCTCCGTGTTGCAGACGAACTGGATGCCTTCCTTCTCAAGCACCTTCAGCCGGCGCATCACGACTTCGTTCTTGTCGAGCTTCATGTTGGGAATGCCATACATGAGCAGGCCTCCAGGCCGATCGGCGCGCTCGAACACGGTCACGAGATGACCGGCCTTGTTCAACTGGGCGGCGGCAGAAATGCCTGCAGGCCCGGATCCCACAACGGCGACCTTCTTTCCAGTGCGCTTCTTGGGCGGCTCGGGAACGACCCATCCATTCTCCCAGCCGTGGTCAATGATCGCGCATTCAATGTTCTTGATCGTGACGGGCGGGTTGTTCATGCCCAGCACGCATGAGCCTTCGCAGGGCGCCGGACAGACCCGGCCTGTGAAGTCGGGGAAATTATTGGTTTTATGAAGCCGGTCGAGGGCTTCGCGCCAGAGACCGCGATAAACGAGGTCGTTCCATTCGGGAATGAGGTTGTGAATCGGGCAGCCGCTGGCCATTCCGTTGAGGAGCTGTCCCGTATGGCAGAAGGGAATTCCGCAATCCATGCAGCGCGCGCCCTGCTTGCGCAGGTCCTCTTCCGGCATGTGAAAGTGAAACTCGTTCCAGTCAGCAATGCGCTCTGCGGCCGAACGATCCTTCGGCAGCTGGCGCAGGTAATCAAGAAATCCAGTGGGTTTACCCATGAGTAGTTGTCAGGTCTGGAGGCGAAACGCCGGAATGCGCCGCGCACAATCAGCGGCCGCAATTTCAACCATTCGCGTCTTCCAGTTCATTGTTCAGGTTACAGTTCTAGAGAGTTCCGGCTTCAGCCGATGAGTGCGCCAGGCGCTACCCGTTTTGAAGTGTGTTGCATCAGCAGGCTGCTCACCCACCGCCAACACGCGCCACGTCCCGCACGTTTTCCTCGAAGGCGGCCATGATCGCGTCGTCGCCGCTGAGACCCTGCTGCTCCACTCGCTTCAACGCTTCCAGCACGCGGGCGTAATCCTTCGGCAACACCTTCACAAACTTCGGCACGTGCGCCTTCCAATCTGCCAATATCTTTGCCGCTCGCTCGCTTCGCGTGTAGGTGTGATGCCGCTGGATCAATTTCCAAACCGCTTCGGTTTCGTCCGTGTCGACCAGCGGCCCGAGTCCCACGAGTTCCATGTTGCAGTGATTCGCAAAATCGCCCGCTTCATCCAGGACGTAAGCAACACCACCCGACATGCCCGCGGCAAAATTCCGGCCCGTCCTGCCGAGCACAACAACGCGTCCGCCAGTCATGTATTCGCAACCGTGATCTCCCACGGCTTCGACAACCGCGTTGACCCCCGAGTTCCGCACACCAAACCGTTCACCCGCCATGCCGCGCACGAAAATCTCCCCGCTTGTCGCGCCATACAAGGCGACGTTGCCGATGATGATATTATCCTCAGCTGCGAAAGTGGAGCCCTTCGGCGGATACACAACGAGTTTGCCGCCGCTCAAGCCTTTGCCGAAATAATCGTTCGCATCGCCCTCGAGCTCGAGAGTCATGCCCTTCGGGATAAACGCGCCAAAACTCTGCCCCGCGCTGCCGTTGAACTTCAACTGCACGGTATCCTCCGGAAGCCCGGCGGGCCCGTGCTGCTTCGTGATCTCACTGCCCGTGATTGTGCCAACGACGCGGTTGACGTTGATAATCGGCAACTCAGCCTTGACGGATTCGCCGCGTTCAATGGCAGGGCGGCAGATGTCCAGCAGATGCGTGACATCGAGCGATTTCTCAAGCCCATGATCCTGTGCGATCTGGCGGAAACGCCCGACCTCAGGTCCGACCTGCGGCTGATGCAACACCGGCGTGAGATCCACACCGCGCGCCTTCCAATGATCAATTGCTTTCCATGGCGCCAGGCGATCCGTCCGACCGACCATTTCTTCGATCGTTCGGAAACCCAGCTTCGCCATGATCTCGCGCAATTCCTCGGCAATGAAGCGCATGAAATTCACCACATGCGCGGGATCGCCGCTGAATCGTTCGCGCAATCGCGGATCCTGCGTGGCGACGCCTACAGGGCAGGTGTTCAGGTGGCACACGCGCATCATGATGCAACCGAGCACCACGAGGGGAGCCGTTGCGAAACCAAATTCCTCCGCGCCCAGCAACGCCGCGACCGCGACGTCACGCCCCGTTTTGAGCTGTCCGTCAGTCTCCACATAAATGCGGCTGCGCAGATTGTTCAGCACCAGCGTTTGATGCGTCTCTGCCAGGCCGAGTTCCCAGGGACCGCCCGCATGTTTGATCGATGACAACGGCGACGCGCCGGTTCCGCCGTCATGCCCGCTGATCAACACAACGTCTGCATGCGCCTTGGCGACGCCGGCAGCGACCGTTCCCACGCCCACTTCGGCCACGAGCTTCACGCTGATCCGCGCGTCGCGGTTGGAATTTTTCAAGTCGTGGATCAACTCCGCGAGATCTTCGATGGAATAAATATCGTGATGCGGCGGCGGCGAGATCAAGCCCACGCCCGCGGTGGTGCCGCGGGTTTTCGCAATTTCCGGGAAAACCTTCTTGCCCGGGAGTTCGCCGCCCTCGCCAGGCTTGGCACCCTGCGCCATTTTGATCTGCAATTCCCGCGCGTTGACAAGGTAATGGCTGGTGACGCCGAATCGCCCGGAAGCGACCTGCTTGATGGCCGAGTTCTTTGAATCACCCAGTTCGTTTGTCCAGCTGTAGCGGGCCGGATCCTCACCGCCTTCGCCGGTGTTGGACTTGCCGCCGAGTCGGTTCATCGCGATGGCGAGCGCCTCGTGCGCCTCCTTGCTGATGGAACCGTAACTCATCGCGCCCGTCTTGAAGCGCTTCACAATGGATTCCACCGATTCCACTTCATCGATTGGCAGCGGGTTCTCCGCCCATTTGAAGTCAAGCAAACCGCGCAGCGTGCAGAGATTCTTCGCCTGATTATTCACCAGTTCCGAATACTCGCGGAAGATCTTGTAACTGTTCAGCCGGCAGCCGATCTGCAGCTTGTGAATGGTCTGCGGATTGAACAGGTGATATTCCCCGTTGTCGCGCCATTGATATTGCCCCCCCGCGTCGAGCTCGCCATTCACATCGCGATCCGGGAACGCATGATGATGCCGCGCGAGCGCCTCCTCGGCGATGACGTCAAGGCCGACTCCCTGGATGCGCGAGGCAGTCCATGTAAAATATTTGTCGATGACATCACTGTTCAGCCCGACCGCTTCAAAGATCTGTGCGCCGCGGTAGCTCTGGATGGTGGAGATGCCCATCTTCGCCATCGTCTTGACCACGCCCTTGATGGTCGCCTTGATGTATTTTTTCACCGCCTTGTGATGGTCGGTGTTCACCAGCAGGCCTTCGCCAATCATGTCGTCGATCGTGTCGTAGGCGAGGTAAGGATTAATGGCACTGCAGCCATATCCAATCAGCAGCGCAAAGTGATGGACCTCACGGGGTTCACCCGATTCCAGGACGATGCCGACGCGCGAGCGGGTGCCTTTGCGGATGAGATGATGATGCAGGCTCGCAACGGCCAATAGCGCAGGAACGGGAGCCATCTCGCGCGAAATCCCGCGATCAGAAAGGATCAGGATCGTTGCGCCATCTGCAATCGCACGGTCCGCCGCGGCAAATACCTCGTCGAGGGCTGCTTCGAGGCCCTTGGCTTTGTCGCCCGCCTTAAACAGGATTGAAAGCGTCTGCGCCTTGAAGCCCTTGCGCTGAACGTGCCGAAGCTTCTCCAGCTCGGCGTTCGTCAACAGCGGATGCTCGAGCTTGATCAACGCGCAGCTTTCAGGCGTCGGATTCAAGAGACCTCCGCGGGCACCCACCATCGTCTCCGTCGATGTGATGATTTCTTCGCGAATCGGATCAATTGGCGGATTTGTGACCTGCGCAAACAACTGCTTGAAATAGTTGTAGAGCAGCTGCGGCTTGTTCGACAGCACGGCAAGCGGCGTGTCGGTTCCCATGGAACCCAGCGGCTGCACGCCATCGTTCGCCATCGGCCCAACAATGAATCGCAGATCCTCAAACGTGTAACCGAAGGCGAGCTGGCGTTGAACAATCTTGCGATGTTCCGGCTCGGTTCCCAGCGTGGGCTCGGGAAGCTGTTCCAGCAGCACGTGATGTTCATCCAGCCACTGCTGATACGGATGCTCACTCGCGTACTTCTTCTTCAACTCCTCGTCAGCCACGATGCGGCCTTCAATCGTGTCGACCAGAAACATGCGGCCCGGCTGCAGGCGGCCCTTGATCGCGATACGTTCGGGTTCGATCGGGAGCACTCCCGCTTCCGACGCCATGATGACCAGGTCATCCTTAGTCACGTAATAACGGGAGGGCCGCAATCCATTTCGATCGAGACATGCACCGATGCGAAAACCGTCTGTGAAAGCCACTGACGCGGGGCCGTCCCAGGGTTCCATAAGGCACGAATGAAACTCGTAGAACGCGCGACGCTGTGGATCCATGCTCTCGTGATTTTCCCACGGCTCGGGAATCATCATCATCATGGCATGCGGCAACTCGCGGCCGGCCATCACCAGCAATTCCACCGCGTTGTCGAACATGGCGGAGTCGCTGCCATCCGTGTTCACCACAGGCAGGACCTTCTTGATGTCGGCGCCGAACAGTTCCGATTTGAAATTGGACTGGGCCGCGTGCATCCAGTTGATGTTGCCGCGGAGTGTGTTGATTTCGCCGTTGTGCGCAATGAAGCGGTACGGGTGCGAACGGTCCCAACTCGGAAACGTGTTCGTGGAAAAACGGGAATGCACGAGCGCGAGCGCCGTTGTCATTTCCGAATTGCGAAGATCGGGATAATATTCAGCGACCTGCGCGGGCATCAGCATGCCCTTGTAAACAACGGTGCGGCTCGACAGGCTGGACACATAGAACCATTTTCCTCCCGGGACCTTCCCGCTGTAACGAATCCGCTGTTCGGCAACCTTCCGGATCACATACAACTTCCGCTCGAAAGCCAGATCATCCTTTAACGCGGGATTGCGTCCCACAAAGACCTGCATCATGTGCGGCTCTGAAGCCTTGGCGGTATTGCCGAGTGATGCGTTGTCCGTTGGAATATCCCGCCATCCAAGCAGCAGCTGGCCTTCTTCCCCGATAATCCTCGACACTTCGTTCTTGACACCATCCCTATCGGCAAGTGTGGGCGGCATGAACAACATGCCCACGCCGTATTGTCCAAATGGGGGAAGTTTGAAGCCTAGCTTCTCCGTCTCAGACGCCAGAAATTCATGCGGAACCTGCATCAGGATTCCCGCGCCGTCACCCGTGTTGACTTCGCATCCGCACGCGCCGCGATGATCAAGATTTACGAGGATTTGCAGGGCATCGGTGACCAGCTGATGCGACTTGCGGCCCTTCATGTTGACAACGAACCCGACGCCGCATGCATCGTGCTCAAACTGCGGGTCGTACAGGCCCTGTTTCTCCGGCGGACCGAGTAAAACCGGTTCGATCTTCTGCTGACCCGTTATGTTCCTGCTCATCGTCGTAGGTTCAATGCTTCTGGCTCAAAAAATGAGTAAAATTTTTATAGTTTTGGCGCAAATAGAACAACTGCGCAACAGTTCATTTCGGAAATTTATTCACCGAAACTGCCGGCCTGACTTTTGCAACGCTCCTAATGCTAAGCGCGTCCCCAATGCTGCCGGATTTGCCTCATGCCACACCGTCCACTAGCATCCGTTCCATGTCGAACGACGCAAATCGAAGCGTGGGATGGCTCTCGCTGGGCCTTGCCTTGCTGACGCTCGCCGTGTACGCGCAGGTCGCCACGTTCGACTTCGTCAACTTCGACGACCCCGACTACGTCTACTCCAATCCCGTGGTGCGTCAGGGACTCACCTGGCACGGCGTGGTGTGGGCCTTTGGAGATTTCCAAATCGCCAACTGGCATCCTTTGACGTGGTTGTCGCACATGCTGGATTGCGAATTATTTGGAGTCCGCCCCGGATGGCATCACATGGTGAATGTGCTCATCCACAGCGCAAATGCTTCCTTGCTGTTTGTCCTGCTCGTTCGGATGACTGGCGCTGTGTGGCGCAGCCTGTTTGTGGCTGCGTTGTTCGCGTTGCATCCGACTCACGTTGAATCGGTCGCCTGGATTTCCGAACGCAAGGACGTGCTGAGCACTTTTTTCGGTTTTCTATCGATCCTCGCGTACACCCGCTGGGTTCGGGACCCGCGACGCCGGGTTCAACCCTGGGCAGCGCTCGGCTGGTTTGTCCTCAGCCTGCTTGCCAAACCGATGCTGGTGACGATGCCGTTTCTTCTCCTGCTTTTCGATGTCTGGCCGCTGCAACGAGTCGAGAACACGGGGTGGCGAACTTTCTTTTCCCGATGTTTTTGGAAGCTTGCCCTGGAAAAAATCCCATGGTTTGGGCTGACGTTTGCCATGAGCGTGGTCACGTTCCTGGCACAGAAATCAGCGGGGGCGGTGATGCGAACGGAATCGCTGCCCGTCACGATGCGCCTCGCCAATGTCTTCACGGCCTACGGCGCTTACTTGAAAAAACTGTTCTGGCCGCAGGATCTGGCGCTGTTCTATCCCCTGCCAAAAGTCTGGTTGATCCAGCCGTTTCTAATCGGGGCGGCGGCCGTATTGGCCCTCTCGGTGCTGGCGGTGCTCTGGGCAAGGCGGCGTCCTCACTTCACGTTCGGCTGGTTATGGTATCTGGGAACTCTCGTCCCCGTGATCGGATTGGTGCAGGTCGGCGCACAGTCCATGGCCGATCGTTACACATATATTCCGTCCATCGGCATCTTCATCGCGGTTGCATGGCTTGCACACGAATTATTTCAGCGTTTTCAACTTCGAAACAGCACGAGCTTTTACGCGGGGGCAACGCTCGTGCTTGCCTGCGCGTGGCTGACGCGGATTCAGCTTAGTTATTGGCAGAACAGCGTGGCGATCTTCAGCCACGCGCTTGCGGTGACCCGTGACAACCCGATCGCAGCAAACAACCTTGCTGCGGCTTACGCTGATCGCAATCGGCTGGAGGACGCGTTGAAACTCTTCCGCCTCGCTATTGAAATCAACGACGTGAACCCGCTCTTCCGCGCAAACATTGGTGATCTGTTATCGAGAATGGGCCGGCATGAGGAGGCGCTGGAAAATCTCAATCTGGCCGTGACCCTCGACCCAACGAGCGGGATTTTCCAGAATCTGCACGGCCGCGCGCTGATGCACAGCGGCAATACCAACGCGGCCCTGCAGGCGTTCCGCCGGGCCATTGAATTAAAGCCGGATAACCCCGACGGCTATAACAATCTCGGCGGAGCGCTAACGGCGTTGGGCGAAGTGGACGAGGCGATGACCAATCTTCAACGCGCCCTGAAGATCGACAGCACCTATCTCGAAGCCTACAACAATCTGGGCGCCGCCCTGGTCCGCAAACAACGGTATGCCGACGCACTCGTCCAATATCAAAAGGCGCTAAGCTTTCATGCGACGAACGCCGTCACGCTGTTCAATGCCGGCGTGGCTTTGGAACGATTGGGACGCTTCCCAGAGGCCACATCTTACTTTCAACGCGCGGTGCAGGTGGATCCGAAGCACGTGGATGCGCGGTTTAATCTCGCGAGGCGGTTGTTCGTGCAGGGCAATCCGCAGGCGGCGGCTATGCACTTTGAAGAAGTGATCCGCCGAAAACCGGAGCACGGACAGGCGCGGCTTTTCCTGGGATTGGCGCAATTCGAAACAGGTAATGAAGAGAACGCGGTCACGAATTTGAAAGCGGCAGTCAATGTCGCGCCGAACTCAGTCGAAGCGTTGAATGGGCTCGCATGGGCGCTTGCGACAGCAAGCAACGAAACGGTTCGTGACGGTGCAACAGCAGTGGACCTGGCAACACGAGCCGCCGAACTGACTCAGCACCAGCGCGCCCCAGTGCTTCACACGCTCGCCGCTGCACACGCAGCAGCGGGCGCTTTCCAGGAAGCCATTCGGGTTGCCTCCCAGGCCGAAGCCCTGGCCACGGCACAAGGCCAGGCAGATCTCGCGACGCGCGTGCAGGAAGCGTCGTCGCTCTATCGTCAGCAACGGCCTCTCACTCGAAATGCAGAAAATTGACGCACACCATGAAACGTCTTGAGTCATCGAAACCTTGTTCCACAATGACAGCGTGTTGAGGGTTGATCGGATTATTTTGAGCGGGCTCATTCTTCTGGCTGGGTGCACCACCATGCCTGAACCCGACGATTCCACGACCGCGTTTTTTCCAGAGGAAGTGCGCGAGTCGCAGACGCTCGCTCCGCCGCCACAGGATCCTCCAGTCAGAATGCAACCGCCGAAATCCCAGCCGCCGCGTTGGATCCCCCTGAACCAGTGGGCTGCCGAAAAACAATTGGGCCCCCTCTCCGGTTCGCCTTCGAACTGGAATCCTGTGTTCTGGCTGGACACAACCCTGGGCCAGTTTGAAATTCGCACGCGAAGCCAGGTGGCGAAATGGGACGGGGCTGAATTCCGGCTCGGTTTCGATGTCCGCTTTGAGAACTTCCAACCCGTCATCCACGAACTCGATCTTCAAAAAAATTTCGAACCCCTGCTGCAGCCCGCCCCACTTCCGCCTGCCGGAACCCGCATTGTTGTGATTGATGCCGGCCATGGAGGTGGCAACGGCGGCACCCGCAGCGTCGTTACTGGGTTCAATGAAAAGGATTACACGCTGGACTGGGCCTTGCGCCTTGAACCGCTGTTGCGCGCAAACCAATGGCAGGTTTACCTGACGCGGACGAACGACATGGACCTCCCGCTCTCAGCGCGCGTGGCGTTCGCCGATCAATGCCGTGCGGACTTGTTCGTCAGCCTGCATTTCAACGCCGCGCCTTCCGGAGGCAAACAGGCTGGCCTTGAAACATTTTGCCTGACACCCACGGGAATGCGGTCAACGCTGACGCGCGAATACGAGGATGATCCCGCCGCTGTGTTTCCGAACAACCGTTTTGATGCGGATAATTTGCGATACGCGATGTTGCTCCATCGCGCCTTGCTGAAGGAATGTGGATTCGTCGATCGCGGTGTTCGGCGGGCGCGCTTCCTCGGCGTGTTGCGCGGACAAAATCGTCCCGCCGTTTTGCTCGAGGCAGGTTACTTGTCGAATCCAGCCGAAGCCTCCCGCATTCATACACCGGAATTTCGTCAGCGCCTTGCCGAGGCGGTTGCCCGCGCCCTGATGTGAACCGCAAAGCGAACATCCTCGTGACAGGCGGCGCGGGATTTATTGGGTCGCACCTGGTCGAACGCCTGTTGAACAGCGGACGCTCAGTCACCGTCGTTGACGATCTGTCGACGGGAAACCTCGCCAACCTGCAACCAGTCGCCACCCACCCTGATTTGCGCGTGGTCGAATCCCGGATATCCACGTGTTCGCATCTCGATGAATTCGTTGCGGCAGCGGACTCGATTTTCCACCTGGCCGCAACGGTCGGCGTTGAACTGGTCGTGCGTTCGGCGTTGCATGTTTTGCAATCGAGTTTCAGGGAAACGGAGGTTCTGTTTCAGGCGGCAGCCGCCCACAAAACCCAGATCCTGCTGACTTCAACGTCGGAGGTGTATGGGAAGAGCAACAAGCCTGATTTCAGCGAGGCAGACGACCTCATCATTGGGCCGCCCGACTGTGCGCGCTGGAGTTACGCATGCTCGAAGCTCATGGATGAATTTCTCGCGCTCGCGTATTCGCGCGAAATCGGACTGCCCGTGACAATCGCGCGGCTTTTCAACACGGTGGGCCCACGCCAGACGGGACGGTTCGGTATGGTGTTGCCACGCTTCATCGAAGCCGCACGAAAAGGCGAGCCGTTGCGAGTGTTTGGCGATGGCTCACAGACGCGCTGTTTCTGCCATGTCAGTGATGTGGTCGACGCCCTCGTGAAACTCCAGGAAACGCCTGCTGCACGAGGCGAGGTGTTCAACGTGGGAAGCACCGAGGAGGTTTCCATCCTTGAACTCGCGCACCTCGTGATCGACGTCCTGGGTTCGTCCTCTTCCGTCGAACTTGTCCCCTATGATACCGCGTATGCGCCAGGCTTCGCTGATATGCTTCGTCGAAAGCCAACCACAGACAAACTGGCGCGGGTGACTAGGACGCGTCCAACGACTTCTCTCGCCGAGATCATTCGACTCACGAACGCTGCGCTGCAATAGAGGCTCACGCGTCCCGCCGCTTAGCATGTGACTGATGCAAGCGTCAGCGATTTCGAAGAACCCGCCGAGCATGCTGAACCCGCGGTCCTGATTTGGGTACGCAGAAAGGGCGCCCGAAGGCGCCCTTGTGAAATATTCTAAAGACTCAGCTTCGATGCTTAAGGCATGAAGTTGAACACTGGACCGGTCACCGTGTTGGTGGACTGGAGCAGGGCAGCGCGGAGGCCGCTCACCGTTACCTGCTGAACGGAACCGTCAGACAGACCGATGTTACCAGCTTTCTGGTGCAGGTCGTTCTGGGTCCATGCCCAGCCAGTGTTACCACCAGCGGTTGAGGTGGCAGCATAACCAGTGGCTGTGACGGAACCGAAGCGAGCCGTTGCAGCACCGTTGTTTGCACTGCCGGAACCAATGTTGCAGTCGCCAGTCAGGATGATCTGCGGATCGGTTTCGAGAGCGTCGCCGACGATGAAGTAGCTGATCTTGGTGACCGAGTTCGGAGCCGGGTTCAGCGCGCCAAGGAGGTCGAGGTTGCCGAAGTTCGTGGCTGCATTGTTATGAATATTGTCCGAAGGGCAAACCAGGACCTTAGCCGTGGAGAGTTCGTTTGACATCGATTGGAAAACACGGCCGGGCTGATAACCCGCGGTCGGAGCGGTGATGCCGCCGGTTCCATTCGAACGGCCGACATATTCCTGCGCGCCGCCAGATGCGGTACCCACTGACATCGGATAGCGATCGTTGTTGTCGCCGGACCAGACGCGGAAAGCAAGGCCGACTTGTTTGAGGCTGTTCACGCAGCTAATGCGTTGCGCCTTGGCTTTGGCTTTGGCCAGTGCGGGGAGCAACATGGCCGCCAGAATCGCGATGATCGCGATAACGACGAGCAGCTCAATCAGGGTGAACGCTCGAATTTTGTTGGTGAATCGTTTCATATCTTCGTTTGGTTATCGTTGTTTGGTGGTCAAACAGTCCGCGAACTCTAGGGAATCCACTTTCACTGTCAACCCGTATCTAACTCTCCTTTAGCAATGCCGGTACCACCAGCGATTTAATTGGCTTTTCTGCGGTTTTATCACGCAATTTGACCCCAACGCGCGCAAATTTCACGCGTCGCGCGTGAGAATCACGCCTATGGGTCCTATGGGTCCTATGGGTCCTATGGGTCCTATGGGTCCTATGGGTCCTATAGGACCCATAGGACCTGGAAACTTTGCCTCTTTGCTCTCACCCCTTTGCTTCGTTAGCTTCGCGCCATGGCATTCGACTCCTTTCGCGCGTGGGTGAACCACCTTGACGCCGTTGGCGAACTCAAGCGCATTTCGCAACCTGTCGCGACGGAACTGGAAATCACTGAAATCGCGGATCGCGCAATGAAATCGCCCAACGGTGGAAAGGCGCTGCTCTTTGAGAAGCCGACCATCAACGGAAAACCCAGCCCCTTCCCAGTCGCCATCAACACCTTCGGATCGCACCGACGCATGGCGTTGAGCATGGGCGCCGACAGCGTTGAGATTGTCGCAGCGGAATTGGAATCGCTGATGAAAGCCAAACCGCCCACATCTTTTCGCGAAACCCTCAAGCTGCTTTCCACAGCAATGGATCTTCGCCATGCGAAGCCGAAGATCGTCAAGGACGGCCCGTGCAAGGAAGTCATTCATAGGTTTAACGAACCCATTTCTGCACCCAGCGCGAAATCCCCGCCCGTCGCCAGCGCCGTTCACCAGCCGGGCCCTGTCGTTTTGCCCCCTACCTCCCCTGCTCCGCCCACGCTGCTCAATCTGCCGATTCTTAAATGCTGGCCGCTCGACGGAGGACGCTTCGTCACGTTGCCGTGCGTTGTGACCCGCGATCCTGACACGGGCGAACGGAACGTCGGCATGTATCGCATCCAGGTATACGACGAACAAACCACGGGGATGCATTGGCAGCTGCAGAAGGTTGCCGCACGGCACGGCCGCCGCTATTACGAGACAGGACAGCGGATGCCTGTCAGCATATTTCTTGGCGGTGATCCCATGTTTCCGTTCTGCGCCACTGCGCCGCTTCCCGATGGCCTGGATGAATTTCTCCTGGCGGGTTACCTGCGTAAGAAGTCAGTCGAACTGGTTAAATGCGAAACAAACGACCTCGAGGTGCCTGCCAATTGCGATTTTGTCATCGAAGGTTACATCGATCCAACGGAACCGCTGCGGGACGAAGGGCCTTTCGGCGATCACACTGGATTCTACACGTTGCTCGAACCGTACCCGGTGTTTCATGTCACCGCGATCACCCATCGGAAGGATGCAGTTTATCCAGCAACCATCGTCGGAGTGCCACCCATGGAGGATTTCTATATGGGCGGGGCGTCCGTGAAATTGTTCCTGCCGATTTTCCGGATGAACTTCCCGGAGATCATCGACATCGCGCTTCCCGCTGAAGGCGTTTTTCACAACCTCGTTTTCGTCAGCATCCGCAAAACCTACCCGATGCAGGCGTACAAGATCATGCACGGGCTTTGGGGCATGGGGCAGATGATGTTCACGAAATACATCATCATCGTGGACGACGACGTAAACGTGCACGACACAAGCGCGGTCCTGTTTCGTCTGTGCGCCAATACGGACCCGCAGCGTGACAGCATCTTCACAAAGGGCCCGGCTGATGTGCTCGATCATGCGACCAGTGAAATCGCAGTGGGCAGCAAGTTGGGAATCGATGCGACACGGAAGCTGGCGGGAGAAGGATTCAAGCGCCCCTGGCCACCCGGAATTGCGATGGATCCCGCTGTAATATCGCGAGTCAATGCGCTTTTAAAGGGTTGAGGCCGTCGTCTACCGCGGGGATCGGCGCGGCACAGTATTCCATTGACCTGCTGGGCGGGTTCTCCAAGCGTGTGCGGCGTTGAGGAGACACACCTTGATGCAACCAAGACTCCAACCCGCCTTCGTATTTAGGGAACCACCTCGTCGCGCTCTGCCAGTTCGTCGAGTTGTTCTTTGCGCTTCTCCTCGAGCAAACCCTTATTCGCTGCTTCGATCACACCGACCAGGTCAGCGGCTTCGAGCAGTCGCGGAACGCTGACGTAACTTGCCCCCGCACCATAGAGCGGCACGATGTTCGATAACTTCTCGGCGTGCACAATGATCTGCGCTGCTGGACTCAGTTCACGCAGCTGCCGAAGCAGTTTCAGGTTGCTCGCACCTTTCAGGATGATGTCAGGCAGCGTGCAGATAATAATTTCGGCTTCAGTGATTCCCGCCTGCAGCAGCACGTCGCGCCGGCTGATGTCGCCGTAAGTCACTTTGACCCCGCGCCTGCGCAGTTCGGAGATCACCTGGGGATTGAAATCAATCACCTGCAACTCAGGCACCATCGCAGCCTTTTCGCGGAGGATGGAATCCAGCAACGAACTGGCCGTCCAGGAGAACCCGAGAATGAAAATCCGCTTCTTCTGGACCACCGCAGCTGGGGTAGCTGACGGCGCTTCAGGCAAGTCGCGGAAGCCAAGCCGCGTAAGCCATGGCGATGTCTTGCGCAGGATCGCTTCGCTTCCAAACATCGCATAGGTGGAATCCACGGCGAGAAACGCAAAGGCCAGAGACGCAACGCCCATTGATCGCGGCGAAACGTCGCCACTCTTGTGTCCCAATGCGAGCAGCACCATTGAAAGCTCGCTCAGCTGGCAAAAGTTGATCGCCGGAATGAGGCTGGCGCGGTGACCCATCTTCATAAGGTGCAGCGGAACGAAAACCGTCACCAGCCGGCTGCCCACGAGGAACATGCTGAACAGCAGCATCAGCAGGAGGAGTTCCCATGTGGGCATGGGAATCGCCATCCCAAGGCCCACGAAAAACAGCGTCACAAAAAAGTCCCGCAACGTGGTGACCTTGGCTGCCACGTCGAGCGTGTAGGGAAATGTGGATACCATCACGCCCGCGATGAGAGCTCCCATGGCTGACGAAAGTCCGATCGTTCCAGCAAAGCCAGCCATTGCAAAACACCACGCGAGTGCCCCAATCAGGATGAGTTCCGGAAGACGCGCGGCGAACTTGAAGATCGGCGGCAAAATAAACCGGCTTACGACGTAACCGATCCCGATGAGCATAAATACCTTGCCGAAAGCCAACGCCAGGGCAGCCAGCCGCGGATCGCTGAGGTTCGGCTGGATCGCGAGGAACATGATCGTCACGAGATCCTGCAGCACCATGATGCCGAGCGTGATCCGCCCCGCCAGCGTGTCGAGCTCGTGTTTGTCGTACAACACCTTCACGATGATGATCGTGCTGCTCATCGCGGCCGCCACTGCCAGATACAAAGCCTCGAGTCGCGTCGCGAAAAAGATGGGGATGCAGAAGAACGCCCAGCCCAGCGCGATCGACACGAACACCTGCACAAAGCCTGTGATGCTGATCGCCTTTCCGGAACTGAACATCTTCTTGAGATCCAGCTCGAGGCCGATCATGAACAACAGGAGGATCAATCCAATCTCGGAAATTGTTGCGATCGAAGCCTGGTCCGTGACCCACTTGAAGCAAGCCGGCCCAATGAGAAAACCCGCGAGCAGATACGCGAGCAGGAGCGGCTGTTTCAACAGGTGCGCGCCCACTCCCACAACCCACGCGGCAATAATGCAGAGAGCAATGTCGATTAAAAGCTGGGGCATCTGACGCGAAGAGTAAGCAGGGCGGCCGCGAGCCGTCGAGTTGGAGTATTACGGGAGTCGCTCCCGGGCGGTCCCCCAAAACGCGACGTGCGAGGTCTAAAAGACGTATCCACGTTTCCAAACCCGGTCGTCGTGTCAGCATCCAAGCCGGCAGGTCGTGATCCATCACGAGACGGCAATGAACCGTGCGACACAACACCAAACTCGCAGGTCTGCATCGCTTGAAGCGGGCTTGCCCCGTTTTTCCCGCTCGCCTAGGGTGATCTCGATCCGATGACACGCATCCTTGGCATCTCCGCCTTTTACCACGACAGCGCGGCGGCACTGGTCATCGATGGCAAAATCATCGCCGCAGCCCAGGAGGAACGCTTCACCCGTGTGAAACACGACGCTCGCTTTCCCGAAAATGCGCTGGCCTACTGCCTTGGGGAAGCACGATGCAGCGCTGCGGACCTCGACTACGTCGTGTTCTACGACAAGCCATTCCTTAAATTTGACCGTCTTCTTGAAACCTATCTCGCCTTTGCGCCAAAAGGCTTCCGCAGCTTCCAAATGGCGCTGCCGATCTGGCTGAAGGACAAGATCCATTTGAAACGCGTGCTGCGCGACCGCTTGAAGGCGGCCAGACACGCGCGCTTTGTGTTCACCGAGCACCACGAAAGCCACGGGGCGAGCGCGTTCTTTCCCAGTCCGTTTGCCGACGCCGCCATCCTGACCATGGACGGCGTTGGTGAATGGAGCACCGCCACGATTGGACATGGAAAGAACAACCGCATTCGCCTGCTTCGCGAGATGCGCTTCCCGCATTCACTCGGCCTGCTTTACTCCGCATTCACGTATTACTGCGGCTTCAAGGTGAACAGCGGGGAATACAAGCTCATGGGCCTGGCGCCTTATGGAACGCCAGCCTACGCCGATGTCATTCGCGAGCGCCTGCTCGACCTCAAAACCGATGGCAGTTTTCGAATGAATCTGGATTACTTCGATTATTGCCATGGACTGACCATGACCAATCGGAGGTTCGATGACTTGTTTGACGGACCTCCTCGCGCTCCGGAATCGACCCTGGAACAACGGCATATGGATCTGGCCGCCAGTATCCAGCTCGTGACCGAAGAAATCGTGCTGGCAATGGCGCACGAGGCCAAACGCGTGACGGAATCGCGAAATCTGGTTCTGGCGGGAGGCGTGGCGCTGAACTGTGTTGCGAACGGTCGCCTGCTCAAAGAAGGCCGTTTTGAGAACATCTGGATTCAACCGGCCGCGGGCGATGCTGGCGGCGCGCTTGGAGCGGCCTTATTCACGTGGCATCAACTGCTCGAACACCCCCGCGAGAATCCGCAGGACACGCAACACGGCAGCCTTCTCGGCCCCGCGTGGGCGCAGCACGAGATAGAAGCGGCGCTGCGGGAATCAGGACTTGTTGCGACACACGTCGAGGAAGGCAGGTTGCTGGACGATGTTGCTGAAGCGCTCGATGCGGGCAAAGTGGTCGGATGGTTCCATGGTCGGATGGAATTCGGCCCGCGCGCGCTCGGTGCCCGCAGCATCCTCGGAGATCCACGGAATGCCGCGATGCAGGCGCAAATGAATGTGAAGATCAAATTCCGCGAGAGTTTTAGACCGTTCGCACCGTGCGTCCTGCGGGAGCGCATGCATGAGTATTTCGACGTGCCGCCGGGAACGGAAAGCCCGTACATGCTGCTCGTCGCCCCACTCCGATCCGAACACAGGCTGCATGTCGCCAATGAACAGGCGCGGCAGATGCGGGAGGATCCAGACTTGCGCCGCCGCCTCCAAGTCCCCCGGTCGACCCTGCCTGCGATCACGCATGTGGATTACAGCGCACGCATTCAAACCGTTGACCCGCAGCGGCACGGCCGCTTTTATCGTTTATTGAAGGCCTTTGAGGCGCGCACGGGTTGCGCGGTTCTGGTGAATACCAGCTTCAACATTCGCGGTGAGCCAATCGTCTGCACGCCGCAGGATGCGATCCGCTGTTTCCTGGCGACGGGGATGGATGTGTTAGTGCTGGAAGACTTTATAGTGCACAAGCAACAGGTGCCCGCGTCCCTTGCGGCGGCGGCGCGCGAGCGACACCTGAAACAATTCGCCCTCGACTGACATGCGCTGGTCCGAGCTGCCCCTCAATCCCACGCATCGAATGCTGCGCCAGTTTTCAGCAGCGTGCATTGTGGCCGCACTCGTCGGTTACGGGTGCTTTGCACTCGCAGCGACCGTGTCCGGAGTGCTGGCCGTGGCCGGTGTGATCGGCTTGATCTGGCCAGGGGCGGTTCGATGGCTCTTTGTCACCGCCACCATCGCAGCCTTTCCGATCGGCTGGGTTGTCACGCACGCCATTCTCGTCTTCTTGTTCTTCGTCATCATGACGCCAATCGGAATCGCCTTGCGCCTGCGGGGACGTGATGAGATGCAATTGAAGCCTTTGATCGCCAAAGGCAAACTCAAACGCTCGGGGCATCGCGACACTTACTGGCACGAACGGGGAGAGCCGTCTCCGCCTGAAAACTACTTGAAGCAATATTGAACCTTGTCTAAGCAGATTGCATGAAGAACCCGGGAGAGAGTGCATTTGAAAGAGCCGCCGCTCAGAAGAAGGATGCGGGATTGGTGGCTGAACTCTGGGAATTTCTCAAAACGAACAAGAAGTGGTGGCTCGTGCCGATCCTCGTACTGTTTCTCGTCCTGGGCGCGTTGATCCTGCTCGGAGGAACGGGTCTCGCCCCGTTCATCTACACACTGTTCTGAGTTGCCACCGCGCTCACGCGCGGCGATCGCGGATCGCTGCCAGAATGTTTGCCACCACCTCGGCCTTCGGCTTCGCGCCTTGCGGTCCCCCCGTATGCAGGCGCACGCTTACGTTTCCCGACTCGAGATCGCGGCCGCCGATCACGAGCATCGTGTGCACCTTTGCCTTCTCCGCTTCAGCGATCTTCGCCTTGATGGGATCCGTCCCGAAATCAGTTTCCACCCGCACCATGCTGGCCCGGAGTTCCTGCGCGATGCCTTTCGCATAGGACACAAGCGGCTCCTCGTCGCCAATCGTGAGCACGCGCACCTGTTCGGGCGCAAGCCACAAGGGAAAGTTGCCCGCGTAATGTTCGATGAGAAACCCAACGAATCGTTCATGCGTGCCCAACGGAGCTCGATGGATGCAGAGGGGCGTCTTCAGAACATTGTCGCGATCCTTGTATTGCAAACCGAATCGCGCGGGCACAGCGAAGTCCACCTGGTTCGTGGCGATCGTGAATTCGCGGCCGATCGCGCTCCAGACCTGCACGTCAATCTTGGGACCGTAGAACGCGGCTTCGTTCGCGACCTCCACGTAATTGATTCCGGATTCAATCAGGACCTTGCGCACCATGTCCTCGGTCTTGAGCCACAACTCCGGCTGATCCACATACTTTTCGCCAAGCCCTTCCTTCGCATGCGTGCTGAAACGCATCTGGTATTTTTCGAGGCCGAAGATCTTGAAATACTTCAGGTACATCTCATTCACGGCGCGGAACTCGTCCGCGAACTGCTCTTCCGTGCAATAAATATGGGCGTCGTTCATGTTGAGTGAACGCACGCGCATCAGTCCAAAGAGTTCGCCACTTTGCTCGTAGCGATAACAACAGCCGTATTCCGCGAGGCGCAGAGGCAGATCGCGATAGCTCCGCGGTTCCGCCGCAAAGATGCGGTGATGATGCGGACAGTTCATCGCCTTCAAGTAATAGCGCTCGGCGGTGAGATGTTCGGTGAGGGCAACTGAAAGCCTTGTCCGCGCAAGCATTTCCCATCGTTTCTTCGTCTCTCCGTCGAAGCTTTCAATTGTATTGTCGATCACGTGAAGGAGTTCCCCTTGCCTTCCCCGGAATCGTTCTAGTTCTTCAAAGTTCGGCAATTCTTGTAGAATCTTCTGATCTGCTTCACTTGTGATCGCCTTGTTCTGTTCTGGCGTAAGATCTGAAGTGATCCCTTCCAACGGCAGATGCATCGCCGGAAACATGCTCTCGGCGTAATACGGCAAGTGCCCTGAGGTCTTGTACATCTTCTCCTTGGCCAGATGCGGCGTGCGGACGCGGACATATCCCGCGGCAAACTCGGTCTCCTTGGCGAGCTTTTCGAGTTCCTCAACCAGCACGGTGCCCTTCGGAAGCCACAGGGGCATTCCAGGTCCGACGTATTCCGTGTCGATCGCGAACAATCCCATCTCCGCGCCGATCTTGCGATGATCGCGCCGCTTCGCCTCCTCGAGCATTTTGAAATACTCGTCAAGCTGCGTCTTGTTCTTGAAGGCCGTCCCGTAGATGCGCTGCAACTGCGGGTTCTTTTCGTCGCCTTTATAATAGGCACTGGCCACGCTTGTGAGTTTGAACGCGCCGATGTTGCCCGTGCGCATGACATGCGGCCCCGCGCAGAGGTCAACGAAATCGCCATTGCGATAATAGGTGATCTGTTCGCCTTCGGGAATTTGCTTGAGCAGGTCCAGCTTGAACTTGCTTTCGTTTCCCGGGCGTTCAGCCAGGCCGCCCAGCCGGCCAGTGCGGGCTTCGGCCATCGCCTGATCCCGCGTGACCACGATCTTTTCAAAAACGTTGTTCGCCTTGATCTCCCGCTTCATCTCCGCCTCGATCTTCTCGAAATCCTCGGGAGAAATGCGATGCGAACATTCGAGATCGTAGTAGAACCCGTTCTCGACAGGCGGGCCGTAGGCGAATTGCGCGTCTGGCCAGAGTCGCAGGATGGCCGTGGCCATGACATGAGCGCACGAATGGCGGATGCGCTCCAATTCCGTCATCTTCTCGCGCTCGTCGAGGGTCTTGCGTTGCGGATTCGGCTGCACTGGATTTTCTTCGGCCATAAAAAAGTTTCAGTCCCTGCGCGTCCGTTCAGGCACACAGCCCAAACTACTGGCAACTAACGCTTCAAATAAAAACGCCCCGAATAGAACAGTTCGAGGCGTTCGCGTCCATCCCGGTTGTTCGGGCGGACGCTAAAGGGTCGTTGTGTCGAAACCAGATTTGAACACGCGAGCAAAAGTAGGGATGGGCCGGTACGGGAGCAATCGGAATCTCTTCAAATCCGCCGCATTATTGCCGTTTTTCCGACGCAAGGCCTTCCGCAATCACATCGGCCACCTTCGCCAGCGTGGCCGAACCAGGATAGTTCGGGTCGGCGACCAATGCCTTGGCTGCCTCGACCTTGCCGGCCCGGGTTGACTCAACCTGCTCCAGCTTTTCGAGCAATTGGGCGGATGCAGCGAAGTCTGCGGCTTCCTCGGCCGCTGCGTTGGGGGTGGCGATGTGCTTTGCCTTTAATGAGGACACTCGGAACGCGTTCTGGGTGCTGTCGTTTGGTTCTACTCGCATATTTTATCTTCGGTTAATTGCTGTTGTTGTCCAGATATCGGCCACGCGTCGAGAAACTTGACGGCCGGAATATGCGGTGTTCACCCTAGGGACTTGCCCCGGGGGCGGGTCATCTCAAATCTGAAATCCCGCATCTGACACGGGTTCAAATCGGCTTATGATGCATCTGTGCGTGGGCGGCAGCGATGAATCCCCGGAAGAGCGGATGCGGCTGGTGCGGCTTGCTGTGAAACTCTGGATGGAACTGTGCCGCGAGGTAGAACGGATGCTCGGGAACTTCAATGATTTCGACCAGCTTGCCGTCAGGGGTGAAGCCGCTGAACACAAACCCGCCCTTTTCGAACCGTTCCCGATAGGAATTGTTGAACTCGTAACGATGGCGATGCCGTTCCTTGACGACAAACGAGCCATACAGCTTCTGCGCGCGGGTTCCCATGACGAGCTGGCAAGCCTGAGCGCCGAGTCGCATTGTGCCGCCTTTTTTCGTGACGCGCGTCTGTTCATCCAGCATGGCGATGACAGGATGCGGCGTATTGGCGTCGAACTCGGTTGAATGGGCCCGATTCAACTTCAGAACATTACGCGCGAACTCAATCGTGGCGATCTGCATGCCCAGGCAAAGCCCCAGATACGGAATATTCTTCTCCCGCGCGTATTGGGCCGTGCGAATTTTACCCTCAATGCCACGCTCGCCAAACCCTCCCGGGACCAGAATGCCGCCGAGTCCCTTCAAATGTTTCTCGGGACCGTCGCGCTCAATCTCCTCGGAATCGACCCGCTGAATTTCCACCCCGCAATCGTTGGCAACGCCGCCATGGATGATTGCCTCGTAAACAGATTTGTACGCGTCCTGATGGCCAATGTATTTGCCCACAACGCCGATGCGAACCCGATGCTGCGGCGCGATCAGTTTGCGGATGATTTCCTGCCAGTGCGCCATGGATGCCACGCCCGTATCCAGGTGCAGAAGACGGCAGACCAGGTCGTCCATCCGTTCGCGCTGCAGCATCAGGGGTACTTCGTAGATGCTGTGATCAACGTCCTTCTCCTCGATCACGGCTTCGTAGGGAACATTGCAGAACAGGGAAATTTTCTGACGCAGCTCCTTGTCGAGCGGCTGTTCACAGCGGCAGACAAGGATGTGCGGCGCGATGCCAATTTCGCGCAACTTGGCGACCGACTGCTGCGTGGGCTTCGTCTTCAACTCTCCTGCCGCCTTGATGAACGGAACGTAGGTGACGTGAATGAAGGCGACGTTGCCGTGGCCTGCGTCGAGGGCAAATTCGCGGATCGCTTCAAGGAATGGCAATCCTTCAATGTCGCCAGTCGTGCCCCCGATCTCCGTGATGACCACGTCCGCCTTCGATTGTTCGGCGAGCTGATGAATGCGGTTCTGGATTTCGTCCGTGACGTGAGGAATGACCTGGACGGTTTTTCCGAGGTATTTGCCCTCGCGCTCGTTGTTGAGAACGTTCTGGTAAACCTGTCCGCTCGTCAGGTTGTTCAACCGGGTGAGCTTCACGTTGGTGAAGCGCTCGTAATGTCCGAGGTCGAGATCCGTCTCCGCGCCGTCGTCGAGCACGTAAACCTCTCCATGCTGGTATGGGCTCATCGTTCCCGGATCCACGTTCAAGTAGGGATCGAACTTCTGCAGGACGACTTTGAGGCCGCGGTTTTCGAGCAGGGTGCCGAGAGAGGCGGCGGTCAGGCCCTTGCCTAACGAACTCACCACGCCGCCTGTTACGAAGATATATTTCATTGGTTACCGGTCACAGCTCCTGGCGGACCCACAACGGTTCTCCGCCTGATCCCTTCATCCCTGCGCATCATTTCGAACTGCAGCCAAAATTCTTTCCACGCGCGCAACATCGGCCGGCAAATCCACGCCAACGCTGTCGTATTCCACCCGCGCGACGGCAATCTGGATTCCATTTTCCAGCGCCCGCAATTGCTCGAGCTTTTCCGCGGATTCCAGCGGTGACACTGGGAATCGGACGAGCTTCAATAACGTTTCCCGCCTGAATCCGTAAATGCCCAGGTGTTTCAAAAAAGGAAACGCCGCCAACTGTTCGCTCACCGGACGGTTGGCGGCTTCGCGCAGATATGGAATCGTGCGCCGCGAAAAATATAATGCGCGGCCGGCAGCATTGACAACGACTTTTACGACGTTGGGGTTGTCATACTCGGCAACATCCCGAATCACCGTCGCCGCCGTCGACATCTCATGCTCCGCAAGCAGGCCTGCCACGCGGTTGATCACCTCGGGATCGATCAAGGGTTCGTCACCCTGGATGTTCACGACGGCTTCGCAATCACAACGTGCCGCCACCTCGGCGATGCGATCAGAACCGCTTGGATGCTCTGGCCGCGTCATTTCCACCCTGCAGAATGCGCGTGCAACGGAGGCAATCCGTTCGTCGTCGGTTGCAACAATTACGTCGGAAAGCGATTTTGCCCGGCGGCACTGCTCAACGACGTGTTGGATGAGGAATTTTCCCGCGATGCGCGCGAGCGGCTTTCCCGGAAAACGGGTCGACGCGAAACGGGCGGGGATGATTCCGAGGATGTTCATTGGCTCGAATCTTTGAGAATCCAATCTGCAGCGTCGGGAAGTCCATCCACAACGACGGCTTTCGTCAATTGTCCGGGCGAAGTTCGTTCCAACTCAGCCCCATAACCCGTGCGAACGAGGAGACTTCGGCGCAACCCCGCATTCCACCCGCATTCCAAATCGATCAGCTTGTCGCCGATCATGTAACTGCGGCTCAGATCCAGCCCGAACTCTTCCCGCGCGTCAAAGGCGAACTGCGGTGACGGTTTGCGTCCACGGCTGGGAGCGTCAGGATGTTCCGGCGCCACGTAGACCCTGGCGAAACAAACGCCTTCCTCTGCGCACAGAGACGCAATGTGGCGGCTGACATTTTCCACATCGTTGAGCGTGAAATAACCGCGGCCAACACCCGATTGGTTCGTGATGACGAACAAAAGAAACCCGGCGTCGTGCAGCCGGCGCAATGCAGGGATCGCACCTGGGAAAATTTCCACCTCGGCTATCCGATGCAGATAATGTTTCTCCGCGATCAGGGTGCCATCGCGATCCAGGAAAACGGCGCGTCTCATGTCGCGCGCGATAGTAGGGATTACCTGGTTCCACGTTCAAGGTTCAACGTGACGGGGAGCTTGGGCAGCCCAGGCGCGAAGCGGCGTCAGGCGGCAGCGGCGTTGGCGCGGTTGCCGAGTGTGAAGTAGAACGTGGCGCCCTTGTCGGGTTGGGCCTCAGCCCAGATTCGGCCGCCATGCTTGCGAATGATTCGTTCCACCGTCGCCAATCCCACGCCTGTGCCCTCGAATTCATCCGACCGATGCAACCGCTGGAACACACCGAACAGTTTGTCGATGTACTTCATATTGAAGCCGACACCGTTGTCGCGAATGAAAATGACCGTTTCTCCATTCTCTTCAAATTGACCGACCTCAATGACCGCCTGCTGCCTTGGGCGCGTGTATTTGACGGCGTTGGAAAGGATGTTCACGAGCACCTGCTTGATCAGTCCGGGATCGCATTCCACCGTTGGCAGCGGGCTTACCCGCCATTCCACGTTGCGACGATCCGTTTCCCGACGCAGATCACTAATGATGTCGTCGACCAACACGTTGAGTTGCGTCGTCTCGCGCCGCGGTTCCTGTCGTCCGATCCGCGCGAGGTTCAAAAGGTCGTCCACCAGCTGATTCATGTTCTGGCTGCCCTTGCGAATGTTCTCCAGATAGTGGCGCGCTTCCTCGGGAATTTCGTCGGCAAAGTCGTCGAAAATGATTTTTGTGAATGCGTCAATGTGCCGCAGCGGTGCACGCAGGTCGTGCGCCACTGAATACGTGAATGCCTCAAGCTCGTGATTCGCCGCCACAAGCTCAGTCGTTCGCTCCTGCACGCGGCGTTCGAGTTCGGCGTTCATGCGCAGGATCTCCTGCTCGGCGTGCTTGCGTTCCGTGATGTCAGTGTTCACCTCAAGCACCGCGATCGGCTGCCCCTGCGGGTCCGTGTGGAGCACCCAATGACTGTTCACATAAAGCAGCTGGCCATCTTTGCGGGTGTGAACCACCTCCCCTTCCCAATGTCCCTCCCGATAAAGAATCGCCTTAATCTCTTCGAGCGGGGCGGGAAAACCGGCCTTAAGAATCTGATGCGCCACCTGCCCCAAAGTTTCGGTGCGGAGCCATCCATACATCTTCTCCATGCCTGTGTTCCACAGAATGACGCGGTCATCGAGGTCACGCGCCAGCACGTTCGCAAGGTCGAGCATTTGCGCCTGCTCCCGCAGCACGCGCGCCTGCCGCTCAAGCGATTGCTCTGCGTTCATCCGCTCGGTGATGTCGCGCAGGATGACCGTGAAGATTTGCTGCTGGCCGATCTCGATGTGCGAAATGGACGCCTCAATCGGGAATTCCTCGCCATTGGCCCGCAGACCTGCCAGCGGCCGCAAGTGCCCCATTGCTCTCGCCGTCGATCCTGTCTTTGAAAACTCCTGGACGTGGCCGCGGTGCGCGCGGCGGAAGCGTTCGGGAATAAACATGTCGAGCGGCTTTCCAACAGCGTCGATCGCATCCACGCGGAACATTCGTTCGGCCGCCGCGTTGAACAGCGTAATCGTCTGATTGGAATCGACGCTGATGATCGCATCCATCGCTGACCCGATGATTCCCGAAAGGCGCGCGCGGCTTTCCTCCAGTTCGCGTTCCGCGAGTTTGCGCGCGGTGATATCTCGCGAAATGGACGAAACGCCAATCACTTCACCATTGTTGGAACGCACGGGCGACGATGTGAGCGCGACGGTGATCCGCTTTCCGTCCTTGCAAACCCGATCCACCTCATATTGCCGGGTCTCGCCGCGACGCACCTGGTCGAGAAGCCTTTCTTCAAAGCCAGCGTCCTCGGGAACGGACAGGATTTCCATCTGCTTGCCAATCATTTCGTCCGCTGTGTACCCGTAAATGCGCTCAGCGCCGCGATTCCAGCTCGTGACGATTCCATGCATGTCCTTTCCGACAATCGCGTCATCCGTCGATTCGACGATTGCAGAGAACCAGCGGCTCGCGACTTCTGAACGCCGGCGTTCCGTCACATCCTGCGTGACCCCGCTCATATGAACCGCCTTCCCATTCCCATCGTAGAACGCGCGGCCGCGGGCGAGCATCTGGCGCCTTGTGCCGTTCGGAAGCACGATGGGAAACTCCACCTCGAAATCAGTCTTTTGCTCGAGAGCGTGTTTAACGGCGCGCTTGACGGTTTCCCGCGTGCCCTCTTCTATTAACGCCTCGAAATGTTCGTACGTGCCCCGGAATTCTGAAGGCTTCAGACCGAACAGAGCTGCGTTCCGCTCGTCCCAGCGCACGCGTGAAACCGCAATATCCCAATCCCACGTGCCCGTGCGCGACGCCTCGAGCGCGATGCGCAATCGATTCTCGCTCTCCTGAATCGCGACTGTCTGCTCCTGGATGCGCGTGAGCATCTGGTTGAATGCGCTCGTCAGGAGGCCGATCTCCCCGGCGCTGCTGAGCGGCACTCGCACTGAATAATCAGCCAATTTCGAAACCCTTTGAGCCGCGCCGGCGAGCTCTAAAATGGGTTCTGAAACATGCCGCTGCAGACGGTTCGAAAGCGCGAAGGCAACAATGACAGCACTCGCGAGAATGATAATCGAGAGCACGGCATAGAGCTTCAAGCGCGAGTAAAACATCCGCAGGTCGGCCTTCAGATACAACGTTCCGTACCGCGCCGTCGCTTCCATGACCGGCTGCACCAGCACCACATCGTGGCGGCTGAATTGATAGGGAATCGGCGTGGGATTTTTCGGCAGGGAGGCCGTGTCCAGCTCGGGCGGATGAAATACGAACAGGCTCCCGTCCGCGTCGTACAACGCAGCTGCCACAATTTGCGGTTCGGCCGTGACGGAAGCCAGGACTTTGCGCGCGTCAATGTCGTTCTGAAATGCCAGCGCCGCGCTGCTGTTATCCGCAAGCACACGGGCAAGCGTCGTGAAGTCCCGCGCCATGGTGCGGCGCAACGTCGTCAGATCGTAGATCATGAACGCCGCCACCGTGAGAAACACAACCGTCATGCTGGTCAGCATGATGGCCGCCATGATGCGCCGGCGAATGGGAAGATCCTGAAGTCGCATCACTGTCTCCCTGAAGAAACAATTTCCGCCGCGCGCAACAGCTTGGAGCTGAGCGTCAGATGGGCGTCGTTGACCGCATCCAGGTTCACGCGAATGCGCAACTTGTTGTTTTGCTCAACGAATCGGATCATGACCGCGCGCCCCTCTGCCGTATCCTCGTCCCCCACAGTCAGGACGGGGCGCTGGCGCAGCACGTCGATCGCCCGTTGCGTGCGGCGGCTTTCTGATGGCGCGATGAACAGGATGTGGCAGTTGGTCGCCTCTTCCACCCGGCTGTAATGCTCGAGCGACAGCGGGCGGCCACCCACGGTTTCCCCCCGCACCGTATCCCCCAACGCATCGCCAAACGGGTTTCGTCCCAGCACCCCAATCACAATCGGATCGTTGGTGCCGGCGAAGGCGTTGGTGGGCCAATGGGTAAACTGTGCGAAGTTGAAAAGGAACACCGCTTTCAACTGATACTCGCGCGAAACAGGTTGCGCCCATGCAAGCGTCCCCGAAACAAACCATAGAAGTGCCATCCACCACGCGGTGCGAATGCGGAAAATATCCCAGCCGCGCAGCCCCCGGGGCTGTCGCCATCCACCCGCCCTTTTCCGATGAGTTGCCCCTAAAACCGCCATGTCACCTTTCCAAATATGCTGCGTGGAATCTCCTGCCGCGTGCCGGCAGCGCCAAACTCCGGATGCTGGTCGTCCCAGAGATTTTGTCCAACCACCGAAAGCTCCAGGTTTTCAGTCGGATGCCACGCGACGCGCGTGTCAACGGTGAAATATGCGGGCACATGCGGGGACGGCAGTGCGTCGACGTAACGGAATGTGAAGTCCAGCTCTACCCTGCCTGGCAGGTTGAACATCGACTGGACAACCGCCTGGTTGCGGGGATCGTTCCCCTCGCTGGTTCCGTCGTTGATGTCCATCCCGCCGCGAACCTGGCGCACATCGCGATCAAAATAGGTATAGCCCCCTCGCATACGCCACCAGTCTGTTGCCTGGATTGTGCCCGAAAGCTCCACGCCCCAGGACTCCGCCTCGTTCTTATTCTGAATCTCAAATCCACCGGGAGCAGGTTCTATGCTGCGGATGTTCTCATACATGTGGTAGAACGTCGCGAGTGAGAGCGAAACGTTGCGATGCGGCGTCACGCGGTATCCCAATTCGAACGCCAGCAACTCTTCAGCTTTGAAGTCCGATGTTCCCGCAAGGCCTGCGGTAGGAAACAGGACGTCTGTGTCGATGCGGCTCGGTGCGCGAACGGCGCGCGATACCGCCGACCAGAGCGTATGCCGTTCATCCAGCAGCCAGGCAAGTCGTCCACTGGGTTCAAATTCGAAGCCTGTGTAATCGTTGTGCTCAACCTTCGAACCCACCGTCAGCTTCAACCGATCAGGGACAAGCACCACTTCATCCTGCAGGAAACCGCTGAACAGGTGCAGGTCGCGCCGCGCAGGAAAAAATGCCAGTGAAGCCGAATTCTTCACGTCGTCCTGCATCAGCCGGTACCCGAGCCCCCACGTCACATTGTTTCGCGACCCAAGCGGAAGGCGATGCTGAAAATCGATGTCATACGTCCGCAGTTCCTCATTGTTCCGAGGCATGACGTTGCGCCAGGTGCGATCCACGTAGAACTGCAGTGTAAAGTCGGATTCCTCATACAACGCATGCGTCCAGCGGCCGAGCAGGTTTTGTCCATCGATTGCCGAACGCACGCCCGGCTCCCCTTCGTTTTCTCCCGAATAGAAATCTCCTTGAATCGTAATTGTGTTTGCCTCGCTCGGCAGCCAGTCGGCTCGAAATCCGCCCTGCGTCATCTCCCATGCGTCCGTTGCATCGCGGCCGTTCGGGAAAACCGTAGGATTCCGATCAAATCGGAAGCCGTAAACGCGATAGAAGAAATTGCTGCCCACATGGCCGCCATAGCGAACGGCGCCGTAATCCTGCAAAAGCGATCCGCCGCCGCCTTCCACGAGCATCCCCTGGGTGTCGCGAGCCCCGCGCGTCACGATGTTGACTACGCCATTAACGGCGTTTGCGCCCCACAGGGTGGCGCCGGGCCCGCTGACGACCTCGATCCGATCCACGTCGGCCAGCAGGGCGTTCTGCACATCCCAAAACACGCCGGCGAACAGGGGCGTGTACACCGAGCGGCCGTCGATCATCACGAGGAGTTTGTTTGCCAGCGGGTTGTTGAATCCGCGGGCATTGATCGACCAGTTTCGGGTGTCGACCTGCGACACGTGAAGGTTCGACGCAAGGCGAAGCGCCTCAGGAATGCTCGTCGCACCGGAACGGCGGATATCATCCCCCGTAATGACCTGCACGGCCGAGGGAGATCGGCTCAGCCGCTCAGGAGTCCGCGTGACCAGGCTGACCTCCTGCTCCAACAATTCCTCAAAACTGAGCTGCTTCAGGTTTTTCGCCGATGCGGGCTCAGCCTCTCCGAATTCAGCCCCCCGGGATTCAGTGGAAACGCAAACGAGAATCGCGAGCACCAGGCTGCAGAGTCGACGCATGTAGTGGCTCATGAGGCGAAAAATCAGACAATAAACGACTCAGCAGGCCGTCCCGCCTGACCCTCAAAGACTTTGGCAATGAAGACGTTGCAGCCAATCACTGTAACCAGGGGCAAAGAAAATTCGACACAGGATGCCGCAAAGGCTGCGGGTTCCTGTGACTGCGTTAACTTTTCAGAATGCGCCAACATCCGAGAAAAGGGACGAACGGGACCGGAAAAGTATCCACACTCCGCAAACACTCAAAATATGGGGTTAAGACCCTATGCAGGCCCTCGGATCAAAGACTGTTCAGGACATCGATCAGCTGCCGTAAACGCCCATAGTCCCGGCGGTTGAATCCAAATGCGATCCGCGGCAGGTCGACATTATCTCCATCCTCAAGCTCCTCAGGCGTGGGACCCGTCACACGAATGGGGATTCCGGTGATGATGTCGTGGAAGTCCTCGTTCATTGCCTCAATTGCAGTCTCGGTGGGCGCATGTTTAAGGCGGATCACGAACAACTCCTTTACGAAGCGGCTGGAATGGAAGTTCCTGTAAAACCGGGTGATGCACTTGACGGCTTCGTCGGTATTATCGGTGATGCGGTAAAGGTTCAGATCGTCCGGGGAAATCAATTGATCACGGAGCAGGTGCTCACGCACGTGTTTGTCCCACGTCTTCCAATACGTGCCGCCCGGCCGATCCACAAGGACCAGCGGCATCAACTGGCTCTTGCCTGTCTGCATCAGGGTGAGCGCTTCATACCCTTCGTCCATGGTTCCAAATCCCCCCGGGAACAGCACGATTGCGTCGGAGTGGCGGATAAAGATCAGTTTGCGGGTGAAGAAGTATTTGAATGTGACGAGCTTCTTGTCCTCGCGAATGATCGGATTCGCGCCTTGTTCCCAGGGAAGGCGGATGTTCGCCCCGAAACTTTTCTCCGGCCCGGCGCCCTCATGCCCGGCGTGCATGATCCCGCCGCCGGCCCCGGTGATGACCATGAACCCCGCCTCTGCGATCTTGCGGCCGAACTCCAGTGCCTGCTGATATTCCAATTTTGATGGCAACGTCCGCGCGGAGCCGAAAATCGTCACCTTGCGGGCGTGGGCAAAGGGCGCAAACAAACGGAAGGCGTATCGCAACTCGCGAATGGCGGTGCGGATGACGCGCACATCGCCGCTGTCCTGGACGTCGTGCAGGAGCTTCAGCGCGCTTTCTATGATATCGGCAACGCTCTCCTGGTTGTATCCCCCGCCCTTGAACTGGATCAGTTCCTGGATACGGCGCCTCAATTCGGGATCCGCTGGCGTTCGTTCGGCCTTCATCATGCGCTGAGCTTACCGGCGTCGCCCCGTTTTGCAACTGAGGTAAGGGATTGCCAGAGGTTTGGGTCGAGGTGAACCGCGGTTGTGGAAATCCGTTCGCGCCTAAACCGCAGAACCTTCAGCGCTTTCGGCGTCGCGCGCCTAAAGCCCGGGACGGTTCGCAAGGTAGATGCAGATGGCAACGATCGATGAAACGAGCAGGCCTATCGCAATGGACCAATTCAGGATGCGACGGTGCTTCGCGCGCGCCGCGCGGCCGCCCATCCCCGGGAAAAGGTAAAACCGGTCCCGTTCCTTATCTCGTTTAAACCAGGTCAATGCACTGGAGCGTTGCGACATACTGTCATGCGCAGCTCGGGTTCGTTCAAAGCTAAACCGGGCGAGACAAACTGCCCTTCGACGCTCCTCACGGACCACCGGCCGACGTGTCGTGGATAATCCCGATGCGGCATCCGTAATTCAAGCAAAATGAATCCCGCTCCCACGCAGCGCCGCTGTATCGCAGACCTCCGAGTCAGTTGTATCGCGAATGCGCGGGTTACGCCCAGCCGCTTGGAAGCACGGCGATCCAGCAGGTTCGGACACCTGGGCTATGTTCCATCTCACCCCAGCCAATGCGGATTATGCGTGGTGCCGTCGAATTGCGTGGATGTCTTGAAGCGCTCGAGCTGGCCCTCCTGTGCAGGCTCGCGTGTCCTTCCAAGCAATGCCGTTATCTGTTCCCTGGTCATCGGCTTGAACGTCCGCCCTGCCTCCACCGCCTGGTCCAGAATCTTCATCGTGTCGCATCCCGTGATCACCGTCGACGTCGGCAGGCTCATCGCGTAATGCAGGCACTCAATAGCCGTTACGCCGCCGTTTCGAACAATCGCTCCACTCCCTAGAGGCTTCATTCCCAAAACGCCAATGCGATTCTTCACGAGTTCCGGCAACACTTGCTTTTCGAAGCTGCGGAAGTGGGCATCCATCACATTCAACGGCATTTGGACGGCATCGAAAGGAAATTGCTTCTCCGCTGCAACGCGCAGGCATTTCAGATGAATCGCCGGGTCCTTGTGGCCGGTAAATCCGAAGAACCGGATCTTGCCCGCCTTCTTCGCTTCAAGCATCGCCTCCGCACTGCCGCCCTCCCCAAAGATCTTGTCGGGATCCGTGTCGCGAATCACCTCATGAAATTGCATGAGGTCAATTCGATCCGTTTGCAGCCGCTTAAGCGATTCCTCAATCTGCTTTGCCGCGGCCTCCTTTGTGTGGCCATCGATCTTGCTCATCAGGAAAACCTTGTCGCGATACCCATCGCGCAATGCCTTGCCCATGTAGATCTCGCTCTTGCCGTTGTGATAATCCCAGCAGTTGTCCATGAAAGTGATCCCGCGATCAATGGCGCTGCGGATCATGCGGATGCTTTCCTGTTCGTCCGGAATCCCAATGTGATAACCGCCCAGTCCAACGGCGGAAACCTTTACGCCGGTCTTTCCCAGTTCGCGCACAGGGATTTCGCCAGGTGTTGAATCCGCCGAGAAGAGTTTCGGCGCACTCGCCAGGCCGATTCCCGCGACAGCGGAAACTTTCAGAAACTCACGGCGCGTGAAGGGGCGCCCCAATTGTTCGTTTCGATCGCACATAAAAATTTGTCGATGCTGTCCCTGGCCGGCTGCTGGTTCTCCAAAGAACTAGCGCACAGGCACGCTGAATGCAACTGGCGTACGGCTTTACCCGCATCCGGCGCATGCTGCGAATTCTTTTGGATGGTTGTTTGCGTTCAGGTTCCCTTCGAAAGCATTGTGCCAGCCATTTCCGAACAGCGGATCGCCGTGCTGCAGATCTTTGCTTGCCCCATTTCGTGTGATGAGTGTGTTTCGTGGTTGCTCATCTCTTAATCTGAATGAATGTTGCAGGCTCAACCCACTTTGAACCTTGAACTTTGAATCGATCCGTTTAGCTTCCGCCGCATGTCTGGACTGCCCTTCGAACTGTTGCTCGCGCTGCGTTACCTGCGGCCGAAACGCACGTTCGTTTCAGTCATTACGCTCATCTCGGTCATCGGCGTCGCACTCGGCGTCGCCGTTCTGATCATCGTCATCAGCGTCATGACAGGCTTCGGGCAGGAACTCCGCGACATCATCCTGCGCCTCAACCCGCACATCAGCATCCATGAATCGGGCTCCACCCTGCCCGATTACCGCGAGCTGATGAAACAGGTCGCCACCAACAAACACGTCAAGGGCGTCGCCCCGCTTATCATGGGCCCTGTCCTCGTGGAATATCGCCTCGAGAACGGACAATCGGCCCGTTGGGCCCCGAATATTCGCGGCTTCGACCTCGAAACCGAAGGCCGTTTCAGTTCGCTTTCCACGAACATTGTTCACGGTGAATTCGACCTCGGTGGGCGCAGCATTCTGATCGGAACGGCGCTCGCGTCCCGGCTCGGAGCAGGCGTCGGCGATCGAATCGATATTTATTCTCCCAAACACATCGAGCGAATGAAGGAGAGTCGCGAGCAAGGCGAAGAGGAGGTCGTGCTTTCCGATGAATACGAAGTACGCGGAATCTTCAATGTGGGTTTTGAGGAGTACAACCTGAACATGATCGTCGCGTCGCTGGAGAATGCCCAGGACATGTACGAACTCGACGACAGCGTTCACGCGATCACGGTGGTGCTGGACGACCCGCAACTCGCCTTCCCCGTTCGGGCACAACTCGCGCGCACGCTGGATCCGCGGCTCACGATCAAGACGTGGCTTGAGGACAGCGCGCTGCTTTCCGCGGTGCTCGTGGAGAAAAACGTGATGCTCTACATCCTCTTCTTCATTGTCATCGTCGCCGCATTCGGAATCACCTGCACGACCATCACGTTCGTGGTGATGAAGACGCGCGAAATCGGAATGATGAAAGCCATTGGCGCTTCGAATCGCCAGGTGATGTGGGTGTTCATGGGACAGAGCCTGATTGTCAGCGTGATGGGGATCATCACAGGAACAATCGGCGGACTGCTGCTGCTCACGTATCGCAACGGTTTCCTGCGCATGATGCGCAGCGCTACAGGAATGGAACTGTTCCCGGCGGACATCTATGGTTTCACCCAGTTGCCCGCGCTGATCGTGCCCGGCGACATCGTGATCATCTGCGGGGGATCGCTGCTGATCTGCCTTTGTGCCGCGGCGTTTCCTGCGTGGCACGCAAGCCGTCTCAACCCGGTGGAGGCGCTGCGTTATGAGTGATTCCCGATCGCACTCCGTGGAAACGCTGGTCTCCGCCCAGGGCGTCAGCAAGACGTACTCGCTGGGCCGCCGTTCGCTCACCGTGTTGCGTGATCTGAGCATCAGCGTGGCGCGCGGGGAATTTGTCGCACTGCGCGGGGCATCAGGCGCAGGCAAAAGCACACTCCTGCATTTGTTGGGGGGATTGGACACACCCGACACGGGTGAGATCTGGTTTGGCGGACAAAACCTCGCGCGCTTCGCACCAGCAAAATTGGCCGAACTGCGACGCACCCGCGTCGGCTTCGTTTTCCAGGCATTTCATCTGATGCCCGAGCTCGACGCGCTGGAGAACGTCTGCCTGCCCGCGCGTATTGCACGAGTCCCAGCGGACAAGGCCAGGGCGCGTGGACGCCAGTTGCTGGAACAGGTTGGCTTGAAGGATCGCGTCGAACATCGTCCGAACGAACTGTCCGGTGGCGAACGGCAGCGCGTCGCGATTGCGCGCGCCCTGATCAACGAACCTGACTTGATCCTCGCCGATGAACCGACCGGAAACCTGGATTCCCACACAGGCAACGAAATCATCAACCTGCTGTGCTCGCTGGTGTCCGAGCGGAAAACCACGCTCGTCATTGCCACGCACGACGCGTCGGTTGCAGCACGGGCGCCGAAGGTGGTGCATCTTGTTGATGGCCAGATTGAGCCGTAGCGCAGACCTCCAAGTCTGTGCCGTATTTTATGAGCGAGCAATATTGGGAAAGCCTCTATCAGGCAGGCGACCTGCGTTGGGACAAAGGCGAGGCCTCACCCGGCCTCGTGGATTTTCTGGCCTCACACAAGCTGGAAAAAGGCACGGTTTGCGTTCCCGGCTGCGGCACAGGCCACGACGTCCGCGCGTGGGCTGCGGCCGGTTTTGACGTTTACGGATTCGACCTCGCGCCGAGCGGGATTCGATTGGCGCGCGAGAAAACTGAAGCCGCAGGATTGCGCGCGCATTTTCAGCACGGTGATTTTCTTCGCGACACCCTTCCTCGGCAATTCGACTGGATCTTTGAGCACACACTGTTCTGCGCCATTCAACCTTCTGAACGCGACGCATACGTTGAAGCGGCTCTGCGCTGGCTGAAACCCGGTGGCCATTTTCTCGCGGTGAACTATTTCATTCCTGACACCGACGGGCCGCCGTTTGGAACAGATCGCGAAGAACAATTGCGACGCTTCTCTGCGGGCTTTGAGTTGCTCGAAGACTGGGTGCCGCGGTCGTATCCAAACCGCACGGGACTCGAGAGAATGTTTTGGTGGCGAAAGAAGCTGCGAGTCCCGTAGCGATCCATTACGAAGGTCACAGCACGTCTCCCCCGACCGCGACAGCGGAGCGCCGACTTGCAGCGCTTCATTTTTTCCCGCGGCGGAATTCGTGGCGCGTTGGACTTTTTTGTTGCATCGACACAACTCTCAATGTGCGCACGATCGGTTCTTGTCATCGGAAGCCGACTGCAAGTCGCCGCTCTGGCCGAGAACCTGGAGGTCTGTGCCCGAAAAAAGAGTCGCTCCGCCGCGTTGGCTGGGGAATTCTTGCCGCATGCAATCCGAATCTGGTTCCGGCAGCGACGCTCCTGCAGCATCGGCGCACGAATTCACACTTCCGATCCAGGGATTCAAGGGAACTCCCGAAGAGATCGAGCGCCAATGGTTCGAGCAGGTGTACAAAGGGCGCGGCGATTCGATGCCCCAACTCACCTGGCGCGCAGTGATCATGGGCTCCGCTCTCGGCGGTGTGCTTTCGCTGACCAATCTTTATATCGGACTGAAGGCCGGCTGGGGTTTCGGCGTCGCAATCACCGCCTGCATCCTTTCCTACGCCATCTGGACGACGCTCCATAAAATTCGGATCGCACGGCGGCCGATGACGATCCTCGAGAATAATTGCATGCAATCCACGGCCAGTTCCGCGGGTTATTCGACGGGTGGGACATTGATCTCCGCGTTTGCCGCTTTCGTCATTCTCAACAACACGCAAATGTCCCTGGGCCTGATGCTTGCCTGGGTTTTCTTTCTTGCGGTGCTTGGGGTGACGATGGCCATACCGATGAAGCGCCAGATGATCAACGTGGAGCAGCTTCGATTTCCCAGCGGCATTGCAGCCGCGGAAACGCTGCGTGCCCTGCATTCGCATTCCGGCAAAGGCCTGCGAGCCGCAAAGGCGCTCTTCATCTCGGGCATTCTTGCCGCCATCGACAAGTTCTGGGCTGAAGGTTTCGGCCTTCTCTCACGCGTCGCGCCGCAGCTTGAGGAGCGGTTCTCGAGCAGCGCGCTGCTGTCGAACGCCCAGAAGGCGTTGCTTGGCGACAATTACGCAGCGTGGAGCGGCCGAACGATCGTCTTCTCCTGGGATGCCATCTTTGTTGCTGCCGGAGCCATCACAGGAATGCGCGTCTGCGCCACCATGTTCATCAGCGGAACTCTCTGTTGGGGCGTCTTTGTGCCCATCCTGCAACAACAGGGCGTCGTCACCACCAGCGGCTTCCGCGATCTTGTCCAATGGACACTCTGGGGCGGCACGGCGTGCATGGTGTCGGGCGGGGTCCTCAGCTTTCTGCTGCAGTGGAGCAGCGTCGTTCGCGCGTTTCGTTCGCTGACTTCGATGTTCACCACGAAGAAGGCATCCAACGACCCGATGGAACGCATCGAGACCCCGATGAGCTGGTTCGCAGCGGGTCAATTCATCGCGCTCATTACGCTCGCCTGGCTTGCGAAGATTTCGTTCGACATGCCGTATTGGCAAAGCCTTCTTGCGGTGGTGCTCTCGTTCGCGCTCGCCCTGGTCGCCTGCCGCATCACGGGCGAAACGGATGTCACTCCCATCGGGCCGTTGGGCAAGGTGACGCAACTGACGTTTGGTGCGATCAACCCGGGGAACATCAACGTGAACCTCATGAGCGCGAACATCACGTCTGCGGCGGCCGCGTCTTCCGCTGACCTGCTCGTGGATCTCAAAAGCGGCTATTTGCTTGGCGCCAATCCGCGAAAGCAATTCATCGCACAGTTCGCCGGAATTTTCGTCGGAACGTTCGTGACCGTGTTTGCGTTTCGCGCCCTCGTCCCCGATGCCTCAGTGCTTGGAACGGAACAATTTCCCGCGCCGGCTGCGCAAACCTGGGCCGCTGTTGCGAAAGCCCTCAGTGTTGGCTTGAGCGCCTTGGAACCGGTGAAGATCTGGTCCATCGGGGTTGGGGGCGCCGTGGGCGCACTATTCGCCCTCCTTCCCGTTCTGTTTCCAAAAGGCCGGGCCTACTACCCGTCCGCCGCAGCCGCAGGGCTGGCGTGGGTGTTTCAATGGTATTACGCGCTCCTGTTTTTCATCGGCGCAGTGATCGCCTACGCCGTCCAAAAGAAGGCGCCAAACGCCGCGGAGGAATTCACGTTCCCAGTCGCGTCTGGAATCATCGCGGGCGGTTCGCTCATGGGCGTCCTCCTCGTTTTGTGGGGAAACGGGCCCGAGCTGTTGAAACGGCTCTTCGGCTGATCAGATCACCCGCGTCACTTGCCCAGCGCTGCACTTGGATCGCGATACTTATAAAACGACGCCACGATCGCAAAGACCACTGCGACGCCAAAGGTCATCGCCGCATACAACATAAACCGACCCGCGCTGACCGATTCCGAGCCACTATCCCCAACGGCAAGCACTGACGTGAGCACGCTTACGAGCAGGTTGCCCAATGCCACGGTCAGATTCCAGAAACCCAGGATCGTGCTCTTCATCGACGGCGCGGCTTCGCGGAACGCAAACTCAAGTCCCGTTGTTGAAAAGAGGACTTCCGCAATCGTGATGATGATGTAGGGAACGATTTGCCACAGGACGCTCAACTGGGCGCCCTCCTGGTCGATCCGTGTCTGCATCATCGCCACTACGATGAATGACCCGCCTGCCAGGAACATTCCGGCCGACATGCGCCGAAGCGGCGTCGCCCACTTGCCAAGCATCGGATAGACGCCCCACGTGAGGATCGGCAGGAAAATCATCACGAGAATCGGGTTTGCCGTCAGCATCGCCTCCGGGCCAATCGTGAAATCCCCAAGCTGGTACGGCACCATTTGTTCACCCTGCAGGATCCACGTCGAAAACGTTTGATCGAACAACGACCAGAAAATCGGTGCGAGGGCGAAGATGGAAAGGATCGGCAGGACTGATCGCGCGGCATCGATTTCATCCTCCCGAAATTTCGTGCGCGCCGCGTCCCAGAATGGTTGTCTCGGCTGCTCACGGTTCAACCAAGCCTTGAGAAACTTCGCAGTTGTGAACGACAGGACCTGCAGAAACCCCGCCGTCCGCGTCGTCCGCGCCGGCGGCACCATCACGTAATGCTTCGTTCCGAGCCAGAAAACGAAGGTTGCGAACGCCATCGCGAGTCCCGGAATTCCAAACGCCCACGCATACCCATGCTTGCGCGCGACCCATGGAATGATCAGGAACGACGCGGTCGAACCCAGGTTGATCGACCAGTAGAACGCCGCATATGCCTTTTGCAGCAGGTGCCGCTGTTCAGGCTTGAATTGATCCCCCATGAACGCCGACACGCACGGCTTGATTCCGCCTGATCCAAACGCAATCAGCGCAAGGCCGATGTACAGGCACATCGTTTTTCCATCAATGGTCGTGGTGACATCGCTCAACGCCATCACGCCATGCCCGACGCAGTAGGAAAGGGAAATCCAAAGAATGGTTTTGTATCGGCCCAGGAACCGATCCGACACCCACGCGCCGACAAGCGGCATGAAGTAATTGGCGAAACCGAACAGGTGGATGATGTGTGTCGACTGATCCTTGGTCATCAGCAACACGTTGGTGATGTACAAGGCCAGGATGCCCTTCATCCCGTAATAACTGAACCGCTCCGCGGCTTCGTTGCCGAGGATATACTTGACCTGGAAAGGCCAGCGTTCGCGAGCTGGGGGCGGGGCTGCGTTCATATGCGATGCTGCACCTGAGTAGCGGAATCCGGAACAGGAGGCCAGCCTTCGTTTGTCTTCACGCGTCTTTTCGGCCCCCGACTTGGAACGCGAAAGAACGGAGCAGCATCCCCGGGATTTTCGCGAATGTCAGCCGGCCAATCGGGCAGCCGCCACGTCCCTGGCAATTTGCTCCTGCAACTGCGCAAGTGATCCGAACTTCTGCTCCTCGCGAAGTTTTTCACCGAACACGACTTCCAATTCCTGGCCATACAGGTCGCCGCTGAAATCCAGGACATGCACTTCAAGCCGCGTCGCGGGATTCCTGGTCTCGAGCGTGGGTCGCACGCCGATGTTCAACACGCAGCGATGTGTTGCGCCTCCGATGATCGCCTGCGCTGCATACACCCCGTTGGGAGGAAGCACCAACCCGCGCACGCTGAGGTTCGCTGTGGGAAAGCCAATGCGCGATCCAAGTCGATCGCCCTCTTCGACCGCCGCGCTGATCGAGTAGGCGCGACCCAGCATCTGCCCTGCGGCATCCAAATCGCCATTGCGGATCGCTTCACGGACGCGCGTGCTGCTGATCGTCTTGCCGTCGAGCGCCACCGCGGCCAGCCCATGCACCGCAAAACCCAGACTCTTTCCCATGCGTTCCAGCAACGCAACGTTTCCGCCACGCTGATGGCCGAACGTAAAGTTCGCCCCGACGCACAGGCTGTGGATGCGGCCGAGGTCACGCGCGAGGCTGGCAATGAAATCCTCGGCCGGTTGTTGGCTGAAATCGCGATCGAAATGCAGCAGCAGCAGCGTGTGAACTCCAAAAGACTCAATCGTTCGCAAGCGCTGCGCGAGCGGATGAATCAAGGCGGGCGCGCGTTCGGGTGCCACGATCGTCGTGGGATGATTGTCAAACGTGATAACGACAGAAATCGCCCCGTGTTGCTGCGCGTCGGCGATCGTTTGCCGAATGATCTGCTGGTGGCCGAGATGAACTCCGTCGAAAAACCCGATTGCCGCGCAGACTTTCCGTCCCGCAGGTTTCAGCTCCGTTGCGCTATGGATGACGTTCACCGAAATGAGAATTCCGCGTCGAACAGCCTGGAATCGGCACCTACGCGTTGGCCGCGAGTTTCAGGAAAGGAATCACGCGCTTTGCGAGCTCGGCCGCCGAGAGTTTCAGCACAGCATCCAGCGTGGCCGCATCGGCGACGTCGAACTTGCCGGAAACCGTTCGCCGCAAGGTCGCGAGATGCGCTCCGCAGCCGAGTTTTTCGCCCATCTCATGCGCGACCGTGCGGACGTAGGTTCCCTTCGTGCACGCGAGCTTGAAGGTCGCGAGGGGTTCTTCGTACTGGGTGAACCGGAAATTGTAGATGTGCACCAGCCGCGGTTCTCGCGGAACTTCCAATCCCTTCCGCGCCAGCTTGTAGAGCGGCACGCCATCCTTCTTGATGGCTGAAACCATCGGCGGCGTTTGCATCAGGTCGCCAATAAACTCTGCGGCCGTCTCGTTCAGCTCAGCCAGCGAAAGCGGCGGAACCGGCAACGACCCTGTCAGTTCACCGTCGGCGTCATAGCTGTCGGTGGATTCGCCCAGCCGCAGCGTTCCTTCATACACCTTGTCGTCGGACATCAACCGTTCGGAAAGCTTCGTCGCGCGTCCAAGCACGATGATCAACAGCCCCGTTGCATTCGGATCCAGCGTGCCGCAATGGCCAACCTTCTTGATCGCGAACTTGCGGCGGATGGCGTCAACCACGTCGTGAGAGGTAGGGCCGCTTGGTTTGTCGATGAGCAGTGCGCCGTCCAGCGCGGTGAACTCTTGCATGAGCGTTATGTGGCAGCGTCGAGCGCCTTGCGGATGGCGGCGATCACCCTGCGCTGCACGGCGAGCGGCTTGCCTGGAATGCGGGCGCCGGCCGCAGCCTTGTGGCCGCCTCCGCCGAACAGCGCGGCGATTTCGTTAACGTTTATTTTTTCGTTCTTCGAGCGAAGGCTGATGCGCGTCAACTCCGGCTCGAGTTCCTCAAAGACACACGCCACAACCACAGGCTCGATCGCACGGATGTGATCGATCAGCCCCTCGCTGTCATCGCTCCCCGCGCCGGTGCGCGCGTAGTCAGACTTCTTCAGCCAGAAATACGCAACCTGGTTGTCATGCGTCAGCTTGAAGTTGCTGTAAACGTGCTTGAGCAGCCGCGCGCGCGACAGGGGATACGACTGGTAAACTTCGTCGCAAATCTTTGCGAGGTTCGCGCCACGTGTGACCAGTTCCGCGCCCACGTGAAACGTTCCAGGACGCGTCGACGGGTATTGGAACGAACCTGTATCCGTCGAGACCGCGGTGAACAGGCAATCCGAAATCTGTTTGGTGATGGGCCACTTGGCGCATTTCAGCAGGCGGTAGATCAATTCACCGGTGGAAGGTTCGCGCGGCGAAACCCAATTGAGGTCGGCGTAGCGCGTATTGCTGGCATGATGATCGATGTTGATCGACAACCTGCGGTCCTGCACGCACTCGCCCACCTTGCCGAGCCGCTCGAAGCTTGCGCAATCCGTTGCAATGACGCAGTCGAACTTCTGGCCGGGTTTCGGTTGTTGAAACAGGTGATCCGGATCGAGGAAGGCCAGCTTGTCCGGCAGCGTGTCCTCGTTCCAGACCGTGACTTTCTTGCCTTCCGCGCGAAGGGCAAGCGCAAGGCCCAGTTGGGATCCGACGCAATCGCCATCCGGCCGGATGTGCCCCACGATGCAGAACGTTTCGTTCTCTCGAATGGCTTCGATAATGCGATCGATGATCTTGGGACGCGATTTCATGAAACTCCCGGCGAGCGCTGCTGCAAGGTCCGAATCCGACTATTCGGTTCCCGCCTTTGGATCCTTTTCAAGGTTCTCGATGATTTCCAGCACGCGGTTGCCGCGAACCACGGAATCGTCAAAGACAAAGCGCAACACGGGCGTGTACTTCAAGACGACGCTTCGGGCAACGATGTCCTGTATCCGGGGACGATGCTGTTCCAAATGGGCGAAACCGCGCTTCTGCTGTTCGGCATTTCCGAGCACGCTGGCGTAGACGGTCGCGGTCTTCAAATCGCCGGCGACATCCACCTCGTTCACCGTGATCAATCCCGTTTCGTTAACCGGCAGTTCACGGCGAATGGCCTCGCCAATCGCGCGTTTCAGCAATTCGTTGACCCTTTGAATTCTAAGAGAAGGCATGGTTCATCCAGTCTGGGCGCGAAGCTTGCGGCCGATCGTGGACGGGCACGCCCATCACTCGTTCGCCGCACAACCCGAAGCTCACAGCTTCTGCGCTATTTTTTCCACATTATAGCACTCAATCGCGTCGCCGACCTGAAATTCCCCGAAGCCGTCGATACGAATGCCGCACTCCATCCCCGCGCGGACCTCGTTAACTTCGTCCTGGAACCGGCGCAGCGATTGCGTCAGGCCCTCGTAAATCACCTCGCGCCGGCGCCGCACCCGCACCTTGCCCTTTGCAATGCGCCCTGTGTTGACGATGCAACCCGCGACGGGCGCGCCCTTGGAAAGTTCAAACACCTTCCGCACTTCAGCCGATCCGATGATGACTTCCTTGAGAATGGGCTCTAGCAAGCCCGCCATCGATTCCTTCACCTCATCGATCAGCTCGTAAATGATGGCGTAAAGCTTGATCTGCACGCCTTCATGCTTCGCTTTGTCCGCAACGCCGCTGTCGACCCGCGTGTGGAAACCGAGGATGACCGCATTGGAAGCCGAGGAGAGCGCCACGTCGGATTCGGTGATCGTCCCGACCGCGCTGTGAATGATTTCCAGGGAAACCTTTTCCGAATCGATCTTCTTCAGCGCCTCCACAATGGCTTCCACTGAACCCTGCGTGTCAGCTTTGACAACGAGCTTGAGCGTCTTGCTTTGTTGCGATTCCAGGGTCGCAAACAGGTTTTCCAATGTGACCTTGCTGCGCGCCGCCTCCTGGCCCTGCAGCCGCGCTTCCTGCGCGCGCTCTTCGGTCAGGTCACGGGCAGCGCGTTCGTCCTCGACCACGCTGAATTCCAATCCCGCTTCAGGAACGCCATTCAATCCCAGGACCTTCACGGCCACCGAAGGACCCGCTTCCTTCAAGCGCTTGGCCTCCTCGTTGATCAGGGCGCGAACCCTGCCGTAAAATTGTCCGCACAGGATCACGTCGCCAACGCGCAGCGTGCCTTTCCGCACGAGCACGGTCGCCGTCGGACCGCCAGGCTCCAGGCCGGATTCAATCACATTGCCCTTGGCGCGCCGCGTCGGATTTGCCTTCAGCTCCAGCAAGTCAGCCTGCAGCAGAAGCATCTCGATCAACTTATCAACGCCCTGCTTCGTGAGCGCGGAGACGTCCACAAAAATTGTGTCGCCGCCCCAATCGTCCGGAACCAGACCTTTGTCCTGCAGCTGCTGCCGAACCTTGAGCGGGTTCGCGTTGGGATGATCCACCTTGTTCACGGCGACGATGATCGGAACCTTCGCGGCCTTCGCGTGGCTCAACGCCTCAAGCGTTTGCGGCATCACACCGTCGTTGGCTGCCACGACGAGCACAACAATGTCAGTGACATTGGCGCCCCGAGCGCGCATCGAACTGAATGCCGCGTGACCCGGGGTGTCAAGGAAGGTGACCTGCGCCAGCTCGGTCTTCCGCTCGGGGTGCGGAAAGGAGATCGTGTAAGCGCCGATGTGCTGTGTGATTCCACCGGCTTCTCCTGCCGCGACATCGCTTTTGCGAATGACGTCGAGCAGCGTGGTTTTGCCGTGGTCGACATGGCCCATGATCGTGACAACCGGCGCCCGCGGACGCAATTCCTCCGGCTTGTCCTCCTGGTCGAGTTCAACCTTCTTGATGGGAGCGTGAACCACGCCGCCGCCGCGTTCGCGCTTCTCCACTTCAAAACGAAAACCATGAGCGGCACAGACCTTCTGCGCTGTCGCTTCGTCAATCGCCTGGTTGACCGTCGCAAACACGCCCAGCTTCATCAGGTCGCCAATGATAACGAATGGCTTCTGCTTCAACTGCTCCGCGAGCTCGCGTACCATGATCGGCGGCTTGATCACAATCACCTGTGCATCGGCCGGCAACAGAGGCTTCGAAGGTTCAGGCCTGCCCCCCGGACGCTGCTGTGGCTGACCCGGGCGCTGGCCTTGGGTTCCCTGGGCAGGGGGTGCTCCTCGCATGCCGCCGCGGACATCACGCCCCCTGTTGAAATCGCCGCGCTGCGGTTCGCCGCGCCGGACTGGGGGCTGGGGCAATTTGATGGAACCGACTTTGTCTCCAACCTTCGGAGCCGGCCTTTGAGGAAGCTGGATAAATCCAACCTTTTCACCAACCTTCGGCACAGTTGGGGCAGCGGGGACGGGCGGCGCAGCGGAAACTTGCGGCTGCGCAGGGACTTCGGCCACGGGTTCGGCAGGCGCCGACTCTTCAACGAACGGCGCTTCCACTTCGGGTTCCGGCGCGGCAGCTTCAGCGGAAACCGCCGGTTCAAGAGCGGGCTCGGCCGCCGGGGGAACTTCAACGACAGTCACAGGAGAAACCGGCTCCGCTTCGGGAACGGGTTCAGGCTCGGGCGCCACTTCGACCACAGGCGGGGGCTCCGGCGGAGGCGCAGTAACGACGATAATCTTGTCGGGCGGCGGTGGGGGCGCAGGTGCCGGTGCTGGCGCAGCAGGGGCGCTCAGCGCAGGGTGATCCTTGCGCAGCTGTTCTTCGAGGTACTCGGCGGTAATTTTATCGAGGGAGCTCGACGCAACGCGCGCGGCGGTAATGCCCAGTTCCTTCGCCTTGGTGAGAACTTCCTTGTTCTCCAGGCCGAGCTTCTTTGAAATATCGTAAATACGAACGGGCATAATTCTGTTTAACTGCGAACGAACTCCGCGCCAGCGGATGCGGGTTGTGCCGGGCAGCCGTCATAGGCGCGAGATTACAACAGGCGTTTTTGAAGCGCCAACCATATCAACCCACCTGCGTTTCGCCAATCTTCAACGTGCGGCGCGCACTCTCAGCGCGAATCGCTTCCAGGATCGCCGCTGCCTGGTCGCCAATCTCCGGAATCCCCGAAAGGTCGCTCTCATCCGCCTGCAATAAATCTTCGAGCCGCGTCAACCCATGGTGCACCAGCACATCCGCCTGCTCACGCGTCAGCCCAGGAATCGCCGCCAATGATTCCACCGCCTCGGCCACCTTCTCCTCAAATCCCTTGGTGACCACGTGCTCGGCGTCAATGTCTACCTGCCAGCCCGTCAGCTTCGACGTCAGCCGCGCGTTCTGGCCGCGCTTCCCGATCGCCAGTGACAACTGGTCTTCGCTGGTCAGGATGCGCACCCGTTTGCGGGGCTCATCGATTTCAAAAGTCTTCAGCTTCGCCGGGGCGAGCGCATTCGTGATGAAATTGCGAATGTTCGAATCCCAGCGGATGATATCCACCTTTTCGTTGTTCAACTCGCGCACGATGTTCTTCACGCGCTGGCCGCGCAGGCCGACACAGGCGCCCACGGGATCCACCTTCTCGTCACGCGTCCAGACCGCCAGTTTGGTTCGGAACCCCGGTTCGCGCGCAATACCCTTGATCTCAATAGTGCCATCGCTGATTTCTGAAACTTCCAGTTGGAACAGCTTGATCACGAAGCGCGGATCGGCGCGGGACAGGATGATCTCAGGCCCATGCGGCCCCTGCTCCACAGCCTTCACGTAACAACGAACACGTTCGCCCACCTGGTATTCCTCCGTGGGAACCCGTTCCCGGTTGGGCAGGAGCGCTTCATACTTTCCGAGGTCAACGATCACATCGGAGCGATCAAAGCGGCGAACCGTGCCGCTGATGATATCGCCGACGCGATCCTTGAACTCGGTGAAGATGAGCGCCTTTTCCGCGCGGCGAATCTGCTGCATCAAGGCCTGTTTGGCGTATTGGGCAGCAATGCGCCCGAACCCTGTAGGCGTGACCTCAATTTCAAGCTCTTCTCCCACTTGCGCATCGGGCTTGATGCGGCGAGCGTCAAACACGGAAATCTGGTCATGCTTTGAAATGACCTTCTCGGAAACAACCAACTTGGCAAACGCCTTGATATCGCCGGTTTTGGATTCAATGGCGACGCGGAGTTCGCGTGCTGGGCCGACGGCTTTCTTGGCGGCAGACAACAGGGCTTCCTGCACAGCAGCAGTGAGAATTTCACGACTGATGCCTTTCTCTTTCTCCCAATAATCCAGGACCGCTAAAAAATCGGCGTTCATATTATTGCTTCCTCAAACGGCAAATCCCACGTGGGGAACAAAAAAGTCGGCAAGTTTTATCTTCCGACTTTGGCGCGCTGGCTATCCAGCAATCTTTACCGTTCGCGTAAGACATTAGGTTTTTGCCGCAAAGGCGTCAAGCCCCCATTCCCGCCCGACCCGCGCGAAACCCCGTGTCTGCGCGGCTTCGGCCACTTCGACGACTTTCCGCAATCTCATGGATATCTGCCGCGTCTGAACCTTTCCAATTCCAAGGGAGGCTCTTACCTTGCCGCCGACAATGAGCATCAACGTCAAATCCGCTGAACCCGCCGACCCGATGCAAACCTTCCTTTGGTTTGCCGGCTGGCCCCAGGCGAAGGTCACGCCCCTTGCTGGAGATGCCTCGCAGCGCCGCTACTTTCGAGTTGTCCAAGGCTCGCGAACCGGAGTCCTGATGGATGCCTCCTCCTGCCCATCCAGCGTGCCCCCGTTTGTAAGGATGGACGAACACCTGCGGCGGCTGGGGTTCTCAGCGCCGAAGATTTTGGCAAGAGACGTTCCGCGCGGATGGCTGCTCCTTGAAGACTTTGGGGATCGAACCTTTGCTCAATTGCTGGACTCAGGCGCTGAACCTCGGGAACTCTTCGAATTGGCAACCGACCTGTTGATTTCGTTGCACCGAAATTCTGATGCTGTTCCTGCCGGACTTCGCGTGTATTCCCCCGAACAGATGTTGCACGACATCGAACTCTTCCTGGAATGGCGAACGCCCGGAATCCCGGCGGCGGAACAGGAGGAATTCCGGCGCGCCTGGAGCGAGGTCCTTCCGCTCGCGCATGCCGCTCCCCAATCCCTTCTGCTGCGAGATTACCATGTTGCCAATCTGATGCTCCTTCCCGAATCCGCGGGGGTGCAGCGCGTGGGCCTGCTGGATTTCCAGGACGCTTACGCAGGTCCTGTCACCTACGATCTGGTGTCACTCCTGGAGGACGCCCGCCGTGAATTGCCGCCGGGCTTGCGGGAGGAAATGCTGGCACGCTATCGGGATGCCTTTCCTGGACTGGAACGCGATGCCTTTGATCAATCGGTCGCCATTGCGGCAGCCCAACGGCACACCCGGGTGCTTGCGATTTTCGAGCGATTAAGCCGCAAGGAACAGAAGCACCAGTACAAGGAGTCGCATTCGGCGCGGGTTGAGCGTCGACTTCAAACCGCCTTGCAGCATCCCACCCTGGCACCCGTAAGAACCTGGATGAATCGACATGGAACAGCGCATTAGGAAAGCCATGGTGCTGGCCGCCGGCTTCGGCAAGCGCCTCAAGCCCCTGACGGATCACACGCCCAAACCTCTCGTGGCTGTCGCGGGTAAACCGATGATTCAATACGCGCTCGAGAAGCTGATCGCGTATGGCATCGACGAGGTCGTGATCAATGTTTCCTACCTTAAGGAACCCCTGATGGACTACCTTCGGGCCTTCACAAGCGTGCGCATCACGCTGTCCGAGGAACCAGAACCGCTGGAAACCGGCGGCGGATTGCATCGGGCCCTCCCGTTGCTCGGGCCCGAACCGTTCTTTACGATCAACAGCGACATCATCTGGAAGGACGACGACGACTCCGCTTTAAACCGCCTGAGCCGCGCATGGGATGACGCTCGCATGGATGTCCTGCTGTTAACGCAATCGAAGTTGCGCGCGGTGGGTCACGACAAAGGGGAAGACCATTTGTTCATCAAACCTGACAATACGTTCGATTGGATCGACGCTGACGCGCCGTATATCATCGCAGGTGTTGGTATCATTCATCCCCGGATCTTCGCGGAATCACCTGGCGGGAAGTTTTCTGTGAAGGTGCTGTGGCTTGAAGCGTTGCGCCGCAATCGGCTCTTTTGCCTTCCGCATCGTGGAGCCTGGTACCAGGCAGGAACCGTTTCCGACATCGCTCACATCGAGGAGATTTGGAAAACCGGGAGCCGTTCCTAACCTTGCGGGAGCTACGGTATCGGCTTGATTCATTCGACTGGCCAAAGTTCGCTCGGCTTGCGTTCGCGGGTCATCACGGATTCCAACCGCCGCACGACCCGCGGATGCTCCGATGCGACATTTCGGCTTTCGGCGGGATCGCGGGAAAGGTCGTATAATTCGCGAGACTCCGCTCCCGGCTTGAAAATCAGTTTCCAGTCGCCGCGGCGGACAGCGCGGCTGAATCCCCCTTCATGAAATTCCCAATACAGCGGCGGGTGATTGATCCTCGTGCCTTTCAACAACGCGGGCAGAATTGAAATCCCGGTGGTCTCTTCCGGCTTCGCTTCGCCAAGCATTTCCGCAAACGTGGGAAGAAAATCCCACGCCGCCACAACCTGATCAGAAACGCGTGGCGGGATGCGCCCAGGCCAGCGCACAATCAACGGAACACGAATCCCTCCTTCATAAAGATCGCGCTTCCGGCCGCGAAAGGGACCATTGCTGTCGAAAAACTCGGCGCTATGTCCGCCTTCTGAATGCGGGCCGTTATCGCTCGTGAACACCACCAGCGTGTCACGCTCGATCCCCAGGTCCTTCAACAGTGCGACGAGGCGCCCAACACCGTCGTCCATGCGGGTGATCATCGCTGCGAAGTTCTTTTCCGTCGCGGGCCATGCCTCATCCGAATAAGGAGCGGCATCCGGAACCTGCATTCCATTCGGACGCTCCTCGTTGTTCGCATGGGGAATCGTGAGTGCGAGATAAAGGAAAAAGGAACGATCCCGACGTGCCGCAATCCAGTTGCAGGCTTCCTCAATGAACAAGTCGTGCGTGTAAGTCCCGCGCCTGCCGCCGGTGTTGCGCGCAAGTTCCACCCGTTCTGAATTTCGCCACAACGCCGCGGGATAATAATCATGCGCGGCAAACTGGGTCTGATAGCCAAAGAACAAATCGAAGCCCTTCCGATTCGGCGCGCCCGGGGAACCATTCTCTCCCACGCCCCATTTGCCGATGACTGCCGTGTCGTAACCAGCCCGTTTGAAGATATCCCCAAGCGTCGATTCTTGGGCAGACAGCGGTGTTTCCGGCAGTGAACGATTGGCGCGATTCCCGCGAATGGTCGCGCGACCGGTATGCTTTCCCGTCAACAACGCGGCACGTGACGGCGCGCACACGGTCGAACCTGCATACGCCTGCGTGAAACGAATGCCTTCGCCTGCAAGCCGATCCAGGTGCGGCGTTCGAATTTGCTTTTGCCCGTAGCAACCGAGGTCCCCGTACCCGAGGTCGTCCGCAAGAATGAAGATCACATTGGGCGAACGCGGCGCGGATTTGAGCACTGACTCGAAGGACAGAAACGCAAGGATCGCAAGAATCAGGCGCATCATTGAAACGTATTAATTTCCCCGGGTCCTGAAATATGCCTCGGGCGATTGCGTCGCCTTCGGAATGATGTAGGGACTGGCAGGGCTTCCGATCACATCGATGAACGACGACGTCGCGTTGGTTGTGCTTTGAAGGGTTCCACTGAACGTCACCACAGCGTCTCCATTCGATTCCAAATGAATCGATAATCCCCGCACGGCTACATCGGTGGACGCGGAAACCACCACCTCGCCGATGATCGCGAAGGCAAAGGTGTCGCTTGGTGAGAACGTGTAGGCGGAATGAATGTCCAGACGCACATACCGCCCTGAATAGCTGTTACTCAACGTCAAGACATCCACGGGATAACTGAACGGAAAGTTGATGTGATTCACGAGCGTGTTGGTGGCAGCGATGAGAGCGGTGGCCAGATTCGCGATGGAGTCGGCGACGCGGACCGTCACATCTCTCGCCGAGATGTTCCAGATCGCAATCTTGTCCACGTTGTATGTGGCTCCCAAATCGAAGTCCAGGGTGCCCGCAAGCGGCAGCGTGAAGACAACCTCGCTCTGCCAGTTGTTGCTCGCGGTGGCATTGGCAAACACAGTGCTGGGCGTTGCGAAATACGTATCGAAATGGGTTGAGCCGCTGACGAATGGCGTCGTGATCCCTGATTGGTTGATCATGTTCGTGACGCTTGCCTCGGGGGCAGATTCACCGAGCGTGTTGCCAACCACCGACGCCGGACTGAGAACCACCTGGCCCGAGGTCGAAGTCAGGCCCGGCACGAGAACGGCCGCCAGGCAGACCAGCCATCGAACCAGAGGAAGTTTTTTCATAAGACAAATCGCAATTGGATGCAGGAACGCTGCGAGCGCTTTGAGTGGACACATCCTTCTACAGAATTCCGGTAAGTTGGCAAGCCCGGGCCGATTTCAGCCAGCGTCAACGGCTTGATTTCACTTCGCCTTCGCGCGCTTTCTTGGTCTACTCCGCTTCACCATGAAACTTCCCCTGGCACTCGCATCGGCCCTGGCAGCGATCGTTGGTTTCGGCAGCGCTTCCGCTTCCGAGAAGTTCTTTCCCCAACGCGATCTCATGCAGATTGGCGTGTACTACTATCCAGAAGCGTGGCCTTCCAACCAATGGGCCCGCGATATCAGCAACATGAAGAAGCTGAATCTCGAGTTCGTTCACATGGGCGAGTTCGCTTGGGCATTCATGGAGCCCGCGGAAGGGAAATTCGATTTCGACTGGCTTGAGCGCAATGTCCAACTCTGCGCCGAGCAAGGCTTGAAGGTCATCCTTTGCACACCCAGCCCGGCACCGCCCGTGTGGCTTTCAGAAGCACATCCCGAAATCCTGCTGATCGATGCCAAGGGACGCCGCATGCAGCACGGCACGCGTCAACACGCCTGCTGGAGCGTCCCCAAGTATCGCGAATACGTGGGCAAAATCGTCGATGAACTCGGCAAGCGCTTTGGCAATGATGCGCGCGTGTGGGGCTGGCAGCTCGACAACGAACTGAGCCATTACGGCAAGGAACCGTGCTTCTGTGACGCGTGCCAGACAAAGTTCCGCGCGTGGTTGAAGAACAAGTATGGAACGATCGAGAATCTCAACCGCGATTGGGGCAACGCGTTCTGGTCGCAGCTGTATCAAAATTTCGATCAGATCCGCATTCCCAACAAGGACGAATTCGTTGCGCAGTGGAATGAACATTCCGTTCTCGACTCCCAACGCTGGTTCGCCGAGGAAGCTGCCGATTATCTCCGGTTTCAAACCTCGATTCTCCGCAAGCACTGCGGTGATCGCCAGTGGGTCACGCACAATTTCATGCAGGGCTTTGACCGCGTGTATCCGATCCTGAACGCCAGGGATTTCGAAATCGTGACGTGGACGATTTATCCCGCCCACGGAAACTTGAACGAAGGACCGCTCGGTTTCCGGCTCGGCGGCGCGGCGCAGATGTCCTTCGCTCACGATTTCTTCCGCAGCATCAACGGTTTCCAGGGCATCATGGAGCTGCAGCCTGGCCAGGTGAATTGGGGTGAAGTGAATCCCCAGCCGTATCCCGGCGCCATTCACATGTGGCTCATGCGGGCGTTTGCTGCGGGCTCAAAAATCGTCTGCACCTACCGCTACCGGCAGCCTCTGTTCGGAGCCGAGCAGTATCATTATGGAATCGTCGGCACCGACGGCGTCACTGCCAGCACGGGCGGAGAACAGTATTCGCAGGCGGCGAAGGAAATCGCCTTGCTGCGGGAAAATCTAAAGCCTGATGCCAAGGAACCCCCCGCTTACAGCGCCCGCCGCACGGCTCTTCTTTACAACTTTGAAAACCGCTGGGACATCGACAACCACAAGCAGAACATTCGCTGGGATACGATGGGCCACCTGTTTAAACATTATCGCGCCTTGAAGCGTGTCGGCGCTCCTGTGGATGTCATCACCGAAGACAAAGACTTTCAAAAGTATCCATTCCTCATCGCCCCCGCATACCAACTCGCTGACTCGAATCTTGTGCGCCGATTGGCGGCGTATGCTGAAAAGGGCGGGCACCTTGTGCTGAGCTGCCGCACCGGAATCAAGGATCGGCGGGGTCACTTGTGGGAAGGACCGTGGGCGATGCCGATCCTCGAACTCATCGGGGCGAAGATTAAATTCTATGACACCCTGCCCGCTCCCAATTCAGCGAAGGTCAAAGCAGGGAGGCAAACCTACGATTGGGTGACGTGGGGCGAGGTGCTTGAACCTGGCCCGGACGCCACGGTACTGGCCACGCACGCGGACCAATATTACGCGGGGGGCGCAGCTGCGGTGACACGCAAACTTGGCCGGGGGAGTGTGACTTACATCGGCGTCGATTCGCAGGATGGCGGATTCGAAGCGCAGTTGATTCGCGGTGTATTCGACCGAGCGCGGGTTGAAACGGAAAACCTTCCTGAAAATTTCCTCGTGGATTGGCGCGACGGATTCTGGATCGCAACGAATTTCACAGAGAAATCACAGCGTGCGCCCGTGCCGCGCGATGCAAAGATCCTCGTTGGGACGGCCGAAGTGCCAGTGGCTGGCGTCACGGTGTGGCAGGAATAAGTCGTCACGCGTCCCACGTTAACCGGGATTTCCAGACCGCAGGTTTCAGCCTGCTTCAGCGTCAAACCCCGCTGCCAGTCGCGGACACTGCCTACGCGCAATTGCCTCCACGCGCTCAAGCGGGCTGAAGCCCCGCGCTCCTACCCGCGGTACACGCAGCGCGCGGTGCACGTCTCCGCTACCACCAACTCGCTCAGCAGGGGCAACACAGGCCTCAGTTGGCGCCAGATCCAGATGGCGATGTTCTCGCTCGTCGGATTCTCGAGACCCTCAACTTCATTCAGGTAGTAGTGATCGAGCTTCTCCCAGATCGGGCGAAACGCGGCCGTGATCTCCGCGTAATCCATCACCCATCCGAGCTTCGGATCGCAATCACCCGTCACGGCGATCTCGACGGAGAAACTGTGCCCGTGCAAGCGACGGCATTTATGTGACTGCGGCAAATGCGGCAGCAAATGCGCCGCTTCAAATTGAAACGTTTTTCTTAGTTCCATCGTAACTTTGTCAGGCAGACGCGACAGCACGGCATCGCGAAGTTCTATCCTTCCCAATCCGTCCACCGAATCAAGTCACCCAGCGCTGGCCGTCCATCGTGGCGCCACGTCAGGGGTGGATTTTGCATCTCGCCGATCGGGCAGATCCGCGTCGCGCCCCAGCGCGCGAATTCCGTGGCAAGCGCCATTGAGCGCGCCTCGGATGCAGCAATGCCGACGGTCGAAACCTGTTTGCGAACGGTGTCCGCACCTTCAATAACCGCCTTCAAGTCCGGAACACCTTTCACATAGATGAACCGGTTCAGGCACGAGTGTGGAAACTTCGCGCCGGATTCGTAAACAACGGTCCAGGCTGTGGACTGTTCGCTGGTCCATAGGCGCGTGTCGGGGGAATGCGCCGCCCGCACTTCGTAGAACGCGCGGCGAGAGGCGATCTGAGCGGCAGCTTCATTGGGAACGGACCCGCGCGGTTCCACTGCTTCACGTTCCGCAAGCTCCTGCGCGAGGGCTTCCGCAAATCCTTCCGCGTCCAGGGTCCCCCCATTCTCCACATACACCGCGTGCGGCGAGAGGCATCCCAGTTGGTTCCATGCCACCACATCATTGGCCGCGCGCGAGATGACCCTGCGGCTGTTGTAACTCGTCAACGCATCCTTTGCCACAAAAGCAAAACTCACGCGGTGCCCATAACCCACAAACCTGGCGCGGGCGGGAACGCGCTGGCGAATCGCCGCAAGCGCCTCATCGGATCCTGTCGCCGTGACGCAATCCGCATCGGCAAACAGCACGTCCTCGAGAGCCGTGTTTCCGCCATGCCATTCTGCGACTTCAAGACAGGCGCCGAGTTTTCGATCTTCGTCATAAATGGAGTGCGCGAAAAGCCTCGGCAGAAACGCACCGCCACTGGCGCATTTCATGACTTGCGCGGAACGCAGAAGAATCCCAAGCGCAAGGCTCATGAACGAAGGATTCGGCAGGTTTCCGGCCGCGATCTGCACCAGCAACTCGGGCGCGCAGGCGATGCTTCGGCGGGACTGACGTTCCTCCGCCACTGTCGCCACGAATTTTTCGAGGCGCTGCGTGTGACCGAGATCCTGTGTCAGAAGCGTGCTGAAATTCTCGGGCGTCAATTGGCGGAAAAACTGGTCGAGGCCGTTCGACAGGGTTTCTCGGGAAAAACCCGTCGCCGCAGGCCCATGTTCCAGCGCAAGCTTGCGAAAGGTGTAGCCCGGGTTCAGCCAGTTCAGCGCAACCGCGCTGAGCAATTCAATGAGGCTCTCCGTCGACCGCGCCGCCAAATATTGCTCGCGGTTTCGGCGCAACGTGCGGCATGCCTCGCTGAGCATTTCAGGTGTCAGCACCGCATCGGCCGGCAGGTCGGCGATAAAGTAATTGGGCAGGTTCACAGCAATCAAAAGGAGCTCGCGGGCATCAGGGAGCAGCCTCGCGGCTCGCTGGATTCAATGCGTCCCGCCAACTCAAATCCATCGCCTCGTCGAATGGCCAGGTCTTCAGTCTGGATGGCCATCACGGAATAAACGTTGGCGAGATCAAAGATCCGCAGCAGTCCAGTTTCCCCAACACAGACTTCGGCCCCCGTTTCAACGGAGACAACCTGGGCACGCGCCCATGGAGGAAAGCGAAATGTCCGCAACTCGCCCGAATCGTAAGCCTGCGAGCTCAATTCGCTCATGCCGTATTCGCAAACAATCTGCGTCGCCGCAACACCGAGTCGATTCGAAATCAACCCGTGCAATTCAGACTTGGGCATGCTGCGGGAGCGTCCTTTGTAACCACCCGTTTCCATCACGCGCGAACCGTTCGGCAACGCAAGGGGCAGATCGCGCTCGGCGAGGGCATCCATCAAGTGAACGAACGAAAAGGCGGTTCCCAACAACAGCACAGGTTGTTTTGCCTCGATGGCGAGCTGCAGAAAATCCAGCGTTGCCGCGACCTCCAGTTTCCACGATCCATCCGGCGCAACGGTGCCCAGAAATGCAAAGTCCGTTACCGATTCACTCAGCCGGCCGCGAACGGTTTCGAACATGTGCACGAGCGATGAGGTCGGCGCCAACGCGCGCGGCGGCGTCAGGGCGGCTGCTTTGAACGTTGACCCCTGCCCCATCACGTTCTGCATCACGTTTCGCTCAAACCATGGCAGCAGCGAAGCCTCGTAAAGCGCCAGGGATTCGGTCGAATGCCAGTGCCGGCTCGGACGATTCTCAGTCGTTCCGCTTGAGTGGAAGACGCTCATGCGCTGCGCGGCCGGAATCGAAGTTACATCGAATTCCTTGAATGCGACCGTTGAAGCTGAAGGGATGCGGCTCCAGTGGTTCACCGTGTCGGGTGTGATCCCGCGCGACTCACAGAGGCGCCGATAAACGGCGTTATTTGCAAACTGCAACGCAAAGAGAACAAGCGCCATTCCATTGAATTCGATGTCAAGGTGGGACTTGAGCGCAGGATCGGTTGCAGGGAGGAGATACAACTCCTCGCGGGACGCGAGTTCAATGAAGTCGCGGAGTCGCGCGGCAAAAATGGAAAGGTCGGAGGTCATGCGGTTTTTAGCAAACGGGCTGGTTTTCCGCCACAGCCCCAAACGAACGTAAGATATTCTCAGCTCTTCTTCAAAGTCGCAGCCGCGAGTTTCATTTCCGTGACATGTTTCTCCGGATCGCCCGAGTCCGTGACGTGCGCGATCTTGCCGTCGCGTCCGATCAGAAAGCTCACGCGGCGGGCCATGTTTCGGTCCTTCATCTTCACTCCATACGCTTCCGCAATCTTCCCGTCGGTGTCGGCAATCAACGGAAAATTCAATCCATGCTTCGCGATGAACTTTTGGTGACTCTCGGCGGAATCGAAGCTGACCCCCGCGACCTTGACCTTGCTCTGTTCGAGTTCAGTGATGCTGTCGCGCATGCTGCAGGCCTGCTTTGTGCAGCCCGGCGTTTCGTCCTTGGGATAGAAGTAGAGTAGCAACGCCTGCTTGCCTATGTCGTCGGCGAGCTTCCACGTTTTTCCGTCCTGGTCCTTGCCTTCTACGAGAGGCGCTTTGTCCCCTGCCTTCAGGGCGGATGGAGCATCAGCGGCAACGGCGAATTGCACGGCGCAAATCAGCGCGGCGGTTGCAACAAGGAGAATCGTTTTCATACATTTCAGGTGAATTCCGCACGAGTGAACGGCTGGTTCAATAGCCTATGGGGAACCGGGTGTCAAACCAGGCGGGCCGCACTTCGCCGTAGCCAAACAAACGACCTCATGCGAAGCCCTTGTTTTTAACCTGCTCACGACCCTGGAACCTGCGCAGGTTCATGGGAAGGACGCGAAGGTTGGAAACGGAAAACGGCATTGAACAGGAGCAAGCAGAGGTAGCAGAGAGAGGAGCGGGATTTTGTTCTTCTAATCCTTACTACTATCCCACAATTGCGGATTAGGCCTTGTGCCCGCAGCATGAGTTCAGTCCGCCCCGAGTTCGAATTCACCGTGCCGTTCGTGTGGGCATAGAGGATTTCTCCATTCGCAGTCGGCACCGCGGACCCGAACTAGTCGGCGGCTCACTGCTGCGGATTGCTTGCGCTTTTGAGCTTTTCCGACCCTTTGACCATAGAGCGCCTGCCGGATGTCATAGTTGCGAAAGCCGCTGATCGCAAATTCGGTTGACAGCCTTGAGCAACTCAACATCTTCTCCAAAGGCTCGCAGCGCTCGAAAACGTCTTCCCTGCTTTTGTTTGGCGCGGCAAGCTTTGCCGGCTTCTTGGGCCAGCGGTGTCATGATGTGGACTGCCGCGGGAACCACGTTTGCAGCCGCAGATGCAGAAAACCCAGCCGTTGATGCAAGAAGTAAAAATAGAGATAGATGCATTTGCCCCAGTTGAGCTTGAGTTCCAGTTTCTTGGTCAGGCGATTGCCACGCACGAACCAGGTGCGGCAGGGCTCGACGGCTGATCACGGTGATTAGATCCTCCTTTACTCGCTCCTGACGGATCACATCTCGCGCAATGCCCTCCTTGTGATAACCGATCAAAACGAATTGCCCAAACGTCTTCCTCCGCCATCTCTGGGTCCTCCTGTTCAAATCCCGTTTTGCCCGCGGATCACTTGAAGAATAGTAAACCAAGAAACACACTCATCACACCAAACCGGCAGGCAATTCGCGAAAATCAGCGCAATTCTTGGAAACCCGTCTTCCCCATCCCCTTTTGGTTGCGGCTCTGCCGCGCTGTGCGATTTGTGGCCGTCCCCTTCGTGTTTTTGCGTCGGCCAGTCAGATCAAAGCGCTTGCGAAGGCAAGGCCTTGCCGGAATTGCCAGGCCTCTGCGGGGGGACCGTCGGACGACGGCGCATTCCGTTTTGAAACCAGAGCTTCCACACCATCCAGAACGCCTCCCGCACGATATCGCGCGACATCTTCGAATGGCCTTGAAAGCGGTCCGTAAAGATGATTGGAACTTCAACCACTTTCATCCCCTGCCGCCAGATTTTGTGGGTCAATTCGATCTGAAAGCTGTAGCCATTGGATTGCACCTCATCCAGCCGAAGCGATTCCAATGCACGGCGGCGAAAGCACTTGTATCCGCCAGTGGGGTCGCTGAATGGCATGCCCGTCACGATGCGCACGTACTTGCCGGCATTGACGCTGAGCATCAAGCGGCGCAACGGCCAGTTGATGACACGGATGCCATGAATGTAACGCGAACCCAGGACGAGATCCGCATCCTCCGCAGCCTGCAGGAATATGGGCACGTCGTCCGGGTTGTGGGAAAAATCGCCGTCCATTTCAAACACGAACTCGTATCCGCGCTGCAACGCCCACTTGAAACCAGCGATGTAGGCGCGTCCGAGCCCATTCTTCTGCGTGCGATGCAGGACGTGCACGGAGGGATGCTGCACTGACAGCTCGTCGGCCATTTTGCCCGTGCCGTCGGGAGAATTGTCATCGACGACCAGCAAATCGACCTTCACAGGGAGAGCTAAAAGGCGCTGAGCGAGCATCGGAAGATTCTCCCGCTCGTTATAGGTCGGCACAACCACCAGCGTCCTGTTCATCGTAAAGCCCGGAGATAAGTAGCCGAGGGGCCGAATCAAAACAAGCGGGCATTTGGCTGCGGGAGGCACCGTTTGCGCGTCATCGCTCCAACAACTTTTGGGCAGAAACGAATCGTTTCGGGACATCATCGGCCCCCTGCCGCCAGATTTTCCGGAAGGCACTCCTCTTGCTGAACACTCCACGTGTACCTGGATTACTATGGCTTGTCAGAGATGCCGTTCGACATCACGCCGAACCCGCGCTTCCTTTTTTACAGCCCGAAGCATCGTGAAGCCTACAACCACCTGCTCTACGGCATTCGCGAGCGGAAAGGATTTGTCCAGCTCACGGGTGAGGTGGGCGCTGGAAAGACGACCCTTTGTCGCGCGATGCTCGAACAACTGGACGAGCATTATTCCACCGCCCTGATCTTGAATCCGGTCCTCAATGCGGACGAGCTGATGAAGGCGATCGCAATCGAGTTCGGCCTCGATGTGCGGGGAATGGACCGGCTCGATACCATTGCCAAGATCAACGATTTCCTGCTGTGGAATGTCGAACAAGGGAAGGAAACGGTTCTCATCATTGACGAGGCGCAGAACCTGACGGAGGAACTTCTCGAGCAGGTTCGCCTGTTATCGAACCTGGAAACCGACAATCGCAAGCTGTTGCAGATCGTGCTGATGGGACAGCCGGAATTGCGCGATCGCCTGAACAGCCACAGCCTTCGCCAGTTGCGCCAGCGCATCACGGTTCGCTACCACCTTTCGCCCCTGAGCCAGGCCGAGATCGGCCAGTACATCCAGCATCGATTGCAGGTTTCCGGGGCGCGCGGCGCACCGCGTTTCACCAAGGCCGCGTTGTGGCGGATACATCATTACACGGGCGGCGTCCCGCGCCTGGTCAATGCCGTATGCGACAAGGCGTTGCTCGCGGGGTTTGTGAATCATCGGGACGAATTGGGCTATCGCGTCGTGGGCGCGGCCATTCGGGAACTGGAGGGAGACATCGGAGTATGAGTTTGATCAATGACGCATTGCGGCGCGCCAAACAACAAACCGCGCAACCCGCCGGAAACCTGAACCTTCCGCTGCGACCTGCCGAAGCCCCTCCGCATTCGAACTCAGGAACAGGGATGCTGCTGATGCTGGGCTTTGTCGCAGTTCTCGTGGCAGCAGGCGCTGTCGTTCCGATGGTGATCAACAAACGCACGCCCTCAGAAACCTTGATCACCGCCTCGGTTCCAAAAAAAGCCGTGGAACCCATTCAGGCGGCCGCGATCGTTCCCGAACCTGTGGCTGAGCCCCTTGCCGCTGCATCGACGCCCGCTCCCGAGGTTGTGCCCCCGGTTGTTGAGCCAGTAGAGCCAAAAGCGCCGCCGCTGAAATTGAATGGCATCTTCTTCCACAGCGCAAAACCTTCGGCGATCATCAATGGAAAAACGGTGTACACCAACAGCGCCGTCGGCGAATACCGCGTTCAGGAGATCCAGCCGGGAAGCGTTCGCCTCGTGAGTGCGACGGGTACAAACGTGCTGAGCTTCGCAGAATAATTTTCTTGGCGTTCATGCGGCCTCGGCGATGATTTGGCCCGATGAATCCACTCAGGGCGAAAATCGAGCAGTCGGCAATACACGCGCGGTTCGTGCCGTTCTTCGTTTTCCTCATTATCACCAGCTTGGGTGGAATGATGGGCGGCAACGCGATGTTCTGGCTCTATGCCGTGAAAGTAGTCCTCGGCGCATGGATGATCTGGGTGATGCGGCCGATCGTGCGGGAGATGCGATGGGCCTTCAGCTGGGAAGCGGTCGTCGTCGGTGCCGTCATCTTTGTCGTCTGGGTCGGAATCGATCCCTACGTTCCGCGCAACACGTTGTTCTTTGATGACACCGCGGACAGCGTGTGGAATCCGTTCGAACGTTTCGGCGCGGAAAGCATGGTTGCCTGGAGCCTGATTGTGATCCGCATCTTCGGCATGACCGTGGTGGTGCCGCCCCTCGAAGAAGTATTCTATCGCTCATTCCTGTACCGGTATTCGGTGAGGACCGACTTCGAGAACATGCCCCTGAACCGCTTTCATCCCACTGCGTTCATCGTGATCGCAATCCTGTTCGGCCTGGTGCATTTCCAATGGCTTGCGGGAATCATCTGCGGCATGGCGTATCAGGGGCTCGTGCTGCGCAAGAACCGCCTGGGCGATGCAATGACCGCGCACGCGATCACGAATTTCCTGTTGGGAGTGTATGTCGTCTGGAAGGGCGGTGCCGCCTGGAAATTCTTCTAGGACCTTGCGGGTTCCCGGCCCGATGCTTCCGCTGCTGCTATTCGAAGACGACCACCTGCTGGTGATCAACAAGCCGGCGGGAATGAACACGCACGCGCCGTCGCCGTTCGCCGGCGAAGGCATCTACGAGTGGTTGAAGCATCGCGAAAGCCGTTGGGCACACCTTGGCCTGCAGCATCGTCTCGACAAGGAAACAAGCGGAGTCCTGGTGTTCGGCAAGACCGCGCTCGCCAATCGTTCGCTCACGGAACAATTCACGCAGCGCGTCGTTCGCAAAACGTACGCGCTGCTGACCGACCGGCCAGTTGCACGTGAATGCGTGGTGAAATCAAACATCACGCGCGCGGGCGATCGCTACGTCAGCGCCACAATCGGGGACGCTGCGGAAACTCGCTTCCGACCCGCACCACCCGCCGCGGATTCCATTCTATTCAGTGTCGAGGCGGAACCTGTTACGGGCAGAACGCACCAAATCCGCGTTCACGCAGCTGAAAAAGGTTTTCCGATCCTCGGCGACTCGTTGTACGGAGGATCGCCGTTTTCGCGCGTTTGCCTCCACGCAGCCGAATTAAAACTTTGCCATCCGCTCGACGGACGGGAGCTGCTCTTTTCCGCGGCCGCGGATTTTGACACAGATCCGCGCGCTGCACTGCGGCGGGCTGTCATTAATTCCGACGAGACGAACGCGTTTCGATGCATTCACGGGGCGGGCGATGGCTGGCCTGGATGGTATGTTGACCAACTGGGGGCGTTCGTTTTGTCGCAGGCGCCGTTTGGCCTCGACCCGCAACGCCAGGAGCTGTTGCCGTTGGTCGGCTTTCAACCCGCTGCGGTTGCGGAGCGTGGAATCTATCACAAGGTGCTCGATCGGCAGGTTCGGCGGAGTCGCATATCCGACGCATCCCCACGATGGGTTCAGGGGTCTCTTGCTCCGGAACGTTTTGTGATTCGCGAAAACGGCGTGCAGTTCGAGATGAGTTTTGCCGAAGGCTACTCCACGGGTCTGTTTTTGGATCAACGCGATAACCGGCGGCGGCTGCTCAATGGCCATGTCGCAGCAGGATTCGAACTCTCCCCGCCGTCCCGCAGCGCGGATCCGTTAAAGGTGTTGAACGCATTCGCCTACACTTGCGGATTCTCGGTGTGCGCGGCGAAGACAGGCGCGCGCACGACGAGCCTTGATCTCTCGCGCAAGTATCTGGAATGGGGAAAGCGCAACTTCCTGTTGAACGATCTTGACCCCGCGGAACACAACTTCATTTATGGCGATGCATTCGAATGGTTCCGTCGGCTGGCCAAGAAAGGCCGGGGCTTTGACGTGATCATTCTCGACCCGCCCACCTTTTCACAGTCCAAGGAGAGCGGGATCTTTCGTGCGGAGAAGGATTTTGGGAAGCTGGTCAGCGCAGCCTTGCCGCTGCTCCAATCCGGCGGTGTGCTCCTGGCATCGACAAACGCCGCGGAGTGGGCGCCCGAAGAATTCCTGGAACAGGTTGCGGACGCGATAGCAAAGGCAGGAAGACGGGTTTTGCAGCAGCATTACGTTCCGCAGCCGCCGGATTTTCCAATCCCGAAATCAGAGCCCGCCTATCTTAAGACAGCCTGGCTGCGGGTGGGTTGAGGGACGGGTTCGCGGTTGAGTGACCGCGTGATGAGGCTTGTTGGGTGACGTTCTGCACGCCGCGAAAGCTTCAAGGCCACGGCAAGGCCGATGAGCGCGGCAACACTTGCAATTGCAAACCAAACCCATCGCGGGCTCGCTTCCGCCGGTTCGGCAATAATTTCAACTCGTTCCGCACCCTGCGAAACCGAAGCATTCTCAATCGTCAAAATTGGATTCGCTATCGACGCGGGGGCCGCTGCTTGAATAGGTGAAACGGGCAGTGCGGGTGATTCAGCTTCGACAGGCACAGGCGCATGAACGACGGCTTCCGACTGCGCCGCAGCAGGAGCAGGAGGAGGAGGAACGGCTGCGAGAGAGGGCGTCGCAACGCTTGAAATCGTATTGGAATGCAGCGCCACCAGCGCAGACATCGGTTGCAATTCAGGCAACGATGCACCGGCAGGTGCGGCGGCAGCCTCGGCTTTCTTTCCTGAGATAATCAAACTCGGAACAGGTTCGGGAGTGGGACGGCGATTCGTTTCGGGTTGAACCGTTTTAACAACAGGTGCAGGCGCGGGTCGCGGTGCAACGCGCGGCAGGTCGGGAAGTTCCAGGGGAAACGGAGGGGTGTTGACCATGTGGGACGTAATCCTGCCTCTCTCCGCGCGAAGCACCGTCACGAATGGCATGTTGGCTTCCATCTGCTGCGCCCGCCAAGCTGTGTATTCCGCTTTGATCTGCGCATCGAAGGAAGTTCCGAGATTGGCCGAGGATCCCTCGGTAATCAGAACGATTGTGATCAGCTCGGAATCCTGGACGACATCCTGCAGGTCCTGCACGAGAACCCCGGGGAACGATTCACGGTCGTGCTTCTGGTCGCCGAGAAAGGCAAGGACTCGCGTTGCGATTTCACGCGGGCGGTCACCTGTCCAGTGTTGCAGCGGAAAGCTGCCTGTGTGCAGTGCGTCGCCGAACGTCCAGACACCCAGCGTGTCGCCGCGGCGCAACTGCCCGTTCATCCCGCTGGCGATAAGATTCGCGGCGATATGACGCGCGGCTTCGGCTCGCCGCTGCATGGGCCGCGACGTTTCAACGATCAAAAGCCAGCGATTCGACGAAAGCTCTTGCGCCTGCGCTGCACCTGGAAGCCAGTTCGCGAGAACGAGGAATCCAAAAATAAATCGCTTCAGGATTTGATAAATCATGCCGGTACGCATGCATTGCATCGGAGCAAAACCGCGCAGGGTTAAGGCATTCCGCCACCCCTGACAGCTGTGTTTCAACCTCCAAAAGCACCGAAGATACGCTGAAAGCCGCGCCAGCGGTTGGGCTGTTGCGGACTGAAGAGCAAACGACGTGCGTGATCCAGATCCATCTGCATCAGGAACCCGATGCTGTGCGCCCCTCGGCCACTGCTGCGGATTGCATCGATTCCATAGGCGTAGCCAACCATCACCTTGACCGACGAAGCCTGGTAAAGGATTCCGGCGCCCACTCCGGAATGCCACTGGCCGGGTTGTTCCAGCCCATCCAGATAATCGACACCTGCTGTCGCTGCGACCAGATTGGCCGACCACTTCCCCTTGGAGTCCAGGGCGACCGTATAATTTCCTCCGAGCATTACGAAGTGTTCGGCGCTGATTTCCTGATAATAGTAGCCAGGCAGGCTGAGTGGAAATTCGGACACGAGAGGCAGCAGCGCGCCCAATCGATAGGCGCTGAATCGATCGGCATCGATGCTCGTTCCCCCTGTGAGATTGATGTAGAAGCTTTGGCCCGAGTTCGTGAATGTGTAAGCCAGCAGGGCCTGACCCCAGAAAAGGTGCGACATGTCTTCCATGCTGCGGTCGCCACGAGGATTGACGCCCGTGTATCCGTAGCGGCCATGTTCCCCGCGGAACTGGCCCTCGTACCAGACGGAAAGTTCCATGGCGAGTGAGGGGAAGAGAATTGGCTCCTGGCCGCCCCAACGTAATCCCGTCCGAATTCCCGCCCAGGGATGATCCTCAGGAAGCGGGAACGTGCGCGCCGTGGAATCATCCTCTTCATACGCGGTGTAATGCACCAGGCCGCGCATGACACCGTTCAGCGGAATCTGCTGCCCTGGGTTGAAGCAGTGATAGAGACTGGCCGAAATTTCACCGCCGTGTCCCACAAATGATTCGCGAGGGATGAAGGTTCCCCGGCGGATTTCATCATAGCTGTCCGCAAACCCGCCCCCCGCAATTCCAATCCCGAGATCGGTGTTCTCGCCCAGCACTTCGCGGATTCCGAGTTCCGCGTCAACGTAGGTCGGGGCAATTGCCATGCGCAACGCAAGGTTCGTTTGCATGAAGTGCGGAATGTTGCGGTAGTAAAACGCGTAGGCTGAGAGCGGCGCATGGCCCTGGAACGCGGCGTTGTAGCCGAGCTGGATCATCTGGCGCGGCATGGGATCAATCTGAGCCCAGGTCCCCGCGGGAACCATAATGCCGGCTGCCAAAAAAAGTATGCGAAACCAGCCCACTGTATAATGCACGGCGCCTTGGTATTAAAAAGCAACGGGCGCAGCAAGGGGTTTGATGCCCCACGACGACTGGGGAACCTTCCTCTCAAACGTGCGCATCCTGTTTTCGCCGGATGAATACGGAGCGCGCGCGAACCAGGTCGAGTTTCTGAATTCCCCTTCTCACATCAGCGTTCTGCCCGTATGGTGTCGCCATGAGCAAGGCGACGAAACTGTTGCATACGCGATATCGTGTGAACGACCTGGACCGCACCGTTCAATTCTACAAGAACGTGTTGGGGCTGGAGGAGGTCCGGCGCCACCGCTCTCCGCGTGGTTCAGAACTGGTGTTCCTGAAGGCGCCGCAAAGCGACGAGTTGATTGAGATCACTCACTTTCCTGGCAGTGGACCGGTTCAGGTTCAACCTGATCTCACGCACCTCGCTTTTGAAGTCGAAGATCTGGTGGAGTTCGGGCGGCACCTGGAATCGCAGGGTCTGAAGTTTTCAGACGGACCCACCACGAGTTCGACCGGCACAACATTCGCCTTTGTTGACGCGCCCGAGGGATACGAGATCGAGCTGATCCAAAAGTCGCAATCTGGCGCTGGCTACTAGGCCGTTCCTTCCTCCATGCTGCTCCGCGCGGGTCCATTTGAACTGCAGTTCCCCAGGCCCGCGCTCATCATGGGAATCGTCAACGTCACGCCCGATTCCTTTTCAGATGGCGGCCGTTTTCTCGACGCGAACCTGGCAATTGATCGCGCGCGAGATTTGATCCGGGAGGGCGCGGAGATCATCGACATCGGAGGTGAATCCTCCCGCCCGCGAGCCCATCCCGTTCCGGAACGCGAAGAGCTGCGGCGCGTGTTGCCTGTCATTGAAGCGCTTGCGGCGGAAACCAGGTGTCCACTCTCGATCGACACAATGAAGCCGGCCGTGGCTGAAGCCGCAGTGAAAGCGGGTGCATCGATCATCAATGACATCGCAGCCAATCGTGATGACGATCGGATGTGGCGCGTGGCGGCAGCAACGGGCGCGGCGTATGTGTGTATGCACATGCAAGGCACGCCACAGACGATGCAGCAGCACCCGCACTACAAAGACGTGGTCGACGAAGTTCGCAGCTTCTTTTCCGACCGGCTGCAGCGACTGAACGATTGCGGAGTGCGTGCAGAGCAAGTTATATTCGACATCGGAATTGGGTTTGGAAAATCGCTGGAGCACAATCTGCAGCTGCTCGGCGCCCTGGAAGCGTTTCAGCAGTTCAACCGGCCGATGTTGCTGGGAGTGTCCCGAAAATCCTTCATCGGCAAGTTGCTGGGAGCCCCGCTCCGCGATCGATTGCCCGCGTCGCTCGCCTGCACATGCGCCGCGGTCCGATCCGGGGTTCAGATCATTCGGACGCACGACGTCGCTGCAACAGTGCAGGCGGTGCGAATGACCGAGGCCATTGTTAACGTCAGGAAATAAGTTGGACCGACTCAGAGACATCATTGTGGATGGCTGGCAGGCCGGATTGGAAATTCTGATCCTGACCGTAGCGATCTACTATGCCTTGCGGTTTATTCGCGGGACACGCGGATGGGCTGTGGTCACCGGGTTCCTGGTGGTTTTCCTGACCTTCGTTCTCGTGACCTTCCTGCTTGAACTCGAAGTGCTGCGCTGGCTGCTCGTGTCGTTCCTCGCTTTCTTCAGCGTATCCGTCGTCGTGATCTTCCAACCGGAATTGCGCAGGATGCTCGCTGAACTCGGCAATCTCCCGATGTTTACAACTGCCCACGAACAGCGTGAAAGCATCGAGGTCATCATTCAAACATCCGAACGCCTCTCGGAAGTGCGCATCGGAGCGCTGATCGCAATTGAACAATCCATCCAACTGCAGGAGGCGGTGGAATCCGGAATCGCGGTGAACTGTGACGCGACGCCGGAGATGCTTGAAGCCATTTTCTTCCCAAATAATGCCATTCACGATGGCGGCGTAATCATCAAGGGCGACAAGATTGCGTTTGCGGCGTGTATTTTCCCGCTGACGCAAAGACAGGATCTCAGCAAATCGCTCGGGACGCGGCATCGCGCGGCAATCGGATTGAGCGAGGAAACCGATGCAATTGTCGTTGTGGTCTCCGAAGAGACGGGCGCCGTTTCTTACGCATACAAGGGGAATCTGGTCCGCGGGGTCACGATGGAAGCGCTGCGATCCTTCCTTACATCGCTGCTCGTGAACCCGGCGAAGTCACGAAAGTGGCTCGAGCTGATTCGCTCGTGGCGCAAAGAACGGACCGCGCCCGGGCCTGTCGTGCTTGCCGGTTCAGATTCCCCGGAAACGCCGCGCGATACCACCCCGAGCACCCTTGCGAAATGATCGACCTGCTGCGCCACATCCTCTTCCGCGATTTCTGGCTGAAGCTCCTTTCGACAGTCTTCGCGGTCATCATCTGGATCTCCGTTTCCAAGCTCTTTCTCCGGCGCGAAGTCACGCCTGTCATTGGAACCTTCGGCACCCACATGATCGAGCAGGTGTATCGGGAAATTCCAATCCTTGTTCGCGTTCCCGCAGCCGAGGCGCGCTCGGTCAGCGTTGAACCCAATCGCGTGGAGATCACGGTGCGCGGCGAAACCGCTTTGATGCAAAAGCTTCGGCGGCAGGATATCCACGCTGAGATCGACCTGACTGGTATCAGCTCGGCAAACTCCCTCCGCAAGCAGATCGAGGTAAGACTTCCCAACGGCCTCGTGGCTACGCGCGTCGCTCCTGGCGATGTGGAGGTCATTGTACCGCCGCAGAATTGAATCGCTTTCCACTATGAGTTCATCCCGAAAAATATTCGGCACCGATGGGGTGCGCGGAACTGCAAATATCGAACCCGTCACGGCGGAAACCGCGTTGAAGCTTGGCCGCGCCGCGGCGCACGTTTTCAAAAACCTCGAATCGCAGGCGCGCGGACGCGGACGCCACAAGATCGTCATCGGCAAAGACACGCGCCTGTCCGGCTACATGCTGGAAAACGCCCTTTCCTCAGGCGTGCTGTCGATGGGCGTCGACGTCCTGTTCATCGGGCCGCTTCCCACTCCAGGCGTGGCTTACGTGACCCGCAGCCTTCGCGCAGACGCGGGAATTGCGATCACCGCGTCGCACAATCCGTATGCTGATAATGGAATCAAGTTCTTCCGGGCCGACGGATACAAACTGGACGACCAGATTGAAGCGGAGATTGAGAACCTGGTGTTCAGCGGTGAGATCGAAACCATTCGCCCGACGGCAGAGGCAATCGGAAAAGCGGTTCGCATCGAGGATGCCCTGGGTCGCTACATTGAGTATGCCAAGTCGTCGTTCCCGCGCGGCCAGACGCTGGAGGGATTGAAGGTGGTCGTCGATTGCGGACATGGCGCCGCCTACAAGGCAACACCCTGCGTCCTGCGTGAGCTGGGCGCGGAGGTCTTCGTTTATGGCAACGAGCCGGACGGCATGAACATCAACAAGGATTGCGGTTCAATGCATCCTGAATTGATCTGCAAAAAAGTCCGCGAACACGGCGCCGCCCTCGGCATCGCCCACGACGGTGATGCGGATCGGGTGATCCTTTGCGATGAATCCGGGGCATTGATCGATGGCGACGACATCATGGCTATCGCATCATTGGACATGCTCGCACAGGGCACCTTGAGCCAGAACACACTTGTCAGCACGGTGATGAGCAATGCCGGGCTGGACGCAGCGATCAAGAGTGCGGGGGGCCGCCTGATTCGCACGGCTGTGGGCGACAAGAACGTGATCGATGAAATGCTTCGCCATGGATTCAACCTGGGCGGCGAGCAGAGCGGGCACATGATTTTCCGCGATTACAGCTCAACGGGCGACGGACTCGTTTCAGCGCTGCAGATTTTGCGTATCATGAAGGCCAAGGGACAGTCCCTGTCGCAACTGGCCCGCTGCTGGACGCGTTTCCCGCAACTCGTCACCAATGTGCGTGTGAGGGAGAAGAAGCCGTTTGAGCAGCTCGACGGACTGGCCGCGCTGGTCAATGACGCTGAGAAGGAACTCCAGTCGCAAGGCGGCCGCATTCTCCTGCGCTACTCCGGGACCGAACCGAAAGCGCGTTTGCTCGTGGAAGGCCGGGAAGAAGCAACGCTCAAAAAATGGTCTGATGTGATCTGCGGCCTCCTGCGCAAACACATTGGCGCCTGAGAGGCGCTTGGCCTTGTGTGGGCTGGGAGGAAGCAAGATACGGCAATTGTTTGGCAAGTCATGGCGAGGCGCTCAGGGGGCGCCTTACTAGATTTGCCTCATGAACAGCCGACGCCCGAGCAAGTGCACGCGACAAGAGCTGGCTGCTGCCCTCGGCACTGACGCCAGCTTGGCTGTTCTTCCCAACCCTGACACCTTTCCCGCGCAGCGTAGCCTGCCAGGTTCGGGCGTCCTGACACCCACAGTGATGGATTGCAGGAAGCCGGTTCGCTGCGCGCGGTCCTTGAACTCCGTCCCCCAAGCGGCCATATGAGAATCTTCATCGCCGGTCTCAGCTTCAAAACCGCGCCTGTCGAGATCCGCGAGCAAATTGCAGTGCACGCGTCGCGCCTCCAGTGTCATGGCTGCCGCCTGAAGCTGAGCGCCCAATTGGATGAGGTCGTCCTTCTCTCCACGTGCAACCGCGTAGAGATCTACGGCGTGACCCGCAATCCGCGCACCCAGTTAAACACCCTCTTCCAGCACCTCTCCGCGAGCAGGATCGACTTCTCACCCTATCTTTACATCAAGGAGGGCTCCGAAGCGGTGCAACACCTTTACTCTGTCGCCAGCGGACTGGATTCCATGGTGATTGGTGAAACGGAAATCACCGGCCAGCTCAAGCAAGCTTACCAGGCCGCCTGCGATGCGCACCTGACCGGAAAAGTGCTCAACCGCGCTTTCCAAACCGCTTTGCAGACAGCCAAGGAGATCCGCACCCGCACCGGAATCGGCAGGGGCGCCACCTCTGTCGGCAGTGTTGCCGTCGAATTGGCCGAACGCATCTTCGACCAGGATTTTTCCGACAAGACCATAATGATCATTGGCGCGGGCAAGATGGGAGAAGCCTGCGTGCGACATCTGAGCAAAAAGGGTGTGCGCTCAGTGCTGGTTTCGAATCGCTCGTTCGACCGCGCCCAAAATCTTGCGTCGGAGTTCGGCGGACGCGCCATCCGCTTTGACGATTGCCTTCCCGCGATGGAACAGGCCGACATCGTTGTCACATCGACTGGCTGCCCCCACACGATCCTTCACCGAGAAGAAATAGAGCGTGTGATGCAGGCACGACGCAATCGCTCCCTTGTTCTCATCGATATCGCGGTGCCGCGCGATATCGCTGCCGACGTGCAGCAGGTGAGCAATGTTTATTTGTACGACGTGGATGATCTCGAAGTAATCGTGCGCGAGAACATGCGCCTGCGTCAGCAGGAGCTGGGACGATGCGAGGAAATTATCAGCTCCCGTGCGAATGACCTCTTGCGTCGGTTCACGGCTCCGGCCGTTCGTCCCGTTCCTGCAAACGTTGAACTCGCCTTTCTTGAGCCCGCTGTTTGCGCCGGCTGAAACTTGTCCGCTTGTCCTCCTGCACAGGCTGGCTTCGAATGGCCTGCGTCCTGCCCGTCCGCTGCATAACCAACGTTGATCCAACGCATGTTGCTGTCGCGTACGCCAATTAAAAGTCGTTGTTTGACAATAGGCGGATAGTTGGTTTTTCGAACCTGCCTAAGCTCATGCCAGTTCGTGTCTCCTTGACCGCAACCTCTCTATTGAACAATCAACTATGAAACCGAAAACCTGGACCAAACCTGCGTACGCCTTGCTGGCGGCGTGCGCGCTATTTGCCCCTGGAGGCGGGAATGCCATCGCGGCGACCGCCCCCGCCGCGGGCCTGAACGGGCAACTGCAGCTCCGCCCTCTGACGCCGCAAGAAATCAAGGACCATGCCTTGACCGGCCGTCAGACTGCCAGCGGCCTCAACACCATCGGCATTGGACAACCTGCTTACCTCGACGCAGTGGTCAACTCCTCTGTTGCGCCCGCGTCGATAACGAGTGTGACTTGGAACCTCAGCAACAAACCAATCGGTTCGGCTGCAGCCATCACGTCCAGTCCGCTCAGCACCAATGTTCCGGTCTACAAACCCGCGGATCGCCTTGTCCTGCGCGTCGCAGGCCGAGCTGTGCTGGTTCCTGATGTGGTTGGCCAATACACGGTTGTTGCGACGATCAACACAACAACGGGCACGACAAACGTGTCGCAGACCATAACGGCCGCGACATTTCTCGGAGCCCAAACGTGCGCCCTGTGCCATAGCGGCGGCGTCGTCGCCTCGAATACTTTCACGACATGGCAGCAGACGCCCCACGCCACGGCATTCACCCGCAAGATCGATGGCATCGGCGCCCCGACCTTCAACAAGAACTGCGTTTCGTGCCACGTAACCGGCTATGACGCTCACACCAACGCGGTGAATGGCGGATTCGATGACATTGCGGCGTCCGTGAACTGGCAGTTTCCGACATCACTGACGAATGGCAATTGGGCCGCCATGCACAACTCGCTCAAGGGCGCAGCCAATATTCAGTGTGAAAGCTGCCACGGTCCAGGCAGCGAGCACGCGATGAAATTGGGCAACGTTAATTATATTTCCACAAGCTTCAGCGCTGGCGATTGCGCGCAATGCCACGACAGCCTTTCAAAGCATTGGAAAGTGCAGGAGTGGAACAGCTCCGGCCACGCGATCTCGCCCCGCCAAACCGGATCCGGCTGCGTTCGCTGCCATACTGCGGAAGGCTTTGCTCGTTACACGGCTGGAATGCAGCCCATCGGAACCGAATACGAGGCGATCAGTTGCGCCGCCTGCCATGATCCGCACGACGCCAGCAAGCCGCACCAACTCCGCAATGTGGGTCCGATTGCGTTGATGGATAACAAGACTGTGATTAGCGACGCGGGGGCGGGCATGGTTTGCATGAACTGTCACATGAGCCGCCGCGATGCAACCAACTACGTCGAAGTCACGGCGGGAAGCGCCAACTTCGGCCCTCATCATTCACTCCAAACCGACATGTTGATGGGTGTCAACGCGGTCACCTACGGCAAGGACATTCCAAGTTCCGCCCATCGTGATTCTGTCGAAGGAACTTGCGTCACCTGCCATATGCAGCCGATCACCTCGGGTCCGGCATTTACACACGCCGGCGGACACACCTTCCGGCTCGCGTGGGACGGCGGGACGACGAACACGACTGCGGACGACGTCGAAGTCGTAGGCGCCTGCAAACAGTGCCATGGCGAAATCGAAAGCTTCGACTTGCGCCGCCAGGATTATGATGGCGACGGACTCGTTGAAGGCGTTCAAACCGAAGTGCAGGGCATGCTGGCGAAACTCGGAATGCTCCTGCCGCCAGTCGGCACTCCGAAAACTTCGATCAACATCACGGCGAGCTGGACCAAACAGCAGCTGCGCGCCGGATACAATTACAAGTTCGTGCAGGAAGACGGCAGCTTCGGAATTCACAACACGGCCTATGCGGTCGGGCTTCTTAAGGCGTCGATTGCGGATCTCAGCGGAGACGCCAACAACGACGGCCTGGCCGATACATGGCAGACCGCGTATTTCGGATCTGCGACGCACCCGAACGCAGCCCCGAATGCCACACCCTCGGGAGACGGGATTCCGAACTGGCTGAAGTTTGCGCTCGGCTTGAACCCGAATACGTCGGGCGTGGTATTGCCTGACGGCGTTGTCTGGATGAATGCCAATACGCTGGTCAACTCCGAAAACCCGGGCAGCAGCAATGTGAAGATCTACACCGCCGCGGAAGTGGTCTTCGACACGGTCGCTGGCAAGAATTACCAGATTCAGGGTGTCTCTTCGCTGAGTGGCGGATGGCAAAACATCGGATCTCCCATCCCCGGCACGGGGCAATCCGTAAGTTATGTCACTCCCACACGGTCGAACGCACAGATGTTCTTCCGGGTGTCGAGCACGCCTTAAACGCCTGTTGAAACAACAACCCCTTCCCGCGTATGCAGGAAGGGGTTTTTTTATTCGGCCGATCGAGAACGGGAACCTCTTGCGAACCGCGCTGGACCATCGGCTCCGTCATGGAACCGATACGCGATAGAACCTCTGCTTAAACTGGGCTGCGTCGGGGTCGGCAAACGATTCGATCGTTTGGTTGAAGCTGCCATTCGTTAATAAGATCCATGATCCTGTATCAAGGTTCAACGCGAGGTTCGTGCAAGCCCACACGCGATAAGGAAGACCGATACTTCCATTGAATGAGAAACGCACACTGCGATCGGGCAGACGGACGCACTGTGAGATTGCCGGTTGAACGACAAGGTTCGTGGATTCAACGGAAAGGACTCCGTCCACCGCCAGCCTGTTGGTGTTCCATACGAGACCCGAGGCGGGTTCGGGCGGGTGGATGCTGCTGAAGCTGCCGGAATAACTGGCTGCCTTGAACAGCTGGAACGTTTTGCCTGCGGAAAGATTCCCGCTGACATTCAGTTCCAGCGTTCCGCCGCAGGTCAATTCGCTGATGCCGGCAACCTGGTCTGACAACCCTGCGGCACCAACGTCCATGACAGTCTTGCTTCCGTCGGCAAGGGTGACGTTGTTGCTGATCGTCAGGGTGCCGGCGCCATTGCCGGGCGACAACGTTGCGCCCGCTTGCACAGTGACTGCTCCGCCAAGCACTCCGCTTCCACTCAAGGTTCCGGACCCGCTGACAATCAGAGAGTTCGTCCCGAGGGTTCCATTGATCTGCAGTTCCCCTGCGGTAACGGTAGTGGTGCCACTGTAAGAGTTTTGCCCGTTCAGGATCGTGACTCCTGCCGCGCCGGCGCTGATCGATTTCCGAAAACTGCCAGTGCCAGCAATGGGTCCGTTGAACGTCTGCGTCGTTCCCAAGGCATTGAAGGCATTGAGCCGCGTCAATCCAATAGCGCCGTTGTCGATCACAATGGGACGATCAAACACGAAGCTGCCGCCAGACAGCCGCGGGTCGAAAAGATCCGTGGGGTCATTCGCGCCGTCGTTTCGAAACGTGAGCGTGCCCCCGGTGCCTGAGAACGAGCTGTTGGTGAAGTTCAGATCCACAGTTCCAGACGGGCTGGTGGTCGTGATCGCACTGTCACCCGAGACAACAATGGGGTTGCCAAGTGGCGCAGTGTTCACGGATCGGTTCGCTGTGGTGTTCAAAGTGCCGCCCGCGAGCTCGATCGGACCGAAGCCAAGGGTTGATGAACTGCTGATGTTCAGCACCCCGTTACTGACGATCGTGGCGCCAGTATAACTATTGGCCGCTGTCATCGCTATCGTTCCGGGCCCGGTCTTGACCACGACTCCCGGACCGGAAATGACGCTCGAAACTGTCAAAGCGCTTCCGGCTCCGCGATTGAATACAAGCCGGCCATAATTGGTGATGATGCTTCCACTTGGTCCGGCACTTCCGCCCGTGCCGCCATTGCCCACCTGCAGCGTTCCGTCCAGAATGAGAGTTCCGCCGGAAAACGTATTCGCTGCCGTCAAAACCACAGTTCCCGCGGTGCTCTTCGTTAACATCTTTCCGGCGCCTCCGAGCACCGAATGCACGGCGCCACTCCGAAGATCGAATCCATCCTGCGAAACCAACGCAGGCGATCCTGTGTTATTCGTGATCACGCCTCCATCAAGCACGAGCTGGCCAATCACTTCCGGACGATTGTTCAAATTCAACGTCCCGCCCGTCTTGATTGTGACGAGCGCGGAATCCGAAATTTGATTCGACCCTCCCGAAATCAGCACTGTTCCCGCCTCGGCGATTACGAGATCACCGGGGATTGAGGTGACACCCGATGCTTTGTTCAAGGCGAGCGTACCGTCCAATACCCGAGTTTCTCCAGTATAACCATTCGCCGCGCCCTGCAAGACGAACGAACCTGGGCCGGCTTTCACCCACCCGTGCGCCCCCTCCAACGGAACTCGAATCGCCGCGGTGTTATTGATGACTTCGACCGTGGGCACGGTACCGCCCTGACCAAGTGTCAATGATGAGTCACCGGACGCGTTGGTCGTGATGGTCCATCCCGAAGTTCCCGCAAGGTCGCCGAACCTTAATGTTCCAACCTTGCGCGAGGAGCCGAGCGTCACGGTTCTTGTGGCTCCAATATCAAGTGTGCTGAAGTCAGCAACGGCGTTCCCGTCATCAGGAACAACGCTCCCGGACCAATTGACAGGATCGTCCCAGTTCCCGCTGGCATCAGAAATCCAGGTTTGAGCTGTGATGGATGTGATTGAAGAAAACATGACAGCGCCGAAAGCTGACATGACGTGCCGACGAGGTAGCAGTTTCATAGGTGTACTCCCTTATTTCCATAGTTCACCAACGTTTTTGTTGAATGCTCGAAGCTTCCTTGGCCGAAAACAACAACGCGCCCCGGAGGATACCTTGCGTTTGGAATCAGCCGCCTCGAACGCGGGCATCGTCCGCCCGCAGAAAAGAAAGGTCAAGCGAGTTTTTGAAAATCACGCCGACCGAAATGTGCAGATGCGAGAGCGGAAGGATTGCGCAAATGCCCCAGTTCCCCGATCACTGGGTCTTGAGAATGCGTCGCGCCGCCTTGATCAAAGCTTCCGCTTCAGCAGGTGTTCCAATGGTGATCCGCAGGAATGAGCTGACCTCAGGCTGCCTGAACCAGCGCACAAGGACCTTTCGCTCCCGCAAACTCGATAGCCATTGCTCCGCCGGGAATCGGGGAGGCCGCGCGAGAATGAAATTGGTTTGGCTTGGCAAAACCTCAAAGCCGAGTTTCGTCAATTCCGCGCCCAGTTGCTCGCGGGTTCCGCGAATTCGTTTGAAGTTGCTTTGGTAGTAGGCCAGGTCGTCCAGTGTCGCCACCGCGGCAACCTGCCCGAGGCCGTTCACGTTGTAGCTGTCGCGAATCTTGTGCAGCGCTGAAATCAGAACCGGATTTCCCACAACATAGCCCACGCGCTGGAAACAGAGCGAATACGCTTTCGAAAAGGTGCGGGCCACAAGAACGTGCGGGAGCGATAACGCAAGGTCCATCGCGTGTTCATTAGCAAAGTCGACATACGCTTCATCAAGAAGCGTCACGCCTTTTTGAGCACGGCAAAGCCGTTCCAGCTCACTGGTGGAATAGCCGCGTCCACTCGGCGCGTGCGGGGTCGTGATGAGCGTCAAGGCAGCGTTGAACTGCCACACTGCGTTTCTCCGAAGTTCGTGGAGTGAAGGCAAAGAAAAATCCGTCGCAAGCGGAACCGGGTTTCGAAAGCCCCCGTGCGTGTCAGCCAAGACGGAATAAAGGGAGTAGCTTGGGTGAAAATACTGCACGGTCGAACGCGGTGCCGCGACGGTCTGCCGCGTGCGAGAGGTTTT
>Ga0196970_1000141_pt1 | contig 110824 bp, 171 predicted proteins | sample S1v_513CmetaG_FD_148672 | JGI IMG/M metagenome (GOLD analysis project Ga0196970, IMG submission 148672) | Soil microbial communities from Anza Borrego desert, Southern California, United States - S1+v_5-13C | ecosystem: Environmental > Terrestrial > Soil > Desert | place: USA: California...
CCCGCTGCTGGAGGCAGCGAAAAAGAAAGGCTACCGTCATGTCGATGACGGCATGAGCCTGGCCTACCACTTCTATCAATACCTGGAGAAGGGCGCCAATGCCGACAATCCTGAAGCTGACTGATCCGATGGTGAAGGAGGCCGCGCGCCACCCTGCACTCGATGGACTGAAGCGGATTGGCCGCGGTGCCTTCTGCGCCGTGTATGACAAAGGCGACACGGTCGTGAAGATGACCTGCGATCCGATCCAGTATGCGTTCACCTGCGACGCCTGGAGTCCCGAAGGGCCGTTCTTCCCGCGCCTGGTGGAGAACCACTTCTGCATCGGCGAAACCTGGAAGGGTGTGCCGATCTACCTGTTTGAAGTGGAAAAGCTGGCGCCGGTGCGCCGCGACTCGCCGGCCCACATCAAGCGCTTGGCGCGTCGCCTGATCAAAGCGACAGCGGACTCGATGTGGTCGCAGGCAAGCCGGCACCGACGCGGCAGCTACGTGAATCAGAAGCGGGATGCGTCCATGAGCGCGTTGCAGGAAGTGATTGACGAAGGCAAGCTGCCGGCCGATCTGCTGGAGGCGCTACAGGATGTCCACACCTTCGTGTCCAACTACGACGCCATGATCGACTTCCACGGTAAGAACCTGATGCTGCGTGGCGAGCAGTTGATCCTGAATGATGTGGTGGCGGATCCGTTGCAGGTCAGGGCGCTATGGGGGAAGGCTTACCTATAGGAATCAGTCACGAATGACTTGCGGCGCCTATGTGCGCTTGCGATGATCTTTCTACCGACAAATAACAGGGAGAACTGGAATGTCCGCAGTTGCAACCGAGCCGATTCGCGTAACGAACACGCAGCACGCCGACCTGATGCGCTTTGCCTTCAATCAGGTGTGCAACCAGGAGGACTGGAAGGCGCCGATCGACTGCCTCGTCCCGTGGGAGCTGGCGAACGTCTACATCGACGCCATCACGTTCATGACCGGCGTGCGACCGAGCTATCTGAAGGACGGCAGCATGTGCCGCCTGACGTGCATCGGCTACCGCGCAGGGCCGGCAGGAGGATAAACATGAAGCTGAACAAACGAGAGATGGCACTGATCCTGGCAGGACTGCGCCTGCTGCAACAACAACTGACGAGCGGCGATGGTGCGCGCAGCCTGCCGCCTGGCATCGAGGACATTCTGACCGATTCGGACATGGAGAACTGCCCGCCCGAGCGCATCGATCGCCTGTGCGAGAAGATCAACTTGGACGATGAGAAGGCGGAGACTGGCGATATGCCATTCGAGACACCGATTCGCATTGAGGACGAGCGCTTCCTGGTGGCCGCCGACAACGAGCTGATTATCGAGGCATGGGCGCATGGGCCTGGCGAACTAGACGCAATCGTGAAGGCGGTCAATTCGCACCAGCCGGCGGTGGACGCGCTGGCGAAGTGCTACAACGCGCTCGGCGATTGGGTGGACATCCAATCGAAGGGTGATGAGCGCGAGTCCGACCAAGAAGCGCTGCGTGAGGCCGCCCAAGTGTTGCGCGCGGCAGGGCGATTGGAATAGGAGCGAACGTGAAACGAGGCTAACTTGGGGCAGATAATTGCCGCAAAGTAAAGGCGCAGCTATGATCTTGCCCTCACCATCAGGAGCAGAACATGAACAAGATCATCCTTGCCGCCGCCCTCATGACCGCGGCGTTCGCCAACGCGCAGACTGTCGTCATCCCGCCGGCCGGCTTCCAGGCTGAGAAGATGAACGCCTGCCGCAAGTTTGGCGAGGCCGCCATCGACACGTATAGCATCTACAAGGCGTCGCCGAAGATGCTACCGAAACTGCGCGGTGCGCATCCGGTGGATGACCGCGTGATCGACGCGATTGTGGCGGGAAGGGTGCATGATCAGCAGGCTGCGTACCAGCTCGGCGTCGCCTACTGTTACGACTACATTGATGAACAGGCGAGAAAATGACAGCTAAAGGATCCCGCGCCGGACTGCCGGTGAAAACGATTGAGGTTGGTGAGGAGCCGACCACCTGCATCTACTGCGGCAGCCGGACGAACATGATCGGCATCGCACTGAACGGCAAGCGGCGCGAGGTCTGCATCCACTGTGAGCAGCAATACGATGTGGAAGACGAGATCGAGACGATCGCGGACGATTCTGAAGATGCAGAGGAGGGCGTCACGATCCCCGCGCCATTCCAAGAGACACCGATCCTGGACAAGATCCTGGCCGAGTTCGAGGGCAAGCCGGCAACGCCTGAGGTGGGTCAGGAAGAACTGAACCACCTGTTCGGCATCAAGCCTAGTCCGTATCCCGATTTCGGGAGTTACTAATGAGTAGCCATTGGGAGTGGGAGGAGCGCGTGGTCAGGCGACATGAAGTGGACAAGCCATTTGCGCCTGAGAACGGGCGGCCGCTCAAGTTTGGCATCGGCGATAGCGTGATCTATACCAACGACGCCGGCATCGAGTTCTGCTGCCGGATTACCGGCTATTACCTGCCCGATCCAATCAACGCGATGTATGCGAAAGGCTCGCGGTATCTTGTGAACTCGTCCTCGCCGTGGTTTCCGGTGAAAGAGTCGGAGCTGCGTCTGGTGGCGTCAGCGCATCCCGATTTCGGTTCCTTTTAACGCTCTTGCGGATAAGTCATCGCTGAACTACAATTGCCTGTCTCAAGCCTGCGTGCGCTTGAGACTATATGTCTGTCGCATGTGCGACGACACACAAGGGAAGCCACCATGTTTTGGATTATCACGAAGGATCACATCAACAAAGGCAGTGATGACGGCGTTTTATCCCGCGTCGGCACCTACATGACGAGCGGCCACCGCCTGCTCGACGCTGCCGTCTTTGCCGCTCCGCGGGAAGCAAGGCCGCAGATTCTCGAAGGCTGCAAGCAGGTGTGCGACTACGAGTTCCGCCTGTATGACGACGACGGCGAGCTTTACTACGAAGGCTTGTGCTACCGGCTCGACAAGGCATCGGAGCAGGGCGCGTTCGAGCCGCTGGATTGGGCCGCCAACGAAGCCGGCTGCACCCGCATGGATTACCGCAAGAAAGGAGAGGCAGAATGGAAGACGCTGTGAAAGGACACCTGTTCACGCCGCGCGTGAGCCATAGCTCCGATGACCGCATCCGGATGTCGCTCGGCGCGGCCGACTACGCCAAGATCAAGCGGGGCGGCCATTGGGGCGCCACCGTCACCGATCAGAACACCGGCAAGACCTATCAGGTCGAAGGCGCCTCCTGCGGCCTGCCGCGGTGCTTCTGCGACGCCGTGATCGTCAAGGAGCTGACGTGACCACACCCGCCTACAAGATCACTGAGGACATGCTGATGGCGGCCGCCAAGGTCGACGACCTGGATGACGCCGTGCGCGGTGTGATGGATCAGGTCGGCATCACCACCGGCGATGTCGCCGGCATCGTGCTGACTTCCTACCAAGACGAATGGGCCGACCTCGATTATTGGGGCCGCCTGGCTGCTCTGCGTGAATGGCGTGACGTGGAGCAAGTCCGTAACATCGACTACGCCAACATTGAAATTTAAACAACATGAACATCCTCGACTTCAACGACCCCGATCCGATGACCCGCGCACACTTCGAGGCGCCCGACATTGACCTGCTCGACCGGCTGCCCAGCCTGTTCCCGATCCCCGTTTCGGCACCGGAACTGACCTTCCACATGCTGCCGCAATACTGCGTCCAGGAGGGCGGTTAAACCGCACGCAGAACAGGCTTGCACGCCTGTTTTCTTGCACGCAAAACAACGCCTTGGAAAAGCCAATAAATTCAATGACTTACATCGCCTCGGATGCAGAGCTATTGCGGGAAGACTGCTGAACGCCTGACACGGTCAACTCAGCACTGAAGCAAAGCACCGGGAACCACGCGGAAGACGGGCAAAATCGCACTACAAGCGACCGGATCGACACCAGTCGATACCTGATGACACTGACCCTCTCCGACCGCTCAAAACGCGTTTAAAACGGTAGGAAACATGAAGCGCCAATTTGCCCGTCCAAAAACCGCTTGCGATGATAAGTCATGAATGACTTTCAAAAGGAAGGGGAATGGAAATCAGACAAAGCATGATCCTGATGCGTCCGGCCAACGAGCTGGAATATCAGCTCTACCAGGAGCTAACGCAACCGCTCGCCGATTGGGCTAAAGCGCATCCTGGCGAGCGTCCCGATCCGGCAACCCGTAGGCGCTTCAAGACGATCATGGACAAGATCGAACACGTCGGACTGCGCCCATCCCCGCTGGGCCTGCTTGTGATCGACCGGCCGGACATTCTCGAAGGAGAACATCCGATCGAGACGGTCGATCTCGTCACCCGCATGTGGATTGAAGCCTGGCTGCAAACCACCGGACAGATGAGGAGGCGCCATGCTTACTTCCAATGAAAAGCGCCGACAGACCAATGAGGCCCGCCGGCGCTTCGCATGGATGTGGATAGAGGATCTGATGTTCCGGATTTTCGTGGTCAGTTATGTGGTTTGGCTGATCTGTGACGGATACAGGTGGATTGCTCCCTAGAACGCGACCTACAGGCGCAACCAGATTGTAGTGAAGACCAGGCAAGCACCGTTGAGGCAAAGCAAAACCTTGGGTGCCGCCTGCATCTCCGAAAACTATAAGTAGGAGTGTTTTCAGAGTATGAAATACATATAGAGAACGCTTGGGACTCCCAAGGACGCGGAAAGGAGAAACGTGACACCGGAGAAGCTGATCAAGGTGACGCTGAGACTGGCGTATCGGAACAAGATCCAAGAGATCAAACGTCGGAAAGCAATGAAGGCCAGGATTGCACGAATGATCGACCGGAACCGAGGCCAGGCCAACATGAGGCCGGAATGGGCAAGGACACTCGCAGGCCAGGCCATCACGGATGCCAGGCCATCGGATAAGGAATGGATGAGGAGACTTGACCCGAGCTACGAGGAATAGGAGAGACGAAACACGCACAGAGACAGGACGATACGTGCGTAGAGGGAGAGATCCTGTATGGGTAGGAGAGACGTATAGGGAGTGCGGCGGTATGTGTAAGGTTCGGTGCGGAACGTAATGCGTTCATCGTTCACCAAGGCTTTTCACCACACCTTATACATTGCCTGCCGCCGATTCCCATGCCCATTCCACACAAAATCGTCCGCGGCGCCCCGAGGCAGGGTGAAACCATCCGGCCACACGCCTGGCCTCGCTCTCTACTATAAGACATCGACCACACAACTGTAAGAGGCAAATCATGAAGGTTTCCGAGGTAGCCCTCGCACTGCATAACGCCGGCATCCCGTTCGCGGATGTGGCAACGATCATCAATACGCTCGTCTATGTGAAGGATCGCGTGGATACGCTGCCGGAGTTCACGCAGCGGTGCGGCACGTTGGCGGTGGAGCGGATTAAGGAGATGGATGTTGGCTGAAAAGATCACCGTGCCGATCCCCAAGCCGAAGAAACGCATCGGCGTGATGCCCACCAGGCGGGAAAAGGACAAATCCAAAGAGATCCCCAGGCGCGACAAGCACCGGCGTCGGAGTACGGCTGACGACCCGGTATAGGCGCCGTGTACGGCGGGCAGCCTGGTAAGGCATGGCGGCTCGGCCCGCCGTATAAGAACGCCACGGCCATCCGTGGAAAATTTGGATCAGCCTCGGAACGCCTAGGAATAATCTTCGGAGCTATCCTAGGCAAAGCGAAAGGATGTTTGGTTGGCGACCGCAAGAAGCCAAATACATGCCTGGTTGCGGTTGAGATTATGACGGTGCAGCGACGTGCTGCGACCAACCTATAAGATCATGCAAACCACGACCCTGACCGGCATCGCCTACGAAGAACTGTACTGCGCACATCACGACAAGCGGACGATCCCGTTGCTCCTGCTGCGCAACCTGCACAAGCTGCCCGAGTGCAAATTCCACGCGAACGACGGCAACGACCACCTGATCCTGGACTACGACGGATGGTTCCGCTACATCCTGGTCAGCAACCAGATCATCACGGTCGGCGAGCACCGCATCGAGAACGGAATGGGCGACGTGCTGACCTGCGCGTCCTACAGCACGTACCAGGACGCGCTGCGCGCGTGCATGAACGTCCTGACGACCGACAACGACCTGTAAGGTTTCCTGACCACCGCACCGAAAACCCAGGCCGAAGGCGAACACAAGACCGGCGGGGAGAATAGGCTGCGACTGGTCAGCTACCAGGCCATTTCCTAGGCCATCCACGGCATTCCACCACGCTCAGGCCAGGCCACGGCATTCCTCGGCCATCCACGGTACCAGGCCACTGACCGGCCAGGATCGAGGCCAGGCCACATCACCCATCCGGCCACACGCCACAGTGCGGTTGCGACCATACGTCTACTGCATCACGTCGATGCAGCAACCGACCTACAGGAGTGACATTCATGAGCGCCATCGACCTCGCCTACTACCGTCGCAAGATCAAGCAGATCGGCACCTGGACGGGCGTGCGGTACCTGCGCAACCGCGGCATCCCGTTCGAGCAAGCCTACTTCGTCATCTTCGGACGCGCACCGCGCAACATCACCGTCACCCTGTAATCCACATCGACCAGGAGAACTATGTCATGAATGCCACCCTGATTGCCGCCGGACTGTCGCGCGCGGCTGACGCCATGCTGACGATGGAGCCGGAACCGGAAGTGAAGCTGCCGCCGGTCGACCACGCCATGAACGCCGCCTGCGCCCAGCGCTTCCCTGAGCCTGCTGATGCGCCGCTGGTGTCCGACGACGAGATCGCCTACTGGGAAAGCCTGGCTGACGAGCTGGAAGCGGAGCGCAATCCGGTCAAGGTGCGGAAGATGAAGCGGCACTGGTAAGTGCGCCTGCGAGCCGTCTGGATACGGCTCGCTTCCTGGTCATGGCGCTTGCCTTGGAAGCGCCTGGCGTTCTGGATACGGCTGACGAACTGGTTGCCTCGGCGTGCCTCGGAGCGCCGCGCGCTGCGCCGCGGAATACGGCAGCGCTCCTGGTAACGCTGGAGTGCCTAGGAAAAGGGCGAGCGCGTCGATGCGGATCGTCCTTGTTTGAGAACCGTCCTCAACTGCGAACCGTCCGCATTCGCACTCCATCCTCAAATGACAGCGCTCCTCATGTGCGAACCCTCCTCATTTGACAGTCATTCGCATTTTGCGTGCAAAAAGCTATATGCACGCTTTATATGAAAAGAACGCAGTTTATACGAGTCCATATTACAACTCCATAGTTCACTAAGCACTGACTTAGAACGATAATCTCTACATACCACGACGCACACAACGATGCAGCGCGGTGCAGCAGACCCGATCTTTAAACCTGACAGAACCTGTATTCGCAATAGGGAAGCTCATAGCTATCTGAGTGTAACGCAGGTAAAGCAAACACTTTCTTAACTCTCAAAAGGGAAACATCATGAAAAACTTTAAAGCAGAAACGATCGTTGCAAAACTCTTTAACGCAGTGACCGCACGCGTTCAAGCGCTGCGCGATGCTGAACTGGTCGTTTCGTCTGAGTTCAAGAAGATTCTTGAGCACTACGCGCCCGACGGTAAGCATTACCGTTCATTCGTCGCGTGCGTCGAAACGGTGCGCGACGTGATTGATTTTGAAATGATGCTTAAGATCATTCAAAAGCATAAGCCCGCAGGTGCAAATGACGCGCAGTACATGCAAGCAAAGACCATTGAAAAGGTCAACAAGTTTATCGTTGGTCTGGGTCAGAAAGACTTTCGCTTGCTCGATAACCATACGCGTTCACTCGTTGTTAATGCGATGTTGAACGACAAGCGCTTGACCAGTCGCGCAGCGTTCGCGTCACTGGTGAAGGTTGAATGGTCTGAAGAAATCAGCGAAGTTTTGCGCGCTCGTAATAACTACACTGCGGGCACTGGTAGCACGCAACTCTCTAGCACGAAAGAGATGATGCGCACGCTGAAGCTGTCAGACGGTATCAAGGGCAGCAAGAACGCAGACTTCACCTTTAGCGCTGAAGCTGAAGCGCTCTTTGTTGAGCGCTTCGAGCAGGTCGCAAAGCTGGTCAAGACTAGCGAAGAAATCAGCGCAGAGATTGACGAGAACGACGAAATCGAAGCGTAATCTTTAACCTGCTGCATCAGTCATGCGTGACTGATGCAGCATTCACACAAGGGATGCACAATGCATGAATTCGCAAAGCAGCGCGAACAAGCAAAGCGCGAACAAAGGGACTTTTTCATCAATGGTTTGTTGTGCGCTGGTCTGCTGTTTGCGTGCATGTACGCGTTCGCATACGCGTTGCAATCTGCTTAATTTTTGAGCAGACGCCCGAAGTCTTAGACGGATTGGACGGGCGGGATGGCCCTGCCTTCCTCAACTTCCGACCTCCGCAGACCCTTCCTTATAGAATCCGGCCGAGCCAGGATCCACATCCTTATACTTTCCCACTGCGAGGATCCGCCACCAGGCGCCCATTGCCCAATTGCCCAATTGCCCAAAGCCCCGCGCCCCGATTAGGATCCGCCATGAGATCCGCCAAATTTCCAGGATTCCAGAACAGGAACCGCGGCCTCCCTGGCTATCGAACACATATGCCGGGTGCCAACGCCGCCGGCGAACGCCGCGACCATGTCAGGCTTCGCTTCGCGAAGCATCCGACAGTTGCGCACGCGCCCCGCGTGGCCGCCATACCGATCCCACTCTGCCTCGAAGGTCTTGAACGAAATCCGGCGGGCTTGCGCCCATTGACGAGCGAACGTGTCCGCGCCCGAGGCGCCGCCTTCGACCAGGAGGGTGATGGTGCGCTTGGCGTGGATCGCGTCCAGGATCCGGAACACGAATGCCCGATCCTTATAGTCCCGGCCGCCCGTGACGAGAACAATCACCAGGCGTCTCCATAGTCGTGCATGACGTGATCGCCTGGCGGCCCGTCAGGGAACACTTCCACCCACGCCCCATCTTCGACCATTTTCTCAATGCCCTCCGTGGTGTGCGGGAGGGCAAGTGGCTGGTCCATCGGATCGCCATTGCTGTGGTTCGTCTTCACGCAACGACCCGTCTCCGTGTCCAGCTCGACCAGCCAGTCGATCGACGCATACTTGGACTTGAAGTAGCGCTTCACCAGGCGTCTCCGTATTCCCAGGCCGCCGAAGCCGCGGTCACTTCCGGATAGATCGCCGTGCGCAGTTGCGGGAACAGAGCAAAAGCTTCTTCCTCCGTGATCTCTACCCACTCCGAGTTGGAGGCGAGCAGGGCGCGAGCAGACTCGGCGTTGTTGCCGTGAAACGTCTTGATCACGTCATCTCGTTCGGCGCGCGTGACGGTGCTAGTGTGGTCGTGGCGCGTTACCCAGACATTGTGGCGCTTGTGCTTGATGTAGATCGGCTTCACCATGCATCGACCTCCGATTGTGGCCTGTCCAGCAGCTCGGGCGTCAGCACGTATTGTTCCGTGACCTCGATCCAGTGACCTTTGGCGACATGATTGTGCGCATCTTGGAGGTTCCAGAACTTGCAGGCGACCAAGGTGCGTTCGGCGTCGTTTTTCACGAACCACACGCGGCCGTTCTCCTCGAACTTGAGCGCCAGGGCGTCCTTGAACTTGCCGCTCTTGTCGGTGAAGTAGCGCGCAGTCATTACCAGTGATCCCCGTAGCAGGGCGCGGGAACGTCTGCGACGACGACGTAGCGCCTGCCATTCTCGTCAAACGCGATCTCGACCCAATTGCCCTGTTGGACGTACCTCATGCACGCTTCGAGCGCGGGAACCCTTAGTTGATCCGTCGACTCGTAGACGGATCCGTCCTTGAGATGGGTCAGCAGCCGGCCATCATTCGTGACCTCCTTGTAGTCGGGACTGGTGGGGCGAGCGTCATCCGGCTGAAAGCGCAGCTCCGGATTGTTGTAGACGAAATAGCGGCTCACCATACCAGCTCCGCTGCGGTGGCTGGCGCATCGGGCATGAGCTTGCCCTCAAACAGCGTGTGCAGCTCGCCGGCCGGGATTTCGCGCCACCGACCTTTGGCGACATGCTCCATTGCGCACGCCATCGTGATGTGGTTGATAGACGGGTTTTCGCCATTACGCTTGTGAGCGACGGCACCGCGGTCGTCGATCGCCACGTATAGCGTGCCGTCGCTGAATCCCTCCACATGGCTGAAAAAGCGTGGCCTCATTGCTTCACCTGTTCGGCGGCCTTCAGCGCGGCTTCGAGCTGCGCCGGCGTCAGCCCCTTGAATTTCTGATACAGCGCGTTCTTCGGCTTGCGTGCCGCCACCTTGGCCTCGCGCTTGGCGACAAACAGCGGCTTGATGCCGTCGTCCTCACCGGCGTAGTCCAGCAGGGTTTCGATGACCTCGCCCTGACTGAGCTTATATGCCTTGGCGATCGCGGCCAGTTGCTCCCGATGCGGGCCGTCGATGTCGATGGAGTAGCGCGTGCGTTGTGTAGTTTCCATGATTTTGTGCCTTCGTGCGTTTGTTGAAATGCGTGCAAACTGATTATAGCGCTCGATCAAAATTGCACGCGCAATAAAAAGGCGCCCGAAGGCGCCAAAGGAGACACACATGAAAACTGCCGCTATCGCACGTCAGCGGTGAAGCCCATCGGCGTTTCTTCGTCCTCGCCTGCTTCCTCCTGGCCGCCAAAGCCAGGCATGAACATCGGATGCGCCTGCGGTGGGGGTTGCAGAACGAGCAGGGCCAAAAGCGCGAGCGGGTTTTGCAGGACGACCATGCACACGATGACGGCGGCGATGATCAGGACGTTGACGGCGAGGGTGGGATTCATCTGGTCGCTTCCTAAGTCAGTAGTGAGGGATTCTAGGCTATCACGGCCTTATAGATTCGACCAAGAAGTTCCGGACGTTGCCATCGGGTAGGATCTCGCGTAACATGGCGAGGCCCTTTTACCAAGGGCATTACCTACTGACGAGGAAAGAGAATGTTTGGATGGTCTGCACCCGATCTAGGCTAGGGCACGCGCAATTTGCGTGTGTCCCGAATCTAGCGTCCACGATGAGATAAGAAGACTTCACATCAGGAAGTCTTTGCTGGAACGTCTTTATCGAAAACTCTTAATTGAGTTAGGACGAGTTTTGATACTTAGGTGCGGATCGCTAAATTTTTTTTTACTTGAAGAAAGGTAAGTCGATGATTTATAAGATTTTGTGTGGTTCCACCACTCTGGAAGCTTCGGATAAGTTTGAAACTAAGCTCCAAATTGACCCCAAGGTCGTCGCCAATCACTTGAAGGCGCTATATGAGGGGGCGGGAATCGAAGTTATGGGTGTGGTGCAGATGTCAGAGTTTGAAATCGACATCCATTAGCGCAAGCAAGGGGCCAATCGGCCCCTTTTTGTTGGCCGCTACTGAAGCAGTCCGAGCCGATACGCGAAGAAGGCGGTCGGATAGATGCCGGCGCGGTCGAATTGCGGCGGCAGGGTGCGCTGCATGTACTTGATCCGCGACGCCTTAATCCCCATGATGGTGGCAATCACGTCAGAAGTCTTGCCATCCAATACCCACCGCAGATACTGGCGCTCCTGGGCGTTCAACTCGATGAAGAACTGCGGCAGGTTCTTCCGCAACAGACGCAACTCCATTGCCTCGACCACCGCCTGAATCAACGCGTGCGTCTTGTGTCTGACCTGCCAGCCGTCGTCAGGATTCCGCGACAGACCGACCATTGCCGTGGTGCCGCCCCGACCATCAATTACCTCCAGCCATTTCAGGTGTACGCCGGCCGCGCGCGCCTCGCGCAGAAAGTCGCGGCGCGTCCAATAGTAGTCGCTGCCGCCAGCGACCGGCGCGCTGATGCGCTTGCCGTAGCAGACCTTGGAGCCGTGGTTTGTGGCTGACGGGTTCAGGAACTTTTCTTGCCAGTCGTCCCTGAAGTTACAGAAGAAGGAAAAGTGCGGCTCGGCCAAGGATGACGGGTACTCCAGCCCGTAGGCGACATAGCGATAGCCAAGCGCATTGGCAAGCGAAACGAATTTGCGAAAGACTTCGCTCTCATGTTCAACCGCCAGCTCCCGGCAGCAGTCGTCCTCCCACTGCTCCACGCTGGCTTCAAATGAATCTGTGCTGCACATACCACGCTCCACGCGAACTGTCTACAGCACCTTTGTGCTTTGATCCGCGTGGCGTCTTGCTATAGAGTTCGCACCTGCTTTCATTTCTCCGATGCAACACATTCTGGCATACGTCGAATGGGAATGGCAGGGAGAAGGCGTTTAGCGCAAGGAAATACCGTTCTGGTGTGAGAAATCACCAACAAAGTTCTCTTTGATGCCGCTGTCATGGAGGTCAACTGCCTGGCAGGTCGACCGCGGCTCCATTTTTCATCACTACAAAGGAAGGATCATGATTTTCAAAGTGCTATGTGCGCAGCAAAACGGAGAGGTCAGGGCGGACAGGTTCGAGACGCAGCATCTTCTCAGCAACCCGCGCCATATTGCCGACCGCATCCGGCAACTGTACGAAGGTTCGGATGTGGAAGTCATCGGCGTTGTGCGCGTGTCCGAAGTGGACATCGACATTCACTGACCCTTCGGGGCCGGCGCTCGCCGGCCCAACTTACGCCGCCAGCGTCGCGCGCGCAAACCCCAACTGTTCCATGTCGAAGTCCCGGCCGCCTTCGTAGATGAAGCGGTCAAATCCCGGTGTACCCTTGATGATCGCCTGACGCTGCTTGGCGTGCGTGACCAAATGGTCATTGAATGCGTCGGCAAAGTCGATGATGAAGCACAGGTTTGGCATTCCATTCTTCTTTTCGCGCAGCCCGCGACCGATGCGCTGGCGCAGCGCGACCTCGGCCTTCCCGCCGCCGGCCAGAATCACGTAGCCGACCGCCGGCACGTCCACGCCCACGTCAAGAATGGTGGTGCCGATCAGGACGTCAATGTCGCCGCGCGCCAGGCGTCCCAACGCGCGCTTACGGCCCTCCTGGTCATCCTCACCCTGGATGAACTCCACCCGCAGACCGGCTTCGGCGATCGCCTTTTTCAGCTTGTCACCGTGCGCAGTCTGCTGCACCAGGATCATGCCGTTTAGGCCGTAGCGTGACATGCGCACGCATTCCTCGACGATCAGTCCGTTGCGGTAGTCGTTGTCCACGATCCCCAGGCGGTACGCGGCCTGCCAGCCAGTGCCGCGCATGAGCTTTTGCGGCTTGAACTTGAGTGGCACGAACTTGAAATGCGGCTGCGCCAGGATGCCGCGGTCGATCAGGGTTTCCTCGCTGACCTTGATGGCGATCGGCCCCGCGCACGCCATCAGGCGCATGTTCGATTCCTCGTTCTCCTTCATGAACGGGGTGGCGGTGAGCGCCAGGCGGTAGTGCGCGTTCTTGCAGTGGCGCAGGATCTCGTAGTAGCTGTTGCCGGACGCTTCGTGCGCTTCCTCCAGGATCACCAGCCCAAACATGGACAGCAACTGGATGGTGCGAGCGCGGTCGCGCATGTGCTCCGCGACTTTCACCGCGGCTTCCGCGCGCATCTTGCCCACTAGCGCCTTGCGTTGGGCGACCTGGCGCGCGTCAAGCGCTTCGAGCTGGCGCTTGCGCTCGGCCGGTTTGACGCCGGCGGCCAAAAGCCGATTCTCCAGCGCCCTGTGTTCCTTCAGCTCGGCCTTGACGCGGGCGTCCGTCATTTTGTCCAGCTCGCCGTCGATCGTCTTTTCCTCCAGGCGCGAGATCAAGGTCTGCACCATGCCCACGCACATTTTCTTGACCGCTTGCCGCGTGTTCCCGTGCTCGTCAACGATGGTGTGACCGAATTGGCCGTCGCCCAGCACCGATACGGGCACCCCGAGGTCTTTCTCGAACGCGTCTTTCATCTGGTACATCAGAATGCCGCGCGTGGTCAGAAACAGCGTGGGCATGTTGATCGAGGCGAAGGCCATGCGGGCGATGCGGCTCTTGCCGCCGCCGGTGGCAACCTGCGCGATGATCGCGCCGTGCTTGCGCAGCCGACGGATGACCTCCGGCTGGTAGTCGTAGCGACCCTCGTAGCCGAAGCTGTCGATCACCGGCAGCTCCGGCCCCTGCGGCTCGGGCAGCGGCTTGCGCGCCAGGCGTACTTCGTAGCCCTTGTGCCGCAGCTTGGCGGCGACGAAATGCACGAAGCCGGCGGGGAAGGTGCCAAGCTTGAAATCCAGGAAGGAGCTGCGGCCATCCCAATTGCCGCGCTTGAAGGCAATAGTGTGCTCGGCGCCATCCACCGCATACGACAGGATGGACTGGACTTCAAGCTTCACGTCTCGCGTCGGCTCATGGAGCTTGGCGACGGTGGCGTTGGAGGCGATGGTGACGACGGTCATAGGGCTTGCCAAGGTGTTTTCGTTGGAGTAAAGTATAAGTCACCAATGACTTAGACGCAACGATTCTATAAGTATGCAAACGACACAACTGCTGGAATGCGATCCGCGCACTCTTCAGCCCAATCCCTGGAACACGAATGTCGTGAGTCCGGACAACGAGGCCAAGATCGATGAATCGATCAAGCGGCTCGGCATGTTCAAGCCGATCGTGGTGCGCACACTGGACGATGGCGCGCTACAAATCCTGGGCGGCGCGCACCGCCGTGACTCTGCGATCCGGCTCGGCATGAAGAAGGTTCCGGTCATCAATCTCGGCTCCATCGACGATAAGAAGGCCAAGGAGATCGGGCTGGTGGACAACGGCCGCTACGGCGCCGACGACACGCTGCAACTGGCCGAATTGCTCGACTCCCTCGGCGCACCCGAAGACCTCGCGAAGTTCATGCCGTACACCGATGCGGATTTCGCGTCGATCTTCTCAAGTGTGAATATAGCGCTCGACGATCTTGATCTGCCCGATGACGACGGCGCAGCCCCAAGCGCGCCCGCCCCCAAACCCGCGCAGACCCACGCGGTCATGCGCTTCAAAGTGCCGCTGGGCGACGACCAGATGATTTCGGAAGCTGTCGCCAGGGTGATGAAGCAGCAAGGCTTCACCGAGGCCGACGAGCTGACCAACGCCGGCGACGCTCTCGTCCACATTTTCAAGAAGGCAGGGTACTGACATGGCACGTTGCGACGGCGGCTATCCCTTTTGCGAGGACTGCGTCCACTACGGTAATCCCACCGGCGAGTGCGACGAGTGCGAGGACGGCTCCATGTATGAGGAGGCTGACAGCGTCGAGGAGCTGTCGGTTCACGAACTCAAATTCATGATTTTGAAGGAGGCGGCATGAGTCCGGCTGTGTTTGTGACTTGGGTGCTGGCCGTCGCCTTCAGCTTCCTGATCTTTGGCACTCTTTTCGCGGGCGCCTACGTCTGCTGGAAGGACATCAAATGATCGACTGGTGGATTGTTCCGACCATCATCACGCTGCTTGGTATCGCCGGCATGGTTGGCAGCCTGTTCGGGCGTGACTGGTTCGAGGCGGGTCTGATCGGCATGGTCGGGGCCGTCATTCTCTTTTGCCTGGCGCCGATCACCTGGATCGTGTGTCTTTTGTTGAAAGTGTTCTCATGAAGATCCAGAAATGGGGCATCGAGCGCGTCATCCCCTACGAACTGAACGCGAAAATCCATGATCCCGAGCAGGTCAAGCGTATCGCCAAGTCGATCGCCGAGCTTGGATGGGATCAGCCCATCGTGGTGGACAAGAACGGCGTGATCATCAAGGGTCACGGCCGGCGCCTGGCCGCCATCTCGCTCGGTTACAAGGAAGTGCCGGTCTTGGTGCGTGACGACCTGACGCCGGATCAGGTGAAGGCCGCGCGCCTGGCGGACAACCGCGTTGCCATCGGCAACATCGACGCCGAGCTGCTTGCCAAAGACCTGGCCGATCTCGAATTCGACCTGACCGGCATTTTCGACGCCAAGGAGCTGGAGTTCGTCACGGCCGATCTGGGCGAGCTGAACCAGGATGCCTTCGTTGCCGACCTGGACGCGGAGATTGCCGCGCAGGCCGACGAGACGACCAACGCGATCGCCGCGGCGGCCGACAAGGCGGTGCCGATCCAGAAGGCGCTGGGCTTTAAGGCGATCAAGGGTTCCGACGAGCGCGCAGTTGCCATGTTCATGGCGCAGTTGGAGGCCGAGTCCGGATTGACCGGCGCAGAAGCCTTCATGGAATTCATTCGCGCTTTCGCTCCTGCGAGTAAGTCATGAGTGACTGCATTCGCGTCGCAGTTGTCGCGTTTGTGACGGCCGTGTTGCTCGCCTGCGGCGGAGGAGGCGAGGGCGGCGCATCGCCGCGCACGGTCGTTGAGCTGTACGGCGAATCGACCATGACCGGCTACGGCGCGACCACCAGTCTGCCCGCCGAGCTGCAAAAGCTGCGCCCCGACCTGGAGGTTATCGGGCGCGGCGTCAACAGCACGACAGCCAGCGACCAACTGAAGACCTGGAACCCGCAAGCGTCGCCGGCACGGCTCGTCGTCATCAACCGCGGCATCAATGAGCCGTACCGGGGCGTGCCGCCCGAACAGTTCCGCGCCGATCTCGCCCTGCTGGTGCGGCAGGCGCGCGACGCCGGCAAGCACGTCATCCTCCAGACCCCAAACCCCGTGACCGGCGAGCTGGCCGCCGGCGTGCAGACAAGCGCGCAGGTAGTGCGGGAGGTCGCGTCCGCGATGAATGTGCCGCTGTCGGACGCCAACGCCATCCCAAACGCTGCCTCCCTGCTCGTCGACCCGCTGCACCCGAGCAACGCGCTGATCGGCCTGATGGCGTCCGATCTGGCGCGACTCATTCCCACCGAAAGGAGCAAGTAATGGACAAATTTTGGATGTGGTTGGCCTGGCGCCTGCCGCGACGTGCCGCGTATTGGGCGGCGTGCCGCGTGATGGCCCACGCCACGGTCGTTTATTCGACCAAAACCGCTTGCGAGCTATCGCCGGCCGACTGCCTGAAGGCATGGAGCGAAAAAGCGAAATGACCATTTACACCGTAGACAAACGCTTCCACACGGAAGTTGAGCGCACGCCGCGCGTACTGGAGATCGCCGAAGCCTTCGGCCTGGGCCTGGACGACAAGGAGTTCGTCGTCTTCGATAACCAGCCGATCGAGATCGAGCAGGGCGACGTGGTGTATGTGACCGGCCAGTCCGGCGCCGGCAAGTCGACCGTGCTGCGCGAGCTGAAAAGCCAGATGGAAGCGGCCGGTCACCAGATCGCCGACATCGACGCTATCCCGATGGTCAATTCGCCGCTGATCGACCAGATCGGCAAGAACACCACCGAGGCGCTGAACTTCCTGTCGATCGCCGGCCTGAACGACGCCTACCTGTTCATCCGGAAGCCCCATGAGCTGTCCGACGGCCAGCGCTACCGCTTCAAGCTCGCCAAGATCATCGAATCCGGCGCGAAGGTCTGGGTCGCCGACGAGTTCCTGGCCGTCCTCGACCGCACCACGGCCAAGGTGATCGCCTTCAACTTGCAGAAGGTCGCGCGCAAGCTCGGCGCCACGCTGATGGTCGCCACCACCCATACCGACATGGTCGCCGACCTGGCGCCCACCGTCTACATCGAGAAACGCTACCGCGAGAAGATCCAGATCGTTCGCGCACCGGAAGGACTGAAGAATGCATAACACCGACGACGCCAAGTTCATGGATGACGTACTGAAGCGCTCCTACGGCGCCCCGGTGGTGGTCATGTTCCATTCGCCCACCTGCGGCCCCTGCGCCTCCATGAAGCCGATGATCGAGCGCCTGGCGACTGAGTTGGGCTTTTTGCTGGTTGGCGTGGACGCCTCGCGCAACCGCGGTCTGGTCACGTCCGAGTCCGTACGTGCGGTGCCAACCATGATGATCTACAAGAACGGCAAGCAGCACGGATCTTCCCTGGCCGGCGCCAAGACGGAGCCGGTGGTTCGCTCCTACCTGCACGCCCACGGCGTCGCTGGAGCCTAACGTGGGCGCATTCGTCCTTGACCTGCTTGGCACCTTCACGCTTCTGGGCCTGATCTGGGGCGTGTGCGCCATCTTCGACTACTTCGACAACGACAACGACGACGATCCGTGGAGCTACGCATGACACACGAACAATTTTCCTTCTGGCTGGAAGGCTACCTGGCCGCGGGCGGCACCGACATCGCGGTGATCCGCGCCAAGCTGGCTGAGATCCGCCTGCCGAACCCGCACATGCCCCACGTCGGCATTCGCACGCCACAAAAGTGGCCTGAAAAGACGCCCATCTTTGGGCCGGACAACACAATGACGCGCACCCTGGAGCTGCGGCCGAGCGGCTTCCCGACCGGGCCGGTCGTAACCAGTTACCTTGCCGGGAATGACCGCGTCCTGCTGTGCGACGCTGTCGCCAAAGGGGCGGGCGCTGACAACGCCGGCACCTGGGTGGGCGGCCACATCGATGACCAGCGCGAAGCCCTCCATGCCGCACGCTCGCGCACTGCGGCGCAAGCGTATGCCGAGCAGGAGGAGATCGACACCCAGAATGCCCTGCACACGCTGCGCCGGTCCTCGGAGGCGCACTGATGATCGTCGCCGACAACGCCGACATCCTGATCGAGCGCCGACAGGTTCCCGCCGGCCACGCGCTGTCGCTGCTGTCGCAGATTTACGTCGAGCGCGGCACCAAAGCCGATTGGGATCTGCTGCATGAACTGCACTACAAGGCGGAGAACCTGGGGATCGGGCCGAAAATCTACCGCTGCGTGCTGGACGGGCAGGTGATCGGCGTGGGCGTCATGACGGTGCCCAAGATGCTGCTGTCGGGCCGCAACGAAGCGATGCCCCACATGCGCCCGAACACCAATGGACGCGACAGCAAGCTGATCAACCGTCACCGCGCCCTGTGGTTGAACGCGCACTCCTGCACGAACTCGCGACTGGTGCTGGATACCATGTACCGCGGCGCCGGCATTGCGTACCGGATGCAGAACCTCATGATGCGCATGACGGGCTGCCGCTTCGTGGAGTTCCAGTCGAGCATGAGCAAGTTCAACCCGTTCGCGGCCAAGGCCGGCATGAAGTTCACCAAGCCGCGTCGCTCGGGCAATTACGAGAAGGGGCTGGCATTCTTTCGGCGCTGGTTCACGTCCATGCCGATGGATTACGTGGGCGTCAAGGCCGAGATCGAGGCGTTTCCGCCGGCCGTCCGCGACAAGTGCATCGCCGAGATGCGCAAGTTCTACTACACCTGCTCCAGCATGGAAAAGTCGGGCGACAACCGCGCCAACGGCACATCGCGCGTCGAGGCGATGGAGGTCGGCTACCTGCTCAAGTCCCTGCAACAGCTCGTCCTGGCGAGTCCGCTGTACGGCATTTTTGAGAATCCCGACTTCGGCCAAGCGCTGCCGGCACGTCTGCCGCTGGTGGCGTTCGACAACCAACCCCTGACCGCGCCGCTGGATGTTGCCGCGGCCAACGAACAAATGAGCCGAGTCGAATGCCGCGAGGCGATCGCGTCGGCCATGCAAGCCTTTGATGAGGATGAAGATGCACCTGACGGCCAAGCAGATTGAACTGCTGCGCGTGATCGCTGCCGGCAACGGGCCGGGCGAGCCGTGCGACCTGGACGAAATCCTGGAGCGCGTGCGCTATGAAACGACCAAGGCGAGCCTTCAGTTCTCGATCCGCGCGCTGATCCAACGCGGCCTGATCGAGAAGAAGGACGTGGAGAAGCGGCGCGGCCGGCAGCGGCGACCGATCGCCATCACGACCTTGGGACTTGGGTATGTCGGCGGGCCGAAGACAACGGCCCCCGCGAACCCCATCATTTCCACGGTCGAGGACGATGCACTGGATGCCGCCCTGGAGCTTCTGGAGCCGTAGAGGTAATGGAAGCCTTTACTTGGGACTCCCAAGCCGTTTCTATAAAGTATTTAATACTTAGAGAAAGTAAATAAGTAATGAAGAAAGTATTTGCGGAAAACGCTTGGGACTCCCAAGCCACGGAACCAGAAGTAGAGGTCTGCGGAGAGGGATTTGACGCCGGAAAGAAAAGCAACGCGGCTGCCCCGTTCCTTGCGTTAGAAGGTAAGTCACGAATGACTTGACAAAGTTGCGGAGATGGAATAAAGTTCGCCCTAGATTGTTCCTCCTACGGGCGCCCTCCCTGCGCCCATTTTTTTTGCCTGAAGGAAACATGAAGTGACAAAAGCAGCAACGAAAGCGCCGACCGCAAAACGCCTGACCCCGAAGCAGTGGGCCGAGGCGGAAGCGCTTTGGGAGTCCGGCGCCGTCACCTACGAAGACCTGCGCAAGAAGTTCGGGCTGGCTCAGTCCTCCTTCGAGCGCCATTTCAAGAAGAAGGGCATCGTCAAGGGCGCCAAGGCTGCCGCGACCAAGAAGAAGGTTGAGGAAAAGCTGGAAGCCGCGGCGATCGACGAAGCGACGGTGCTGGCCGCCCGTATCCGCGAGACGAAAGAGCAGCACTACACGATGGCGAACAACATCGGCAAGCTGATCTGGAGCGAGATCCTGGAGGCCAAGCGCAACAGCCACCCGATTGCAGTCGCCATGAACAACATCAAGACGCTGCGCGAGGCTGCGGCGTCCCTGGCGATTGTGCGCGCCGAGAAGTGGAGCGTGCTGGGCCTGGACAAGCCCGACGCCGTGGATCCGGATGAGCTGCCAGAACTGGTGATCTCGGAACTGACGGCCGAGCAGATCGAGGAGCTGCGCCGCCGCGACGAAGCCGATCTGGACGACCTGGAGAGCGCGCCGAACCAGAACGCGGTGCAGCCCGACGAGGAGGGCGCCGATCCTGACGAAGACGACGAGAACGACATCGTCGTGGAGAGCTGATCATGGCGATGAAGGCGTCGCTGAAGCTCCATCCCAAGCAGATGCTCGTCTTCCGGTCGCCCAAGCGCTTTCGCGTGGTGGTGGCCGGTCGCCGTTGGGGCAAGACCGCGCTTTCACGCGTCCTGATCATCACCCGCGCCAAGAAACGCAAGTCGAAGATTTGGTATGTGGCGCCGACCTACAAGATGGCAAAGCAGATCATGTGGAACGACCTGCTGGAAGCCATCCCAAAGCGCTGGATCAAGAAGGTCAATGAGACGCGTCTGGAAATCTCGCTGGTCAACGGCACCATCATCGAGCTGAAGGGCGCCGACAAGGGCGACTCGCTGCGCGGCGTTGGCGTGGACTTCCTCGTCCTTGACGAGTTCCAGGACATCGATCCGGAAACCTGGACGAAGGTCTTGCGCCCGACCCTGGCAGACCGCCGCGGCGACGCGATCTTCATCGGCACCCCGAAGGCGTACAACTACCTCTACACGCTCTACAAATACGGACAGCGCGGCGAAACCTATGTCGATGACAAGGGCAGGACGCGGCGCAATAACTGGGAGAGCTGGCAGTTCCCGACCATCACATCGCCGTTCATCCCGATCTCCGAGATTGAGGCTGCGCGCAACGACATGGACGAGAAGTCGTTCAAGCAGGAGTTCGAGGCGTCCTTCGAGACGATGTCCGGCCGCGTCTACTACCCGTTCGACCGCAACGATCACGTCGGCCAGTATCCGTTCAACCCGAAGCTGCCGATCTGGGTGGGCATGGACTTCAACATCGACCCGATGTCCACCGTGATCTTCCAGCCGCAGAAGAACGGCGAGTTGTGGGCGGTGGACGAGATCGTGCTGTTTTCCTCGAACACCGAGGAAATCTGCGAGGAACTGGAGAAGCGCTACTGGCGCCATCAGGTGCAGATCGTGGTCTACCCCGACCCGGCCGGCGGCCAGCGCCAGCACGCGCGCGGCGAAACCGACCTGGACATCCTGCGCGAGAAGGGCTTTAAGCGCCTGAAGTTTCGCAAGAAGCATCCTGCGGTGGCCGACCGCGTCAACGCCGTCAACCGGATGCTGCGCGCGGCCGACGGCACCATTCGCCTGCGTGTGGACGAACGCTGCACGCACTTCATCAACGCCTTGGAGCAGACCATCTACAAGCCTGGCAGCCGCGACGTGGACAAGTCCGGCGGCACCGAGCACAGCGCCGACGCAGGCGGTTACTGCATCGAGCTGGAATTCCCGGTGCGTAAGGTTGAGATTGGCGGCCTGTCTCGATAGGCTTGACATATAAGTCACCACTGAGTTACGATCCAACGCTATGAAAATCCAAAAGCCAGGCAACACCGCCGTCATCGACCCCAAGGACGCCACCGTCACGACGGCGGGCGCGCCTGCTACGGACGAGCAAAAGCGGCTCAAGCACCTGATCTCCCGCCGCCACCCGAAATACGCCGACTTCCTGGAGCACTGGAGCTTCCTGGAGCAGACCTACGAGGGTGGCCGCGAGTGGTTCAAGGATCATATCTTCCGTTACATCAAGGAAGGCGATCAGGAATTCAAGGAGCGGCGTCAGCGGGCCTACCGCTTCAACCACACCCGCGAAGTGGTCGACCTCCTGAACAAATACCTGTTCAAGCAGCACATCACCCGCAACGAGACAGACGCTCCCGAAAGCGTCAAACGCTTCTGGGCGCAGTCCACCAAGAATGGTCTGGGTATCCGCGACTTCGCGCGTCAGGCAAGCAAGAAAGCGTCGGTTGCGGGACGCATCGGCGTGGTGGTCGACAACAATGCCGCGCCTGGCGCGGTCATCTCCAAGGCTGATGAGAAGAAGGCCGGCGTGCGCACCTACGCCTACATCGTCGGCCCCAAGCAACTGCTGGACTACTCCTTCGACGAGAACGGCGAGCTGAATTGGGCGCTGATTCTGGAGTCGGCGCGCGATGACGCCGATCCGATGGAGTCCTCCGGCGACGAGCGCCCGCGCTACCGCCTGTGGACGAAGACCGACTGGCTGCTGCTGGAGGAGTCCGGCAAGGGCGGCAAGAAACAGGTCAAGATCGTCGGCCGCGGCGCACACAAGCTCGATGAAGTGCCGGTCATCCTGCACGACAACATCATCTCCGACGAGGATTACATCGTGCCGTCGCTGATCGACGACATCGCCTATCTGGATCGCGCCACCGCGAACTACCTGTCCAACCTGGACGCGATCATCCAGGATCAGACCTTCTCGCAACTGGCGATGCCGGCGCAGAACGTCATGCCTGGTGATGACAACTACAACACGTTGCTGAACATGGGCACCAAGCGCGTGTTCCTGTATGACGGTGAGAGCGGCGTGCAGCCGCACTACCTGTCGCCGGATCCGAAGCAGGCGCAGATGATCCTGGCGGTCATCAACAAGATCATCAACGAGATTTATCACACCGTCGGCCTGGCCGGCGAGCGCACCAAACAGGATAACGCGGTGGGCATCGACAACAGCTCCGGCGTCGCCAAAGCCTACGATTTCGAGCGCGTCAACGCCCTCCTGCAAGCGAAAGCGGACAGCCTGGAAGCGTTCGAGAACAAGTTGGCGCGGCTGGTTGCGAAGTGGAACGGCGAGGACGGCAAGATCACAAAGGATCTCGTTACCTATCCGGACGACTTCGACACCCGCGGCCTGTATGACGAGTTCGACATTGCCGCCCGTCTGATGCTGGTGCAGGCGCCCGACGCAGTGCGTCGTCATCAGATGGAGACGGTGATCGACAAGCTGTTCCCACAACTGGCGGAAGACCTGAAGAAGACCATGCTGGATGAACTTAAGGGCTGGCCGATCGACCCGATCGAGCAGGCCGCCGAGATGGCGAAGGCCACCGCGGTGGCGGCGCCCAAGGCGGGTGACCAACCCGCGAAGTCGCCGGCAGGGCAGGGGTCGGTAAAGAAGGACACGCCGGCCAAGAAAGATTAACCAACCCGCCCGCCCAGAGAACCGGCGGGCATTTCAACTCTGATGACCAAGAGAATGGTCGGAAAGGCAAGCGATGCATAAGTGGTGGATGTTCAAGATGAATTCCTGGGGTCTGCAAGATCAAGCCAAGGGCGATGGCGACCCCGGCGGCTCCGGCGGTGGTGGCGGTGGCGGTGATGACGACGCGGCAGCCAAGGCCAAAGCGGAAGCTGAAGCGGCGGCCGCAGCCGCGGCAGCCAAGAAGCCGACCGACGAGGAGGCCAAGCTGCTCAAGGAAGTGATGCAGAAGAAGGAGGCGCTGCAAAAGACGCAGGCCGACCTGACCGCGGCACAGGAGCGCCTGAAGGAATTCGACGGCATCGATCCGGCCGAGATCAAGAAGCTGCTCCAGGCGCAGAAGGACGCCGAAACCGCGCAGCTCGAAGCCAAGGGCGAATACGAGCGCGTCAAGCAGCGCATGGCCGAAGAACACGCCAACCAGACCAAGTCGCTCCAGGAGCAGATCGACGCCCTGAAGGCCCAGCTCGGCCAGAAGGACGGCGCCATCAATGAATTGTCCATTGGTGCGCAGTTTGCTCAATCGACCTTCATTGCCGAGGAGCTGACGCTGACCCCGTCCAAGGCGCGCGTGGTCTACGGCGAGCACTTCGATGTGGTTGACGGCAAGGTCGTTGCGTTTGACAAGCCGCGCGGCGCCACCAACCGCACCGCGCTGGTTGACCAGTACGGCAACAACGTTGGCTTCGACGAGGCGCTGCGCAAGATCGTGGACGCCGACCCCGACAAGGACGCTCTGTTGCGCAGCAAGGTCAAACCCGGCGCCGGCAGTGACAGCAAGAAGGCCGATCCGAAGCCCAAGCAGGAGATTGCGGACACGTCCACTGGCAAGATCGCCAACGGTCTGAAGTCGCTGAACCTGCTGAACACTGGCAAGATCGCTTAACGGCGTCACATAAGTCACTGGTGACTTGACAGTAGCCAAAAAATCGGTTATTGTTCCGTCATCGGTGACTTAGAGCGACTTAGGCTCCGAACAACTCTTTAACCAAGAGTGGGTATTGCCTAAGTCGACACCTGATACGCGACTAGGCGGCACCAACTCCATTCGTGCATTTTCTGAAAGGAATTGAGCAATGCCTCTGTTGCGACAAGAAGCTGAACACCTGTCGAACAACCAGCTCATTGCTGGCGTAATCGACGAAATCATCGACCGCGATGATCTCTTTGCCATCCTGCCGTTCGTGAAAACCGAAGGCAAGGCATATGTCTACAACCGTGAAGATTCCCTGGGTGGCGTCGACTGGCTGGATCCGAACGATCCGATCAACGAGTCCGCCGCTACGTTCACCGAGCATGTCGCCAAGCTGCGCATTCTCGCTGGTGACGTGGACATCGACAAGTTCCTGGCGCAGACCATGAGCGACACCAACGACCAGATGGCGATCCAGATCGCCAAGAAGGCGAAGGTGATCGGCCGTGCGTTCCACCAGGCGCTCGCGACCGGCGACTCGACTGCCAACCCCAAGCAATTCGACGGCCTGGCGAAGATCGCATCGACCCTCGGCGCGACCCAACAAGTGTCTGCCGGCACCAACGGTAACGCACTGACCCTGACCATGCTGGACGAACTCGTTGACGCTGTGCCGAACGGCGCCGACGTGATCGTGATGCGTCGTGGCACCATCCGCGCGTATCGCGCGCTCCTGCGCGCTACCTACGGCACCGACGCTGTCATGCAGCAGCTCGAAAACTTCGGTCGTCCGATGCTGACTCACAACGGCATCCCGATCATCATGAACGAGTTCCTGGCTGGCAACGAAGTCAAGGGCAGCAACGCCAACACCGCTTCGGTCTACGCTCTGCGTCTGAACGAAATGGACGGTCTGCATGGCCTGTATGGCGGCGACAACGCCGGCATCGTGGTCGAGAACATCGGCACGGTGCAAAACAAGGACGCGACCCGCATCCGTCTGAAGTGGTACTCCGGCCTCGCGCTGAAGTCCACTCGCTCGGTGGCTCGTCTGTCCGGCGTGACCAACATCTAAACCTTGCGACTCAGTCACAAGTGACTTAGAATAGAGGCGGGCTTCGGCCCGCCTTTTTCATATCTGAAAGGAAAACATGAAGCTCAAGATTGTGCAGGCCGGCTATGAAAACTTCACCGGCGAAATGGGCCATATCGAGTTCAAGGACGGCGTGTCGGTGCTGGACGTGCATCCCGATTTTGCCCGCGCCATCGGCACCATCGTCCAGGTGGAGCAGGTCGTCGAGGCAGTCGAGGCGGTCGAGCAAACCGAAGAAGCCGACGAGGAGTAATCCATGCGCTTGAAGCTGACTCAACCAGGCTTTGAAACCTACTCCGGACAGATGGGCGTGATTAACTTCACCGACGGCCTGTCCGACAACCATGTGCGCCCGCAGGATGCGATCCGCATGGCGGCCACCATGCTGTGCGAGTGGGAAGACGGTACGCCGGCCAATGTCGCGCAGGCCATCATCGACAACGCGCACACCGCGGCCACCGTCGAGGTTTTCAACGAGCTGACCGCCGACGCCGCGATCCGCGCGCAGCAGGCTGAAGCCAACGGCCAGAGCGACGCGCCGGCCACGCCGACGCCGGAGTGGGGCACGCTCGGGCAGACCGTCGTCTACACGCAGGCGGAACTCGAAGCGATCGCCGACAAGGATGGCATCAAGGGCCTGCGCGCAATCGCGACGCCGCTGAACGTGCGCGGCAACTCGATCAACGAGCTGATCCGCGGCATTGTCGCGGCCAACGCCGTGACCAAGGAGTAAGCAATGGACGTTTTTCTCGCAGGCACCAATGTCACGCTCGTTGTGCCGCTGACCGACCGCAACGGCAACCCGTTGACGGTGTCGGCGATCGAATATCGCGTGATTGACCAGGACGGCGCGGAAGTGCTGCCTCGGGCATCCTTGACTGGCTTTGCATCGGGCGACGCATCGGCGTCGGTCGCGGTGCCTGCCGAGAAAAACACCCTGGCTGAAGGCGTCCTGCGTGCGATGCGCACCGTGGAGCTGTATTGCACCGTGGCCGGCAATCAGATGATGCTGCACGGCCATTACGTAATCGAGACGGCAAACGTGCTGGTGGCGGGCGTCAACTCGTTCCAGAACTACGCGCAGGCCGAGTTCACCGCACTGTCGATCCCCGGCATCCCTGGCTGGACGACAGCGCCCGAGGCTGACCGCATTGTTGCGCTGATCGAGGCCAGGCGCCGGATCCTGAAGCTGTCGTTCACCGCGCTCGCCGATACGCGCGATCAGTCCAGCCTGTTCTATGTGGCCGAGGGCAGCTACAAGACCAGCGTACCCGGCGGCATCATGGGGCTGGCCGGCGACATGGAGGAGTTAAGCGAGGCGCAGTTCAACGCGCTGCCGCCGCGCTTTCTCGAAGCGCTACGCCTGGCGCAAGTGGCCGAGGCGGACGCGATCCTCAACGGCGACCCCATCGAGCAGCGGCGCCAGAAGGGCTTGATCCTGGACGCCATCGGCGAATCCCGCCAGATGTTTCGAGACGGAAAGCCGCTGGAGCTGCCGGTGTCCAAGCGCGCACTCGGCTACCTGGCGAAATACACGACCTTCAACAAGCGGATCGGGCGGGGCTGATGGACTTTGAACTGTATGCCTCGGAAACGGCAGTCGACTACGCGGGCTTTGCGGCCGGTTTGACTGCGCGCTACTTGACGGTGCGCGCCGGCCGCGAGATCACCCCGAGCGCAGTGCATGAGTTGCGCATGAGTGGGCTGGCCGCGGTCGTATCGTTCGTCAGCCGTGCCAGCGAGCGCGCAGACCGATACCTGTATAACCTCACCAATGGCGACGCCCTGATTGCGCGTGAGCGTCACGTCAACGAGTTGCGCAGCATCGCAGTCGGGAACGCGAACGATCTCGCGACCCGGCTCATGGCCGGCACCCCGCGGCTGGCGTCGTTGCTCAACCGTGAGGCTGGCGCCATCGGGCAACTGCTGGCGGCCAAGGTTGAGACGGTCGAGCTGACCGCGACCGACCGCTCCGGACGCCGCTGGCCGGCGGACAAGCTGGTCGCGCTGGTGGCGCGCGAGTTCGCCTATAACGCATTCATCGATCAACAGCTCGCCACCATCGGCACGGACATGGTCGAGGTCATCCATCCGGATCCCAGCCACGCCCACAACGGTGTGAAGCTTTACAAGCATGAGTTGGGCGCCTACCGGCGCGCTATCTTCCATCCGAATTCCCAGGCACAAGTGAGGGCGTATGTTCCTGCCTAACAAAACCTGTCGCATCCAGCTCTCGGCCGGCAAGGATGTCTACGGCCAGCCCAAGCCGGGGCGCTACGTCACCGAGCGCTGCGCCATCGTCAAGCTTGTCATCACGTCCGACAAGACATCTGTGCGCGCTGACAGCAGTGCCTCGCGCGGCAACTCCAAGGAGACGGAGGCCAACTCGGTGATTCTGTTGGCGCCGACCACCGAGGCCAAGATCGACGACATCATCGACGTCGCTGGCGCCCGCCTGCAAATCGTGGGCAAGTCGCCGCAGCATGACGTGACCGGCCGCCTGGATCACTACGAGGTCATCGCGCAAATCTGGAGCAAGAAATGAATTTGATGCCACTTGCTGACCGCCTGGAGGCCGCCGGCCTTGGCACCAAGGGCGTAGACCTGTTTCTAAACATGATGCCGGCCGACGTGACCACGGCCATCATGATGCGCCCGCCGCTGCGCGGCACGCCGATCGATTGGGAGCTTCCCGGCTTCTACAAGGCCGAGTTCCAGTTGATCGTGCGCAGTCCGTCCTACGAGGACGGCCTGGCGTTGACCAATCAGGTGGTCGACGCGCTGACGATCATCCAGGAGGAGGTTGTCGGCCCGCTCGCCTTCAACTACTGCCGCCCGCGCACCGAGCCGGTCGCGTTTCCGATCTCCGAGGGCAACCTCTTGGAGTTCAATGTCTATTTCGACGCCTGCTACGTGAAGGGCTGATATGCCGATGGTCGTCAACGGCGTCCTGTCCGTGCAGGAGATGCTGCTCAACCTGGATCACGAAGGCGCGCGCCGCGTGGTGCGCGAGCTATACAAGCAGGCGCTCAAGACGCGCGACCTGGCGCGCAAGTTTGCGCCGGTGGACGAGGGCAATCTGGAGGAGGCCATCAAGGTGCATCCGGACGAACTCGGCGTCAAGCGCGACGCCTTCGGTCGCTTCGCGCGCACCGAGGTCGAGGTCTACATCGACATGGACATGCCGATCGACGGCCGCGACGGCAAGACCGTGGGCGACTATGCCTACATCCAGCATGAATGGCTGACTCCGTACGGGCCGTGGAAGCTCGGCGAGAAGTCGGTCAGGAAGCAGAATGGGCAATCCGAGCAGGTCGGCGGCGGTTTTCTGGAGCGCGCCGCGCAGGCGATCGAAGATGAAATTGAAGACGCCCTACTGGACATCCTGAACGATTTGTAGTAGTGGAAATAAAAGGCGTTTTGTGCTATAGTCGCCGCTCAGTCACAAGTGACTTAACAACCTCTTTGCAAAGGAGTTTTTGAATGAGTGATACCAAAAACGTCAAGCTGGGCGTTTGCAAGGCATTCTTCGACGGGAATGACCTTGGCTACACCAAGGGCGGCGTGGAAGTGACGGTTACGACCGAAACCCACAAAGTCGAAATCGACCAGTTCGGCAAGACCCCGATCAACGAATACATCATGGGCCGCAGCGTCCAGGCGAAGGTTCCGCTGGCCGAAACCACGCTGGACAACATGGTGCGCATCATGCCTGGCGCGACCCTGACCGAAACCGGCGGCAGCAAGGCGACCGGTACGATCACCATCGCCACCAATCCGGCCGACGGCGAAACCATCCTGGTCAACGGCGCCACCTTCACCTTCAAGACCGTTGCGGCCGGCGCCAATGACGTCGCCATCGGCGGCACATCGAACGTCACCGCTACCAACCTGGCGGCCAAGTTGAATTCGTCCGTCATCGCCTCCGTCGCGAAGGCCGATTACACCGCGGCGACCAACGTCGTGACCGTCACCTACGGCAGCAAGTCCGTCGCCGGTAACGGCTTTACCCTGGCAACCGGCACCGCCGGCGTCAAGGTCACGATGTCGGGCGCAACCCTGGCCGGCGGCGCCGACGTGACCGAGGCGTATGTCGAAGTGACCTCCGGCGTTGGCACTGACCTGCTTTCGATCGCCAAGGAGCTGCGCCTGCACCCGGTCGCGCTGCCGGACAACGACTACTCGGAAGACTTCGTCATTCCGCTGACCGCGACTGCCGGCGCGCTGAACTTCGCCTACAAGCTGGAAGATGAGCGCGTCTACAACGTGGAGTTCAACGGCTACCCGGATCCGGTGACGAACAAGCTGTTCTACGTCGGCAAGGCTCCCGTGTAACTTGCGACTCAGTCACAAGTGACTTAGAATAGAACTTCCGAAACCTAGACCAAGGCCGGCTGCCATTAAGCCGGCCTGTTTTACAAGAAGGAGCTGTGAAATGGCAAAGATTCTGAACGTCGACAAGCTGTCCGCCAAGTCCGACAAGGCGCGCGAACTGCGCATGAACGGCGTGGCGTACCCGGTCGTGGAAATGACCGTCGACAACTTCCTCGCCACCACCAAGACCGCCATCGCTCTGACCAAGGATGCCGAGGCGACGATGGACATGGCCGTTGAAGCCACCATCGACGCCATTCTGCGCAGCGTCCCGAGCCTGCCGCGTGCCGAACTCGGCGGCCTGTCGCTGGCGCAGTTGAACGTCATTGCCGCCTTCGTGCGCGGCGACGAAATCGACGAAGCCGAAGATGCGCCGGAAGGCGAGGGCGAAGCGGGAAAGTAAGTCGCCCGAAGATTGAGGAGATCGACTTCGGTTTCTTCTTCTGTCGGGTGATGCACTTCTACGGACAGACCTACGAGGCGATGCTCGCGTTGCCTCTCAAAACCTTCTGGCTCCTGAACGAAAACATCGATCGGATCCAGGCGCAGAAGGACGCACGCTCGCTTGACCTGGCGCGGATTTCCCAAGCCGTCGGCGACGCACCACAGCAATTCCGGCAGCAGCTCGTCATCGAGGCCGGAACGATCGTCAAGGTGGCCGAGGAAAGCCCTCTGGCGGCCAGGCGTGACGAGGCGGGATTTGCGGAGCTGAAACGGATGGCAAAGTTGATGTAAACGCCTAAGTCACCAGTGACTTTGGCACCAAGCATGAGGTCTTGAGCATGGCAATTGGTAAGGAAATCAAGGTTGTTCTGAGTCTGGACAAGGACGGGTTCTCCGTCGGACTGCGGGACGCCAACGGCCAGCTCAAGACGATCGCCAAGCAGATGGAGCAGACATCCGGCTCCGTCAAACGCATGGAAGACCACATGCACTCGTTCGGGCAGAAGATGCACCGGACGGTCATGACGCTCGGCATGGCGCGTTTTGCGCTCATGGACGTGCATGACATTTTCCTGGCCTTCCCGAAGGCGGTCTTGAAGACCGGCGGGGAGGTCGAGCGCCTGACCAAGCTGATGGAGGGGTTGTCCTCCGAAACTGACAAGGTCAAGAAAAAGGCCGAGGCGCTGGCAAACACCAAGTTCCTGTTCAACATGGCGCAGAACGCGCCGTTCGAGGTCAAGGCCATCGGCGACGCGTTCGTGAAGCTGAAGACTGGCGGCCTCGATCCGACCAACGGCTCGCTGCAAGCGCTCATTGACGGCGTCTCCCGATTCGGCGGAACGTCCGATCACCTGCACCGCGCTTCCATTGCGATTCAGCAGATGGGCGGCAAGGGCAAGATTTCGATGGAAGAACTGCGCCAGCAGATCGGTGAAGCTGTGCCGAACGCGATGGAGGCGATGGCGCAGGGTTTCGACATGACCGTTGCCGAGCTGGACAAGGCGGTGTCGAAGGGCACCGTGTCGGCCGCGCAGGGCTTGAAGAAGATGCTGACCGTCATGGGAATCCAGAATGCCGGCGCCGCCGCCGAAATGATGGGCACCTGGACGGGTATGCTGGAGCAGTTGAAGACCAAGTGGGAACTGTTCAAGCTCGACATCGGCGGTTCGGGCATGTTCGACACGTCCAAGGCTGCGCTGCAAGAGCTGCTTGACGCCTTCAACGGTGAGCAGTCGGGCGACTTTGCGCGGTCGATTGGCCGCACTATGAACGACATTGCGCTGTCGATCATCAACGCGACCAAGACGGTCGTCGAATTCCGCGAAGAAATCGGGTCGGCTGCCAAAATGTTCGTGATCTATTGGGGCGCGGCTAAGGCTGCCGGCGCCCTGGCGGCAATCAAAGGGCAGTTTGACAGCCTGCGCGCAACGCAGGCGATGTCGGCCGCCTGGACGCAGGCGTATGCGGAGAATCAGGCGCGCAGCAAGGCCGCCTGGGCGGCCGCCAATGCCGCCGGCGTCAACAAGGTCATTGTTGAGAACCAGCGCGAGATCGCTGCCGAGAAGGCGAAGACCGCCGCGCTGCACACCGAGCAACTGCGCCAGTTGCGCAACCAGATCGCGACCAACGAGGCGATTCTGGCCGCCAACCGCAAGCGCATTCTCGAAGCGCAACTGCTGGAGCAGGAAGTCGCGCGTAGTGCCGCGGTGCGCGCGGTCGCCGCCGGCACCGCCAATGCCGCACAGGACTTGGAGGCGCAGGTATTGATGCGCAAGGCCGAGCAGGCGCGCAACGCCGCCGACCAGGCGGGTGAATACAGCAAGAGGCTGGCGGAGCAGACCGTGGCGCTCCAGAACCAGAGGGCGGCACTGGAAAACTCCAAGCGCGCCATCTCCGACAAGGCCCGCGCACTGATGGGCCTGAACGGCCACCTGCGGATGGCCGTCGAGGCGCACAAGGAGCAGGCCGCCGCCATCACCAAGGCCAACACTGCAATGGGGCTGATGGGCAGCGCTGCGCAGACCGTCATTGGCGGCATTCGCAACATGCTGTCCGGTATGAACGGGCTGATCATTGCCATCATGGCGGTCGCCTACGCCTGGGACTTCTTCAGTAGCAAGGCGAAGAAGGCTGCGGAGGATGCGCAGTACGCCCTGAACATCAAGGACATGGCCGAGCGCCAGCAGACCAACAAGGAATCGATCGAGGGTACCGAGCGCCAGATCGCCAAGGATCGCTCGAAGGTCGACGCCAACAACGTCGAGATCGCGCTGGAAAAATCCAATCCGCTCTACCATCACAAGAAAGAGGGCGCGGCCATGCGCGCGCGTGTGGAGGCGCTGGAGGCGGACAACAAGAAGCTGCTGAAGGCGATCAGTGACGCGGAGCAGGGGCTGGCTGCCGGCAAGAAGGACTTTGAGGAGCGCACCGTACAGTCGCGCGCCTACGAGTTGCAGACGGCTGCCGACACCAAGGCGCTCAAGGCGATCGACAAGCTGCAAGGCGACCGCAGCAAGATCGTCGAGGAATTCAAGAAGAAGACCGCGCCAAGCACGGCAGAAACCGAAGCCTACAAGAAATCGCTGCGTGCCAAGGATGTGGAGATCCTGGAGGCGCAGCGCACGTCGCTGCTGGCATCGGCCGAGGAATATCGCAAGCTGGCCCAGGATGCCGAGAAGACTGAGATTCAGAAGCAGTCCTACCTGGCGGCGGCCGCCGGCCTGGACAAGCGCCGCGCCGACCTGGCGGAAAACATCAAGTCCCGCACGGAAGATTTCAACCCGATGGCGGGCAAGGACGATAAGGACAAGGGCAAGGGGCTGACCCCTACTGACGACCTGCTGTCGGCGATCGCGCGCGACAAGCGCAAGCTAACCGACGCGACGCAGGAGATGGACAAGCTCAACGGCGAGATCGTCGACGTGGCGGCACTGCGCAAGCAGGCTAACGAGCAGGTCGCGCAGATCGTCGAGCTGGATCGGCACCGTAAGATCGTTCACAAGCCGGAAGACGTGGCGCTGGCCGAGAAGCTGCGTTTTGAAAACCTGATGATCGAGGACGCTCTCAAGCTGCAAAGCGCCATCGTGCCGAAGGTGGAGGAGCAGCGTGAGCGTCTGCGCCAGTTGCAGGAGCGGATCGCTTCGGGCGATTACCGCGAGCGCCCGGTCAGTGAGGACGAAAAGATGCTCGCGATGCTGGAGCGGCGCAAGGCGTCGCTCGCGGACGCCGCCGCGGCGATGGATCCGGTCATCGCCAAGCAACGCGAGCTGCTGGAAGTGGGGCGTTCGGTCGACGTTGCCGTGGGCATCATCGGCAATGAGCGAAACCTCCAAGACCTGCGCATCGCCACAATTCGCAATGCCCGCGAGAGGATCGGCGCCGAACATCAGCGCGAGATTGCTGACGTACAGGCGAAATACAGCTTCTTGATCAGCAAGGCAAAGGAGAATTCGGCCGAGCGCGTCCGCCTTGAGCAGCAGATGGCCGAGGAGATTCGCCTTACCAATGAGCGTCTGGTGATTGCGTTGGAGTCGCCGCTGGACAGAATGTCGCGCGATTGGGAGGACACCTACGAGGCGATCTCCCAGGCGCAGGCAAATTGGGGCGAGGGCTTCGTCGACATGCTGACCGCCAATCTCGGCAAGGGCCGAATGGAGGTCGGCGCGTTCGTACGCGGCGTGCTGCAAGACATCGTCAACGCCAAGCTGAAAGAGCAATTGGCGCTTCCGTTGAACAACATCCTGTCGAGCGCCGGCGGCGCGCTGATGGGCGGACTGTTTGCGCCGCCTGTCAAGGCGGCTACCGACGAGACGGTTGCCGAGTCGGCCCGTTTGCTGGCGATGAACGCCGCCGCGGAGAAGGCGACCGAAGGGCTGGCTGACGTTGCCAGCAAGGGCGCGGCCGAGGCGGTCAAGGGCGCGGTGATGTCGGGCATGTCTGACGCTAAGGCGGCCGGCACTGCGGAAGTGCTGTCGATGTCCTTCATGAAGACGACCTCGGCGGCCGAAATGCTGGCACTGGCGCTGCAACAGGCGGCATCGGCCGCGGGCGGCAACGCGGGCGGCAGCCTGGTCAGCGGCCTGCTAGGCGGCATGGGCGCGGCCGACTATGTTAGCGGCGGCACCGCCGGCGCAAGCTGGACGTCCGGCTTTGACCTGACCGGCTTTGCCAATGGCGGGATCATGACCGGCCTGGGGCCGGTGCAGTTGCGCAAGTACGCCAATGGCGGCATCGCCAACTCCCCGCAACTGGCACTGTATGGCGAAGGCTCGATGCATGAAGCGTATGTGCCGCTGCCGGACGGCCGCTCGATTCCCGTGACCATGCGGGGCGGGCAGCAAGCGCCCGAGGCACCCTCTGTAACGGTCAACGTGATCAACCAGAGCGGCCAACAGGTCAACGCGCAGCAGGGCAACCTGCGCTTCGATGGCAAGGGCTATATTCTCGACGTGGTGATGACCGCGGCCAACGCCCCCGGCCCGTTTCGCGACAACCTGAAGAATGCTGTGAAAGGATAACTGATGCCGAACCCCGTTTTCCCGACCCTGGCCCTGACCAACGGCGGCCAGGACTCGAAGGTCTACAACGTCGAGCAGGAGGATCCCGCGCTCAAGTCCGACCTGGAGGGTGGCTACGTGGTGTCGCGGGCAAAACATACCCGCAAGCCGCGCAAGACCTTCACCACCGGCTACCGCGCCGTCTCGGACGCAGACCGCAAGATGCTCCAAAACTTCTACGATACCGTGCGCGGCGGCGCCGTCATCTTCGATTGGACGGATCCGGTGGACGGCATCGTCTATCAAGTGCGCTTCGTGGAAAAGTTGCAATGGAAATATGTCGGCATTGGCGAGGCGAAGCTGTGGGACGTGCAATTCCGCGTCCAGCAGGCGTGATCGGTTGATAAGTCATAAGTGACTTAGTATAATCCACAGTCACTATGAGCAAATCCCTATCCGTCGCAAGCGTCATCGAGAAGAACCGGCTGTCCTCGGACACGCCCTGGCTGATCACGCTCGACATCGACGTAATTGATCCCGCCACCGGCGACAAGGTCGAGACGATCTACTTGGTGCGCAACACCGAGCCGATTACCTTCAACGGCCACGCCTACCAGCCCGCATCCTTCGACATCGAACTGAAGGAGGAGAGCGGCAGCCAGCAGACCGTCAAGCTGTCCATCAAGGATTACAGCAAGGCGGTGCAGGCCAAGATGCAGCAGTACGCCGGCGGCGTCGGGTTTCATGTCGCGGTCATGGTGGTCAACGCCGGCAACCTCGACGCGCCGCCGGAGATCGTCGAGAACTTCGAGGTCATCGGCGCCTCGTCGGCCAATTACGTCTGCTCGTTCTCCCTCGGCGCGGAGAACGCGCTGACCAAGACCTTTCCGCGCCGCCGGCAGACCCGCGACTTTTGTCAGTGGCGCTACAAGGGCGAGCAGTGCGGCTATAGCGGCCCGATGCAGTCCTGCGACCTGACGCTGGCTGGCCCGAACGGCTGCAAGGCGCACAACAACACGATTCGCTTTGGCGCCTTCCCCGGTATCAATACGCGGGATGTCAACTATGGCTGATTTTGCCGATTTGATCGGTGTGCCGTTTGAGTACGGGGGCCGCGGCCCCGACACGTTCGATTGCTATGGGCTGGTGCTGGAGATGGCGCGGCGCGACGGCAAGGCGCTGCCGGACTTCGGTGACGGCGCTGACTGGATGCTGCCCGGTAAGCAGAACCGGGTGGCGGCCATGATGGGCGCCTCGATGCCGCAATGGAAACAGATTGAAAGCCGACCTGGCGCCGTGGTGCTGATTCGCATCGGGCGCTTCGTGTCGCATGTGGCCTATCAGATCGACCACTACCGCATGATCCACGCGTGGGATCAGAGCAACGGCGTGTCGATCGTGAAGATTGATGAATGGCGGCACCGGATTGTGGGGTTCTACGAGTATGTCGGAAACTAAGAAGCGGCGCAGCAAGCGCAACACGATGGATGGCACGTCGCGCAGTCTCGCGCAGCGTCACATGATTCCGGTCATCCGTGTTACCAATCCGTTCGATCCGCGTCAATTCGTGCGCGAGGAGCTGGCCTGGTCGCCGACCAAGACGCTGGCGGAATACTTCCCGCTGTCGCCGACTTCGCTGGTGATTTCGGTCAACGGAAAAATCATTCCGAAAGAGCGGCAGGCTGTCACCTATCTGGACAAGACCGACAATGTGGTCGCTTGTCCGGTGCCGGCCGGCGGCGATGACGACGGCAAGGGTATTTTGTCGATGGTGGCGATGATCGCGGTAGCGGTGTTCGCTCCGTACGCGGCCGGCTCGATCGCCAGCACAATGGGCGTCTCATCCACGATTGGCGTCGGCTTGATCAAGGCTGGCGTCATCATGGCGGGCAGCCTGCTGGTGCATTCGATCTTTGCCCCCTCCAAGAAGTCCGACACCAAGGATTCGCAGACCTACGGCATCGACGGCGCCAAGAACACTGCGCTGGAGGGCATTCCGGTGCCACTGTGCTACGGCCGGTTCCGCATGGCCGGCAACATCGTCGGTTTGTACATCGAAAACGATGGCGATACCCAACACGCCTACATGCTGATCAATGCTGGCGAGGGGCCGATCGCGTCCATTTCCGACATCGAGATCAACGACAATCCGCTATCCGACTACAAGGACGTCGAGATCGAGACGCGCCTTGGTACGGCAAACCAGACGCCGATCCCTTGGTTTGCCGACACTGTCGTTCCGAACAACCTGAACCTGAAGCTGACGACCGACTGGATCCATTACACGACGGCGGGCAGCGTGGACAAGGTGCGCATTGACATTGTCGCCCCGATGGGACTGGCCTCGATCGACAAGAAGAAGGGCGGCACGCGCGAGCGTCACGTCGATCTGGAGATGGAGTACCGCGCAGCCGGCAGCAACGCCACCTGGGCGCCGATCCCCAAAGTGTCGGAAGTGATCAATTCGCGGACGGTGCGGGTGCTAGGTGTCGCCGATGAGTTTGCGGACACCCATATCTTCTCCGAGGGGCGCGTTTATCGCCTGGTCAACAACGGCGCCGGCGAGACATCCTGGCTGCCGGAAACCGCGCCGATCAAACTCAAGTACGCCTACGACGACACTGGCGTTGTGGTGTCGGATACCTCGGAGCTGGAGTATCTGCGGGAGCATGTCAGCTCGCTGACGACTGCCTGGACAGGCGGGGCGGACGCCGGACAGTCCACGACTTACGGCACGATTCCGGTGTACGGCGCCGTGACACGCATCTCCGGCAATAGTCGCAATCCTGTGCGTAAGTCCTTTTCGTCCGGGGTTTTGGCGAAGGGCAAGTACGAGTTCCGGATCCGCCGGCCGCAGCCGCCCGAAAGCAAGACCGATCCGAACGTGCTTGACGAGCTGGCGGTGACGGACATCAACGAGATCACGCTGGATGATGTCGCCTACGCCAACACGGCGCTCGTCGGCGTCAAGATTCGGCTCACCGACCAGCTCAACGGCATCCCCAAGGTCACGTTTATCAACGGCGGCAAGATCGTCAAGATTTACGGCAAGCCGACGCCGGCCGCTGCGGAGCAGTGGTACGAGGGGCCGAGCGACAGTCCCGCCTGGGTGACGTGGGACATGCTCACGCACTCCCGCTACGGTGGCGGTATGGCCGAAGCCCGCATGGATTTCCGCGCCTGGAAGAATTGGGCGCAGCATTGCGTGGACAAGAACCTGACCTTCAACGGCGTGCTCGATACCGAGCAGACGGTATGGGACGCCACGCAGCCGGTCTTGCGCTGCGGTCATGCGCAGATCGTCAACGTCGGAACCCGCTTTTCGGTGGTCGTGGAAAAGGCGACCGATCCGGTGATGATGTTCTCGGTCGCCAACATGATCGAGGGCAGCTATAAGGAAACCTGGCTTGGCACCGCCGATCGCGCCAACGAGGTCGATGTCACCTTCTACGACAAGACCGACAAGTACAAGGCGCGCACCATCAAGGTCTACGACCCGGCCGTGATCGCCTCGGGCGCCAAGCAGCGCACGTCTGCTGTCACGCTGCTTGGCGTGGACAATCACGAAACGGCGCTGAAGGAAGGGCAGTTCCTACTTAACCTGAACCGCAAGATCCTCAAGACGGTCGAGTTCTCGGCGCCGCTCGAAGCGGTCGCCTGCACCGTGGGCGATGTCGTGCTGGTGCAGAACGACATGACCGATTGGGCGGTCGCAGGACGCTTCGAGGCCGGCTCCACTAGCTCGCAGGTCAAGCTCGACCGCGATGTGACGATGGAAGCGGGCAAGCAGTACAAGCTGCTGGCGATGATGGATGCGGTACAGCGCTTCTCTGGCGTGGTGTCACAGGTCATTGGCACGTCCGTATTTCTGCCTGGCTTCACCGGCCAGCAAACGGTCAAGCGCCTGCAAGCGAACGGACGCGACGTGCGCGTCACGGACACGTTCCAGGGCGGCGTGATCGTCGAGGATGCTACCGGCCTCGCTGCCGGCACGGCGGTGAGTCTGTGGGATACCGACGTGATCGAGGAGCGCGGGGTGGTCAACGCCGGCGGGACTTCGTCCGTCCTCACGCTTCAGTCGCCGCTGACTTATGCGCCGGAGCAGTTTGCGAATTGGATGTTCGGCGAGACGACTAAGGTCAAGTCGCCATTCCGCATTAAATCGATCACCGGCAGTCACGAATATAAGCGCGACATCACGGCCCTGCAATACGACCCCGAGGTCTATGACTTCGACCGCTACGGCAGCGGCGCGCTGCCTATCTTCACGCCGACGACCGCGGCCATCGGTCATGTCGGCAATCTGAGCGCCTACGAGGAGACGTACGTCGCCGGCGAGCAGATCGTGTCGAAGGTGTCGGTCGGCTGGATGGCTCCGCTGGTGGGCAACTACGGCGGGGCGGACGTACTGGTCAGGCGCACGGAGGCTGATGGTTTCGAGAAGGTCGCCAGCGTCTCGTTCCGTACGTCGACCACCATTGCCGCGCAGCGCGACGAGACACTGGCGATCAAGGTGGTCGCCTTCGATGTGTACGGCAAGCGGGCCAGCGCGGAAACGGCGCCGGTGGTTTCTATTACGGTCAAGGGTGAAGTGCCCGACCTGGACGTGGGCGATGTTACCGGCGCTGATTTGTACTGGAGCGGCCGTGACTGCAAGATTTCCTGGCGCTACAACGCGACCACGCACGCCTACGAGTTCGGCTCCGAACCGACCGGCGGTGATGCTGGCGCCCTGGATCCGCACTTCAAAGACTACGAAATCCGCGTCTACAATCAGGACAAAACGGTGCTGCGCCGTACCGAATACACCACGGACAGCAGCTACACCTATACCTACGACAAGAACCACGCCGACGGCCTGGCGCGCTACCTGACGTTTGAAGTCCGGATGCGCGACAAATTTAACAACCTCGGCAAGCCGGCCGAGCTGGACGCCTACAATCCGCCGCCGCAGGTGACGGCCGTTCTCGCTCAGTCCTCGTTCGACTCGGTCAATGTCGCATACTCGCACGATAATGCGGCCGACTTTGCCGGCGCGATCATCTGGATCTCCGACCTGGCGTCGGATCTGGCGAACGCGAACAGTATCGACGCGGCATTCAAGCGCTATGAGGGGCCGGACACATCGGTGCCGATTGGCGGCCTGGCCGCCAACAAGGATTACTTCTACCGCATCGCCGCCTACGACGCCTTCGGCCCGACCGAGCTGCTGCCGACGCCGGTACAAACCTTCAAGACGACCTTCCTCGACATCGAGGCTATCGCCGACGGCGTGCTTGGCGACTCCAAGCTGATTCCGGCGCTGAAGGAGCGCATTGACCTGATCGATGCCGACGAGTTCGTCGCCGACAGCGTCAACGCCCGCATCAACCATCTGCGCGAAGACGTGTTTGAGGGCGAGAACGGACTGCCGGCGGCAATGGCGAAGATCATCGCGATCGACGACGTGTCGGCAACCAGTACATCTGCCAACGCCAAGTCCCTGTATGAGCTGAAGGCGCAGGTGAACGATCCTGAGACGGGTCTGCCGGTGGCGCTCGCGCAGATCGACGAACTGAACAACACCAGCGCCAGCAGCACGTCCGCCCTGGCCCAATATGCGCGCCAGTTGCGCTCGCGCATGGATAACGTGGGCGGCGTCACGCTTGAGCAGGCAATGGAGACGCAGGCCGACATCAACGGCACGCTGGGCGGGCAGTACACGGTCAAGATGGAAACCGACGCCGGCGGCACCACTTACGCCGCGGGCTTTGGCCTTGCCATGAACTCGGACGGCACACCGGGCGGCACGTCCTCCGAATTCATCGTGCGGGTGGACAAATTTGCCGTCATTCACCCGCTGCACCAAAACCTGCGCCCGTTCACCATCGGCACGGTCAACGGCCAGCCTGGCAAGGTGATCATCGACAGCGCCATCATCGGCGACGCCAATATCGGCACGCTCAAGATCAACGGCGACGCCGTCACGGTGCCGATCACCGCGACGCAGTCGTGGCTGCCCAACCGCCTGGGCGGCACTGGCGTGAACAACTGGCAGCAGATCAACAAGGTCAAGATTGTGCTGGATCAGCCAGGCATCGTGTATGCGATGGCGACGATTTCCCAAAACTTTGGCACTGGCGTGCGCCATTGGGAGGCGCAATTGCTGATCGACGGCGTGCTCGGGCCACACATCGGCGGCGAAGTGGTTGAAACCGGCCCCGCGCTATCGATGTCGCGCATGTGCGCGGCCGGCACGCACGAAGTAACGGTGAAGTGGTTTGGCAAAGACGAAGGGGTGGGTGTGTATTCCTGTGAACTGTTTGTGATGGGGGCGAAGCGATGATTCAGTGGACGCTTTATAACACGGCAACCGGCGCGGTAATTCGCACCGGCAGCGCGATGACGGTCGAGCAGGCGAACGCGCAGGTCGAGCCAGGAACGAACATCGTAATGCAGAACCTCAACCCTGCCACGCAGGTTGTGACGGGCACCACCCCGACGCCACGACAGACGCAGTCGTGCGTGGCGAACAAGACGACCTTTACGGCCAACGGCACCGATTTCGTGTCGATTTCGCCGGTTGAGGCGGGCGCACTGGTGACGATCACGCCGCCGACGGGTGTCGGCATTGAGCCGATTCCGACACAGGCGATCAATGATGGCGTGCTGGAAATCACGACGACGGTGGCCGGCACCTACAAGGTGGTGATTTCCAAATTCCCGAAACAAGACTTTGTGGTGAACCTGAATGCGAATTAACATCCGCCCCGTATCAGCTCCTGACATCACTGGGGTAACAGCTTCGTCCGGCATTCGCCTGGTCACCTTGCGCTGGACGGTGCCGGCGACGAACGTGGATCATGCGAAAACCGAAATCTGGTGGTCGAACGTCAACAATCGCGCTGGCGCTACCAAGATCGGCGAGGCGGCAGCTAACGTCTTCGTCCATAACAATGCCGACCCTGCGCAGGTTCATTACTACTGGCTGCGTTCGGTCAACGGCTACGGTCGGGCCGATGGCAACTGGACGGCGGCGGTCAGCGCCACGCCCTTGCAGGCGGGGCAGTATGACATCCAGGCCGGGGCGATCAAGACCAGCCACATGAGCGCCGACTATGTGTACGCCGGCCGCATCAGCGTTGAGCAACTTGATGCCGGGGTAATCACGGCGACCGTCTCAATCAACAGCAATGGCTACATCAGGGCGTCCGGCTCCAATACCACGGGTAACTCCGAGGCGGGTGCGGCGTCCGTCTTCGGCAACGCCAACGGCACTGCGACGGGAGTGTTCGGTCATAGCGGCACCGGCATGGGGGTGTTCGGCCTGACCGCGGGCGGCAGCTCCCCTGGCACCAAACCGATCGGCGTGCGCGGCGTGGCGACAGGAGGAATCTACGGGGTAGGGGTGCAGGGCGAATCGGTCACCGGCTATGGCGTGATCGGCATTACCTCCAATGGCCGCGGCGTGTACGGCGAATCGCTCTCTACCGGCTATGCAATCTACAGTAACGGCCCCGCGTATGTGTCCGGCCCCTTGACGGTCACAGGTACCATCAACGGCACCGTGTCGTACGCGTCTTCCGCGGGATCTGCAAGCACGGCGGGGACGGCCACCAATGCGAGCTACGCAACCACGGCAGGTAACTCCATCTCCACATCGAGTCTTTCGGGTGGTCGTTGCCTGGCTGCTACGAGTAATTCCGGAGAGACGGCGGGCACCTTCACCAACTATGGTTCTGGCAAGGAGCTTCTGTGCGCAGGCGGCAGCCATGCAGCCTATGCGTTCGCCGGCAAGGGCAAGATTTATGCCGCTGACGGATTCACGGCCTTCACCGGCGCCCACGAATCGCTCATCGACAAAAATAGCGCCTGGGAACCGGGCGACATCGTCATCGACAAGGCGATCATCCACGCGCCCGATGTCAATAACGCCACGTCGGAGATCGAGCTGTCTTTTGTACCGTGCCAGAAAGGCGCCTTCGGCGTGATCACTGAGTCGCGCCCGCTTGACCAGTATGTCCTCGTTGGCTACGCCGACTGGTGGCACTATGAGCCGACGCATCTGGTAGCGACCGTCAACGGGGTAGGCGAGGGCAAGATCAACGTCTGCGGCGAGGCCGGAGCAATAGAAAAGGGCGACCTGATCGTGACATCGTCCATGCCTGGCAAGGGCATGAGGCAGTCTGACGATCTGGTGCGCTCCTACACGGTCGCCAGGGCGCGGGAATCCGTACAGTTTGACGACCCAACTCAGGTGCGGCAGATCGCCTGCGTATATCTTTGCGGCTAGTTGTAAGTCACAGATGACTTATGTTAAGATGCGGCCAATATTTCGATAGGTGGCGTACATGGCGCAGCTCAAGCAAGTCGTATCGGTTACACAAGGCAGTCAGCAGGTCGTCATCTCCGGTGTCGACCTGGCTTCCCGCATCAAGAAGAACCATATCTTCATGGTGGAGGGGGCGCTCGTACCTTATACCGTGGCCGATGACGCGACCTACAACGGCGCCAACACGCTAGTGACGCTGACCGGCGCATACGCGCAGTTGACGAACGCAAGCGCCTCGGGCGTCTTCGTGACCGACTACACCTATCCGGATCTGATTCCGACGATCTCGCAAGGGGATGTAGGTACCGCCGCGATCTTCACGAAGGCGATGTACCGGATCCAGGACATGATCAAGGTCGTCAGTCCCACAGGATTGCAGGAGTACGTCGACTTGGCGAACCAAGTGGCCGCAGATCGCACGGCAGTGGCGACACTTAAGACGCAGGTGGAGACGGATCGGGCGGCAGTTGAAGTGGCCGCGTCGGTTGTTGAGGCTGCACAGGCAGCGGCGACGACCGCCAAGAATGACGCACAGGCGGCAAACACTGCTGCGCAGGCTGCCAAGACCGCTGCCGAGGCGGCGTCGTCCAGCGCCCAATCCGCAAAGACAGACACCGAGGCGGCCGCAGCCGGCGTCATCAACAGCGCCACCCTCGCGACAAGCGCCAAGACGGCGGCGGAGACAGCTCGCGACGCGGCTGTGGTGGCGAAAACGGCCGCCGAGACTGCCCGCGACGAGACGCAAACCTATCGGGGCGATGCGCAGGCGGCAGTCGCGCAGGTGCAGACCGACAAGGAAACCGTGACGTCCGCGGCATCCCAGGCGCTCGCGTCGGCAAATAACGCGTGGACGTATCGCGGCGAGGCGCTTGCGGCGCGCGCAGATGCGGTCGGCGCAGCGGAAGACGCTGTGGATGCGAGTGCGGAAGCGCTCACGTATCGCAACGACGCTCAGGCGGCGAAGACCGCCGCAGAAGCGGCGAACACAAATGCGCAGACGGCCAAGGGGGCAACGGAAGCTGCCCGCGACACTGCTGTGGCGGCAAAGACGGCCGCAGAGACGGCGAAGACCGATCTGGAGGCGGCGCGCGATGCCGCTGTGGCAGCAAAGACAGCGTCGGAGACGGCGAAGTCGGCGGCGGAAATCGCAAAGACTGCCGCCGAGACGGCAAAGACGGGCGCCGAAACCGCAGCAAGCAACGCCGCCAACAGCGCAAGTGCAACACAGACGATTGTTGCCGCCCTCGACGCGGCGCTGATCTCAATCCGCGCCCGCTCGCTTGGCGCATTTTCGACCGCGACCGAGCCGGTGGTAGACGGCAACGGCAACGCGCTCACGGAAGGCGATGAATACTTCAACACCGACACGAACAAGTGGCGTGTGTGGATTGATCCGACGGGATGGGAAGATCAGGACGCAGACGCCCAGGCGGCAATGCAGAACGCGCAGGCGTCTGCCGCCAACGCTGCCGCTTCCGAGGCGTCTGCGCTAACTTACAAGAACAACGCGCAGTCCTTCGCGGCGACGGCAGAAGGGCATAAGAATGCCGCGGCCGAAAGCGCGACGAGCGCAGGGACGGCCGCGAATGCGGCGGGCGGCCACGCGGACGCTGCCTCGGCCAAGGCTGGCGAGGCGTCCGCCTCCGCAACGCTCGCCCAGGATTGGGCAACCAAGACGACCGGCCCCGTCTCGGGCGCCGAGTATAGTGCGAAGAAGCACGCCCTGGATGCTGCGGCCAGTGCCGCAGCAGCAGCGGCTTCCGCAGGACAGGCGGCGTCGGGCCAGGTGAATGCAGATTGGACTGAGGCCAATCCGGCCTCGAAAGCCTACATTCAGAACAAGCCTGCCCTTGCGGCGGTCGCTACGAGCGGAGCGATGGCTGATGTGACTGGACTGGCTGATGCCCTTGCAGGGAAAGCAGATGATGCCCATGCCCACACCATCTCTGATGTGACTGGACTGGTTGACGCCCTTGGTCTGAAGGCTGACAAGTCGAACACCTACACCAAGGATGAGACGGATGCGGCTATTGCCGGTGTACTTGATGCCGCTCCTGAAACGCTCAACACGTTGAATGAGTTGGCGGCTGCTCTTGGTGATGATCCGAACTTCGCTACCACTGTAGCGAATCAAATCGGCACCAAGATGGACAAGTCGGGTGGCACCTTCACCGGCCCCGTCACCCTGGCTAATGGAAGGCTGCGGTCGACGGGTACGTTCAATGTGGACGGAAGCGCCCCGAACGCATCCGGACACGATGACGGATTGTATGTTGCTGACCTTGGCACCACTTCGGGTACAACTGGCAACCCCACTTATGTGCCTGCTATTGTCGGTCGGCTTAGCAGCACTCGCAACATCGCTCTTTCCTTCGATGACCAGGGTTACTTGTGGGGGTTCCGCAGCCACACCACTGGCACAGAATGGAAGTGGCAATCCAAGGCGAAGTATGCCGACCGATTGACATCGGCTCGCACAATCAATGGCGTAACCTTCGACGGCAGCGCCAATATCACGCTTTCCAAAGCAAACATTGGACTTGGCAATGTCGATAACACCAGCGATGCGGACAAGCCAGTATCGACTGCGATGCAAACAGCCTTGAACGGCAAAGCTGATAAGTCAGAATCCGCTACATTCCTTGCTTTGTCGTTGGCTACTACTAGTGGGCAGACGTACACTGTGACCGGCAGCGACGAGACACTTGAGCAGTACCGCAACAAGTTCATTGTTATTGGCAACAACACGCTCAATCTCAACGGGGTAGGTTTCCCTGACGGGTGGAAGTGCCGCGTCTTCCTTAACACTAATTCGGCCAACTCCAAGCTGCAAATTGCTGGAGTCGATCAACTTGCCACGCGCACACAACCTGCACATGTGGAGGTCGTATCACGGAATGGAACTTTGACGCTGTACCGTCTTATGCATGACAGTACGTTGTTTGGTACCTCTAATCCCGCCGCCCTCGGCGCGGCTGCACCTGGAACTTCGATCTATGCCGCCAGGGCAGACCATGTACATGCGATGCCGACTGCGGCAGACCTGGGAACCTATACGGCTTCCGAGGTTGACGGGGTGCTTGGCGCAATCTCTGGCCCTCTCACCGAGACTCAGTTGCAGAACCTCTCTGCGATTTCTTCGGCCATCAATGATGACCCGAACTTCGCCGCCAACATTACGGCACAACTCGGTGACATCGAAGCCGCACTCGCAGCTATTCTCGCCTAAAGGAATTACACATGACCATCGCTGATCAACTGCTCGCACTGAACACTGTCAAGCAGAACATCAAGACTGCTATCGAAGCAAAGGGAGTGACTGTTGGCGCTGCTCCCTTCACTGACTATCCGACGAAAATCTCCGAGATCCCCGTTGGCGATCCGGCAGAAGCTATACCGACAGTTACCCCTTGGGCAAGACCAGCGGATTGGCTGGCTTTGCCTGCCATAACGCAAGCGGAGAGCAAGTTCGTTGGACTCCATGCTGTTTTTCCGGATGCTAACTATCTATCCCTTTCCGCTTCGGGAGCCTACACAGTTAATTGGGGAGACGGAGTAGTTGAGAACTTTGCTTCCGGAGCAGTAGCCTCCCACGTCTATGACTTTAACAACGCTGCCCTGAATGGGACTCTTACTTCCAGGGGTTATAAGCAAGCCATTGTGACTGTTACCCCGCAAGCGGGTCAGACATTTACAATGCTGAATCTAGACCAGAGACATCCTACGGTTCATGCAGTTGCGGCTGTCAAATACTCTAGTCAGTGGCTTGATATTGCCATAGCAGGCCCAAGCCTTAACTCACTGACCATTGCTCTCGCTAACCCCAATGTCCGGCCTGCGATGCTGGAACAGGTGAAGCTTTATCAGACGGCGATAACTAATTTTGGATCGCTGTTCGCTGGATGCCGCGCTCTCGCATCATTGCCAGTCTTTCAAACGGCAGGCGCAACCAGTTTCAGTTCGACGTTCTCAGGATGCTACTGCTTGAAAGAGCTAACCGAGATAAATGCGTCTTCCTGCACCAATTTCTCCAGCATGTTCAATTCCTGCTATAACCTTGTGAAAGCTCCGGTTATGGACACCTCCGCTGGAACCAACTTTGCCAATTGCTTCGACACCTGTTACTCGCTTGTTTACGTCCCGAACTACAACCTTGCTTCCGCAACGTCCCTGATGGCGATGTTCAATGCCTGCCGAGCATTGAGGGAGAATCCTGTCTTTATCAATACCGGCAATGTAACCTCGTTTGCACAATTGTTTAACGGGTGCTATAGCTTGAAGAAGTTTAAGTCTTTTGACACTTCTAAAGGCACGGACTTTTCTAGCATGTTCAATGGCTGTGCTTCGCTTGAGGAAGTGGAGTTGTTTGACACCTCTAAAGCTACTAGCCTTGCCAGCACGTTCCGTTCATGTTGGCGTCTTAAGGAAATACCTGCCATTAACACTGGCTTATGCACAAATTTCAGTGCAATGTTCCAAGATAGTCCCTCGTTCAAGACAATCCCATTGCTCAACACCGCAGCGGGCATCACTTTTACGAGTATGTTCAACGGATGCAGTGCCTTGGCCGAGGTGCCCCTTCTTAATTTTGGCAACGCGACAGCTATAAACAACATGTTTGCTAACTGTCGCGCGCTGGAAACCGTACCGTTGTTTAACACGGCCAACGTCACCGATATATCGGGGATGTTTTCCAACTGTACTTCGTTGAGGGAAGTGCCGTTGTTTAACACAGCCAAAGTCACCACAATGGCTAGTATGTTTAATAACTGCACCGTGTTGAGGGCTTCGCCCTCCTTCAACACCCCGGTATGCCTGAATTTCAATAGCATGTTCTTTAACTGCTCCAATCTACAATCGGTCGGTGCGATGGATCTGTCTAAAGTAACTTCCTCGTCAGGCTACACCTCGATGTTTAACGGATGCGAACAGTTGGCTAATATCGACTGCACTGGTATCAAGTTCACCATTAGCGTTTCTAGCTGTAAGTTGTCGGCAGACAGGCTCAACGAGATTTATACCAATCTCGCTACGGTAACAGGCCAAATCCTTACGGTAACTGGAAACGTCGGAACCACTGGCGACAACCCTGCGATTGCTACCGCAAAGGGCTGGACAGTCACCGGCTAAATGAAAGGAGAGAAAATGACGACTGAAACCAAAGACACTAGCGGCTTTTACAAACTCGACGGCGACTTGTTATACGGCCCCAACTTTGTGTGTTCGCCAACCTTCACCCTGTTGCGCGAGCAGCACGACACCTACACCTACCCGCAAGACGGCTGGTACTGGTTCGACAGTGAGGCGGCGGCACGCGAGCATTTCAACCTCCAGGTGCGTGATGAGGCGGGCCATCACGCCGCGTCGTAAAAATGGCGGCGCGCATAAGTCACAAATGACTTCCATGTCCGACATTTCTTTGCTAGAATGCCTGGCAAACCTTTGCGAGCGAATGACGAAGGCATCGACATGACACTGACAAAATTGAAGGATTTGAAATGCCGACAAACGTCTTCGAGCAGCAAATGGAAGAACTGAAGATCGACATGCGCGAAATGCGCGGGGCCATCACTAAGATGGCCGAGGCTCTCACCAAGCTTTCAGTTCTGGAAGAACGCAACCTGGCGGCTAACGTGGCAATCGAGAAGATTGCCGAGCGCCTGGACAAGACCGACGAGAAGGTCAACCGGGTCGAGCTGGAGCAGGTCAAGTTTGAGGCAACCGTGGGCGGCATCTCCAAGACGATGAAGGCGATGTGGGCAGCCTTCGGCGGCGGCGTAATCTACCTCGGTAGCCAACTGATCAAGACGTTCGCATGATCTCCCTCGCGCAGTTTTTCATGGGGCGCGACGTGACCTACAAGTCTGCGCTGACGCCCGCTGTCACAGCCAATGCAACCGACCTGTTGCAGCGTGTGAACTTTCTGCTGGAAGTCTTCTACGCTGCGAACCCGAAAGCGCACGCCCGCGGCGTGAACTCGGGCTGGCGGCCGCCGGCGCTGAACGCGAGCGTCAAGGGCGCCGCGCCTCGCTCCAAGCACATGACGGGGCAGGCGATCGATGTCGGTGACGACGACGGCGCACTGGACGCTTGGCTCATGACCCCGCTGGGTCAGAAGGCGCTGGTGGAAGCGAAGCTGTGGATGGAGCACCCGTCCGCAACGCCCCGCTGGTGTCACCTGCAAAGTGTTCCGCCTGGCTCCGGTCGGCGTGTCTTTTACCCCTAAGGATAAGTCACGAATGAATAAGCTATCTGCAATCTGGAGTCTGTTTCGCAAGGGACAGGCGGTCGCCAATCCCGAAGCGTGGAAGGACGCCGGCAATGCCGCCTTTCTGGTCGGGGGCGTCATTCTCGCGCTGGTGCAGTTGGCCGCGTCGTTCGGCTACACGCTGCCGTTCGACATCACGACCGAGCAGGCTAACAACATTGGTCTTGGCATTGCTACTGTGGTCGGTTTCTTCGTCCACAACGTCAGCTCCGAACATGCCGGACTCCTGCCTGCCAGGCGAGACGCTGTGTCAGGCGATGCTGCGCCAGGTGCCGCGGCACCCGTGCAGTCTGTCGGCCAGACCCATCCTGGAATCGACGACGCCACCCGCGAGCGCGCCCGCAAGTTCCTCGAAGCCAACAAGGATCTCTACCTCGGTTAGCGCGTATGCACTCGATTATTTCCGCCGTCTTGACGGCATTTTTGTTGCGGTTCGCTGTACTTACTAAAGAAGGAGTCTCCTATGAGCGTGGCAAATTTCATCCAGGTCGTGCAGGTTACTGCGCAATTGCTGCCGGTGGTCATCGACGCCATCAAGGCAGTTGAGGCGGCAATCCCCGGCCAAGGCAAGGGTGAGCAGAAACTTGCGCTGGTGCGCGGGATGCTCGAAACGGCGTTCGTCACTGTGCAGGACGTGACGGTCAAGTTCGAGCAGGTGTGGCCGGTGATCTCGGCGACGATCTCGAATTTGGTCGCGATCTACAACAAGATCGGCGCGTTCAAGAAGTAATTCGCCGCACAGGCGTGGAGGCCGCGATTGCGGCCTTTTTCTTCAACTTAACATTTTCCTCTCATGGCGAAAGAAGTCGATCTGAACCAGTTCATCAAGATTTGGAATGACCTGGAGAATTACCCGACTGTGGCCGATGTCGCTGAAGCCTGCGGCATTTCGATCAAGACGGCGCGCAACAAGGCCGGCTTTTTGCGCGGCCTGTCCAAGAACGACCCGAATGGTGTGAAGGTTGCGCACCGCAATCCCACGTCGGAAGTACCGCTGTCGGAAGACGCGGGTCGCTTCATGGCCGATTGGGGGCCGGACGAGTGCGTTGCCGAGCTGCGCCGCATCGCCGAGAAGGATACGGAAATGGTGGTCACGCGGAACTACTTCCGCAACCACAGCGCGATCTCGGAATCGACCTGGAACCGCTACTTCGGCACCTTCGAGGAATTCAAGCGCCAGGCCGGCATCATGCTCTCGCGCCAGCAGCACCAGCTTGAGAAGCAGATCGCCAAGCACGCCTCCGTCGACCATTACCGCAACCTGAACATCGACCGCGCCAACTACGAGACGAAATACGTGCGCGACAAGGAAGGCCGCTTCAAGACGATGCTGATCTGCTCCGATCTGCACGACATCGAAATCGACCCGTTCTTCCTGCGCGTGCTGATCGATACGGCCGCTCGCGTGCAGCCGGACATCATCGTCCTGAACGGCGACATTTTCGACTTGCCGGAGTTCGGCAAATACGGCGTCGATCCGCGCGAGTGGGACGTGGTCGGGCGCATCAAGTTTGCGCATGAGAAGATCCTCAAGCCGCTGCGCGAAACCTGCCCCAACGCCCAGATCGACTTCATCGAAGGCAACCATGAAGCCCGCTTGCTGCGGCACCTGGCCGATCAGTCGCCGGCGCTGCGCGCGGTGCTGTCCGACCTGCACGGCTGGACGACCTCGAAAATCCTGGGCCTGGATGAGTTCGAGATCAACTACATCGCCAAGGCGGATCTGGCCGCTTTCACGAAGAAGGACTTCGAGAAGGAGCTGGCCGCCAACTACAAGATTTACTTCGACACCTTCGTATGCCACCACTTCCCGTATGCACGCGACTGGAAGATGCCTGGCGTGAACGGCCACCATCACCGGCATGTGGTGTGGCCCGCTTTCAACCCGGTCTACGGCGCGTTCGAGTGGCACCAGCTCGGCTGCGGCCACAAGCGCGCGGCGTCCTACTGCGAAGGGGAAAAGTGGCACATGGGCTTTGACATCGCCCACATCGACACGCATACGCGCGCCACCGTCCACGACTACGTGACCGTGACCGACTTTGCCGTCGCCGGCGGCAAGTTCTACTACCGCACGCCGGCCGAGGTCGATGCACACGTTGTCAAGCCGGTCATGCAGCCGGCATAAAATTTCAACCTTTCATATTGTTTGATCAGTCAGCGCTGAGTTATAGTGGTGACTCGATCAACCACCTTTGGAAGCGGATTCACATGGCGCGCAAGCAGCACTCCCAAAAACAGTCGTCCCGAGCCGAACGTCGCCAAGCCAAGCGAAACGGCGCCCACCCCGACCAGGAATATTGCCAAATTCTCCCGCCTCCCAAGCCCAAGAAAGCCGAACCTTTCGAGCCGAAAACGCCGAACCAGAGAAAATATGCCGCGGCCATGCGCCAGCCTGGCGCGCTGGTGTTCGGCATGGGGCCTGCCGGCACCGGCAAGACCTATGTCGCGGCCACCGTCGCGGCCGAGGCGCTGATGGACAAGCAGGTCGAGCGCATCATTCTGACGCGCCCGGCCATCGAGGCGGGCGGTGAGCAGTTGGGCTTTCTGCCTGGCGAAAAGGAAGAAAAGTTCGACCCGTACTTCGACCCGTTCCGCGATGCGCTGATCGACCGGCTCGGCGAATCCTTTGTCGAGCTGCTGGTCAAGGATGGCCGTATCAAATGCGAGCCGTTCGCCTACATGCGCGGCAAGACCTTCAAGAACGCCTTCGTGATCCTGGACGAAGCGCAGAACGCCAGTGCGGAAAAGATGAAGCTGTTCCTGACCCGCATCGGCGAGAACGCGACCGTGGTGGTCAACGGCGACGAAACGCAGGTGGACATCAGGGAGCCGAGCGGCTTCATTGATGCCGCCAACCGGCTCATGCACATCACTGCCGTGAAGGTGGTCATGTTCACCAAGAAGGACATCGTGCGCTCGGGCATGGTGCAGGAGATCGTGGAAGCCTACGAGCGGCCGGCGCCGGACAAGGTCAATCCGCTGCTGCAACGGTAGGACAGGCGGGCAGGCAGGGAAGTGGGGCCGCTGGCTCCGCTTCCACTTGGGGATCGACTTGGGGCCGCCAGTTCACTTCTATAAGTCTTCTCTATATTCAAAGCGTCACGTAAGAAGTATTTCGGGAAAACAGAGGAACACCCAATGATTGAACACACGCACGGCGCCTTCTTCGGCTCGGCACTCGATTTCCACCAGTGCGAGATCCTGGCGATCGCAAACATCGACCGGCGGCTCCTGGCGCACGAAACGGCCCTCTACGGCCAGAAATGGTTCGACTACCGACCACTCCACCCGACGCTGGCAACCTACCTGTTCGCGCATCACTACAATCGCGCATACGGCGCCTTCATGGGGCAGTATTTTGACCACAAGAAGCGCTTTATGGCTGCCTTCAAGGGCAAGGATGTGATGGCCGCGCGCGAGAGGAAATCATTCTGGAAGCTGCGTCAGAAGTGTGACGAACTCGGCGTCCGGTACGATTTTTTCTGCCGCGTCACGATGGAGTGGTGCGCAATCAACGGCTGGAAGCAGCCGCCCCGGCCGGCACACGCGGCGACCAATGCCGAGCTGCTGGTCTACGTGGCAAACCGCTGGGCGCAGGAATGCCGCGGGAGGATCCAGTGGGCGCACGACCCGCGCTACACGACGCGCAACTGGTGCGGCGCACCCGACCAGGCCGCATACGAGGCGCACGTCTTGGACGCGATCAAATCCAAACCGCTGCCGCAGTACGCGCTGCACACTGCTCTATATGTATTTGACGCCCTTCGCATCGAAGCGGCGATCGAAAAGCTGCCGGAGTCGGCAGTCGACCAGGCGGTCGATTTTGCAGCGAAAGAAGTAAGTAAGCAGTGAGCTATAATGGTTTCGTCAGCGCGACATTTTTGCGCGGAAAACCCCAAGTTTTAGGAGAAACGAAACATGACATTCCCCCACGGTGCCCGTATTGATGACCCGATTCGCCGCGAGCAGATCGAGGAAGCCCGCCGCATGGCTGAATCGGAAGGCATTGCGCCGCGCCGCACCCTGAGCGTCAAGGCGGGCTACGAGAGCCGCATGGACAACCGCAACGCGCCGCCTGCGCGTAAGCCGGCCGGCAAGACCCAATTGAAGGGCCACGAAGCCTTTCTAAAGGCGCTGGAGCTGTCCGGCGCCGATGTGGAAATCGAGAAAACCGACGGCACCATTTACCGCGGCAAGGTTAAGCATGCGGACAAGTACACGATCACGATCAATGTCGCCGCCGCCGGCCACTACGAGGAGGATGGGCATGAATTCATGCCACATTACTGCGTGGCGCGTGACCGTGTCGTTTTCAAGCATGACATCAGCGAATTCTCGGCCCTCACGCCGCGCGTTGAGCGTACGGCTGAAGAAGGGGTGCCGGCATGACCGACGCCACATTGCAGGCTGCCGAAGACTCGGTTGTCGCAATGATCGGCGACCGGATGACTGCCGGTCTGAGCGCGACCGCTTCGGCGCCTGAAATCACGACCGGCACGGACACCAAGTTCGAGTTCGACGCCGACTTCCAGACCAAGGTCGCCACCCTTGCAGTGCGCAGCATGGATTTCATGCGCAAGACCGCGCACCTGATGAAGCCGGACTACTTCGAGAACGCCGGCGAGGCCGCAATGGTCAACCTGGCCCTGCGTTTCTACAAGCAGTACGGCACGGTGCCCACCGCGGCGGCCGCGGCTCAACTGTTCAAGGACGACATCAGCGCCAAGATCATCCGCAAGGACATGGTGCCGGTCGCGAAAGAGGCGTTCTACAAGGTATTCGACAAGCACGCCGACCTGTCCGACAGCCAGTTCTTCGCTGAGAAGGTCGCGGAGTTCGCCCGCCACCAAGCACTCTCGGCGTCGATCCTGGAGTCGGTGGAGCTGCTGGAGAAGAAGCAGTTCGACAAGATCAAGCAGATGGTCAAGGCCGCGTGCGAGGTCGGCCTGAACGAGCATGGCGAGGAGTACGACTACTACGCCAAGATCGACGAGCGTACCGCCGAGCGGGCCGACCGCATGGCCGGCAAGCTGCCGCCCACCGGCATCACGACCGGCCACAAAATGATCGATGAACTGCTGTATCACCGCGGCTGGGGCCGTAAGGAGCTTTCGGTGATCCTGGGCGGCGCAAAGGCGGGCAAGACGACCGCGTTGATCAACTTCGCCAAAGCGGCGTCGCTGGTCGGCCACAACGTCTTGTACGTGACCTGCGAAGTGGCGGCCAAGATCATCTCCGAACGTCTCGATGCCACGATGACGGACACCGAGATCAAGAACCTGATGGCAAAGATGAAGGACGTGCAGGGCAAGGTTAAAGCCCTCATGCCCCGCGCCGGCTGCCTGAAGATCGCGGAGTTCCCGTCCGGCACGCTGACCCCGACGCAGTTGCGCGCCTTGATTGAGCGCTATAAGTCGCCAGCGTTGATGCCTGACGGCAGCGTGCGCGACCCGATCCAGTTCGACCTGATCGTGGTGGACTACGCCGACATCATGGCGCCGGACTTTCGGACGAGCGACAACATCGAGAACTCCAAGCAGATTTACCTGGCCCTGCGCGCCATCGCCCACGACGAGAACGTGGCAATGTTGACAGCGACGCAGACCAACCGCGAAGGCTTCAAATCGACGGTGGCGAAGGCCGAGCACGTCGCGGACGACTTCAACAAGGTGCGCACGGTGGACATCATGATTTCCATCAACATCACCGACGAGGAGCGCGCCAACGGCGAGGCGCGTCTGTATTTCGCAGCGTCGCGTAACCAGCAAGGCGGCTTCACCATCTTCGTGAAACAGGAGTTGGAGAAGATGAAATTTATCGCAAGCATTTTGAGGATCGAATAATGGAAAAGGCACCCGACATCATTCTTGGCGTGGGCAATGGCTGCGGCACGCTGTTCGTGCGGGGCGACTACGACAGCATCAAGGCCGCCCAGGCGATCATCGTCGAGCGCGACGAACTGCGGCGGGAGAATAACCTCCTGGCGCCGAAGGTTGCCAACCTGGAGGAGCACCTGGCAACCGCGCTGCGCCAGTTGGAGCGCATGACATGCGAGCGCAATGCATGGTTCGAGAGTGCAGGCTTCATGGGGCGCGCCACCGACTTCTATCGCAGCCTGATTGTGGAAATGGGTAAGGTGATCGGGCCGCTGGCCTATACCAGCGAGGACGGCAGCGTGCAAAGCGAGCCGTTGGCGCTGGCCGTGCGCGACATCGTGGTGGCGCGCTTTTCGCTGCCGAACAATGTCGCGGAAACGCAGTTGCCGAAACCATCTTTCCTGAAGCGTATCCGGTATGCGCTGCGTATTATCTTCACAGGTAAATAACGGGAGCGGGACATGAGCACTATCGACAAAGAGGACTGGACGCGGCGCTACGCAAATCGGCTGATCAATCGCGCGGCGTTTCCGGAGGAGACGGCGCACATGATGGCGGGCGACGCCTACGACGTGGCGATGGAAGAAGCCGATGAGGATATGTCGCCGGAAGATTGGGCTGACGAGGACATCAGCGCGATGGTGAACTGACATGACCGAACAGGAACTCATTCAAAAGCGCACAAAGGAACAGCGCATCGCGGAGCTGCCGCGCTACAAGCTGCTTACACAACAGGGCGACTACCAAGATGAAACGTATTTCCTCCAGCAAGAGGACGGCGAGTATGTGGTGCTTGCTGATGTCCTCGCTGCACAGGCTCCGCTGATCGAGCGCATCGCAGAACTGGAGCGGCAGAACGCGGAGGCATTGGGCCTGTTGAAGCGCCTGAAATTGAACTTGATGCACGCACGACGTTTTGCGCCAGAGACGTTAAATACTTACCGTCATGCCTGCACGAATACAGAGGGCGACATTGAAGAGTTTCTTGCAGCCGCTCTCGCAGCGTCCAACGGACAATCCAAGGGAGGGGTGTGATGATGGCCTGTGACATTTGCGGCAAAACTGGCACTCGATTGGCCGACCTTCTGGACGCTTACAAGACGCCAGACATACAGCAAATTTGCCCCGACTGCGAAACGATCGTGAACCGCAAGAACAGCAAGTTGTTGACCATGGTGCTGAACATTAAAACCGATCTGCTAAAGCGATTCATCCGCGAGCGCAAGGCCGCAACCAATCAGGAAGGACAACAGCAATGAACAAGAACAAAACAGTAGTGGTGTCGGTGGAATTGCTCGAATGGGCGCAGCAAAATATTGACTGCATCGAAGACGAAGCCGAGCGTCAAAAGGTGAGTGCAGAACTTGGCAAGTACATCGCCGCCGCACCAGCAGCGACAGCGCAGCCTGACGAGCGGGAGGATGCCGAAAGCATCATCAAGGACATTCGGGAACTCACCGACTTGGCAGACAAGATGGGGCGTTCGCGTGGGCAGAACAATTACTGCATGAACCGCACCGCACTGGACAAGTTCGTTGATCTAAAGATTGCACTTGAGGCTCGGATTCGCGCCGCCCTCACCGCCCCGCAGGATGCGCAGGAGCGGGATGTGATCAAGGAGCTTGCAGATCGCTTTGCCGCTATCCCGCATGAAATGTGGCAAGCCATCGAGGTCGCAAACCTGCTTCGGGAGTACATCACCACCGCACAGCCATCGGACAAGCCGGAAGGCAAGGCCGAGCAGCAGGCGGAGCCGGTAGCATTCACGGCGCAAGACCGCCTTGATCGGCTCAAGCAGTATCCCTACCGTGCTGAAACGATGTGGTCGAAAGACCTCTGCGATGGTGGAGACATTCCGCTCTACACCCACCCACCCGCGCAGCAGCAACTGACGGACGAGGCGGCGGACAAGGCCCGAAACGCTCTGCTGTGGTTCTACCGCCGTGCAAAACCGAAGTATGGTCGACTGCCGTTTGCCGAAGAAGCGATAGCCTTGTTGACCAATCGGCCCACCGACAAGGATGCGGGAGATCGGTCGTGAGAAAAGGCGGCAACGCTGAATTGCAGGAAGCGATCGAGTCCATCGACATCGAGTCGTGGCTCGATCGCGAGGGCGTTCGCTACAAGCACACGCGCGGATCCTCCGGCGCCCAACTGAACGTCAAGGAATGCCCCTGCTGCGGCAATTCCAACTACAAGGTCTATCTGAACGCCGATACCGGACTTGGCAACTGCTTTCACGGCGACTGCGAAACCAAATTCAACAAGTGGAAGTTCATTTCCGCTTCGCTCGGCGTGCCGACCAGGCAGGTGATCGAGCATATCAAGGAGGTCGCGCGCGAGCAGGGCTGGCGCCCGCCGCGCAAGAAGGCACTGGCGGTCGATACGGCAAAGGCCGAGCTGGTACTGCCGGAGTCCATTGCCTTGCCGCATCAGGGCCGCAACCTGCGGTATCTGGACAGCCGTAACATTTCCGGCGACGTGGCGGCATATTTCGAGCTGCGCTTCTCCCACCGCGGCCACTTCGATTACATCGACGAGGAGGGCCGGCCGCGCCGTCAGGACTACAGCAACCGGATCATCATCCCGATCTACGACCTGGAGGGCGAGCTGGTGTCCTTTCAGGGGCGCGACATCACTGGCGAGGCCGACAAGAAATACTTGTTCCCGCCTGGCTTTGCGTCCACTGGCGCACACCTTTACAACGGCTATAACGCCATCGGGGTCGAGTCGATTGTGATCAACGAAGGCGTCTTCGATGTTGCAGCAACCAAGGTCGCCCTCGACGGCGAAATGACGCTGCGCGACGTGGTGCCGGTCGGCTCTTTCGGCAAGCACCTGTCGCACGGATCGGATGACAGCCAGCTCGGCAAGCTGATGCACCTGAAGCGGCATGGCTTGAAGACGGTCACGTTCCTGTGGGACGGTGAGAAAAAGGCGATCCAGGATGCAGTCGCGGCCGCCCAACTGGTCAGGAGCGTCGGTTTGATGGCGCGCGTGGGCCTGCTGCCGCCCGACAAAGATCCGAACGAGGCGACGGCAGAGCAGGTGCGCGCGGCTTACTGGAAGGCGACCGTGATCAACAACGTGACGGCCACCAAGCTGTTGATGATTGCAGAACGCGACTACGCTTAGGAAAGCTGCGCGAATAAGTCACAAGTGACTACGAAATCCGCAGCGCGAGCGGTATTATCAGCTTATTGAAAGATTGCGCGAAAGCGTGCGCAGGGAGGCAACAGTGATCAAGATTTCGACCAACTATCTGGAGCATAGCGGCGGCACCAAATTCTATGAAGTGGTGAAGCTGTCCGACATGGCGGCCGGCGCGCACATGGTCATCAAGCGGTGGGGCAAGATCGCCGAAAAGATGGGCGCTGGACAGACCAAGGTCGAGCGCTACGGCGACGAGAGCGAAGCGGCCGACTCCGTGAACGAGATTTTGCGCGACAAGCGCAAGGACAAGGGCGCCAAGGGCCGCTACACCGATGCGGTGCTGAATCTGGGCCTGCACGCCTACAACGGCGCGTCTGCGCAGGACAACGACGTAATGGGGATCGTGCGCGGCCACTATCAGCAGCGCGATGTCCACGAAAGCGCAAATTACTTTTTCGATCTGGAAAAAGCCGCTGCGCCTGGCGACGAGGTTATTGACGAGCCGGCGCCGGAACCCGCGCGCCCGGTCGAACGCGGCGACACATGGGGGAGTTGGTAATGGCGATGCTGCCCGACCAAATGCTCCAGGCCGTTGCGCGCGAAGGCGGGGAAGTGGCGATCGACGAGTTGATGAGTCACGTCCATCCGAGCGTGGAGAAGATTGTGCGCGTTTCGCTGATTCAAACCCTGACGATGCAGATCGCCGCACACCGGAACCACCAGCACGAACTGGAAGAAATCAACAACTTCGCCACACACGAAGTCAACATCGGCCCGATGTGGGCCACATGGTAAGGAGCCATCATGACTGAGGAAATTAAGTTCTACCCGCCATCGGCCTCTGCCGGCGGCGACAACGCCCACTACCTGTCCGGCTGCGAAACGGTCGGCCGCAGCCCCGCGTATGCGAGCTGCCTGTTCAAGATCAGCGAGCTGAAGGCAGGTCGGCGCCCCGAGATTTACCGCGACTGCCACAACGCCATCGAGGCGCGCCAGTGCAGGGCGGTCGATATGCGCGAGGAGGAAGAACTGAAGGGCCAGGCGATCTACTTTTTCCCGCGCCGCCCGCCGCAACTGCTGACCCTGCCGCTGTCGGTCGCCGGTGATTTTGGCGTGCGTATCTCGAACCTGACGCCGCCGCACATGATCCCGAAAGACCCGAAGCCGACCTCGTCGCGCTTTAAGCCATCGGTCGAGCGCACTAAGCCACTGACGCCGCCGAAGATGGACGCGCTGGACAAGGAGCTGCTGAACGCAACGTCGAATGGCTTTGCCGATGCGATTACGTCAGCCGTGAATGAATTGCCGAAGATGGAAGCGATTACGGAAGTGACGCTGCCGGCAAAAGAACCGGCGAAACCGGCACCCGTAATTGAACCGAAGCTCGCGCCGGTAGCGGCCGCACAACCTGTCGCAAGACCGGCAATGCTGCCTGGCGAAACCCCTTTGCAGTATGCCCGCCGCCTCGCGGCATCCCGATAACCCTTAACTGGAGAACACATGGAACTCATCATGAATAGCGATCAGGTATTGGATCTGATCGATAGCGTCGCAGCCACCAGCGGCAAGAACGACAAGATTTCGATGCTGAAGGCGGTGTCCGGCAGCAACCTGCTGCGCGCCGTGCTGGAGGCAACTTACAACCCGATCGTCAGCTATGGCATTCGCCAGTTCCCCGACCGTGCTGTCGACGCTACTGGCGATGCCCACTTTTCGGCGCCGACATGGGGCGTGATCGCGGCGCTGCGCGAACGCCAAGTTACCGGCAACGCCGCACAAGCGGCGATTCAGCACGAAATGAACACGCTGTCCGTTAAGTCGGCCGAACTGTTCAAGCGCATCATCCTGAAGGACATGCGCGCTGGCTTCTCCGAAGAAACCGTCAACAAGGTGTGGGGCGGCCTGCTCCCGGAGTTCCCGTATCAGCGCTGCTGCCTGCCCAAAGACGCCAAGCTCGACACCTGGAATTGGGCCGAAGGCCACATCAGCCAGCAGAAGGCGGACGGCATGTTCGCCAACGTCAATCACGAAGAAGGCGGCCAGGTCTTCATCTTCAGCCGGCAAGGCTCGATGTTCCCGATGGAGAAATTCGAGGAGCTGGCAACCGTGGTCAAGTTGTCGCTGGCGGCCGGCACGCAGAATCACGGCGAACTCCTGGTCATGCGCGATGGAGCGATCCTGGCGCGCGAGATCGGCAACGGCGTGCTGAATAGCGTGCTGAAGGGCGGCGACTTCGCCGAGAACGAGCGTCCGATCTTCATGGTGTGGGATCAAATTCCGCTCGATGCCGTGAAGCCGAAAGGCAAGTATGCGGTGCCATATGTGCAGCGCCTCAAGGGGCTGATCGAGCAGTTGCGTGGTGGCGCCAACATCAACGTCGTCCAGTTGATCCCGACCAAGATCGTCAAGAGCCTGACCGAAGCGTATCAACACGCGGCAGAGGTCATGCTGGCCGGCGGCGAAGGCACCATCCTGAAGAACCGCAACGCGCACTGGAAGGACGGCACCAGCAAGGAGCAAGTCAAACTCAAGCTGGAGTTCACGGTCGATCTGGAAGTGCAGGGCGTTGTCCTCGGTCGCGACAACACCAAGAACGCCGGCCGCGCCGGCAGCCTGAAGTGCGCGACGTCCGACGGCAAGCTCGAAGTCGATGTGGCGATCAAGGGCGAGAAGATGCGCGACGCAGTCGATGCCAATCCGGACGACTGGATCGGTCGCATCATGCCGGTGACTGCGAACCTTGTGCTGAAACCGTCGGAGAGCAACGAATTGCATTCCCTGTTCTTGCCTCGTTTCGCTGAAAGCGAATACCGCACCGACAAGACCGTGGCGGACTCGTTGCAGCGCGTGTTCGACCAGGAGGAGGCGGCCAAATTGGGCGTCGCCATCAAGGACGGCACTGCACTGAAGGCGGCAGCATGAGTGTGATCTGGATCAGTACAAAGGAACGGACGCCCGAAGTCGGCGAGCTGATCGCGAAGCGCTGGAAGAACGGCGCGGTGTGGGCCGGCAAATACGCCGGCTCCGCAAAGGATTCCAGCTTCGACGAGTGGGTTTCGCTCGAAGCTGCTGAAACCTGCCAGGCGATCGGTATCAAGCATGACGGCACGATGGAAGTGATCGGGGCCATTCCTCTGCCGCATGGCATGAAGATTCGTGAAATCGCGCGTAGCTACTTCGGTGGCGATCCGGACGATGACATGAGCGAAGCCTACCTGGCGGTGGGCGCAATGGAAGAATTTGTCAACTGGCTCAAGGAGCAGGGGAGGTTGAAATGAAGCATATCGTCCTTGTTGAAATCGACACCGATGACGCCGAGAAGGCAGGCATCATTCGTGACGAGATCGCCGGCGCGGTGGAAGACTTCACCGAAAGCCACCGTCCCGCCTTCAACGTGTCCGTTGGCGACCTGGAGACGATCGAAACCGATCGCCACGCCGCGCTGGTCGAGCTGGCGAAAGAGCGTCACTGCTCTGGCAGTAGCGACGAAATCGAGTGCGACAGCAATGCCCGCCTGTCCGAAGGCTGCGACGGTATTTTCGTGCAGGGCTGGCTGTTCGTCCCGAACCGCGTGCTGCATGAGGCCGGCATCGACAACCCGCACGCGGAGGATGAAGACGGTGACTGACTTTCCCATCGCAAAGGCACGCTTGGAGCGCAACTTGTCGCATGGCGGCTTCGATGTGCATGTGATGTCGCGCCGCACGCCGGCAGGCGTCGACATCATCGGCCCGCTGTCACCGCCGACCTACACGCATGTGCCGACCGGCATGTATCACCCGCCGGAGCCGGCGTTCACGCTGCAATACGAGTCGGCGCAAGCCATGCTCGATGCACTGTGGGAGGCGGGGATTCGGCCGTCTTCCGGCATGGAGAAGAAAGACGATGCCAAAGTCGACCTTGCAGTCAAGCTCATGCAAAACCATCTGGCAGACCTGCGTCGCATGGCATTCGGTCAGGAAGTCATCAAGACTGCTGACCAACCGGCGACCGGCCCCGCAATTCAATTTTGAAAGGAGTAGTAAATGAATTTCCTGTTTGAGTTGGCAACCCTCGGCGTTGTCGCCTTCGTGCAAAACATGGCCTTCACATGGGTTTCCCGCAGCCGTAACAGCGGTGATCCGAACTACCACCGTTGGGCGGCACTCTGCTCCAATGGCGTGTGGTTCGTCACCAATATCCTGATCACGATGCAGGTGTGGCAGGCCGTCAAGACCGGCAACTGGTGGACGATCGCCGCGGTCGCCGCCGTCTACATCGTCGCCACCACGGAAGGCTCGGTGCTGATGATGAAGATCCTGCTGAAGAAGGAAACTGGCAAGCGGAAGGTAGGCGCAGCATGACCGAAGCGGAATTCAAGGAGATCAAGGCGACGATGCCCTGGATGGAGCGCACCATTGCAACCGGACGCGGCGGCATCATCCAGATCATCGACAACCAAGGGCGTGAAGTGCCGCTGTTCACGATCGTCAGGTTCCTCATGATGATCACCAACAAGCTGGCGCGACCGATCGCCGAATCCCAATCCACAACTACCGAAGGAGAAGCAACTTGAAAATCCTCACCACCCTGACCGGCCCGTCCTGTGCGGGCAAGTCCACCCTGGAAGCCATGCTCGTCGAGCGCGGCTGCCTCAAAGCGGTATCCACGACCACCCGCACGCCGCGCGCCGGCGAGAAGGAGGGGGTGGACTACTACTTCGTCGACAAGTCCGAGTTCAAGCGGTTGCAAGTGCAGGGCGCCTTCATCGAGAGCGTCCAGTTCGGCGAGCATTACTACGGCGTGTCAGTCATGGAGCTGAAGCGGCTGTGGGCCAAGGGCGACCATGTGATCCTGGTGTGCGAGCCGATCGGCGCCAAGCAGATTCGCGCATGGGCGGCCAATCGTCCGGACGTGTATCTGCGGCAGGTTTTCGTCGACAATCCTACCTCAGTCATCCGTGACCGATTCTTGCGCCGCTTCTACGAAGACATGCGTGACGCCGCGGCGCTCGGCACGCGCGGCGCGACGGCCAAGGTGTTGGACAGCTACAGCAAGCGACTGACCATCATGCAGACGACCGAGAAGGGCTGGATCGCCGAAGCCTACGGCACCCCGATCGGCACGCTGTACGACATCATCATCGAGCGCTTCGATGAGTCCAACGCCACGGTCATCGCACACGACATAGCCCACTGTATCCCCGCCTGACACTCTGCTATCCTTCAGTGCAGGAGGAAAAACATGCCTGCACTGAAGGACATCGGGACGCTCGCCAACCGCATCGGCGTCTCCTGCCTATCCCAATCCCCGCTCTGGCACCAGGACATCAGCACGATCGTCCCGGCGCAAATCTATGCCTTCGTCACCAAGATGAAGATGAACGGCCGCCTGGACGAAGGCGAATCCGCCATCGAGATCGCACTTCGTGAAGTCCATCAGGCCGTCGCCCGCAACGAGATCGCCGTGCCGCCCATGTTGTCCTACTACCGGCCGACGCGCATCTACCTGACCGCCGGCGAGCTAAAGAATGGCTTGATCTACCTCGGCGGCGCCCGCGCCACGGCGACGCTGTTTGCGCTGGAGACGGGAATGGACGCGCTCGATGTCACACGCTTGACGCACAAGCGTCTCGCGGGATTTCGTCGTGTCCACCCCATGTCGGCACTGGCGGAGGAATGTCTGCGCATCACCCCGCGCCACCTGAGCTGCCCGTATGTGTTTTGGCGGGAAACCGATGACGGAATGACATTGCCCTTGTTCGGTATGGATGCGGCGATCTTTGACGCGTTCGGGCTGGTGTGGGCCGAACTGGCGCAGGGCTACGCTGACCTGATCCTGATCGACGAGGACGCGGATCGCGAATCGATCGAGTGCTGGCTAAACCGCTAAGTCGGCCCGTTGTGTTTTCGTCACAGTCGAAAATGGTTGGGTGGATAAAGGGGTGGATATATGCCGTAATGCTTTGATTTCATGATGATTTGGGCGGCCTGCAAAGCCGTCTACGCCGGTTCAATTCCGACCCCCGCCTCCAAATTCTTCCTTGTAATTCAAGGACTTAAACGCCGCCGCAAGGTGGCGTTTTTCATTCCAGACCCGCCTAGACCGGCCAAAACGGGTGGTGATCCACCCGAAAAAAGTGGCAAACCACCCGTATAATGTGCGTGTTGGACGTTGACGCGAGTCGGCGACCTTGTTCGGCAGCATTGCGGGGAATCAAAATGGCAACAAAAAGACAAACGCCAGGCGGCAAGTGGGAATACATCATCAAGCGCTCCAAGCTCCTGGAGAAGCCGATCTACCTGACCTTCGATGACGAGGCCGAGGGTGACGCCTACGTCGCCAAGCTCGAAGCGCTCCTAGACCGCGGCGTGGTGCCGCACGAATACCAAAAGCAAGGCGAGAAGTACGTGCTGCTGGCCGAGCTGATTGCGGACTACTTGGTGCAGGTGCATGTGTCCGATCCGGACAGGAAAATTCTCAACGTGATCTATGCCCGCATCGGCAAGACCAGTCTGCGGCTCGTCAATTACGCTTGGGTGGAAGGCTGGATCGGCGACATGAAGACGCAGTTGAATTTGAAGCCAGGTACGATTCGTCACCACGTCGGCGCGCTCGGGCGCTGCTTCGATTGGGCAAGCCGGCGCAACGTCGTGCCGCTGGTGATCAACCCGATCAGGCAACTGCCAAAGAGCTACGCGCAGTACAGCGAGCGCGACGCGCAACTGGCGCGCGCCGTCGACGACGACCATGTGCGCCAGGAGGACGAGGAACGTGACAGGCGTCTCGAAGAAGGGGAGGAGCAGCGGATCCGGCAGATCCTCGACGGCCACAAGCCTGAAGGCCGGCAGCGGGCAATGGCGCTGCGCTATCAGGGCGCCATCGAGCTGCTGTTCGACCTGGCGCTGGAGACGGCGATGCGAATGCGGGAAATGTTCACGCTGACCCTGGATCAAGTCGACCTGGCGCGAAAGACGGTCTTTCTCGACAAGACCAAGAATGGCGACAAGCGGCAGGTGCCGCTGTCGTCGGTGGCGCTGTCGCGCATTCAGCGCTACATGGAGCAGGTGAGGGCCGCAGAGCGCGGCATGGAGGGGTTCAGCTTCGAGGGCAAGCAGCTCTTTCCTTGGTGGGATGGCTCGCTTGAGCGGGACGAATTGCGGCGCATTACGGCGCTGTTATCGCGCCAGTACGCGCGTGTTTTTGAGGCGGCCGGCTGTCACGATCTGCGCTTTCACGACTTGCGCCACGAAGCCACCAGTCGCTTCTTCGAGCGCACGCAGTTGCAGGACTTCGAGATCATGAAGATCACCGGCCACAGTTCCACACGGATGCTGCGGCGCTATTCCAACCTACGCGGCAGCGTGCTGGCCGACAAGCTCTGGTAGCTCGTAGGCGGACAAATCGGCGCGCGGGGTCTTTTCCCTGCCGCGCTTCTTGGGCGATACCATAGACGGCACGCGCGCCGCCGTTTGCTGCAATTCTTCCTCCACGCCCGCTTTCGCCAGGCGCTCGCGCATCTGGCGCCTGGCTTCCGCGCGCAGGTATTCCGTCAAGTCATCCAGCAGAAATACCCAGGCGCGGCCAATGCGCGCACCCGGCAATGCGCCGGAGGCGGCCAGCTTCAAAGCGGTCGATTTATCGACCTTCAAGAATTCGGCGCATTCGTCGATGTCCAGCGTTTTCATGTGACTCCCTGTTCCAGTGACGGAGTGGATCTTATACGTGGTTGGCGCTGAAAGCAAGTCAGCAATGACTGATCCGCAAGCGCGCGAACGTACCTGCTGAATTGTGGGATGACCTAATAGCTAGTTTGTAAGCCACTGTTACAGATAGATAATTTGTCAGTTCGGGAATATATGCCGCAACTGAAAAACGACAGCAAAAGGAAATGTTTGCACGCGGCAAAGGACGCATTTATAATCGGCTACTGATCCATTCGATACTGTATAAACGTACAGTAATGTTAGAAAGGATACTGGAAAAATCAATTGATGTGGGAAAACAAAAACGGCGCCTGGAGGCGCCGTCGGGAGGGGAAAATGGGTGGATCAAAAGTTCTCGGGCTTCAGGGTGTCAATCACGGCCAAGAGCGCGGCACGCTCGGTATCGTTGCGCAACCGCGGATTGGGCACCTTCGACTGACGGATGCACTCGATGATCTCCACTTCATTTTGCGTCAGCGTGAGCGACGGCGTAAAGATGATGTCTTGAAGCGCTTCCCAAGTGTCCGGCTCGTATTCTTGCATGACCAGGCGGTACAGGTGCTTCGGATCGACGCCGAGAGCGCGCGCCATCGGCCCAACCTTCGACATCGGCAGTTTGGTCTTGCCCTGCTTGATCATCGTGATGATGTTGGGCTTGTTAAAGCCTGCTTCGCGAGCAATCTCCAATTGAGATTTGCCGCTAAGATCGATTTGCTGGCTGATGTAGTCAGCCACAGTGATGTTGTTGCTGCGTGATTTTCTCGACTTCACGCTCCGTTCTTCGGTAGTGGATTCCATAAGCATCTGCTCCCATTTTTGTTGGACTTACAGCAAGTCAAAAGTGAATTATTCGTTACGTTGTGATTATAGTCACTTAAAAGTTTTTCGTGACTTATTCATGTTGATAATGATCAAAGGATTCTACAGCAATCCCCAATGAGGGAACACCGTTTTACCCTATATGTAGTAGGTGGCTCCATTGGATAACCCGAATCTTTGCCGGGTTGTCGGTCTGCAATAGTAAGTAATAAGTGAGCTATAATCGTTTTGTGCTATCGCAAGCACTTGAATAAAATCAATGTCAAAGGAGTGTTCCGTCCCATGCAAACCGCCACCGCAGTATCGTCTGCCGCACTGACCCAAGCCATCAGCGCCGACCAGCTCGCCGACCTGATCGAAGAATCCAAGATCACTGAAACGCTTGATCTCGGATTCTCGTTCGTTCACAGGGCAACCCACCCCGAACATGGTCGCATCATCCTGGTTAGCACCGCTGGCGAACAACACGCCGTCCTTACCGTTTAACATCCTCCCACGCCCGTCAGTCCTCGGTGAGTTATGTCGCCGATATGATGCGGTAGGAAAGCTAAAAATCCTACTTGCGTCGCCTGACGGGCTTTTTTACAATTCACGTATCAGTCAACAGTGACTTAACAAGGGAGAATGCAGATGGCAATGACCGACCGAATTTTCATCATGCGTGAGGCAATTGGGAAGCTCACGCAAATGCTCGCAGGCAAAAGTGTGCAAGTTACGCAACGCGGCATCTCTGCTTACGTGCGTGCTGACGCCAAGGGTCGTCCCATCCTGGTCAACTTGCCCTATATCCCCGACAACGCCACCGACGAACTGCTGGACGCGATCCAGGGCTTCCTCGACCACGAAGTTGCGCACATTCTCTTTACCGACTTCAATGCGATGGACGAGGCGCAGCGTCACAACGCCGGCGGGATGCTGAACTTGATCGAAGACAGCCGCATCGAGCGCGCAATGGCCGATCGCTTCCAGGGTTCTGCTGAAAACATGGCCCGCATGGGCAAATTCTTCCTCGACAAGTACACCACGCCGAAGATGAACGAGGCGATCAAGAAAGGCGACAAGCACACGCTGACCGGCGTGCTGATGGTGCCGCTGATTCGCGCAATGGCCGGCCAGCAAGTCTTCGCCGAGTTCATGAAGGACAAGATGGAGCACGTCGAGGAGGAATACAACCGCATCAAAGACCTGGCGCCGCAGATTGCTGCCGCCTCCAGCACGAAAGACTGCCTGGAGTTGGCGAAGACGATTACGACGCGCTTGCGCGACGGCGTGCCGAAGCCCGCACCGAAGGACGAGGAAGAAGATCCGGCCGCAGCACCGATGCCGATCCCGATGCCTGGTGGTGGCAGCGGCAAGCCCGCGAACAAGAGCAAGGGCGCCGGCAAGAACAAGAGCAAGCCCGCACCGAAGGACGAGGAGGAAGAAAAAGACCCGACCGCCGGTGACGAGGAAGATGAGAAGGATCCGGCCGACCCGAGCGAGGAAGAAAAAGACCCCACTGCCAGCGGCGACGAGAGCGAGGAAGAAAAAGACCCGAGCGCCCCCTCCGACGAGGATGAAGACGAGGATGTCGGCGCACCTGGCGACGAGGATGACGAAGGCGACATGTCTAAGGGCACCGCAAGCGACGGCGATGACGGCGAGGGCGGCGACGCGACTGGTAGTGCGCCTTCGCCCCCGACTGGCGAAGAAACCGAATTGCCTGAAGGCGGCAGCGCGTCGTGGGATGCCATCGACCGTGAAACGGCGAAGGACTACGACGACCTGGCATCGAACATCATCACCAACACGACTGCCCACGTCGCCTCGCACGCCGATTACCTCGTCTACTCAAAGGATCAGGACATCATCGAGCCGCTGCGTGTCGGTCGCGAGTACAAGGACTCGATGCTGACCGCCTTGCAGGACAAGGTCGATCACATGGTCGGCCCGCTCCAGAAAGACCTGGAGCGCGCGATCGCCGCGCGCAGCCTGTCGCAGTGGAATCCGGGCCACCGTTCGGGCCGCCTGAACGCATCGGCGCTGTCGCGCTTGGCGGTCAACGACGATCGCGTGTTCCGACGCAAGACCGAAGTCACCAGCAAGGATGTGGCGGTCGAACTGCTGATCGATATGTCCGGCTCGATGGACGGCTCCAAGATTCACACCGCGGCGCAGACTGCGTATGCCTTGTGCAACGTGCTGGAGCGCATCGGCATCCAATGCGAAGCGGTCTGCTTTACCACCGGCATGGGTAATTGCGGCGACCACGCGGCGATGCAGGCGGAGGAGGCAAAGATCGGGCGCAAGTATTCGCGCTCCGAGCAGCTTTACATGCCGATCCTCAAGAGCTTCAATGAGCGGCTGTCCACTGACGTGAAGAAGCGTTTCGGTTGGCTGCCCTACACGCAATCCATGCGTAACAACGTCGACGGCGAGTGCGTCGAGATCGCCGGTATGCGGCTGATGGGCCGCAAGGAGAAGGGCAAGATCCTGATGGTGCTGTCTGACGGCGCACCGAACTGCTACGGCAATACCAGGACGCTCGGTCCGCATCTGAAGAAGGTGGTGGAGAACCTGACGCGCGCCGGTTTGAACGTGATCGGCATCGGCATCGAGTCCAACGACGTGGAACGCTTCTATCCGAAGCACATGGTTCTGAACAAGGTCGAGGAGCTGCCGCTTGCTGTGATGAAGGAGCTGCGCCAGCTCATCCTGAAGTAACACCGGATCGCGTGCAGGATAAGTCACAACTGACTTGCGTTTCCTGCCCGCTGACCGTATCATTCTTTCTGTCGCAGTAACAAAAACAGTTTTAGTTCATCGGGCAAATGCCCCTTTGTGGAGGATAGAAATGACCGTTTCCAACGACAAGATCACCTGCAAAATCTGCGGTGCCAAAGAACACATCATCAAGACCCATCTCCAGAAGGATCATCCGGACTGGACGGTCGAGCGCTACCAGGAGCAGTTTCCCGAAGCGCCGCTGATGTCGGAGTTCGCCAAAGACCTGCTGAAGAAAAAGCAGGCTGAAAAGGCTGCTGCCGAAGGCGGCACGACGATGGCGATGGCTGGCACTGCCGCTGCCGCAGCGCCCGCCAATGTGGCGACGCTGATCCCGAAAGGCACCGTCATGAAGAAGGCGCTGCACGAAATCTTCGAGCTTGGCAAGGTGAAGGCCGCCATGAGCGCCAAGGGCGACCCGATCCCGATCTCCGTGATGTCGGCGCATGAGCATCAGGGCATGGTGCCGCCCGTCTCGGACAACTACGTCTACGAGATCGACGAGCTGAAGAACGTGATCCTGTCGCTCGAACTGAATATCCCTTGCTTGGTTTGGGGCCACAAGGGCGCGGGCAAGTCTGAGTTGCTTGAGCAGGTGGCCGCGCGCACGAACCGCCCGATGATTCGCGTCCAGCACACGGTCAACACCGAAGAAAGCCACATCGTCGGTCAGTGGACGGTCAAGGCCGGCGCCACCGAGTTCGAGCTGGGGCCGCTGCCGCTGGCGATGCTCAATGGCTGGATCTACTGCGCCGACGAATACGACTTCGGTATGCCGTCTGTCCTGGCGGTCTATCAGGCCGTCCTTGAAGGTAAGTCACTGGTGATTAAAGAGGCTCCGGCGCACCTGCGCGTCATCAAGCCGCACAAGGACTTCCGTTTCGTCGCCACTGGCAATACCAACGGATCGGGCGACGAGTCGGGCCTCTATCAAGGCACGCTGATCCAGAACAGTGCCAACTACGACCGCTTCGGCATGGTGATCAACAAGAAGTACATGGATAAGCGCGCCGAGAGCCAGATTCTCCAGAACCACTGCAAGCTGGTACCGGCCGACGCGGACAAGATGGTCGAGTTCGCCAACCTTGTGCGCCAGTCCTACGACGCGGCGAAGATTTCCGACACGATCTCGCCGCGCACCCTGATCTACGCCAGCAAGATCGGCGTGATGCGCGGCTCCTTCCGCCAGGGCTTGCAACTGTCGTTCATCAACAAGCTGTCCAAGATCGACCGCGAAGTCGCGGACGGCCTCGCACAACGCATCTTCGGGTAAGGACTATGCAGCCGGCAATCAGCTTTCAAGAGAATGTCGGCCTCGTCCACTTGCAGGCGAAGAAAGCCTTCAAGTGGGCGTCAGGCGCGAACACAGGGATGACCTACGAGGACTGTTTTCAGGAAGCCTCACTGGCATTCGTGCTGGCGGCGCAGGGTTACGACCCTGACGCCGGCGTCAAATTCAGTGCCTACTACACGCAGGTCGCGTTCAGCCAGTTTCACAAGGCGATCGGTCGCATGACCGGCGTCAAGCGCTTGAGTCCGGACATGCGCGAGGAGATTGAGGCGCGCAAGGCTGAGAACGAGCGCCGCGCCGCGCAGGCATTGCCACCGCTGCCGGACATTAACTATTCACTGCCGACCGAGAACTTCTCGACGATGTCGGCGATGGGTGAGGAGGGCGGCGATCCCTTCGAGGCGAGCCTGGCATCGGAGACGCAGTCGCCCGAGGACATTGTCGCGTTCAACCAGCTATGGCAGCAAGCGACAGCAAACCTGTCGCCCTTGGCAAAGCTGATGGTGGAGTGGCTGCGCGACCCGCCGCCCGAACTGCTGAAAGAGCTGGACTGCCAGATCGCGTATGCGGAAGAAGCGGCGGCGTGCGGTCGACGAGCCTACGGGATGCGTGACGGCATCTCCATCAACAACGTATCGAAGTTCATCGGCATGATCGGCGATGTCAGCAAGCGCGAATTGACGCTGGCTGAAGCCGAGCTGATGGAGGTCGTGAAAAGGATCGAGGGGGCGTGATGACCACAGCAGAGCAGAAGGCGCCAGGATGCTTCGGCGCCGCTTCGGTATTCAGCATGGACAGCGCGGTGTGCCAGGCGTGCGTCGCGTTCAAGGAGTGCAGCGATGCATCCATCGCCACGCTCCAACAGATCAAGGCAACCATCGACGTGCGCGACCTGCTGGCAAAGCACACGTCGGCGCGTATGAAGCATGAGGCTCGCCTGGCGCCCAAGCAGACGCCCGCGCCGACCGCCGTCAGCCCGCTGCCGGTGGTGCAGCCCGCGCCTGTCACGCAGCCGGTCGAGCGCAAGACCACGATGGCGAAGGTCATCTTCGAGGTCAGCGCCGACCAACAGAACGCCATTGCGCGCATAAGCCAGGCGAACAAGAAGGCCGGCGATCAGGCGACCGTCTTGTGCAAGATGAATCGCATCAATGAAATGCGCTCCATGCTCCCGCAAGGGCAGAACCCCTTCGCTACGACAGGGCCAGGTTTCTTGCGCGTCGCTTGTGACCACCTGATCAATGGCGGCTTCACGAAAGCGTCGCTGCGCAAATCCCTCATGGAGACGTTCGGCTGGACGGAGGCGACCGCTGCGTCGCACGTATCCATCGCCGTCGCAATTCTCGGCGGGTTCAAGATTGCCGCGGGCGCCGACGGGAAGATCGTTTTGCATCCTGACTTGGTTTGAAACAATCAACTATCGACACAACAAGAGAGGCAGCAATGAAAGGTGGCACTTACGCAGAAGCCCTGAAGGCAGGCTTCACCGAGCAGCAAGCGGCTTTCTTCAGCCGCTTGGGCGGCGAAACGCGCGACGAGGCAGTCGACGAGATCAAGCGCCAGGAAAGACTGGCCGCGCGCGACCGCGCCTTCAAGCGCAAGCAGGCAATCAGCAAGGCGGTCAATGACGCAAGTTGGCTCATTTTCGGTGCGCTGGTCGTCGCCACTGGCTACATGGTGTTCGCATGAGCATCAACCACGCATTGTCCGTTCGCTCGGACTTCTCCATCGGACAATCGCTGCTCCAGGTGGATCACATCATCGACGAAGCCAAGAAGCACGGCTACGAGTCGGTGGCACTGGTCGATGATATGTCCATCCACAACATGGTCGACTTCTCCAACCGCTGCAAGAAGGCGGGCATCAAGCCCATTATCGGCTGTCGTCTGCGCGTGGTCGATGACCCGACCTACCGCAAGCCGGCAAAAGCGTCCGGCGAGAAGGAAAAGCCGAACCCGCTCGTCATGATCAAGGCGTATGCCGTTGACGAACGCGGCATCTCCAGCCTGCTCAAGCTCTTGTCCAAAGCCAACAGCAAGGACTACTTCTATTACCACAGTCGCGTTGGCTGGGCCGACGTGATGGAGTTGAAGGGTGTGACCCTCACCACCGGCGACTTCTACGGCCTGTTTAGCCACCCGAGCTACGTCGATCGTCTCATGGCACTCAAGGGCTGGCATGGCGACAACCTATATGTGGAACTGACGCCGATCGACACGCCGCTGTTCGATACGCTGAATGCCAAAGCGCTGGCCGCCATCGAGAAGTTTGACATTCCGCCTGTCGTGTCCTACCCGTTCATGTACCGCGACAACGCCGATGCATCGACGCTCGAAGTGCTGAACGCGATCGCCAACCAGATGAAGATGTCCACGCCGTACCGGCCCAAGCAGTTCATCAAGGACTTCGGCTTCAAGCCGCCGGTGGCGCTGGCGCAGAAGGTGGTGCAGGCGGCCGGTCGCGTTGCCAAATGGAACGGGGTCAAGAACCCCGACGCCTGGAAGCAGGGCGTGCTGAACATCGAAAAGCTGGCCGCGGCTTGCGCCTACGAGTTCAAGAAGCAGCCGGTGTCGCTGCCGCAGATGGCAGCGAACGAGTTCGAGGCGCTCGGCAAGAAGTGCATTGAGGGCTGGAAGCGGCGCTTCAGCCAGCCCGTATTGGGCCACAAGCCGACCACCGCGGAGATTGCGGTCTACCAGGAGCGCCTGAAGTATGAATTGGGCGTGCTGAAGAAGATGGGCTTTGCCGGCTACTTCCTGCTGGTCGAGGATCTGGTGATGTGGGCCAAGACCAACGGCATCATCGTCGGCCCCGGCCGCGGTTCCGTCGGCGGCTCGCTGGTGGCGTACCTGATCGGCATCACCGACGTGGACCCGATCCGGTTCAATCTGCTGTTTGAGCGCTTCATCAACCCCGAGCGCCTGGACTTGCCCGATGCCGATCTGGACTTCATGTCCACCCGCCGCCACGAAGTCATCCAGTACCTCGCGCAGAAATACGGTGCCGACCGCGTCGCAGGCATTTCCAACTTCGCCACGCTGGCGTCGGCGTCTGCCCTGCGTGATACCGGCCGCGTGTACGAGCTGGACAATCTGACGCTGTCGGCGACCAAGCTGGTGCCGAAAGAGCACGGCCAGTCCTTTACGCTGACCGATGCCGCCAAAGCGGTGCCGGAGCTGGAGAAGTTCCGCGACGAGCATGAGGAAGTCTGGAATCACGCCCTGAAGCTCGAAGGCGTCATGCGCAGCTTCGGTAAGCACGCTGCCGGCGTGGTCGTGGGCGGTGAGCCGCTGGTCAATCGCGCCGTCATTGAGTCGCGTGCCAGCGACGAAGAATCCGGCGTGCCGGTGGTCAATTGGGACAAGCGCGTGGTCGAGGATTGGGGCCTGGTCAAGATGGACATTCTGGGCCTGTCCACGCTCGACGTGCTGGAGATCGCCCGACAATACATCAAGGCGCGTCATGGCAAGGATGTCAATTACACGCTCTTGCCGCTCGAAGAACCGGACATCATGGACGCGTTCGCCCGCGGCGACACCACCGGCGTGTTCCAGTTCGAGTCGCCTGGCATGAAAAAGCTGCTGCGCGATCTCGCCAAGGGCGGCAGGCTGACCTTCGAGGACATCACCGCGGCGACCGCGCTGTACCGACCTGGCCCGATGGACTCCGGCCTGATGGATGACTTCGTGCAAATCAAGCAGGGCGCCAAGAATCCGGAATACGAGCATCCCAACATGGAAGCGGCCCTGAAGGACACCTACAGCGTCATCGTCTATCAGGAGCAGGTCATGCAGCTTGCCGTCGACCTGGCCGGCTTTACTCGCGCCGAAGCGGATCATCTGCGCAAAGCGATGGGTAAGAAGGACAAGGACAAGATGGCGGAGATGCGCGACAAGTGGGTCAAGGGCTGCCAGTCGCACTCCGGCATGAGTGAGAGCGCCGCCGGTGACCTGTTCGACAAGATCGAAGCCTTCGCCGGCTATGGTTTCAACCGCAGCCACGCCGTCGAGTATTCGGTCATCTCCTACTGGACGATGTGGGTGCGCGTGCGCTACCCCGCCGAATACTTCGCCGCCTGTCTGTCGATCGTGGACGATGACGAGAAGATGCTCGGCTTGGTCAACGACGCCAGGGAATGTGGTATCGAAGTGCTGCCGCCCGACATCAACCTGTCCACCGACCGATTCACCATTCCGGACGACAAGCATCTGCTGGCGCCGTTCTCCAAGGTCAAGGGCATTTCCGAGAACACCGCCCGCCGCATCGTCGAGCTACGCGAGAACAACCGCTCCTGGAAGGTCGGCAAGGTCAAGAAGAAGCGCGACGGCACGACCGAGGACGTGTGGGTGCTGGATGACACGTCGCCAGTCAAGGGCCGCTTCGACACGGACGAGGAGTTCGTGATGGCGGCGGCGCAGCCTGGCTCGAAGGTCAACAGCCGCGTGGTCGAGAACCTGCGTCTGGTCGGGGCACTGGCGTCGGTCGAGAAGGGCGCCAAGCCGGCGCGCGACCTGTCGCGGCGCAAGGATCAGGTGGAACTGCTCCCTGGCCTGATCCTGGACAGCGTGAAGGCGGATCGCACCACCGATGTCACCGAGCCGTTCGTCAAAGCTAAGATCATTCACATCGTCCAGGACTACCGCTCCTGCGATGCGTGCGACCTGGCAGGGCAGCCGCATCCGGCGATCCGGATGAAATCGACCGTCAAGTTCATGGTCGTCCACGACTGCCCGAACTGGCAGGAGGAGAAGACAAACAAGCTGATCGAGGGCGACTCGGCGGATTACCTGAAAGCTGCGATCAAAGGCGCTGGCCTGTCGCCCGCTGACGGGTATTACACGACGCTGGTGAAAGCCAAAAAAGACGGGAAGTTCTTGAGCAACGGGCAGATCAATGGCTGCGCGCAGTTCTTGAACCGCGAGCTGGAAGTGATCAAGCCGGCAGTGATCGTGGCGCTGGGCAGTTCGTCAATCAAGCGCTTCCTGCCTGGTCACAAGGGCGGCACTGCCGAGCTGGTGGGCAAAGCGATCTATGACGCCAAGCTCGACGCAACCATCGTCTGCGGCATCAATCCGCAGCAGATTTACCACGACGCAGCAAAGGCAGAGATCCTGCAAGCCGTGTTCGAGAAGGTCGCCGAGATTTTGTCGTAGGAATCAGTCACGGGTGACTATGTTATCCGTGCTGCGAAACGTAGTATGAGCATTCAACCGAGAAACACTCTTTGAAGGAGAAAAACATGGCAGCACAAAAGGAAATTCCCGTCGAGGACGCCGAACTGGACGCCCTGATGGCGGAGCTGGAGGAGGCAACCGCGGACGTGGTGGAAGTGCCGACCGCTCAAGCGGCAGCAGCGTCCGGCGGTGACGAGCTGGAAGCCCTGGAGCTGGAAGACGTGAGCGACGCGCCGGCGCCCGCACCCGAGCAGGTGTCCGCCTCGCTGGACGAGTCGGTCGCTGAACCCGAGCCGCAGTTCATCATTCCTGGCGCAAACAAGGAGAAGGGCGAATCGGTCGACGCCGACCTGGCTGCGCTCGAAGCCGAGCTGGCGGAAACCACCGCTACGCCCGAGCCGGTGCCGATGAAGATCAGCAAGCCGGCAGAGGCGACGCGCCGCGTGGTTGAAGGTCAGCCGACCCTGGCCGAGACTGTCGCGGCGAAGAAAGATCCCGAACCCGCCAGAACAACCCTGACCGGCGCCGCCGCCCTGAAGGCTGCCGCTGACGCAGTCGCCGCTGAACTGCCCGAGCCGGTGCCGAACCCGATGCCGAAGAAGCAGGCGGCTTCGCTGAACTACTACCTCGACATGGACAAGTTCCGTGACGAAATCCGCATCTCCAGCACCAACATCGACGACGCCATGATGCAGCAGTCGGGTCTGCGCGCCTTTTACCAGGAGCAGGCGGCCCAGGCTGAAGCGCAACACGCCCGCCTGAAGCTGCGTGCCGAGATCGTCGAGGCGGCGCTCTACAAGAAGCACCGCAAGGCGCTGCTGGACGCCGGCGAGAAGGCGACGGAGAAGATGGTCGAGGCGGAAGTGCTGCTTGATCCGGAATACGTCGCCGCCAAGAACCGCGTGATCGAAGCTGAAACCATTGCGGCGACCCGCCGCGCGGCCGTCGATGCCCTGAAGGATCGCAAGGACATGCTGGTGCAGATCGGCGCCGACCGTCGCGAAGAAGGCAAGGGCGCGCTGCGCGTGCTGGAGAACCAAAGCCTGCGTGATCGCGCTATGGCGGCTGCGGGTAAGGCCGCCTGATACCCACATTTTGCCTCATGCTAGCAAGCTGAGATAAGTCAGCGGTGAGGTATAATGTAAGAGCTGAAACGATGTAACGCACCGGAAGGGCGCCAAGTCTAAAAGGCAACTTTTTAACCTGACCTACGAAAGAACGAACTATGGACAAAAACAAACTGATGGAACTGATGGCCGCCAAAAAGCAGTCGATGAAAAAGACTGAAAAGACGACCAAGATCGAGCCTGGTGAAAACCGCGTCGTCATCCTCCCCGGCTGGCGCGCCATCAACAAGGATGGCGAGCTGGACGCCAACGGTGATCCGACATGGTTCCACGACTTCGGCCAGCACTTCATCAAGGATGCTGCCGACCAGATCCAGGCCGTGTATCTCTGCACTCATGCCACCTTCGAGAAGGAGTGCGCAGTCTGTTCCGCCCTGGCTGCCGCCACCCGCTCGGCCGCTGACGATGCAACGACGGAAGTCCTGGCGAAAGCCAAAGCCTCCCGTACTGTCCTCGTCAACGCGCTCATGCTGGACAGCAAGGACAACCCGAACACTCCGGTGATCCTGGAGCTGAAGCGTGGTGTGTTCGAGCAGATCGTGGACATCTGCCTCGAATACGAGGGCGCACCGCTCGACCCGAACGGCGCGATCATCCTCAAGATCAGCCGCGATGGCAAGGGCTTGAACACCAAGTACACCGCGATGCCGACCGCAAAGAAGGTGAAAGTGCCGTCCTCCGTGCTGGCGAAGGTTCACAACCTGGACGACTACGTCAAGCAGGAATCCGAAGAACAGCAGCGTCGTGCGATCGGCGCCATCAACAGCGTTGCAGGCGTTCTGCCGGCACCTGGCACTGGCGGCGACCGTCCGGCAACTTCTGCCGCGCGTCTTGCCGGCCCGAGCAAGGGCGATGAGTTCGAGGACATTCCTGACTTCGACGCAGCGCCGGCGAAGGCTGCTGCGGCCGATCCGGCTCTCGATTCCGAGCTGGATGACCTCCTGGGCAACCTGCCGGAATAATCCGCCGGCAGTTTGAAGGGCCAGCCAGTGCGCTGGCCCTTTTTCCCTCAAGGAGAAAATTTCATGTCCACGAACAAAGTATTGCTGATCGACGCAAACAGCATCGGATACGCGTCGCAATCGGCAACCAAGCTGTCGGCTGGCGGGATGGAAACCCAGGCCGCTTACGGCTTCATCAAGACCATGCGCGAGCTGCGCATCCAATTCCCCAAATTCACCCCGTTCGTCCTTTGGGATGGCCGCGCGGAATGGCGCTTCAAGCTGTTTCCGGACTACAAGAGCAACCGCAAGGACTCGCCGGAAAAGATCGCGATGAAAGAGTCGTACGCCAAGCAGAAGCCTTACATCGAATCCATGCTGCGCCATCTGGGTGTGCGCCAGTTGACCTGCTTCTCCGCTGAAGCGGACGACATGGGCGGTTACTTCGCCGCCAAGCTATCGACCGCGCCTGATGCCGAGGTCGGTCTGATCACCGGCGACCGCGACTGGATCCAACTGGTGCGCAAAAACGTGTGGTGGAAAGATCCGCGTGACGATGCCCGGTACGTCGACGCCGCCAACTTCTACAAGAAGACTGGCTGCAAATCCCCGTTCGCCTTTCTGGAGACGAAGATCCTCATGGGAGACAGCTCGGACTGCATCTCCGGCGTCGGCGGGATCGGTGAAAAGGGGGCGCCAGAGTTCATCGCTGAGTTCGGGAGCGTGCGCAAGTTCTGGCAGCTCTGTGACAGCGGTGCATTCGAGCCTCGCTTGAAAAAGCACAAGAACCTTGCATCACCCGAGGGCCGCGCACTCTACAAGCGCAACTTCCAACTGATGCAACTCCTGAAGGTCGAGCCGCCGGCGAGGGCAGACCTGAAAGTCGACACCGGAAGGTTCGACAAGGAAGCATTCGCCAACGCCTGCGAGGAGCTGGCGTTCGTCTCGATCCTGCGCAACCTGGACGAGTTCACCCTTCGATTCAAACCCTAACGGAGTATCCACCATGACATCATCTGCACTGATCGCCGATTTCGACAAAGCCTTCGGCGGCAACGACGACAACGCCACACCGTCGCAATACGTCAACACCGGCTTTGCGCCGCTGAACTACATCATCTCGGGTCGCCACGACGGCGGCCTGGCCTACGGGCGCATGTATGAGGTCTTCGGCGAATCTTCGACGGGCAAGACCGCACTGGCAACCGACTGGATGGCGGAGGCGCAGCGCATGGGCGGCGCCGCGGCCTTCATGGATTGGGAGCGCAGCTTCAACGAAGACCTGGCCGTGCATGGCTATGGGTTGAAGGCTGAGAAGCCGATCTGGCTCTACAAGAAGCCGAACACATGGGAAGAAGGCAACACGGTCGCGGCGAAATACTGTCAGTGGCTTCGCGAGAAAAAGGTCATCAAGGATGACGCGCCGATCCTGATTGTGCTGGACTCGATTGCCTCTGCCATCCCGAACTCGATGGCAGAGAAGGACTTCTCCGAGTACAGCATGAACGACACCACGGCGCTGGCACGCGTGACCTCGACCACGCTGAAGTCGATGGCGCTGTTTGCCGAGCGCTTCAACGCCATCTTCGTCTACCTGAATCAGATGCGCCTGAAACCCGGCGTGGTCTACGGCGATCCGCGCACCACTCCTGGCGGCAAGGCGATGGAATTCTACGCGACGGCACGCCTGGCGCTCGGCCGCGAGAAGATCATGCAGCAGCAGGCGGGCGGCAAGGAATTCGTCGGTCAGAAGATCAATATCCAGTGCGTCAAGTCGAAGCTGACCAAGCCGTTCAAGGAAACCGCGATGCGCCTGACCTTCGATGAGTCCGGTATCGCCTACTTCGACAAGGAATTCAGCCTGGTCGAAACGCTGGTGGATCTGAAGAAGATCGCGACGCCGCGCAACGGCTATGTGGAATATGAAGGCACGCAGTATTCCAAGAAGCAGATGGCGGAGAAGATTCGCACTGAAGGACTTGGCCCGAAGATGGTTGCCATGCTGATGGCCTAAAGCCCAACAGGCTTGCGTTTCTATAATCAGTCGGGGGCGTTCCCCGACTGATTAGGAGATGCAAATGGAAGTGCCGGTCATTGGTTTTATCCCGCCAGTCGAAGGTGTCGAAGGCGAATTCAACACCTTCCGACTTGGCAGCACGTTCGTCAAGCGGCTGAAGGAGGGCGACGAAGTCTTCCTGATGGACGAGAAGAACAAGGTGGTGTTTGGACGCGCGCAGGTGATGCGCGTGGAAGGCGGGTTGCTCGGTGAACTTTGCCTGCTGCACGCCGAAAAGAATCATAGAGAATTGAAGCACGACGCAGAGGGCGCGTCGGAACGGTTGTTCAAGTATTTGCAGAAGATTTACGGGCCGCACATCGCCACCCCGACGAAGAAGGCATGTGTGATTTATATGCGGAGGTTGGAATGAGCAAAGTCTACAAAAACATGGGCCTCGACGACATTATGCCCTTCGGCAAAAAGCACAAGGGCAAGTCGTTGGAGCAGATTTACAAGGAGGATGTCGGCTACTTGGTGTGGCTGCGTCACACCAGGAAGTCTGAGAACGGCGACACCGAATGGTTCAGCCGCGAGATGCACATCCTCCTGGACGACGCCATCAAGAAGGATCCGCAGCTTCGTAAGAAGTATGAAGTGTGGAATGTTGCGTCACTGTCCGATACCGATCCCGTTCGGGCGGCCATTGCCAGTGCAGAGCCGCCGATGGAGCTGAATGAGGTCGGCGCCGTGATCGAGAAGGAGAAAGAGGCGGAGTTCGCCTACGCTGAAAATTGGGGGAGCTACTGATGAACCTGATCGAACGCATCCAAAACGCCGTGATTTGCGACGACGCCGATCCCGCAAAAGAAAGCGAGTGCATCATTGCCACCTACGAGGAGGGCGACATTGAGGTTAAGCGGGCGCTGGACGACGTGTTCATCAGCCTGACTGGCTGGTCGCTGGCGACGATGATCAAGGAGCTGAAGAATGGATAAATACCTGGCACTGGAGAAGCGGCTGGCCGAGTTGTTGGGCTACAGGGACATCTTCCGCCTGAAAGTCGATGGCGTCGAGCACGGCGGTCTGCATTACAACAAGAGCACCTTCACCGGCGGCGAGAAGGTGCCGCGCTGGACGCGCGACTGGAGCGCCTGCGGCCCGTTGATGGCGGAGCATGGGCTGGCTACGCAAGTGCAAAACGAACTACACACGGCGCAAGTATCTACGGTTGATGGGCCAATAGTTCTTCGGATTGAACGATTTGCCGACCACCCCGACAAGGATACCGCCGTGCGTTACGCCATCGTGCAGGCGGTGATCGCCAAGCTGGAGTCCGAACGTGGTAAGGCGTGAGAGGCACACCGTCAACGGCAGGTTTTATGGCGTCTACTACACCCTGGAGGACGGCCGCGAACTCTACCTGGCGCACCGCCGGCAGGATCAGATTTACCGCGACAAGAACGCCTGGTGTATCGACGTGCAACTGCTGGATCGCTGCAAGCGCCGCGGCATCAAGGTGATTGGCGTCGTGGCTCGCTTGGGCGGGCAGAAGATGGTCTGGCTGACGCTCCTGGACGACTTCTTCGATTCGCCGCAGAGCTTCAAGGTGTTCGCCACTAGCAGTCAGCGTGGATTGCCGCTGTCGCAGTTCCGCATCGATCCACTTAAGCGCGCGGAGACAATTGCTAAGTCTGTGAAGATTCGTTGATTTCCTCGCGCAAATCACTCACTCCTGACTAAATTGTCTATAATGATGCTTTAGACAAGCAAGTGAGGTCGCGATGATTCTATCAACTGCGGCGCTGTGCTTGGCATTGAATGTCTACCATGAGGCAAGAGGGGAACCCACCGCAGGACAGTATGCAATTGCCCATGTAACGATGAATCGTGCCAACAACGACAAGCGCCAGGTATGCAAAGTGGTGTTGCAGCCACGTCAGTTTAGCTGGACGGCGGAGAAGGTGCTGGACAGGCGTTTGCTGGACGCGGGCAAGCCCACTGAGGCGCAAGCGTGGGAGACGGCAAAGATGGTCGCAAACACGGTCTTGGCAGGCAAGATGCCGGACTTTACCTGGGGCGCAACGCACTTCCACAGCAAGACAGTGCGTCCCAAATGGAAATACAGGATGGTGCTGACGAAAGCCATCGGCGGGCACTATTTTTATCGCGCAGTATAATCAGTCATAAATGACTTAGGAGGATAGCATGGAGAAGCCCTTTGGCTTGATCAGTGATAGCCATCACCACAACTGGTCTGCCTTTTCGACAACCCTGGCGACCGGCGTCAACAGCCGGCTTCAGGAGATCCTGGACGAGACGACGCGCTGCGCCGTCGAGGTCAAGAAGGCGGGTGGCGACACGATGTATCACGGTGGCGACCTGTTCCACGTTCGCGGGAGCATCGCGCCGTCGGTCTTGGTGCCGACCCTGGACTGCTACCGTCACATCATCGACGACCTTGGCATTCGCGTGGTCATCAACGCCGGCAACCATGACCTCGAAGGCAAGGAGGCGTCGCGCGTGTCGTCGGCAATCACCGCGCTCGAAGGCATCGGCTGCTACGTGGTCAACAAGCCGAACTACGGCTCCTTCGACCGCATGGTCGTAATCCCCTGGATCCCCAACATCGAGGACTTGAAGAAGGCGATCGAGCACATCGATCCGATCGACCGCAAGGACTGCGACCTGCTGCTGCACGCGCCGATCGACGGCGTGATTCCTGGCCTGCCCGACCACGGTCTGACCGACGCGTACCTGGCCGGTCTGGGCTACCGCCGCGTGTTCGCCGGTCACTACCACCATCACAAGGACTTCGGCAACGGCGTCTACAGCATCGGCAACCTGACCCCGCAGACCTGGAGCGACATCGGAACGAAGGCGGGCTTTTTGATCTGCACGCCGACCGAAGTCAGGTGGCACAAGTCGCACGCACCCGGCTTCGTGGAAATCGACGGCGCGACTGATCCGGACGAAATCCCGCTGATCGTCGATGGCAACTATGCGCGCGTGAAGATCAACAGCGCCAAAGCGGCTGACGTGGAAGCGATGCGTCAATTCCTGATGGATAGCGGCGCCAAGGGCGTGACCGTGTTGCAAATCAAGGATCCGACTGCCGCGGTGTCGATGCGCGTCGGTGGCGCGCTGCTCAAGGCCGGCGCCACCCTGGAGCAGTCGATCAACGACTTCATCAAGGCGAAGGGTTTCGCCCGCGAGCCTGACCTGGCGAAAGTGTGCCAGGAGATTCTGACCAACGTGAGGGCTGTCGTATGACTTGGGCATTGATCGCGCAAAGCGCCATTGACGGGCCGTGCGGCGGGATTCTCGCCGCTTCTGCCGACATCGAGACTCACATCATCGCCGAAGACAGCACGATGGGCCTGTTCATCTTTCCGGATAGCTGGATCGACCCTGGCTTCTACCTGTGGGAAGGCACGATGGAGGCGGCCCTGACCGGCGAGGGCGGCAAGCATACTGTGGTCGCACCCGAGGACGTGCAGCGCTGGATTGACCGCAGCGGGGAGGAAGCATGAGCGACTTCATCGTCAAGGCGATCGTCGACCAGCTTGCCGACGCCGGCTGCCCGTTGACCGCGCAACAGGTCAACGCGCTTGTTGATGTGCGCAAGAAGTCGATGGCAAAGGCACGCGAGGAGATCAAGAACGCCGTGCGGGCGTCGCTTCTCAAGGACGGCATCGATACCTCTGACATCAAGCGAGCGGCGCGTGAAATGACTCAGGATACGGTCAATAACACGCTTAAGGAGCGCAACATCGAGCAGATGGTGGACGCACAAATCCAGAAAGCAATCGCTGCCGCTTTCTCGCCGGCGACAGACATCAAACTCATGGTGAAAAGCGCCATCGAGCGTGAGGCGGCGAAGGTAGCGCACGAATACATCAAGACCAACATGAAGGTGGATGTTTCGATCAACGAAACGGGCCACTACGTACAAGGGGGAACCTTCTAATGGACATCACCAACCTTTCCATCCGTAATTTCCTGACCATCGGCGCGGCCGAGCTGGAGCTGGACAGCCGCGGGCTGCTTCTGATCCAGGGCGAAAACGCCGACGACACGTCCGCGTCCTCCAACGGCGCCGGCAAGTCATCCATCGTTGACTCGATCTGCTGGTGCCTGTACGGGACGACGGCGCGCGACGTGACCGGCGACGACGTGGTCAACGCGATCGCCAAGAAGGACTGCATGGTGCAGGTTCTCCTGGACGACAACGGCACCGTCTACAAGATCACCCGCTACCGCAAGGACAAAGTCCACAAAAACCAGTTGTTCGTGGAGCAACAGGACGGCGCCAACTGGCTCGACCTTTCCAAAGGCACTGACAAGGAAACGCAGGAGGTCGTGCGCAAGATCATGGGTTGCAGCCTGGACGTATTCATCGGCGCGATCTACGCGGGGCAGGAGAAGATGCCCGACCTGCCTGGCATGACCGACAAGCAACTCAAGCTCTTGATCGAGGAGGCGGCCGGCGTCGAAGAACTCGCCGACGCCTACACCGAAGCATCGCGCCTGTCCCTGATCGCCGAAAAGGACTTCAGTGCGGCGGCGGCCGCGGTCAAGACGACGCAGCAGCGCCTCGCCGGCATCGAAGCTGAACTGGCCGACGCCGAAGTGCAGCACAAGCTGTTCGAGGACGGCCGCAAGGATCGCGCTCGGGCGGAGCTGGCGAAGGTCAAGCCGCTGGAGGAGGGAATTGCGCAGTGCAAGGCGGAGATTGCCACCTATGACGTGACCAGCATGTCGGCGCGTAAAGCTGCCATCGAAACCGATCTCGGCGCTCATCAGACGCAGGTGGACGAGCTAAACAGCCTGATCACAGAAGAACGCAAGCTGGCAACCCGCGTCGCCTCGCTGCGCACGACCGCGGAAACCGAGAAGAAGCGCCTGGACGCGCAGATCGCGGCCCTGGCTGACATTGATAGCCAGGTCGGCAAGCCCTGCGGCGAGTGTGGCAAGGCTTACTGTGAACACGACCTGGAAGACGCCAAGAAGACCCGCCAGGCGTCGATCGCTGCCGCCAAAGCGAACCTGCAAACCAACGTCGCCGCACTCCGCGAGGCGATCGACGCGCAGAAGAAGGCGGCAACCGACATTGACACGTTCAAGTCCGGCATGACCGACGTATCGGCGGTTTCGACGGAACTCAAGCAAATCGAAACCAAGCTCGCCGAAGTCGCCGCCCTGTCCCGCAAGGTGCAGAGCTACGAGGCAGGCATCGAAGCGGTCAAGGTGGCAGCCAAAGCGAAGCTGACCGAAACGAACCCCTGGACGAAGGCGGTCGAGTCAAAGCGCGAAGACCGCCAGCGCACCGAGAACGCCATCGGGCAAGCTGAGATCGAGCTGAAGGCGCTGGAAGAAAAAGCTGAACTCTACGGGAACGCAAAGAAGGTGTTCGGGCCTGCGGGCGTCCGCGCACATATTCTCGATACGGTGACGCCATTTCTGAACGAGAAGACCACCGACTATCTGGGCGCACTGGCGGACGGGAATATTCACGCGCAATGGTCGACGCTGGCACCAACGGCGAAGGGCGACCTGAAGGAGAAGTTCAACATCGATGTGACCAACGACAAGGGCGGCAAGTCATTCAAGGCGCTGTCCGGCGGTGAAAAGCGCAAGGTGCGCATCGCCTCCAACATGGCCCTGCAAGACATGGTTGCCTCGCGCGCGGAGAAGCCCATCAACCTGTGGATCGGTGACGAAATCGATCACGCGCTGGACGAGCCGGGGCTGGAGCGCCTGATGACCGTCCTCGACCGTAAGGCGAAGGAGCGCGGCACGGTGATCGTGATCAGCCACAACTCGCTTTCTGATTGGATCGACAACGTCATCCACATCAAGAAGTCGGGCGGCATCTCCACCGTGTCGGGCGCAACCCATCGTGGCTTCTGACGAGAAGGATTGGCCGAGCAGGGAGGATTGGGCGGAGGTCATGAAGACAATCATCACGTCCAACCCTTCCGGCCCCCGTTCTTTCTTCGAGGAGCAATTCCTGACCAACCCCTGCGCCGAGATTCCGCTGACGACTATCCGACCGCGCGGCACGACAAGCATCCTGTCGGGCGCGTCGTCAGGCGTACATCTCGACGGCACCAAGCCTTACCTGCGCGACATCAAGATTCGCGGCCAGGAGATCACCGGCATCTGGCTCGATGAACTTGCAGAGATTGAGGATTATGAGGATTTTGATATGGCAAAAGACAACCCGATCCACCCCGAAGTGCATGAGGCGCTGACCAAGCTCGCCGAGCGCATGACGGCATGGTTTGTGGAGCAAAAAATCAATGGCTCTTATGACGACACGAAACTGAGCCTGCTGGCGCCTAGCATGTTGACCGTGAATACGCCAGGTAAAGGCTACAAGAAGCACAACCACATCGGCGGCGAGGAGTTCTATCCGCAGAGTGTGTACGTCGGCAAGACCAATCGGCTGATCTTCGTATTCAAGCCGGTTGACGCGCAGCCTTACAGTGAAATGGAGATGACCGAGAACGAGGCGCAGACGCAACTCGACAAGTTTCGCAGCGTCGCCAACATGGCCGCTGGCGGCAACTTCCTCGGTGAGCTGAAGGCGATCCGAGAGCTGGAGAGTAAGGCGCGCGAGCAAGAGGCGATGAAGGACAAGTTCAACGAATACGCGGAGTTCGGATCATGGTGACGGTCATGACGGCACCGACGATTGCCAATCCGTTGGACCTTGCCCACGTCGAAAGTGTGATCGATAGCATCTCCAATGCCGTCAATCACAATTCGATTGAGCTGCACGCTGCCGTTACCAAATTGGGGACGGAAATTGCTGACAACCCTACAGGCGGCCAGCGCACGGAAAAGCGCCTGTTGGAATTGGAGCTGACGGTCAAGGCAATAAAGGAGCAGGTTGATGGACTGAAGAAGCAACTGGCCGACAGACCTCAGACGGAGGCGACATGGTAGACCTGACACTACGCGGCGACTTCACCTGCTTGGAACGCGCGCGCATCTACGCCACCGCGGCACACGCGGCTGTCCAGCAAAAGCGCAAATACACCAACGAGCCTTACATCGTCCACCCGACCGAGGTCGCCGAGATTGTCATGGCGGTGCCGCACACGACTGAAATGGTGATGGCGGCTTTCCTACATGACGTGGTCGAGGACACTGGCGTGACCATCAAGGACATCGTCCTGGAGTTCGGGCCGACTGTGGCGCTCTACGTCGATGGACTGACCAACGTCGCCAAGCCGGCCGACGGCAACCGCGCCAAGCGCTTCCAGATGAACCTCGACCATCTGGCGATCCAATGCGCGGAAGTGCAGACGATCAAGGTCGCCGACCTCATTTCCAACACATCCACCATCGTCGCGTATGACCCGAAGTTTGCCAAGGTCTACCTGGAGGAGAAGCGTCAAGTCTTGCTGGCGCTGACTCAGGCAGACCCCACGCTGTTGAAGCGGGCATGGAACATCCTCAACGAATCACTGGCAACCCTCAACCAACTGGAGAAAGCATGAGCAGCAAAGTAAAAGTCGTCGGCCTCGATCCGAGTCTGAGCAATTTCGGTATCGCCTTCGCAACGCTTGACCTCGACACCATGAAGTTCACGGTGGACGACTTGACGGTCGCGCAGACCGAACCCGAGAAAGACAAGAAAGTCCGCAAGCAGGTGCGCAAGAACAGCGAAGACCTGGAGCGCGCCCGCCTGCTGCACCGTGCGGCAATGGAAGCGGTGCAGGGCGAGGGCGTGCTGATGGCCTTTGTCGAAGTGCCGGTGGGCAGCCAGTCGGCGCGCGCGATGGCGTCCTATGGGGTCTGCCTGGGCGTGCTGGCGGCGGTCGCTGAAACTCTGCCGATCATTCAGGTCACGCCGACCGAAGTCAAGCTTGCCGGCTGCGGCATCAAGACCGCGACCAAGGATGAAATGATCGAAGCGATGGTGGCGAAGTATCCCGGCGCACCGTGGCCCATGAAGACGGTCAAGGGCGTGTCCACCCCGATTTCTTCCAAGTGCGAGCACCTGGCTGACGCGGTGGCCGCCATCGAGGCTGGCATTGCGTCCGACGAATTCCGGCAGACCATTGCCGTCTTCAAATCTAGCCCGATCTTCAAGCGCTTTGCCGCTGCGACCTAGCCGGCGTATGCCTGAATAGTTCAGTCAGTCGTGACTATAATAAGTTCACGACTGACTGAGTTTCGGAGGGCAAAATGGCAGTATATGAGCCGCACTGGCTCACCGGGGAGTTTCCAGAGGTAGGTTACGAGCGACACGTCGATACTGGCCCACGCCTGGACAACTCTTGCGTTGGCGCAAAGGTGAACTTGCCCGAGCGCGTCGAGGCGGGCCTGCGGGCACAGCTCCACCAGCGCGGCATGGAAGCGCTGGCATTGGAGATCAAGAAAGCGACGCCGGCCTGCGTCGAGTGCGAGGCGGTTACGGTTGAGGCGAGTCGCGAGCACAGCGTCATGAACTTCGACGAAGTTGTGATCCTGCGCGCCAAATGCAGGCATGGACGCTGCAATAAGCGCGAGACATTCAAGGTGAAAGGTGAGCCGCTTCTGCCGGCCGCGAGCGAGTGGCGATCTGCCCCGCAGCCTAAACCCGATCCCCAACCCATTGAACGCAAGCCCGACGTGCCGGCGACGGCAACGGACGCTTGGTAGGAGAAACACATGGCAAGTTTGCTTTCTGACATCCTCACGCCTGGCTGGTCGACATCCACGCCTGGCGACATGAAGAACCCATCGGGTCTGAAGCAGTTCGGGCAGGCGAGCGCCGCCGCGGCAGCCGCAGCAGCGTCCAGCGCCAGCGCGATGGCGTCCCTGAGCGCGGCAATCGCCGATGTCGGGCCGCATACGATCAAGGTTGACAGCAACGGCACGATCACCGGCTTTGGCCTGCATTTCAACAGCGCGTCTGCCCCGAAGCAAGCCGATCCCGACGCCGACAAGCCGAAGACTTCGGAAGACGCCTGGTAATTTTCAACCCTTATAGTAAGTCATAAGTGACTCACCTATAATTCCACCCCCACCAACGAAAGATACAAAGGAAGAAGCATGAGTAGTTATGCAACACCCGCCCGCACCTACGCCAAGGGCATTGGCGACGCGGTCGCGGATCGCACCATCAACCGCAAGATCACCCGTCCGGTGCCGGCATATAAGAAGCCGATGGTGATCCCGCGCCGCGACGACATGGCGCTCGACGCCGAAGTGGCGGCATGGGCGAAGTCGAACAACCTTGCCATCGACGGCTATGACGTGACCTCTGGCGACGGCGAGTTCGTCGAGATCCTGTTGAACGTGGTCGGCGAGATCGATGTGGAGAAGTGGGAAGACGTAGCTTATCGCGTCGCCCTTGGCAGCTCCCTGCTGCACCCCCAGGCGAAAGACTTCTCCGCCGCCGACGTGCCGGCTACTTCCGAGCTGGCTGCGCTGGCAAACCGCCGCGCCCGCGAATTCGAGTCCATGCACCACCATCTGCGCCAGGCGTCCATTCTGATGTCCGGCCGCCACCTGCAACATGGTGACGAGACACAGCCGACCCGCAACATGGAAGTCTTCACGAACTGCTCCACCGCGGCGATGAACGCGCTGAACTTCTACCTGCTCCTCAATGGCTCGGGTGTCGGTCGCAGCTACGACGACGCCATGATGCTGGTGGACTTTGCAGACCTGCCGATCATCGTGCCGGTCATCGACTTCACCCATAAGGACGTGCAGACCGGCGAGATCGTCGGCGTGATGGATCGCCGCAGCGCCGAACACCTGTATGCCAACCGCACCATCCACTACTTTGAAGTGCCGGACTCCCGCGAAGGATGGGCAAAGGCCAAAGAGAAGATGGAAGTCATGGCGTTCAAGAAGAAGCACCGCAAGGACGTGCTGATTTTGGACTTCACCAAGGTGCGTCCGCGCGGCAGCCCGATCGGTGGAATGCAGAACCGTCCGGCGTCCGGCCCTGGCCCGCTGATCTCGGCAATCCGCTGCATCGCCCAACTGCGTGACGCCGGCATGGCACCGTGGCGCAGCACCATGTATGCCGACCACTACAGCGCCGAGTGCGTGCTGGTTGGTGGCGCCCGCCGTGCTGCACGCATGGCAACAAAGACCTGGCGCGACGAAACCGTCCTCGACTTCATTCAACTCAAGCGCGGCGGGTTCCTGTGGTCGTCCAATAACAGCGTGACGGTGGATCAGGAGTTCTGGGATTACGTGCGCGGCGTGCGCCAGCCGGTGACGGAATACGAGCGCAAGATGTGCAAGCACGCCCATGCCGTGTTTGACGCCTTGTGCGAAGCCGCCTACCACGACGGCACCGGCGAGCCTGGCATCATCACGGTGGACAAGTTGACCTGGAATGAAGAAGGCACCGACGTTCTGATGGACGGCAACTTCGCCGAGTCGGCCCGCTACAAGCTCGACGCCGACACGCTGGAGCTGACTGCCGCCCTGGCCCGCGCCTGGAAGAACTGCGCCTACAAGGTCATCACCAACCCCTGCGGCGAGATTGTGCTGTCGGCCCTTGGCGGCTACTGCGTGATCGCGGACGTGGTGCCGTTCCACGCCGGCCCGCCGGCGCCTTACCGGAAAGAAAATCTGACGGTGTCGTGGGATGACGACGCTGAAGATGCCTTCCGCACCGCCACGCGCGCGCTGATTCGCACCAACCTGATGGACAGCCTCTACAGCAAGGAGGTCAAGCGCACTAACCGCATCGGCGTGGGCATCACGGGCCTGCACGAATACGCCTGGGCGCGCTTTGGCTACGGCTTCCGGGACATCATCGACGAGGACAAGTCCAAGGACTTCTGGCTGACGCTCTCGCGCTTCAAGCGTGCAGTGCAGGATGAGGCGGCAAGCTACTCTGCGGAATTGGGCGTCGTGGCGCCGCACACCGACACAACTATCAAGCCGGCCGGCACCACGTCCAAGCTGTTCGGGCTGACCGAAGGCGCACACCTGGCGTCCATGCGCGAATACCTGCGTTGGGTGCAGTTCCGCAATGACGACCCGCTGATCGAGGAATACCGCGCGAAAGGCTATCCGGTCAAGAAGCTCCAGACCTACAGCGGAACGACCATTGTGGGCTTCCCGACCAAGCCGACCATCTGCACGCTTGGCATGGGCGACAAGCTGGTGACGGCGGCCGAAGCCACTCCCGAGGAGCAATACCAGTATCTCCGCCTGCTGGAGAAATACTGGATCACCGGCGTGGCCGAAGACGGCGTGACGCCGCTGCGTGAGACGGGCAATCAGGTGTCCTACACCTTGAAATACCTGCCCGCATCGGTGAGCTTCGAGGAGTTCAAGCGCACGCTGCTGGAAGGGCAAAGCACGATCCGTTGCTGCTCTGTTATGCCGCAGGGCGACACGTCGGCATACGAGTATCAGCCCGAGCAGCCGGTCACGAAGGCGGAGTTCGAGCTGATCGCCGCTGCCATCCAGGCGGACGTGAAGGAAGACATCGGCTTCGAGCATGTGGACTGCTCGACTGGCGCCTGCCCGACCTCGTTCAACGAGAACGAGGCCGCCACCGCGTAAGAGAGGGGAGGGGCGCAAGCCCCTCCTTGTGGAGAGCCGACATGATTGAATGGCCGGAGTTGAAGTTGCCGCCGATTAACTTGTGGAACGCACCGCGGACGAATCCGCCTCCTGCGCCTCAAAAGTAAGTAAGCGGTGAGCTATAATCATTTTGTCAGCGGGTAACACCGCATGGATTGGAGAAGCAAATGGGTCAAGTTTTGGAATTCAAGCCGCGCAAGGTAGAGGACAAGCGTCCCACAGCCGACGTTCGCCCGATGCCACAGCCGCTAAGGAGCAAGCTGCGTAGCGCAGAGGACATGCGTCCGCGCGGCGAGGGCGAAGCCAAAGCGATGGCGACCGTGGCGCAGTTCATCGACCTCAAGGCGATGGGTGTCGAGGAGATGATCAAGCAGTCCGCCGTCATGCAGGTCGTCTCCACCCTGGCGTTCTACGCCAGGCAGGGCTACGACGGCGGCGAGAAAGCCCGTCGCGCACTGGTCGCCATGCGCGAAATCATGGGCGCTGAGGCATCGGAAGCTGCACCGGCGGTTTAACCAGGACGCCCGTTGCGCCTGCTTCGGGCTTGTATTGTTTCATCACACGTAGAAAGGGAAACACATGAAGAAAAGCCTTCTTGCACTGGCGATTGTTGGTGCGCTCATGGCGGGTTGCAGCGATAGCAGCAGCGACATCGCACGCACGCCGCAATACGCCGCGCCGGCTGTACCGCAGCCGCAAGTGGCGGCACCCGCGGCCGCAGCGCCCGTGGTCGTGCAGCAGTCCTCCGGCGGCAGCAGCACTGGCGACCTGCTGACCGGCGCTGCATTGGGCTACATGGCGGGAAACCTGCTCAACGGTGGCGGTTCGCGACAGCAAGCTGCACCGGAGACGCGCGTCATCGAGCGCCGCACTGTGGTCAACAACTATATCGAGCGCCCCTCGCCTGCAAAGGCAACCCCGCCGGCCGCATCGACCCCGACGCCTGCCGCGCCCGCAAAGCCAAGCTACGCCGCAGCGTACGCACAAGCTAAACCAACACCTGCGCCGGCACCATCCAAGCCGAGCTATGCGTCGAGCTACAGCGCCAGCCGCAGCACGTCGTCCTTCAGCAGTCCGTCGCGTTCGTCGTTCTCGTCCGGCCGCCGCTGATATGACGATTCTTTTCAATGGCAGCACCGTGTTCTGGATTGCGCTGATCTGTTTGGCGGTCGGCGGAATCCTCGGTGCGGCTGCCGGCATCGAAGTCAATCAAAAAGCCAACAACCTCCTGAAGAAAAAGAAGACATGACCTTTCCTGTAAAAGTGATCGAGGACAGCATCGCCAGCAATGGCAAGCGCCTCACCACGCTGCAACTGAGCTACCCGCGTTTCATCCACGCCGAGTTCATGACGCACCGTGTTTTCAGCCGCAACGCCTCGTCGTCCCGCGCCATTCCGGTCGCCAAGATGATCGAGCAGGTGCGCAACAACCCCGCCATGCCGATCCATTGGGGCAAGAACCAGCCTGGCATGCAGGCGAACGAGCAACTGACCGGCGACGAACTGCGCCAGGCGAAAGAGGCATGGATGACGGCCGCGCAACTTGCGGCAACCCAGGCATCCATCCTCAACAGCATTGGCGCCCATAAACAGGTTGCCAACCGCATCCTGGAGCCGTTCCAGTTCATCCATGTGATCGTGACGGCGTCCGAGTGGGACAACTTCTTCAGCCTGCGTGCGCATCCCGACGCGCAGCCGGAGATCCAGGCGCTCGCCGTCGAAATGCGTCGCCAGATGCTCATGTCGTGTCCTGTCAAGCGCGCGTGTGACCGGCAGAACGCTTACGGCTGGCACCTGCCGTATGTGACCCGCGACGAGCGTGTTGCCTACAACGACACGCCCGAATTCCTGGCGAAGCTGTCGGCAGCCCGTTGCGCTCGGGTGTCCTACCTGAACCACGACGGCACCACGCCTTCGATAGAGAAGGACTTGGAGCTGTATGACCGCCTGGTCGGGATGCGTCCGCTGCACGCTTCGCCGATCGAGCATCAGGCTTACCCGCTGCCGAAGGCGGATCAGCGCAGCAACAACTTCGTCGGCTGGCGGCAGTATCGCGAGCTGGTCGAGCATTCCTTCAACTAACCGGAGATCCAGACATGAAATACATCCTCGCAATCCTGTTCGGCAAAGACTACGTCAACAAGGCTATCGTCCCGTTCGTCGGCGGCAAGAAGACGGTCAACACCGCGCTGATCCACTTCAACAAGGCGCTGGCTGACCTCGAAGCGGTTGAGAAGGCCGAAGCCGCTGAAGCCGAGCGCAAGAAGCAGGAAATCGCCGAAGCGCAAGCGGCCCTGGCCGCGTCGACCGCCGAAGCCACCCGCGCCCGCAACGTCGCCGGCCGCATTCGCAGCCTGCTTGGCGAAGACCTCGACGATGCGCCCGTCAATCTGCGCGTGGCCCAGTTCGACGCTCGCTGATTCGCCTAAGTCACTGGTGATGCAATCTCGCATCACCAGCCGCCCAACACCTACAACCTGGAGAAACACATGGATTCCAAGACCTACATTGCCAACGCCATTCGCACCGAGAGCGTGCCGGAGAAGCTGACCGTTCATGAAACGGCCTTCCACGCGCTCCTGGAGATGGCGACGGCAACCGCGCTGATCGCCGATCAGTTCAAGCGTCGCCTCTACTACGGCAAGCCGATGGACAAGCAAAAGCTGCTCGCCAACATCAGTCTCGTCTACCACATGGCCGGCTACCTCGGCGCCGGCATCGAAGGGGGCGTGGACTTCGACAGCCGCATTTCCGACGAGGTAATGGCGAAGACGCGCGCTGACATGCCGGAAGAAATCCGCAACATGAATCTGGACAACCTGAACATTCGCCTGCTGCACGCGGCCCTCGGCGTGTTCACCGAAGCCGGCGAGGCGCTGGAAGCGCTGCGCACGCAGTATGAAACCGGCGCGCTGGACGTGGTCAATGTCGGTGAAGAACTGGCCGGCGACGTGTCCTGGTATCAGGCGATCGGCATCGATGCCGCGGGCCTCGATCTCGACAATGAGCGCGCGAAGAATATCGCCAAGTTGAAGCTGCGCTATCCCAACAAGTTCGACGCAGAGGCGGCGGTCAACCGTGACGTGGCGGCCGAGCGGGCAGTCCTCGAAGGCCAGGTCGCGTAATGATCAGCTTGACCGGCGCACACCGCACCGGCAAGACCTCGCTGGCGAAGGCGTATGCCGAGAAGCACGGCATTACCTTCGTCGCGACAACGGCCTCCGCGGTATTCAAGCGGCTGGGCCTGGATCCCGCCAAGACCTACGACTTCGGCACGCGCCTGATGGTGCAGTCCGAGATCCTGAAGGAATTTGACGTGATTTGGGGCCAGCACAGTCTGGAGCAGGCCATCACCGACCGCTGTCCGATCGACCTGCTTGGTTACACGATGGCAGAGGCGGTCGGGACTGCCGTCAAAAAGAAGGAGATCGACCGCTTCGAGCGGTATGTGCAGGAGTGCTTCGATGTCCTCAACAAGCGCTTCTCCGTGATTGTGCTGGTGCAGCCTGGCATCCCGATCGTCAAGGAGAAGGGCAAGGCGGCGTTGAACAAAGCCTACATCGAGCACCTGAACAGCACGATGTTTGGCTTGATGATGGACGAGCGTACCCGCGTGGCGCATTACTACATCCGTCGCAACATGACGGACATGGATGATCGCCTCTCGGCGCTCGAAAACGCGGTCGGCAAGGTGGACTACGCATTCAAGCAGGACGCGCTGGCGTATCGCGCCAGTGGTGGCGTGTTTCACTAGGATGGGCGTCAGGCTAAGTCATCACTGACTTGTAAGTCCTGACGAACATCAGTAATATGTGACTTATCGACATGCGCACGGTTGCGCACATTTAGGGAGAGCCAAATGGCAAACACACGCCTGACACAGACCATCCGTAAGGAAATTCTGGATGCCGCCATGAAGAATGCATACCTGGCGGACGAAAAGCAAATCGACGACAAGATGCGCGACCTGTCCGAGCGCATCTACTACGCGCTCGTTACGCCGGAGCAAGAGAAGGCAATGAACAAGTTGCCGCATGGCTTTTTCAACCTGTCGTCGGCCAAGAGCGCGCGTCTCCGCGAGACGAGCAACGGCAGCTATCGCTACATTCAATTGAAGTTCGCGAAGGAGCGTCGCCTTCCGGCCTTTTGCTCCGGATACAACGACATCGACCTGACCGACCGCGCCCTGTATGACGCCTACATCGAGATCGAACGGCAGGAAAAGGCGCTGGGTGAAAAGCGGCAAAAGCTGGAGACGGAAATCAGCGCCGTCCTCAGTTCGGCCAATACGGTGCAGAAGCTCCTGGATGTGTGGCCCGAGGCAAAACCCTTCATTCCGGCATACGTCTTCGCCCCGAAGGCGGCATTGCCGGCGATCGTGACCGGCAAGCTCAACGAATTGCTGAAGCAGGCACGTCCTGAACTCGCCGCTGCCGCCTGACGCCATGACTGACCATCAAATAATCGCGCTTGCCCTCTGGGGCACGGCGGGCGCCACGGTCGTCTTCCTGGTCTTGCAGGCGCTCGGCCAATTGTTCGGCTTCAAGAACATCGTCGGCATGATCCTGGCGGCGCTGATCATGCGCGTCGCGCCGTTCGCACTGGTCGGCTACACGATTTGGGCGTTCTGGCCGAAATGAGCGCAGAGCCGAACTTCCCGACGCTGCGCGAGGAACTGGATCGTAAGGCGTTTCAGACTCTCGACTGGCTGTTCACTTCGCTGGACAACGGGAAGTTGACGGCGGCGCAGTTCTCGACGGGCCTGGATGCGCTGTTCATGGCGACTTCGGGCCTGGTCGACGACGAGATCGCCACGCTGGTCACCGGCGCTGCCAGCATGGCAAAGCAGGGCGTGTTCAAGCGCGTATTTGTGCGCGGCGCGAATGTGATCGTGCTGACCCGCGTGGCTAGCGCTTCATCCTTTCTGATCATCGGCTACCACGGCGGCGAGCAGAGGACTGAGCGCATCGAGGAGTGCGATTCGTCGAAAGAGGCGGCGCAACTGTTTGAGCGGCGCGTTCAGCAGTTGTTGGACAAGGGATTTTCGGAGCTATGAAGGCAAGCACATCACTGGCGGCCTACCACTCGATCAGCATGACAGAGCTGGAGGAGCGCGTGCTGGAGGTTATCGAGGCGTCCGGTATGGACGGCTGCATCTCGGACGAAGTCCAGGCGTGCTATCCGAAGCTGTCCTATTCGTCGGTGACGGCGCGGTTTTCGTCGCTGGAGAAGAAGGGGCTGATCTACCGCAATGGCGACACCCGACCGGGCGTGTCGGGGCGCCAGCAGCAGGTCATGCGCCTTGGTAAGTACAAGGGCATGGTGCCGGTCGTGAGGCCGCCCAAGCCTGTCAAGGTCAAGCGGTCGGGCTTCCTCAACGGGCTGATGTACGCGGCCAGGCTCATGCTGGCGGCGCCCGACCTGGAGGAAGCCAAGCGGCAGATGAAGAAGGAAATTTTGAAAGCAGCTAAACGATAGGAGAAAGCATGGCAAGAGTAGCAGTGGGCGACACCGTGCGCCTGAACGATCACGGTTTGCGGCAGGTCTTCGGGCGCTGCCTCGGGTTGGCGCACATGAAGACGCTGGAGATGAAAATTACCAGCGTTGACCGGGAGTCCATGACCGAGCCGGAAAAGACGTATGTGGTCTGCGTGGACAATCCGGAGATCGACGCCTACATGATCGACGACCAGTGTTTTGACGTAGTCAAGAAAGGAGCCTGACATGGCTAGACTGCATATCCCGCCGCTCGGCGCCAAGCTGACGCTGGCGCAAGACTGGACGTTCGACCTGTTCGGCGAATACCGCAATGACGGTTTGTTCCGCGCGCTCAAGATTGCGAAACCGACCGACCCGAGCGGCTTCTACGCCGACCATCTGAGCAAGCCAGTGACGCTGCCGGTCGGCAGCGAGCTGATCGTGCGCCGCTACTACATCCGGCAGGGCAACGCCGCCTTCGACAGCGTGACGTTCAGCGTCAAGGTCGGCAAGAAGTCCACCCGTTTCTGGGCCAAGCTCGGCGACGTGAACCGCATCCAATTGGTCGAGGAGGGCGTCAATGGCTAAGACTGTCGGCGATTTCAAGATTCCGTTCGATGCGGACGGCAACCAGCTTCACTACGAGGGCTACGGCAAGGTGGATTGGCGCCCCAACGATCCGTTCCAGGACACGCTGACCTTTGAAGGCTTTAGCCGCGGGCGCAGCGCTGCCTACCTGCGCTTTAAACGCAGCGATGGCGCCGATGTCGTGGTCTTCCTGAAGGACTTCGCGGAGATGGTGCCGCACATGGTTCACGGCAAAGTCACCGGCACGTTCCGTCACATCAAGCGCGGCACGAACTTTGGCACCACGATGATGGCGGGCCTCTGATGCAGAGCCGTCGCCACAGCCTTGAGGAGACGATCGTGTCCACCTGTGTGGGCCTGGCTGTTTCCACGCTGCTGAACTACGCCGTCGTGCCGTTCATCCTGAAGACCGACGTGTCCATCGGCGAGAACGTGGCCCTGACCGCCATCTTCACGGTGGCGTCGATCCTGCGCGGTTACTGCATTCGTCGGCACTACAACGGCAAGTTGAAGAAGTCCTTGTCGAAATAGGTTTCTTTTGCGCTATAATTCAGTAAGTCAACAGTGACTTAACAAAGGGAGCAACATATGATCTTTCGCCTGCTTTTCGCGTTCGTCGTGATTTCGGCTGCAACCGCCGGCTTCATGCACCTGGCGCTTTTCACCAATTACTTCAAGAACGGCGCACGTCTCCAGCGCATCGCCAAGACCAGCCTGGTGCTGGCCGTCGGCGGGCTGCTGGCGATCGTGACGCTGTTCTTTCTCGTTCTCGCAACGTCTTAACCTCCAACCACAAGAAAGGAAACACCACATGAAGAAACTCCTCGCACTCCTGGCCCTTGCGGCGACCACTCTGCTGACCGGCTGTGGCGGCACCATTGAACAAGGCAACGCCGGCCTGGTCTTTGACTGGCAGAAGAAATTCTCCGGCACCGAAGTTGCTGGCTTCTACTGGAAGCCGTTCTCCCGCGTGGACGAATACACGCTCAAGGAAATCAACGTGCCGATCAACGACCTGCGGCCCAAAGCCAAAGACAACCTGTCGATGGCCGACCTGGATGTGGACGTGATGTATCGCGTGACCAGCCCCGACGCACTGGCCCGCCTGGCCCTCAAGCGCACCGGACAGTCGACCAAGTTCGACGGCGCCGACTACTTCGCACCGGCGTTCCACTACGTCCGAAGCACCGCGGAATCTCGCATTGCCGACGCCGTGTCGGAATTTGACAGCCTGAAGATCCACCAGAACCGCGATGAATTGGCGAAGGCGATCAAGGAAAAGCTCCAGGCGTCGCTTGATGCCGAAGACAAGGGCGACTTCCAGATTACCCGCGTCATCGTCCGTCGCGCCGTCACCGACCAGTCCGTCGAAGATTCGATCCGCAAGGTCGTGAACAAGCAGAAGGAGAAGGAAGCTGCTGACCTCGAAGAAGGCATCCAGCAGGCATTGGCCCGCGCTAACGAGCGCAAGACCGCCGGCCTGTCTCCGTCCGTACTGCAAGAGAAGTATCTGGACGCGATGAAGGCGTGCGCCTCGAACCAGCATTGCACCATGATCATCGACGGCACGTCCAGCCAGAAGATGCTCAACCTCGGCAAGTAAAGTCTTGACCACATGCATCAGTCATCGTTGACTGATGCATGGAGTGAATGCTTTGCAACCTGGCGCAGTAACCACAACTTAGGGAGAAAACATGGCAACAAAGAAGCAACCGCAGCTCGGCAATACCGTTCGCTGCGTCGTGACCGGCCTCACCGGCATCGCCTACCAAACAACTGAACTCGCGACCGGCACCATCCAGTATTCGGTGCAGCCGAAGTTGGCCGGCAAAGAGCCGATCGCCGGCGCAATCCCCGACGCCATCAGCATCGACGTGCAGCTCCTCGAATACATCGACGACGGCATTGCCGAGCGCGTGATTCAACCTGAAGTCACACCGATCAAGCTTGGCGCAGAAGTTGAGGATGTCGCCACGGGCATTGTTGGCATGACCACCTCCAAGGTGACGTTCGTCAACGGCTGCGTCTACTTCAATGTGCAGCCGAAGCAGACGAAGAAGCAAAAGGAAGAAGGTGTGATCCCCGACATTCAATTCATCTCCTCGAACCGCCTCAAGCAAATCGGCGCCGGCTTTTCCAAGCATGTCGAAAAGAACCTGGACACGCCGCCCGAGAAGCGCACCGGCGGCCCGATGACCCGCGCTCGCCGCGCAATCTGAACCAATCCAACCACCCACCCACTCAGGAGAAAACCATGAAAGTGACCATGTACCAAGCCAATGACAACTCGCTGCACAAGTCGCAGAAGGAGCGCGACGCGCGTAACGCCGAGCTGCGCCTGGCGCCGCTGGCCGAAGCCTTCGTCAATAACCTGCCCCTCGATCAGATCAGCAAGATCGAAGGCCATCCGGCAATCGCGCTCGAAGACCTGCCGACCTTCATCGTGAAGAACGCCGACGCCCTGCGCAAGACGCTCAATGAGGCGCTGATCGTGCGCCGCAAGAAGGCGGCGAAGAAGCAGGCTGCGACACCGGCGCTCGCCCCGTCCGCATAGACCCGCCTGCGCTGAGTCTTTACCATGTGCATAAGTCGTCACTGACTTATGCACAGAGTAAGGGTTTAGCCAATAACTAAAGGAGCAATCAATGCCAATCATTCTCGGCGCTGATACCGAAACCACCGGACTGGAGCAGTCCGACGGCCATCGGATCATCGAAATCGCGCTGCTCGCCTACGACTTCGACACGCGCAAGTGCGTGGATCGCTACGTGCAGCGGATCGACCCTGAGCGCGCCATCGCGGCAGCGGCGCAAGAAGTGCATGGCATTTCCTACACCGAGCTGGTCGGGATGCCGAAGTGGGAAGCGGTCGCGCCGGAAGTCCACAAGCGCATGAGTGCCGCGCACGTCATGGTGGCGCACAACATGGGCTTTGACGGCCCGTTCATCGGCGCTGAACTGCTGCGCGTGGGCCTCAAGCTGCCCAACGTGACGCCATTCTGCACGATGGAGAACGGGCGGTTCGCGACATTCGACGGGAAGTTCCCGAAGCTCCAAGAGCTTTGCTTCGCGTTCGGTGTCCCGTATGACCCTGCCAAAGCGCACGCTGCTGATTACGACGTTGAAGTGACTATGGAGTGCTTCTTCAGAGGAATCGACCGCGGTTTCTACGTCTTGCCGGAACTGGAACTCGCGAAGGCAGCGTGATGAAACATTCGTATCACGGTCACGGCAGCTCCAGCGATCCGACTTATAGCAAGTATCAGGCGATGAAGCAGCGCTGCCTGAATCCGAAGCATAAGTCGTATCCGGACTACGGCGGGCGCGGCGTCAAGGTCTGTGACCGCTGGCTCGAATCCTTCGACAACTTCCTTGCTGATATGGGTGAGGCGCCGGAGGGTATGACCATCGAGCGCAACAACTCGAACGGCAACTATGAACCTAGCAACTGCAAGTGGGCCACCAAGCAGGAGCAGGGACGAAACACAAGGCGATGCCTGAGTGTCGTGGTTGACGGCGTCGCGTATCGGAGTTTGCGTGCCGCTGCGGAAGCATTCGGACTGCCATATTCGACTGTGAAGATGCGGACATCCCAATACGGGTGGACGGTTGAGGAGGCGCTGAAAACGCCTATTGATGTTTCCAAAAGAAAGGTGGGTGCCGCATGACGCTGACGGACGAAGAAATCCGCGCGGAGTTTGAAGCGGTTTGCAAAGCGAGCCAAACCGTCAAATTCCCACTCGGAGTGATGACCATTAACGGACGGTTTCATCACTACATGGATCCCGACACTGACAACGCATGGCTTGGCTTTCGGGCGGGATTTAAGCGCTGCTTGAAGAAGATGGAGAAGCCATGTGCGTGACCTGCGACTACTGCGGCAAGCCAGCGGAGCAGGTTACGGGCAAGGCGATCTACCCGCACCGGCCCGACCTGTTCCACAAGACGTTCTACCGCTGCGTGCCTTGCAGGGCATATGTCGGCTGCCACCCTGGCACGACTCGTCCGCTCGGGCGCCTGGCGAACGCTCAATTGCGCGCGGCAAAGTCGGCAGCCCATGCGGCTTTCGACCCGATCTGGAAGGGCGGCCACAAAAAGCGCGGTTCGGCGTATGCGTGGCTGGCTGACCAGCTCGGCATCCCGCAGGAGAAGTGCCACATTGGCATGTTCGATGTGGGTATGTGCGAGCGGGTAATCCACGCTTGCAGCAATTTTGACCCTACAAAGGAGAAGGCATGACACTGGTTACTCAATGGTTCGGCATGGACACCCCGCCGGAAAACCCTGGCGTGTATGAAGTGACGCCGATGGACGGCCTCGTGCTCCAGTGGTGGGCGAAGTGGGACGGCAAGGAATGGAAGATGGTCGATCACACCATCAAGAGCGCCGCACGCAACACGACGCGCAGCATGTCCTGCTACAACAAGGACGAAACGAACCGCTGGCGTGGTCTTGCGGAGAAGCCGCAATGACGGCTGACGCTCGCATCATTTTCCTCGCCGGATGCCTGCTGATGGGCGTGACAGCCTACGCCGCCGCGTGGGGATTGCTTCACGATCCCCTCGCCAACATGCTGAACCGCCTCTTTGGCGTCGGCTACTCGGACGCGTGTTTCTACTCGACCAGCCTTCTGCTGTTCTTGACCGGCGCGGGCATCGCGCTCGGCGCCTGGAGATGGCTGTGATTCGCGGCGTGAAATACAAGGATACGACCGCCGGCAAGGGCAGTGCGCTTGCCGCAGCGATCGAGGAATCTCCCGAGTCGGCCAAGAAGGTCTACGAGGAGACGACGGCCCGCTTTGACGCGCTGTACGCAGGCGCTAAAGAGGATCGGATTTGGTTCATTCAAAGGAGCAAGCAATGACAAAGGTTTCCTCGCAAAGTTCGACCGCGAAATTCTCCATGATGCCGCGCTACCTGCGACAGACGAAGGCGTTCGAGTGGTGCAAAAAGGCGTTCGGAGACGCTGTCGTTGTCAACAAGCCCGAGCGTGGCGCGCGAATGCTTGAGGAGGCACTGGAGCTGGCCCAAGCGACCGGCGTGACTGAGGAGATGGCGGCCAAGCTGGTCAAGCATGTCTTCTCGCGTCCGGTAGGCGTCGTCGCACAAGAGGCGGGGCAGTTGCAGTTGACCTTGCTGATCCTGTGCGAGCAGTTCGGATTTCAGGCTGATTGGGAGGAGGCGACGGAGTTGGCTCGCGTTATCGCCAAAACTGACGCCGACCCGAAACATTTTGCTGCGCGCCTGAATGCTAAAGCGGACGCCGGCGTGGCGATTTACAGCGAAGTTTAACGACAAGGAGCAAGCAATGAGCAAGACACCGGAGCAAATCATGTTGACGATGGTGCGTGGCGAGATCGCCGCCCTGCCGGAAGATCAGCAGGCAAAGATCAAAGTGGCGCGCGCCGAGTTCGAGGAAGTGCTGCGCAAGCACGAAAACCTGGAAGCAGGTATCGGCTACATGGCGTTCGCGCTGTTCGGCGCAGAGCAGGCGGCCGCAGCATGACGACCATCCATAACCTGAACGACAGGGCTACGGTCACGCTGACCGCGGAAGGTGCCGCAGCGGCCAATGCGCACTACGACAAGGTGTTCGCCAATCTGCCGGCAAGGGCGCAGAGCGTGAAACCGCACTACCACGAAGGCGCAACGCTCTCGACCGAACTGTGGCACTTGATGCAGGTCTTCGGCAAAAGCCTGCTCGTCGGTGGGCCGAACCTGTTCAAGGACAACCGCGTGGCGATCAAGCCCGTCCAGTAACGAATGTTTAGTCAGCCGCGTTAAACCTGCCGCGGTCGCCGCAAGGCGTAATACCTCCGCGCAATGCTCGGCGCGGGAAATTGTAGGACGGGCAGAACGGCAGTTGGAAGCGTCATTGCGAGTGACGCAGACCGATTCCAACGGTCAGGCTATGTGCAAGGAGGGTCGCGCGCCAACGCGCCCTCGCCTGACTCACCTTGAGATCATTTGTCTGTCGCGACGATGCGACGAAACCAGTAAAGGAGAAACACATGCAAGTACAAGCAATGGTCGCCACGCCGTCCTTACCGGCCTCCCTGATTACCGATCCGAACTTCATCTACACGCCGGCCAACAAGACCGATGTGACCCGCACCTTCCGCCGTCACGGCTGGACGGAGCCGGATCGCGCCAAGCAGCGCGAGATGAAGCGCCTTTTGAACCAGTCGGAAGACGACCTGGAGCTGATGGCGGCATGATCGACGCGGTCTGCACGGTCGTCCTGTTTTTCGTGATCCTCATGTGGTTGTTTTAGCGCGCCCGTGAGGATCATTCATCGCTGACGTATCCGATACGGCAGCAGGTCTGGTAAGCAAAAGGAGCAAGGAAGTGCCAAGAGTTGCGTATATGAACCGTGCCGGCGAGGTCATCGATCAGGCGACCTACCGAGCGCACTTAGCGGAGCCGTCCTACGTCATCGTGCGCGAGTACGACAACGGACAGACGCAGGCCCGCCTGAAATGGGTCGGACGCATCGTCGATCCGCATCAGACCTTTCCGGAGTTCTACAAGCTGTTCGTCCTGGAGATCAAGAACTACACGGCCGACGGCCAACTGGTTCCCGATCCCGCCGAAGGGCAGACGTTCTACCCGAATGAGGATGCGGGCATCAAAGCATACGAGACGTTCCTGACCAAGTGGACGAAGTCGGGCGTGGACGAGTTTGGCGACTTCATCGAAGCGGACAACGCGTTGATTCCGCCACCGCCGCCCGATCCGAACAAACCGGCGAGCGAACCTGATGCGCCTGAACTGGGAGGAGTTGGAGCATGGTAAAGAAAGTCAAAGATAGCGAAATTCTGAAGGAGGCCCGCCGGCTGATCGTTGACGGTCAATGGCGCTGGATATGCGGCGCGATTACCTACTGTGGCTTGGGCACCAAGCGCCAGCGCTGGCTATTAACGGCCTGGATTAACCAAATGCTCGGTCTGCACGCCTACTACGACGAATGGCTGCGAGAGAACCATCGAGGCGCATGGGAAACTCTGCGACTCCATAACAACTGCTTTCGCGAAGGTCGCCTCGCCTGGCTCGACTGGATGATCGCCGAGTGTGAGAAGGCGGAGGCAGCATGAGCAGACCGCGCCGCTTCTCGTCCTGCGACCGCATCAACGCCATCGTCAAGGGATTACTCAAGCAAGGCTGGTGTTCCCTGAAGGTCAAGGGGCATCCGCGCATCAAAAGCCCCGACGGCAAGATCACCATCACGGTGCCAATCTCGCCGTCCGATCATCGTGTGGCGCTGAACTGGATCAGCCAGTTGCGCCGTTCTGGAGTGGAGGTTTCGGCATGAAGAAGTTGTTTTTCGTTCTCGCGCTACTGCCGGCGCTTGGTGCGGCGCAGTCCAACACGGTGCAGGTGAGTGACAGCAATACTGTCTTCCTGCGTCCGGTGTGCAAGTTTGGCTTGCAGTTTCTCGTAGCGGTCAAGGATCACCGAAACGCGAACTCGGCAAGCTCCGGCGTGGAGCTGATCCAGGTTTTCGAGCGGTCGACCCAACATAGCACGCCTACCACGTCGACGCCTCAACCCATGCCCTGTAAGGATAGCCAATGAAACTGCAAATCAAGGATAGCGGCGCCTGGCGCAACGTGATCAGCTTCACGGATGAGCAACAACAGGCAGTGGAAGCAGCCGGCATTGAACTGATGAAGGCGATCGATAGCCCGAAAGTCTCCATGCGCATCGTGCGTGACGATCCTTCGCAGACGGTCGAGGCGATTCTGATGAAAGAAAAGCTGTGGCGTTGGCGAGCGCCAGGGTGGCAACGCTGATGCATGACAAGGCGCCTTCGGGCGCCATTTCTTTTGCCCTGGCGCTGCCACGGCAGTCCGCGGATACGTTCATCTTTCCTGCCACACGCCGACCTGACGGTGGTATTCGCGCACGCGCGCATCGCGTGTTATATCAGCGTCCGACATGGCTGAACCGCTCCTGTATTCCAACTGGCTTTGCCACGGTAAGCGCTTTGCCCGCCTGGCCTCGACCTCTAAAGTTCAACCATCGCAGCAATGCAACAGCGCAGCGAAAGCGCAGCAAGGATGAGTGAAACGAGCCAAGCAAATTGCTGGTCACGCCAAATACCGAACTGCAAAATTCAGTCGTCGCAATATCGCGATGCAATCTAACCGAAGGAGCAGAACATGGCACGTAAATCTTCCCGCAACTCCGCCGACGCACAGTTCAACATGACCGCCGCAGTCGACGTTTCGGCGGCCCCGGTCGAATCCACCGACACCATCCTGTCCGGTCTACTCGATCAACTGGATGAGGTCGAAGCCGGCGCACCCGCGCTCACCGGCGACGCGGCCGAAATCATCGAAGCCGCAGAAGCCGCCGACGAACTGATCGAGCAGGTCAGCGCGGAATCGGCCGATACGGTCGCCTCGATGAACGCTGAAGCCGCCGACGAACCGCTCGACGCCGTCGATTCGCTGCTGGACGAAGTCGCCGGCGATGCCGCCCGCATCGAAGCCAAGCAAGAACTCTATGCCGAGCAGGGCGCAGACGCAGCGGCCGCCGCCGGTGACGCACCCGCGACCGACCCGGCCGAACTGACCGACAGCAAGAAGAAAGGCAAGAAGAAGACGACTGCGCCGAAGGAGCCGAAAGCCCCGAAGGAGCCGCGCGCCACCAGCGTCACGCACAAGCCTGGCGATCTGTTGAAGCACAAGCTCGGCACGGCAGCGGCAGAAGTCCTGGTGTTCGACCTGAACGACGCCGCGCTCGACGCCGACGGCCTCGCTGCCAAGCAGCAAGCGTTCGTGGATCGCATGAACGACCCCGACTCGATCGCCGACAAGGTCAAGGATAAGATCCAAATGTTCTTGGTGTGGATGACCAAGGGCGGCGAGCTGAATGAAGTCCTGAAGCGCGCCATCACGGTGCTGCATGAGAAAGGCGAGCTGACCTCCGGCGACAAGGGCAACCTCCAGTTGAACCTGCTGGCGAAGCCGTACTCGCTCGGCACCGCGCGCAGCCAGGCGAACCAGATGTTCATGGCGTTGCCCGAACTTGGCATCACCATCAAGGAGAAGGGGCGCATGATCCCGAACCCGGACAGCGCGCTGCTCCCGATGGCGAAGACCAAGCTCGGCCTGGTGTAATCGGCAGGGCGGGAGGTTTGCCCTCCCGCCTCAATCACAACTGACTTAGGAGCACGACATGCAGGACAAATTGCGCGCGATTCCGGATGATGCCTTGATTGAACTGAAGCAGCGGGTGGACGAGGAGTTCAAGCGTCGCCGCCCGAACTTACTGCGGGTGGGCAGGCAAGCCACCTTCGAGAGCAGCAAGACAGGCGAGACGGTGCGTATTCTGATCACCGGCAAGGGGCCGAAGAACTACCTCGGCACGCGCTGCGACGAGTACGGCAACCCGATCGGTGGCAGGGGCGCTCAATGGCGCGTCCACCCTGATTTTCTGACGCCGGTACTCCCGAAGAAGGCGCCGCCGCCCAAGCAGCTCGGCGTCGGTAATGACCGTCCCGCCGCAGCGCCAGTTGCGTCCTGGTAGTCATAGATGAAGCATAAGGCGCGATAAGCGCCTTTCTATGACGCATTGATATAGCCTAGGAGGAATAAGCGCCCGATATAACGTCCAGGTTATACCGTCGCACTCGACCAAACGGGCGCAGATAGGACGCGGGAATCCGACCGCTAAAACGCGCTACGGGCAACCGGATTGCCCGCGCTGATACCGAACCATACGCGGGCAATTCCAACGCTCAAAACGCGAGCATTTTATGCATCAGGAACGAAATACTGCTGGAGGACATTGCGCAGTCGCGCCTCCACCTTCGGATCAGCTTTGCATTTCGCTGTCAGATCAGGCGCGAACGCCTTAATCCCATTGAGGAAGGCCATTAGTGTGTCCTCGATGTGTGCGGCAACGTGCGTGGCGCTCTGCGCCTGCACGAAAGCTAGAAGCTGCTGCGCGCCGGGGCCAGACTTGTCGCCGGAGTAATAGACGATTTGCTTGGCGTTACCTTGACCTGACAGTCGCGATTGTGCCGTGAAGGTGTGCAGGACACCGCACCTGGCGCCCCACATATCTGTCTCGGAAAACGTCAGCGAAGGATCCTGCGGCAGCAAGTATTTCTTCACCCAGGATTTGAACGTCACGTTGTCCGCCTCGACCTTCGTCGGCGGCGCGTCGAGCAAGCCCAAGGCATCGATGGTGGAGTAGATGATGATCATCAACTGTCCGTACAGATGATTGGACAGCATCAGGTTCGTCGCCTCGATCGTGTTGATGGCATAGCCGTTGATCAAGTCCTCCACGGACTGAGCGGCGGGAGCGGTGTTTTGATTCGTTGTCATGTAGTTATGTTCCTATGTTGGTTGGACGCGTCCGAAGACGCGATGGATGAAATTGTAGCCGCCTGACGGGGCTGCGCAATTTATTTTTGGAAACGTTTCTCGCGCAAACAGGATAAGTCATCGGTGACTTGACTATCCTTCACCGCTGACTGATAATTCCCTTGTCGCGACGTGCGACACATCAATGAAGGGAGCCAACATGGCAACAGAAGAAAACAATGCGCGCTTGCAGGCGCAGGTGACGGTTACGAACGACGCCGGCGTAAGCGTGCTTGTCACGGAAAAGGACAAGCGCGTCGGTCTTGTCACCTTCGGCGAAACCTGCACAACCATCGTGCTGGAGAAAGCCTATACAAACTGGTCGCGCCAAGTCGTGCGCCTGGCCCGCACCACCGCCGGAGTCTGATCATGGCGACACTCGAAACTGTACGCGTCCAACTGACGCCGCAGGACGCCGTCAAGGTCATGAAGGGTCACGACGACCGCGGCGAACCGTGGGGTCTGAACTGCACCAGGATCGACGGCACCTACGCCAACATGACGCTCAACGTGGACGGCTCGGACACGGAGGTTGAGATTTGTATGCGCGCCAACGGCACCTGGACGGCCTCCACCCGCCTCGTTCTCGGCGAGAAGAAATGAGGCGGGCTATCGCTATCGCCGCCCTTGTCGCGGCTAACGCCCACGCGGCCGACTGCGATGCGCAGATGCAGACGATCTTCGCCGATCTCGAAACTGCCGCTTCGCGCATCGTCGAGCGGCAGGGCAAGGCAATGCGTCCTGCGCTGCTCGAAGCGGCTCAACTGACGCCGTTCATTGCGCGCGTCGGCTGGATCAGCGGCACCTTCCGAATGCAGTACAGCGTGAGCTTGTGTGATCAGCCTTTTGAATTGCGGCAGGGCACGATTGCGCATGAGTTCGGACACCTTTTGCAGTTCGCGCTGCAATCGAAAGCCGACGAGCTGCGGTTGGCGCGCTACGGCGTCTGGTTGCGGTCGCAGGCCGAGCACGAACACGCGGCGAACTATTACGGCGCACAGGTGCTGCGCGAGGCGAACGTCGATTCGGCGCCGTACCTTGCGCGCCTGGATGCCGCTTGTGCTGCCGGCAGCAATTATGAGTGCCGAGCCGCTGAGAGTTGGCGGATTGGCTTGACGTGGTGACAGAACAGCAAAGGAGGAGTGATGGGTTCCATTCATGAACGATTGAAGCGCCGGCAGCAGGCAATCCGCCTGCTCGACCAGCAAGGGCCGACCGCCGTCGGCGACCGCAACCGTCAGTTTGCCGCCAAACTGCGCAAGCTCGGCACGGCCGACCGCCTGGTCAAGCTCCACGACGACCTCAAGCGTGCGCGCGGCATGTCGGACATGGCACGCCACGATGAAATGTATCGGCTGGCGAAAGAGGCGAAGGATCTCGGACTCAAGGGCCGGTATGGTCTGCTGTGCAACCGCACGCAATGTCTGTCGGATGGTGCCACTTGGTATAACCGCGGCAGCTACGCCTTCTACTGCGAGGACTGTGCGCACATGCTCAATGACTGCAACAGTCGCGACGCCGAACGACTGCTCGGGGCAGGCGAGAAGCTGTGCATTGAAGTGGCGTCGGCCGAAGAAGCAGCCAAGCTGCATGTGACGCCATGATCATCAATCTCAGCGACATGCGCGGCAAGACGCTGGCAGAACTCGGCGTCAAGCCTGGCTGGTTCTGCCAACACTCCGGCTGCTCGATCTGGGTGGAGGTCTTGGAGGTATGGGACAACATGCTGTTGGTCGTGGCACGTCGTCCCGCCGACCAGACCGATCTGGTGACGCACCATCCTAGCCGCTACAGCGGCATCTGGACATTGTCCGATGAGCTGCCGAACGGTTATTGGATCCGCGGCGTGGGCCTGAACCGCAGGAAGAATTTCTACGACAAGTTCCATCCGGAACTGACGCGGATCATTCCATCCCGCCAGCGGATTGTCATGCGCGATTACCGCTCGCGGGAATCAAGGAGTGCCTGATGGGCTACGGACAATGGAATGGCAAGCGGCACACGCCGATCACGCCCTACGTTGGATCCTGGGCGTGGCAGGAAGAACAGCGGCGCAAGGGGCTGCTGCAACCATCCGGCCACACGCCGCAATCAGCTTGCGATGATGTGTCTGTCGAAACAAAGAAGGGAGCGCCATGAACATCAACCGGAATACACCCAAGTCGGAGATTCGTCGGCAGCTTGAAGCTGAAACCGACCTTCGTTTTGGATGCGGGATCGATTTCCACGCTACGCGTCTGTCGGATCGCGGCCCGCTGCTGGAGGCAGCGAAAAAGAAAGGCTACCGTCATGTCGATGACGGCATGAGCCTGGCCTACCACTTCTATCAATACCTGGAGAAGGGCGCCAATGCCGACAATCCTGAAGCTGACTGATCC